>VAPK010085305.1_pt1 | contig 65758 bp, 65 predicted proteins | sample 3395031 | NCBI WGS metagenome assembly VAPK01 (sample SAMN08290443, study PRJNA428436) | hydrothermal vent metagenome | isolation source: Deep-sea hydrothermal vent chimney 1 | place: Pacific Ocean: Juan De Fuca Ridge
CTTATTACCACCGGTACTACCATCTGTTTCAATAATGCCTGACCAGAAGACTACCGGTTTTTTTTGTTTACGTTGGAATGGATTTAAATTTTTACCCAGGGCTGCCTTTGCCATATCACCACCACCCGGTGCGGACAGAGCTTTGATCAGATCAAACTCCGGTAACAGCAGATCTAGAATTTGTGATGTACTGACTTCTAATGCTTTCTTTTTAAAGAAGTGTGATAACGGATCAGGTGTTTTATAACCGGCAACCTGTAAGATACCTTCATTCACCGCAAACACCACCAGCTTACCTGATCGTTCAGTTTCATACTTGATTGTCAGATCTTCACCGGGGCGTGCAATATCAGGTACGGACAAACTAACTTTATTCACTCGTGCAGATCGATTTATGGTAAATGGCATAACCCCGTAACTCAGTGGACTCATGAAAATTTCTTTAGAGTCCGGCGCACGAATGAAACTGACATTGACGTAACCATTACCTTCCAGATCATACGGAACCGTTATACGTTGAACTGAACCACTTGTGGTTGTTTTAAACCATTTGAAGGCATAGACACGATCTCGTTCGATGGTAATCAAACCCGCACCAACGTATGGCGCTTTTATTTGTAGTTCAATTTCATCGCCCGGATTGAAATCTGTTTTATTTAATTTAATTTGTAACTCGGCATTTTTATCTAAGCTTCTTGCCAGGTTAGCATCACCTACCACTGAGAAATTAATTTGGTTTAACTCAGTATCATTTCCATTGCGAATAACGAGTGTAAATTCACCGGCTTTATCCGTTGGTAACGTGTATTTTGTGCCTGCCTTTGAGATTTTCAGTGCATCACGTTTAAGCGATGTTTTCTTTTTAACCGACTGGTATTTATACGTTCCGTTATTTTGTTTAGTTAAGACGGATACATGACGTTGCTCGATTAATTCCATCTGTAATCCAGACACGTCCATTTTATCTAAATCAGGATCTACCGCGAGTAAATCAATAGTACGTTCGCTGTCTTTATGAATATAATTTAATTTTCCATCTGTTTTATAACCAACAAGATAAGCTAATGGCGAAATCAACACCGAGCGTTCTGCTGACACACCTCGGCCACCCTCTGCTTCATAACCTTCAGTAGTTAAGCTGAGGCGATAAGTGGCTTTTGCAAAACGACTTAAGTCAATATCAAAAACAGATAACCCTTCATCGTCCGTTTTTGAATCATTTAAACGTTCAGAAAATGAATGCTTGGCGCGTAACGGATCATAAAAACGAAAGGCTTTGTATTTTCTAAAGTAAGGCTGTGCAGGTTTTAAATTAATACTTGCTGCAATTCGGCGATTTGATGCAGGAATACCGTACAGGTTCTGTAATGAAACCCTGCCTTGTAATCCTTCGGGAGAAACCCAGCCCGATTCTCTTTCTTTGGAGAAGCGTGTCTGGATTTTCATTCTATCTGGAATAAACTCTTCAACACGCACTGTTGTTGAACCGAGTAAATTTCTTCTATGTTTATCTTTTATCAAATATGCTCGAATCTGATATTCACCTGTTGGCGAAGTGTATTCAGTTTGATAGTTCACTTCTTCAAAGCCGCTATCATCGAGCTTTAACTTTTGTCTTTTAACGGTTAAACCCCTGGCATCGTTAATCACAACTTCCATGGGTAAACCTTCGAGTTCTTTATCCCAGTCACCCGAACGAACGATCATCCCGACATTAAATTTATCCCCGGGACGATATATTCCCCTGTCAGAAAACAGGTAAGCGTTCAGTTTTTCAGCTTTACCCTGCTGATAGATACCACCCGTATCAAATCGTGAATAGTTAAGACTTCTGTTTCCTTTATTATATGGAATAAAGGATACGTCCTGACCTTTTGTTACCAGGTAGGCAACCGGTTGTTTTTCACGTTTAAGATCTTTAAATGAAGGGAAACTTGCACGTCCTCGATCACTGGTTAAAACCGTGTGAACCGCGATACCATTCTTACCCAGTATTACAACTTTGGCATTGGCCACGGGGCGCCCTGTACTCAAGGATTGTACAAAGACATCATGTGTCTTATCGGCATTATCTTTTACCAGCAATCCAAGATCGGTAACCAGGATTAAACGTTTATCGGATGCACCGCTTGCTTGTTTATGTTTTTCATCCCAACGCTGTACTTTAAAGAAAAATAAACCCCGTTTTTTTCCGGCACCTTCAAGGTTGAGATAAGGTGAAAAATCAAACGCGGTATATTGCGCTTTTTCCGGCCCTGTTGCTTTTAAACTTCGGGTTTGTGTAAACCTGTCAGTTATATTATCAGCATTAAAATTATAATTTGAAAAATAATGACTTAAGAAATTACCATTTGACTGGCTCACAAGATGATTAATCTGGCCCGGTAAAACCCGACCGACTTCAAATTGAACTGACTTTATTCCCCGGGAAACAATTGATAACTTTCTGTCTCCACGCATTCCTAAGATTGCACCTTCGTGCATAATGTTGAGTTCCCTTGGGAACTGCGGAACACGTCGAACATTCTCAAAAACATCTGCCAGAATATACCCACCAAACGAGCGCGTACCTTTTTTGATCTTCACATACAAACTACGGCCGGGTTTAGACTTATAGCGAAAGCTATGTAAATTAGAATACTCCTGCTCTGTTGGAATCGCTTTAATATCTAACTTATTGGCTAACGCTAAAACTTGTGGCCCAACATCATCTATTCGCCAGTACTTATAATTACGTTTCCCACGTCGTCCTTGTGCAGCAGGCAAGTCACGCGGTAATTCGTAGACCGCAATATTTTGCTGTAATTCTTTTTCCAGTACACCAGCCGTTGTTTCAATAATTAAGACCTGTTCAGGTTCATTACGTTTATTTCTGACTAAAGTCGGATTTATATTTGAGATTCGAAAATAATTATACATCCCCGGAACATTAACCTGAGTTTGTAAATCATTCTCCCATGCAGAACCACCTCGACTGGATTTATATCCACCTTCAATTTCTATTTTTACAACTTTATCTTTTAAAGGGATTTTAACGGGATCAGATTTAAGATACGCCTCTCCGGCAAACTTGTCATAGGTCACCTGAAAATTAAGCGAAGTCCCATCACTAAGTATCCCTTCTTTTTTATTTTGCATATTCAAACTGATATTGTCTTCAAAAGAAGCTTTATCAATTGGATGAGTGAATTTAACCGTAGCAATAATGCGTTTGATTTTTGGATCAAGCGGATCTTGATGGAAATATGTATTCATAAGCTGCGCGGAGAATGCGGCAGAGGTAAAGCGGTAGTCATATCGACTAAGGACTAAATGGTTAGGGAAAAAACTTTCTTCAAATTTAACAACATACTCTTCACCCACTGCCCAGTCTTGTTCAGGTTTAAATTCTAATTGTGAATCATTACGCCATGTCCATTGACCTTTTATCTCAGGCGAAAGCGTTATGCCTTTTGAAACTAATTTACCAATGAGTTCCAGTGGTGCCGCCGATGCACTGAAATTGACATAAACGGGGTCATAAACAGGTTCATCACGTAATTCTGTTAATGATGGCGCAGTACCTGTAATTTGTACTTGAATAGGTTTGGGTAGTGAGTCATACCAGAGCACACCACCGTAGCTTATTAAAGCAAGAACAAGGCTTAACCAAACAATCTTTTTATTTTCTTTACGCCATATAAGTACTTTATTATAAAGCTGACTAATGAAATTCAACCATGGTGGAAACTTCCATGTAAATGTTCCAAAAAAGAAAAACAGTACTTTTTTGATAAGTTGCATTAGCCACATCCTTTTATTTGCGTGAACCTTCATTTTTAGCATATTGGCACTGTACAGGCAAAATTAAAGCAAAAAAAATGGCTATGGGGTTAAGCCCATAGCCATTTTAGTCAGGAGGTACCTGCCTGTTATCTCCCTCACCCCAACCCTCTCCCAAAGGGAGAGGGGGACGAGACAGCAGTGAATATATTAATCTTTTATTCGGTACTCAGCAGAACGGGCATGCGCAGTTAAACTTTCACCACGCCCTAATATAGATGCAGTTTTACCTAATTCAGAAGCACCTTCAGCTGAACACATGATCAGGCTTGAGCGTTTTTGAAAATCATACACACCTAATGGCGAACTGAAACGAGCAGTACGCGATGTCGGTAAAACATGATTAGGGCCTGCACAATAATCACCTAAGGCCTCAGCCGTATAACGCCCCATAAAAATAGCTCCGGCATGTTTGATTTTTTTAGCCATGCTTTGGGGATCTTCAACTGAAAGCTCTAAATGTTCAGGTGAAATAAAGTTTGAAACTTCAATTGCTTCATTTTTATCTTTTACTAAAATTAAAGCACCACGATCATTTAATGATTTTGAAATAATATCTTTTCGTTCCATGGTCGGTAAAAGCTTTTCAATACTTGCTTGTACCTGATCAAGAAAACTTTCATCCCATGAAACTAAAATAGACTGTGCATCTTCATCATGTTCAGCTTGTGAGAATAAATCCATCGCAATCCAGTCAGGATCGGTTTTACCGTCACATACCACTAAAATTTCAGATGGCCCGGCAATCATATCAATGCCAACACGCCCAAAAACCATGGACTTAGCCGTGGCAACATAAATATTTCCAGGGCCAACAATTTTATCAACGCCGGGAACAGTTTCAGTACCATAGGCTAAAGCAGCAACAGCCTGCGCTCCACCAACAGCAAACACGGTATCAACACCAGCAATTTTTGCTGCCGCTAAAACCATATCATTCACGACACCATCGGGTGTTGGCACAACCATGACAATCTCATCAACACCAGCCACTTTAGCAGGGATAGCATTCATCAAAACAGAAGAAGGATACGTTGCTTTACCACCAGGAACATATAAACCAACACGATCAAGAGCTGTAATTTGTTGACCTAATAAGGTGCCATCATCTTCAGTATAAGACCATGACTCCATTACCTGGTGTTTGTGATAACTGCGCACACGTTCTGCCGCAACGTCTAATGCTTCCCTTTGTTCTGCTGGCACATTGTTATAAGCCACTTCAATTTGTTCTTTTGTAAAAGTAAGATCTTTCATTGAACTTACATTCATACGATCAAATTTATTGGTGTATTCAACTAATGCTTCATCACCACGTGAACGTATGTTTTTTAAAATATCTTTTACAGTTGAATTCACCTGATCATCAGATACACCTTCCCATGCGAGTAAGGTATCCATTTGTGATTGGTAATCGGCTTGTGTTGTGGTTAGACGTTTAATATTCATAATTTGTTAGGTGCTAAATTGGGGAGATTGCCGCAGTCACTTTGTTCCTTCGCAATGACACGATCTAACTGTCATTACGAGGAGAGCAACGACGAAGTAATCTCCAAAGAATAAAAATTAAATTATTTACGTTTGTTAACGGCTTCAGCAATTTGCTCAATGAGTTTTGTTACCCTGGCATGTTTCATTTTCATTGATGCTTTATTGACAACCAGACGCGAACTGATATCAGCAATATGTTCTAAAGGTTCAAGGCCATTGGCTTTTAATGTATTACCGGTATCAACTACATCTATAATAAAATCAGCTAAGCCAACCAGTGGAGCTAATTCCATAGAACCATAGAGTTTAATTACCTCTACCTGTTTACCTTGCTCAGCATAATAACGACGTGCACAATTCACAAACTTGGTTGCAATGCGTAAACGCCCTTCAGGTTCTTTTGCTCCAACAGGCCCTGCTGTCATGAGCCTGCATTTTGCAATTTCCAAATCCAGAGGTTCATATAAACCTTCGCCACCATGTTCAAGTAATACATCTTTACCTGCAACACCAATATCAGCAGCGCCATATTGTACGTAAGTTGGAACATCGGTTGCTCGAATAATAACAAGCTTCACATCATCATGATTGGTATCAAGTATAAGTTTACGACTGGTTTCAGGATCATCTTTTGGTACGATGCCCGCATGCGCAAGCAAAGGCATCGTCTCTTTATATATACGACCTTTCGATAATGCAATGGTTAATGCTTCACTCATAATGTCTATCTTCTATTAATCAGGTACGCGACGAATAGTTGCGCCAAGCTGTTGTAATTTTTCTTCAATACATTCGTAACCACGATCAATATGATAAATTCGTTCTACCATGGTTTCACCTTCTGCAACTAATCCTGCAATAACCAGGCTTGCAGATGCCCTTAAATCTGTTGCCATTACCGGTGCGCTTTTTAATTTTTTAACACCTTTTACTAAAGCGGTATTACCGTTAACTTCAATATCTGCGCCCATGCGTTTTAATTCCTGAACATGCATGAAACGGTTTTCAAAAATTGTTTCTGTAATACTGGATGAACCTTCTGCAACAGCATTTAGTATAGAAAACTGTGCTTGCATATCCGTTGGAAAAGCAGGATAAGGTGCTGTGCGAACATCTATCGCTTTTGCACGTTTGCCTTTCATATCCAAAGAAATCCAGTCTTCACCTGTTTCAATTTCTGCACCAGCATCTTCAAGTTTTGATATCACTGCGTCCAGTAAGGTAGGGTCAGTATCTTTTAACTTAACTTTACCGCCTGTTACTGCCGCCGCAACTAAATACGTTCCGGTTTCAATCCTATCTGGCAAAATATCATAAGTGGTACCGTGCATACGCTCAACACCTTCAATGGTAATGGTATCCGTACCTGCGCCAGTAATTTTTGCACCCATTGCATTCAAGCAATTAGCCAGGTCAACAACTTCGGGTTCACGTGCTGCATTCTCTAACACGGTAGTACCATCAGCCAGACAAGCTGCCATCATTAAATTTTCTGTACCCGTTACAGTAACAACATCTAAAACAATTTTTGCACCATGCAAACGTTTGCATCTGGCTTTAATGTAGCCATTATCAACGGTAATATCCGCACCCATTAATTCCAGACCATGGATATGTAAATTTACCGGGCGAGCACCAATGGCACAACCACCTGGCAGAGAAACCTCAGCTTCACCAAAACGGGTCAGCAAAGGCCCCAGCACCAAAATAGATGCCCGCATGGTTTTTACTAACTCATAAGGTGCAACATAACTTTTAATAGTAGATGGATTCACTTCAACATCCATTTTCTCATCCATGGTTAAACTCACACCCATACGACCCAATAATTCCATGGTCGTAGTGATGTCATGAAGATGAGGAATGTTTCGTATTAAAACAGGATCATCTGATAATAAAGTTGAAACAATAATCGGTAAGGCTGCATTTTTTGCACCAGAAATTCTAATCTCACCGTTTAGTGGTTTACCACCTGTAATAATTAATTTATCCATAATAATTTAATTCTTTAGTTAAAAATGTATATTAAACTTTTCATCCCGGATAACGAGAAGTTAAAGAACAAGGCGAAAGCCAACGAAAAAGCAGAGTGTATGATTAGGCCGTTCTCGCACATCCCTGTGCTATACGGCACCTGAACATCCAGGTCCATTGTACATGAGCATTTTGAGTTGGTTTTCCGCCGTGCCCACCCATTAAATATATAATGAAGGGTGAACGCCGTTTTTTAGCTTCTCGTTATTCAAGATTATCTGACTTGAAGTTTTTGCGCTTTCTCATATTCTTCAGCGGTAAATGTTTTAATGGTCAAAGCATGAACTTCACCACTAGTAATCTTATCACCCATGGTGGCATACACTTTTTGCTGTTTTTTAACTAACGACAAACCATCAAAGATCTCACCTATCACCACTGCTTCAAAATGACTGCCATCACCTTCAACTTTAACTTCACAGTCAGGTAGACCCGCTTTAATCATTTTTTGTACATCTTCCGGATTCATGGATATCACCCAATTTCTCTATCAACTAAATTGTAATAATAATGGCTCTGAAGATATTCCTGAATTTAAGGAAATACTGCTGAAGGCTAATGCCCGAGCCACAAGAAGCGCGCTATTGTAGCGCGAGAGAAGGTTAGCGGATACGGTTAATATGCGGTTTACCACCCAAATTCACCGGGTTATAAGCCTAATCATGAACATTTCAGTGTGAATTTAATGAGAATCGAGCAGATTCACGAAAAAAGATAATAGATTCTAATTTTGGCTGATGGGTAATATATCGAGCAAGCCACTAATTCCGGCAATATCTTTCATTTGTTGCGGCAAATTTGAAAATAAAAGCGTTAATTTTGCTGTTTTAGCGAGCTGCATGGCTTCAACTAATAATGCAACGCCCGCGCTATCACTCCGGGATACTGAGGCAAGATCCAGGGTAAAGGCTTTATCTTCACCTAGCATCAGTTCAGATAATTGCTTTGAAACAGCAGGAACGCTCTGCATATTGAGCTCACCTTCAATGGTATAGATACCTTGTTCCTGTTTGTTTATTGTAACCTGCATTTTATTGTTATTTTTTACCATCTTTATCAATAAAACTATCTACAAAACGACTAATCAGTTTTTCTAAAACCAGTGAACTCTGAGTGAGCTTTAACTTATCTTTGTCTTGCAAATTTTCTTCATCGCCACCTGGTTCGAGGCCAACATATTTTTCACCGAGTAAGCCTGCTGTATAAATACTTGCTGAAGTATCTTTAGGTAAGGTGTTGTACCGGCTTTCAATACGAATTTTTACAATCGCTTCATACCTTTCACCATCAAAAATAATGTCGCTGACTCGACCAATGCGTACACCGGCCATGGTAACGGGTGATTTCACTTTTAAGCCGCTGACATTCTCAAAGTTCGCAGTAATTTCATAACCCGTATCATCATTATAAATGTTTAAATTACTCACTTTCATTGCCAGCATAAATAATGCTGCCATACCCACGGCCATAAATAAACCGACCAAAATTTCTAATTTTCTTGTATTCATCATCCTGACCTCAGAACATGATTGCTGTAAGAATAAAATCTAAACCTAATATGGCTAAAGAAGAATGTACCACCGTACGTGTCGTTGCCCGACTGACACCCTCCGATGTTGGCACTGCATCATAACCTTCAAAAACAGCAATCCAGGTTACAACTGCACCAAACACCACACTTTTAATTACACCATTTAATATATCATCATAAAAATCGACGCTGGCTTGCATTTGTGACCAGTAAGCACCCTCATCAACCCCTAATAATCCAACACCAACAAAATCACCGCCCATTATACCAATGGCACTAAATATGGCGGCCAATAAAGGCATTGAAATAAAACCGGCAAGAAAACGCGGTGTAAGAACTCGATAGATGGGATCAATTGCCATCATTTCCATCGCAGAAAGTTGCTCCGTTGCTTTCATTAAACCAATTTCAGCAGTTAATGCTGAACCGGCACGGCCAGCAAATAATAAAGCGGCAACCACAGGACCTAACTCCGTAACCAACGAAACAGACACCATCACACCTAGCATTTCTTCCGCGCCAAAATCTACCAGGGTGTTATAACCCTGTAAACCCAACACCATACCAACAAACAAACCCGAGACGATTATAATGAGTAAAGATAAAACACCGACTGAATACATTTGCTGAATCACAAGTGGAATTCGCAGCAACATACCGGGGATGCCTGCCATAATATGAGCAAACAGGATATGAGCCCGACCCAACCGCTGGAAGAAATCAAATACACTGCGGCCAAGTTGTTGAATAAAGTTAAGCATGCCTTTTATTTGCTTCCTGCAGATAATAAGTCTTCTGCATAATCTATTGCAGGATAATGGAAGGGTACGGGGCCATCCGGTAAGCCATTCATGAATTGTTGCGCCCATTCAGAACCGGATTCTCGTAAAGCCTCAGCGCTACCATGAGCAACAACCTTTCCGCCTGATAATAAATATATAGTATCTGCAATGGATGACGCTTCTTCTATATCATGTGAAACCACAATGCTGGTTAAGCCAAGCGCATCATTCAATTCACGAATTAAACGAACCAACACACCCATAGAGATAGGGTCTTGTCCGGTAAAGGGTTCGTCATACATCATCATCATCGGATCAAGTGCAATCGCTCTTGCCATCGCGACGCGACGAGACATACCACCAGATAGTTCACTTGGCATTAAATCTCGCGCACCACGCAATCCCACCACCTGAAGTTTCATGGTAACCAGGGTTCGGATCATTTTTTCTGAAAGTTGAGTATGTTCCCGGATAGGGAAAGCGATATTATCGTAAACATTCATATCTGTTAACAATGCGCCATTCTGGAACAGCATGCCCATACGTTTACGTAGCTGAAATAAAGCAGAACGACTCAGTTTAGTGACTTCAATACCATCAACCTTGATAGAACCCGTTAAAGGTTTGATTTGACCACCAATTAGACGTAATAAAGTGGTTTTACCTGTTCCACTCGGTCCCATAATCGCAGTCACTTTGCCACGCTCAATATCCATATCGATGCCATCAAAGATCATACGGTTGCCACGGGCAAAACTGAGATTACGAATTTCTACAAGTGGTGTTACTAAATCTGTCATATCCTTGATTGTTACCCAGCTTTTACTTAATCGCAATAATAATTTTCAACATTATCATAACAGGTTTAAAAGAATATCCGCATTGTGTAATAGTTCCATTGAAGGTGGTTCACCATCAAGGCATAAAACCGAAATACAATGATCATTTGAGGCATTTAAACAAATCTCAATTACCTTCCTTAAACCCGCCATATCCAGGTTATTACCTGAAATACGACAAATTGCCAAAGGACCACGTTTGAAACTTTCATGAGCTGGTGACTCTCCATCCCATATCTCTGCAATATTTTGTTTTAATAAAATATTCTTAAATTCATCTGTCAGCGTTGTGCCGCACATATCAATGCAAACAAGTGTAATCACCTGAGCCATTTCTACGTGTCTTTGAAATAATTTAGTATCACCACAAATACTCGGGTTAAGTTGAAAAACCAGGCCAAGACAAAATTCACCTAAGGCTTTCACTTCCTCTAACGCAGTAACAAAACGCTGCTCATCCGTTAAAACATGTTCAGGAACTTCTAAAATAAACCGAAATGAATCAGAAACATCTTCCGTCCAATCAGCTAAATCCGGTATTTCTAAATTAGAGCCCTCAAGCCAATCAGAGGCAGAAACATAAACCACAGGAAATTCATTGGAATAAAAACCAAGCTGCCAATCTTCAGGTAAATCTTCTGAGTAAAAATTGTTCAACCAGGCCTGATGTTTCCAACCACAAGCCCCTATTAGAACCCGATGTGTTTCTACAGACATACTGTTACCTTAAATATTATTAATTTATATACGTATCATTCACCAATATATGAAATAATATTAAATATTGGCAATATATTATTATGACAGATTATGGGCGATGTAATTCAATTTAAGAAACCCCGTTTAAAAGATCAACATAAAGGTCGCACTTTATGCAAAAGTGGTTTTCATAAATGGGAAGTATTAGAAACTCCGTTTGATGTTAAAAAAGGCAAAATGTTAACGGCCTATCGTTGCTCGCGCTGTGGCAAAACAAAAACTGAAAGCAAATAAAAAATCATGTCTCAATCTCAAAGTTCTTTATTAAAAAATTTCATTTTGTTTTTTAATCTAATCCTTCTCTCTGCATGCGCAAGTGTACCTGGCGGGCCAACTGAGGGTGATCCATTCGAATCATATAACCGTGCAATGTTCAGTTTTAATGAAGGACTCGATGACTATATCCTTAAACCTGTTACCGAGGGTTATAACACTGTAATGCCCAGACCGGTTAAAACCGGGGTATCAAATTTTTTTAGTAATCTTGGAGATATATTTGTCATTCTTAATGACTTGTTACAATTCAAATTTAAACAAGCAGCACAAGATACCAGTCGCTTTGTATTTAATTCTACCATTGGTTTATTAGGTCTCATTGATGTCGCAACACCAATGGGTATCCCCAGGCACAATGAAGACCTTGGTCAAACATTAGCTACCTGGGGGATAGGTGATGGCCCTTATATTGTCTTGCCTTTCTTTGGTTCTCGAACCATGCGGGGTACCGCTGGTTTTATTGTTGAAAGTGTATATGACCCGGTTTATAAAATAAAAAATCAAGATACGTTGTGGAGCACAGTCTCCCTGAGAGCCATTGATACCCGTTATAAATTATTAAAGGCAAGTCGTATAGTTGAACAAGCAGCATTAGATAAATACTCATTTATTCGCGATGCCTATTTACAACATCGTAAAAATTTAATTTATGATGGTAACCCTCCTGAAGAAAAGAATCCTCAGCAACCTGAATTAAATTCTGAAGATCTGGAGCTGGAAAATCTGTTAGAGCTTGAACTGGAAAAAGAACTGGGACTTTAGTCTCAAAGACTCAAACATATTTTATATCAGGGAAACTGAAGAGATAAGAACTTGGAACAAAATATTTTACTATCTGTAATGGCCATCATTATTGGCTTTGGTCTGTTAGTCTGGGGGGCTGAACGATTTGTTCATGGCGCTGCCGCATTAGCTAAAAACTTTGGCGTACCTCCTCTTATTATAGGACTCACTGTTGTTGGAATTGGTACCTCTGCCCCTGAAATTCTAATCTCTATTGTTGCCGCCTATCAGGGTAACCCGGCTTTAGCTGTAGGTAATGCATTAGGCTCCAATATTACCAATATTGCTTTAGTACTTGGCATTACCGCTATCGTGATGCCTCTAACTGTAAAGTCAGAAACGCTACGACGAGAATATCCCATCATGTTTATTGTCATGTTGCTTGCACTCATGCTTGTAATGGATAATCACCTTGGTCGGATCGATGGAGTCATTTTAATCGCAGGTTTATTTGCCATGCTGTATTGGATGATACTACAAGGTAAAAAACAAAAACGTGACCCGATGGAGAAAGAGTTTGAACAGGAAATACCTAAAATTTCAACTCAAAAAGCCCTGTTATGGCTCACCATTGGATTAATATTACTCATCGTCAGTTCACGTGGTTTAGTCTGGGGCTCGGTTAATATCGCAAAAGCAGCAGGTATAAGTGACCTGGTTATTGGTTTAACTATTGTCGCGATAGGCACCAGCTTACCTGAGCTTGCAGCCTCAATTGTCAGCGCATTAAAAAATGAACACGACATGGCAATTGGTAACATTATTGGCTCCAACATGTTTAATCTTTTAGTGGTCTTTGGTATACCCGGCTTAATGAGCCCACACATTATTGACAGTGCAATTTTAGTGCGTGACTTTCCTTTTATGATTGGCCTAAGCATCGCATTATTTATCATGGCCTATGGTTTTAAAGGTGAAGGCCGGATTAACCGTTATGAAGGAAGCTTGTTACTCGGTGGTTATGTTGCTTATATGACAGTCTTGTATTTCACCGCTATTGTTTAATTATCTGGAGAACTCATTATGAAACATCTTGATTTTCAATCATCAAAAATTAAATGTGCTGGCTGTGTTGCCAATATAGAAAAAGGTCTAAACAGTTTTGCCGGAATTACTGAAGTCAAAGTCGATATTGAAAGCAACGTTATCAGTGTGCAGGGAAGTAAGCTTGATAAAACAGTTATAGAAAACAAACTAGAAGAGTTAGGTTATCCTGTTGTTTAATAATACAGACTTGTTCATTATTCTCTGATTGCCGGGGTTTATTTCTCCTCCCTCAATCAGTTATAAGATACACCCGAGATGCTCTTCAATAAACTCCCTAACGCAGCCATAACCACCTTTATTAGTTAACACTACATCAACTATCTCTTTGATAGACTCCATGGCATCAGCCGGACAAGCGGTAAATCCAACAGCATTTATAATATCACGGTCATTGATATCATCACCGACATAGGCAACTTGCTTCATATCAATGCCCATATCATTACACCACTGCTCTAAAATACCGAGTTTAGGATCAGTGCCAACATAAAACTTTTGAATATTTAAGGTTTTTGCACGACCTTCGATGATTTTTGTCTTGAAGCCGGAACTAAGCAAGCCCACTTCAACACCCTGTTTTTGCAGTTCAATAATACCGCGACCATCTTTGGTATCAAAACGTTTAAACTCTTCACCACTTTCTGTGTAGTACATGCCACCATCGGTCAATGTACCATCCACATCCAGTCCAAGAAATTTAATATCTGATTTAATTGTCATGTTAAATAATAGTCCGGCCAATGGCCGTTGCAATAGGGCGCAACGTCGTTAACAGGTCACGGAACATATCATGATCAAGTTGTTGTGCCGCATCTGATTTTGCCACAGAAGGATCGGGATGTACTTCAATCAATAAACCTTCTATACCCATAGCCGTACAGGCACGAGCTAAATCAGGAACACCATAGCGATAACCAAGAGCATGACTGGGATCAAGAATAATAGGTAAATTGGTGTACTCTTTTAAATAAGCCACACCACATAAATCCAGAGTGAAACGCGTTTTCGTCTCAAAAGTACGAATACCGCGCTCACATAAAATAACGTTGTCATTGCCCGCTGATAAAATAAACTCTGCTGCCTGAACAAATTCCTGTAACGTCGAACCAAAACCGCGTTTTAATAAAACAGGTTTACGAGACTTACCACAAGTACGCAGGATACCCTGATCATACATGGCTTTTGCGCCAACCTGTATAATATCAGCGTACTCAATAATTTCATCAACATGCGTGGTATCGCGTACTTCGGTAATTATGTTCAAACCAAATTTAGTGCGCATTTTATCCAGCAGTTTTAAGCCATCAATACCCATGCCTTGAAACGAATATGGAGAGGTACGTGGCTTATAACAACCTGCTCGTAAAGTTGAGATGCCCTGCTCTACCATTAATTCGGCAGATTGAGTGATTTGTTCTTCTGACTCAACTGAGCATGGACCCGCAATCACCATGGTATTATTGTTACTGCCACCAATCTTCACTCCATTGATGTCAATTTCACGCGTTTCACTAAAATAGTCTGCACTTGCAAGTTGCATATCATTTGGGAAAGCAAAACTAGCCTCAACAATATTTTCATATTGTGCTGGCACTTCCTGTAATGCTGAAGGTGTAACTAAAACATGAAAATCAGGTTTTTTAATATGAAACGCGTTTAAATCTTCTGCTATTTTTTCTACTTCAGTATCTGCGACACTGCTTTTTAAATGAATAATCATAATTCGCCTTTGATCAAATTAAAGAAAGTCACCGCACCGGTCACTTTGTTTGTATCATCTACAACAGGTAAATAAGAAATGGCAAAACTCTGTTGTTTAATGAAACGTAATAATTCCCTTACGTTAAAATTCTCATTTGCTTTTACCGGGTTAGAGTTTGTTATATCTGCAACACTGACATCATTCAGATTATCTGTATGTTTCAATAAGCCTTTACGCACATCTGCATTGGTAACAATGCCATCAAGTTTACCTTTTTCGTCAATTAAAATAGTAAAGCCAACATCATAATCTTCTATCGATTGAAGAATCGAAGTTACGCTACGATCTTTGAGTTTTAATAATGGCAACTCATCCGTTGTACGCATAAAATCTTTAACCTGAAAATGTGAATCAACTTCATGCGTTTTCAGGTTAAGCATAGCGGCCCCCATAGATTCACTGGTCATTAAATAGGAACCCGAGACGGAAGCATAAACCCCCATATTGCGTAATATAAATGACACCTCGCCATTTACCCCACCATCAACGTGAATTTTTTTATCTGGAAATTTTTGCCTGAATTGACGAATTTTCCTGAAATTACTTTTATCAAATACACCGCCGCTCTGACCCGGTGTTGTTGTCATAAACAAAATAAAATCAAACCGCTCAGCATAGTCTTCAAATACTGAAATATCCGTATCCGATGTTATCGCCAAACCTAATTTTGCAGAAATAGTATTTGGTATGTTTAACCCTGCTTTCAGATTTTCATACTGAAAAGTGACATAATCAACATTATTTTGATCTATTAGCGTGAAAAATTTTTCAGGTTCTGAACTGATAATATGAAGATCAACCGGTGTTTTACTTAATAGTTTAATTTCAGCAATATCCTCAAATACGCACAAATCATCATTACAATCGATATGAAAAAGATCCGCGCCATGCACATCAAGATCTTTGATGATTTCAGGCAGAGACTGGCTCTTGCTGGAATAAACAGAAGCAGAGATTTTCATAGATTATTTATATACAACAGTGACTTATAAGAGACTAACATACTAATGCTAACAACCTTTAGGGTCAATATTTGGCCAAGATAATAGTGTGTTCTTGTTCTGACATTACGTTAGAATAAGCAACATAATATTAATAATATAACATTTGGCAAAACACCCTATGAGCTTCCGTATTATCATTCCTGCACGCTTCGCTTCAACCCGACTGCCCGGCAAACCGCTGCGTGATATTTGTGGTAAACCCATGATCGCCCATGTCATTGAACGGGCGAAACAAAGCAAGGCTGAAGAAGTGATTGTTGCAACAGATTCAAGTGAAATTGCTGAGGCAGTTTCTGCTCTTGATGTCCAGGTTTGTATGACCCATGAAAATCACCAGTCTGGTACCGAACGCCTGTCTGAAGTAATTGAAAAACTGGGGTTTGATGATGATCAAATTCTGATTAATTTACAGGGAGATGAACCCTTGATGCCAGCCGTTTGCTTAAATCAGGTTGGGCAGGCACTCGAGGAAGATGCAAATCTAAAAATGGCAACATTATGTACTCCGTTAACCGATATTAATGAACTATTTGACCCGCATGCGGTTAAAGTTGTGCGTGATATTAATAATTATGCACTTTATTTTACTCGTGCCGCGGTGCCATGGTCTCGTGACTGCTTTAATGAAGTCCCCAGAGAAATGCCAAAAAAACAAGAATACCAACGACACATTGGTTTATATGGTTACCGTGCAGGTTTTATTCGCCAGTATTTAGAATGGCAAAGTAGCGATATCGAAAAAACGGAATCTTTAGAGCAATTACGTGTCCTTTATTATGGTGAAAAAATTAAAGTGATCACGGCAGAAACACCCCCAGGCCCGGGAGTTGATACCATTGATGATCTCAACCGGGTTTGTGAACTTATTTCCAGATAAAAACCAGCTATATATAAAATGAAAGATATTCTTGAAAAAGCTGCAAAAATTAAACTACTTGTTTTTGATGTTGATGGTGTTCTCACTGATGGCAGTTTAATCGTGGGAGATGACGGCAAAGAATATAAAGCCTTTTATTCCAAAGATGGTTTAGGTATAAAAATGTTATTACAAACGGGTGTTGAAATTGCGGTAATTACCGCACGTACATCTAACGTAGTAATTCATCGTATGCAAAATCTTGGAATAAAACATATCTATCAGGGGCAACTGGAAAAACTACCCGCTTTTGAAGAGATTTTAACAGAGTTAGGACTCTCTGCTAAACAAGCCGCCTACGTCGGTGATGATGTGATTGACCTGCCCGTTATGTTACGTGCAGGTTTAGCGGTGACCGTTGAAGATGCTCACCCTTTAGTGAAACAGTATGCGCACTGGCAAACCCCTCAATGTGGTGGTCGAGGTGCTGCGCGTGACGTATGTGAACTCATTATGCAGGCACAAGATACGCTTGAAGCTCAATTCCAGAAATATCTAGGCAGTGAAAATTAATGGGGAAGCTGCATTACTTTACTGCACTATTACTTATTATATTACTTGCTATTGTAAGTGGCTGGGTTTTTGAATCCATTGAAAAAAGCCCCCTTTTAACAAAAGAAAAACTTCGCCACGACCCCGATTACTTTTTAAAAAATTTTACCGCAACGACCATGGATAAAACGGGGAAAACCTCCTATCAGGTTAAAGCTGCACATCTCGAACACTATCCTGATGATGACAGCATGAAATTACAGCAACCGATATTTTCATTTTATGAAAATAATATTAAAACCTGGACTGCACAGGCAAACGAAGCACTTATTTTAAAAAACAATGCAATAATTTATCTCAAAGGTAAAGTTATTCTGAATCAAATTTTAAGCTCAGATAATAATTCAGCTGGTAAAGAAGTACCGATGATCTTAACCACAGAACAACTCACTATTGAACCAAAGCGAAACCTTGCCCATACAAAATCAAAAGTAAAATTACATAAAGGAAAAAATTATATAAAGGCACTCGGTATGCGGGCCGATATGAGTAAAAGCAGAATTGAATTTCTATCCAGAACCCGGAGTCATTATGTTTTACCTGCAAAATAAACTTTTTTCATTAAACTCCGTACTGAATCTTTTTCTGATATTTATTCTGATCATCAGCGTAGTGCATGCCGAAAGCCGATCTAAAGAAAAACAGCAAACTATTGATATTAAAGCACAATATTTATTCCTTGATGAAAAAAAAGGCATTAGCAAATATAAAGGTAATGTTTTATTTACAAAAGACACGCTCACCATTAAGGCCGATACGGTAACACTTTATTATGATGGTCAAAAACTCATCAAAGCTCTGATTACCGGTTCTCCCGCAGATGTCCAGCACCGGCCGGATAATGAAGAGAAAGTTCATTCTCAAGCCAATAAAATGGAATATTTTGTTGCACAAGACAGGCTCGTTTTAAAGGGACAAGCTTTCGTTGACCAGGGTAATCGACATTTTAGTGGTGAATATATCGAGTATGATACTCACCAACGAACCATAAAAGCGGCAGGTAGCCAAAATAGTATGGGAAATACAGAAAACCAGAAAAATAGTCCTCCAAAGGGGCGAGTACATGTCATTATTGGGCCAACTGAAGATGCTAATAATGATGCAAATAACATAAATAATTAAATTAAAAATAAAGACTAAATAGAACATGAACCAGGCAGTAAATATTTTAAAAGCCGATAATCTTTGCAAAAGTTACAAAGGACGAAAGGTTGTAAACGGTGTTTCAATGGAGATTCACAGTGGAGAAGTCGTTGGATTACTCGGCCCGAATGGTGCCGGCAAAACAACCTCCTTTTACATGGTTGCAGGTCTTATTAGCGCAGATGAAGGCAGTATTATGCTGGGTGACAACAACATCACCCATTACCCTATGCACCAGCGCGCGCGCCTTGGTATTGGTTATTTACCACAAGAAGCTTCTATTTTTAGAAAATTATCTGTCACTGATAACATTATGGCGATTTTGCAAACATGCACAGAACTCAGTGCCTTTGAGCAGGAACAGCGACTTGAAGACCTGCTTGATGAGCTCCATATTGGCCATATTCGAAATGGTTTAGGTATGAGCCTGTCCGGTGGTGAGCGACGTCGGGTTGAAATTGCCCGAGCCCTGGCAACAGACCCACGTTTTATCCTGCTAGATGAACCTTTTGCCGGCGTTGATCCTATTTCAGTACGGGATATTCAATCCATTATTCAACATTTAAAAGAACGCGGTATTGGTGTATTAATAACCGACCATAATGTTCGGGAAACCCTGGGCATTTGTGATCGAGGTTATATTATGAATGCAGGTGAAGTCATTGCGAGTGGAAATCCTGATGATTTACTCAAAGATAAAGAAGTCCGTGAAGTCTATCTTGGTGAAAATTTCAAGCTTTAAAGTGATTAACACATAAAAAATCTCTACTACACATTCTCTCAAAATAAGCTAAAATTAGCATAAGGCCGGGTAAAGAAGAATATGAAGGTTCGGTACTTTTAATACTATATGAAACAAGCACTCCAATTCCGATTAGGTCAAAATTTGACCATGACCCCACAGCTACAGCAGGCTATACGCTTGCTGCAGTTGTCAACGCTTGAATTAAATACAGAAATTCAAGATGCCCTCGATTCAAATATGATGTTGGAAATGGGAGATGAAAGTTCTAACGAAAATACTCCTGTATCAGATGAAAACACTCAAGCTTCTTCTGAAAATAAAGATGCTACACAAAATGAAAACAATGAAGCAGCGACTGAAGCTGGTTTAGAAACGACATCGGATGCAGCGACATCCGATACCATGCCGGATGATCTGCCCGTTGATACCTCATGGGATGACATTTACGACTCAATATTACCCGGTACAACATCTGCTGCTTCATCTTCTTATAATGCAGATGACCAGCCAGAAGTTTATACCGCCAGCGCCGAAAGTTTGCATGAAAATTTACGCTGGCAAATAAAAATGACACCGTTCAGTGAATTAGATGCCGCCATTGCAGAAGTCATTGTTGATGAAATTAATGATGACGGTTTCCTGCAAACCACGGTTGAAGAAATTACCACTTCGCTTGCCGACATGGATGCGGAAATCGAAGTTGAAGCTGATGAAGTTGAAGCAGTCTTAAAGCAAATTCAAAATTTTGATCCTGCCGGTGTAGGTGCTCGTGACTTACGTGAAAGTATTTCTATTCAACTTCATCGCCAGGCAAATGATATTGATTTACGTGAATATGCCATCACCCTGGTAGATAACTATTTTGATTTACTGGCAGGCCGCGAATATCCTCAACTTATGCGTAAACTAAAAATATCTGAAGATGATCTCAAGGATGTCATTCAACTTATTCAAAGTATGAATCCGCGGCCTGGTGGACAAGTTACCGCAAATAAAGCGGAATATATTATTCCTGATGTCACAGTTAAAAAGGTCAATAATACCTGGAAGGTCGAACTTAATTCAGATACAGCACCCAAGTTACGTATTAACGCGACCTATGCCAGTATGATTAAAGATGTGAAAAGCAGCGAAGACAATTCATCGATGAAAAATCATTTGCAAGAAGCACGCTGGTTTATCAAAAGTCTGTTAAGTCGTAATGAAACATTATTAAAGGTTGCACACTGTATTGTTGAACGACAAAAAGAATTTCTTGAACATGGTGAAGAAGCCATGAAGGCTTTAGTTCTACACGATATTGCAGAAGCGGTTGATATGCATGAATCAACCATTTCCCGTGTTACCACCAAGAAATACATGCACACCCCACGGGGCATCTTTGAATTAAAATATTTCTTCTCCAGCCACGTTAGTACCGCAAGTGGAGGGGAATGTTCGGCAACTGCGATTCGCGCATTAATTAAAAAACTGATTGCGGCTGAAATGCCAAAAAAACCTTTGAGTGATAATAAAATAGCGATCATCCTCGAAGATCAGGGAATTAATGTTGCACGGCGAACAGTTGCTAAATATAGAGAGTCATTGGCGATTCCTCCGTCTAATGAACGCAAACGTCTCGCTTAACAACGAGAAAAGGAGAAAACTATGCAATTAAATATTACTGGACACCATGTTGAGGTTACAGATTCTTTAAAAACTTACGTAGCAGAAAAACTTGAACGCCTCGAAAAACATTTTGACCACGTTAACAACGTCCATGTAATTCTAAGTGTAGAGAAACAGCGACAAAAATCTGAAGCAACCGTTAATATTAATGGTGCGAGTTTGTTTGCTGATTCAACTGAAGAAGATATGTATGCTGCAATTGATTCGATGGCGGATAAACTTGATCGTCAAATTAAAAAGCATAAAGAAAAAATCAAAGACCACCATCGTAATGAAGGTAGTCAGATTAAACATCAACAACCTGTCACTGAAGAAGAGTAAGGAATACTCAACTTATGCAGTTATCAGAACTCATAAATGTTAATCGTATAAGAAGCGATATTAATGTTCACAGTAAAAAACGTGCAATAGAAGAGCTAAGCAACCTGATAACTCAGGATCAAACTCAACTTGATTCAGGTGATATCTTTGATAGCTTACTCTCACGTGAACGCCTGGGTTCAACCGGTGTGGGGTATGGTATAGCCATACCTCATGGCCGGATAAAAAATTGCAAAAAAATAACAGGGGCTTTCATTCAACTTATTCAAGGTATCGATTTTGACGCAATTGATAATCAGCCTGTTGATATGTTATTTGCCCTGATAGTTCCCGAAGAATCAACCGATGAACATCTACAGGTGCTCGCTTTACTGGCATCAATGTTCAACGATGAAAGTTTTCGTGACAAATTACGTCTGAGCAAAGACAATGAAGAAACCTACCAACTCCTGACGAAGTGGAAAAAACCTGACTAATTATGAATAACGATCTCACTACTCATGATTTCATACTAAGTCATGGCGATAGACTGGGATTATGCTGGCAAGCTGGTCAGAATGGCGAAAACCGCTTATTAAAAAATGAAAAATCAGTAACAGGAATACCGATTGCAGGTTATCTAAACCTGGTTAAACCTAACCAGGTTCAGGTTCTTGGACCAGAAGAAGTTATATATCTGGAACAATTGGGGAAAAACTCCCGTAAAGATGCCATCTCACGTTTATTTAAATGTGAGCCCGCTATGATTATTTTTGCTGGCATTACAAATGGTGAGAAAATTGATCCTGAATTTATTGAAACAGCCAATCAAACCAACACACCTTTACTCTATTCCAGTTTACCCAGTAACGAACTAACCGAATTATTACAATATCATCTGGGTCGTTTACTAGGTGATAGCAAGATAATGCACGGTGTTTTTATGGATGTCATGGGTATTGGTGTTTTACTTACCGGTCCGAGTGGTATTGGCAAAAGTGAACTTGCACTTGAACTTATCAGTCGCAGTCATCGGCTCATTGCCGATGATGCCCCTGAATTCAGACGCAGCGCACCTAATGCTGTTCGAGGTCGAAGCCCTGCTTTATTAAAAGACTTTTTGGAAGTACGGGGTTTAGGCATATTAAATGTACGAGCCATGTTTGGAGATAATTCCATCGTTGAAACAAAGCGTTTGCAACTTATTGTCCGTCTCGACACCATCTCGGATAAAACCACGTCTGATGACAACTTTTGGGAAATTGACCGAATCGGTGGCTCACTACGTAATCAAACCATTCTTAATGTCGAAATTCCTGAAGTACAAATTCCTGTCGCACCGGGTCGAAATGTTGCGGTTATTATTGAGGCTGCAGTACGCAACCATGTACTATATTTAAATGGGTATAATGCAGCAGATGATTTTGTTAAACGCCAACAGAAACTCATCGACGGTGAATAATCAATTCTTGTGCTATGCTCTATGAAATAATTTAAATTCACTCACTAATAAACAACTCCCTCACAACTATATTATATGAAACTGGTTATTGTTAGCGGTCTATCTGGCTCTGGTAAAAGTATTGTGTTGCAGGTACTTGAAGACCTCGAGTATTACTGTATTGATAATTTACCCATCAATATGCTTGAAGCTCTGACAAAAGAGATAATATCGGCAAAACACGAGTATATTGCCATTGGCATTGATGCCAGGAATGTTGTGACTGAACTTGAACGTTTTCCGCAACAGGTCAAACAATTACAAAAAAATAATATTGATTGTGAAATATTTTTTCTCGAAGCCAGTACTGCCGCACTATTGAAACGTTTTAGTGAAACTCGCCGCAAACACCCTCTTAGCGATCAGAAAACACCGCTTAGTGAAGCCATTATACAGGAACAATATTTACTCGAACCCATTTCGTCTAATGCAGACTTACGTATTGATACCAGTTCAACAAATGTTCATCAACTACGTGACTTAATTAAAGCTCGGGTTAAAAAAGCCGATAATCAAAGTATATCCATCATGTTTGAATCTTTTGGTTTTAAACATGGTATGCCCATAAATGCAGATTTTGTCTTTGATGTTCGTTGTCTGCCTAACCCACATTGGGCACCGGAATTAAGAATGTTAACAGGCTTTGATGAACAGGTTATTCAATACCTTGATGAATATGAAGAAGTAAAAGAAATGTTAAATGATATTATGAATTTTATGGATAAATGGATCCCTAGATTTGAAGCTGATAACCGTAGTTATATAACCATTGCCATCGGCTGTACAGGCGGGCAACACCGTTCTGTTTATCTGGTAAATAAGCTTGCCAAAATGACTAAAAATAAACACAATAACGTCCTTTCAAGGCACAGGGAAATTAGCTAGTGGTTGGTTTACTTATCATTACTCATAATAATGTGGGGGGGGCGCTTTTTGATGCCGCAACCTCAGTATTGGGAAATTGCCCTCTGCCAGTTGAAATCCTTCCTGTTTCTCAAAATTGTGATCCAGAAGAACGTTTTCAAAAAGCACAAAAACACCTTGAAAAATTAAGCCGCTCTGATGGTGTGCTTGTCATTACAGACATGTATGGTTCAACACCCAGTAATATCGCGACCAAACTTGCTGCTGACAATGTAACAATTATTACCGGTATCAATTTACCTATGCTGGTACGGATAATGAACTATCCAAATCTGTCACTGGAAAAACTTGCAAATAAAGCCGTCAGTGCAGGCCAAACTGGTGTTATCATTGTAGAAAATTTAAAACAGGCAGAAAGCCTGAAATAATAATCTAAAGAAAGAACCAATCCGTGCTACAACAAACAACAACCATCGTTAACAAACTCGGCTTACATGCCAGGGCAGCAGCAAAATTTGTTACCCAGGCCTCTCTATTTAACTCTGATATTAATTTAAAACGAAATAACCAGAACGTAAATGGTAAAAGTATTATGGGTGTCATGATGCTTGCTGCCGCAAAGGACTCTGAAATAGAACTCATTATTGATGGCTCAGATGAAAAACAAGCCATGCAATCTCTTCTTGAGTTGATTGAAAACCGCTTTGGTGAAGCGGAATAAAGATCAAGATCAAGATCAAGGTCAAGGTCAAGGTCAAGAGAACTCAACGATGCCAGAACGTGCGGAGCAGGTTAGGGTAATACTGAAGAAACGCGCAGCGGTTCATTAAGTGCAAAGAACGCTAAATTTTTTTAAATTCAATTCAGTATTACAACCGAATCTTCCATCTCTTTCTCAATATCACTTTAAAATATAATTTAAACAGAACCACTGCGCTATCGAACTAAAAACCTCTGCGCCCTTTGCGTTCTTCGCGCCTTTGCGTTGAAATATTTTGACTTTGACTTTAATTTTGACCTTATCTAACGAAGGCATTACACTCTTTAGCAACTATAGAGGGGTCATCATGTCTAGCAGTTCATCGCAACAACAGGACACGCATAACACACTGCTGGAAACGATCAGTAGCAGCTTGCGTGATAATCAACCTGAAAACATTGTTGAACTTCTAAGCGGTATGCACCCGGCAGAAATTGCTCATCTGCTTGAATCTCTCCCCGTTAATCAGCGTGAAATAGTCTGGACTTATGTGCCCGATGATACTGATGGTGAGATTCTTCTCCATTTAAATGATGAAGCCCGCGCAGCTATCATCAATAAAATGGAAACCGAAGAGCTGGTTGCGGCAACCGAAACACTGGACACCGATGATCTTGCCGACATTCTTCCTGAAATGCCACAGGATGTTATCCAGGAAATACTACTCAGCCTGGAAACTCAGGAACGTGATCGATTAAAATCCGTTTTATCATATGACGAGGATTCTGCCGGTGGCTTGATGGATTTAGACACCATCATTATTCGTGCAGATATTACACTTGATGTTGTTTTACGTTATCTCAGAAGAAAAGGCGCCCTGCCAAAAGGTACCGATAATTTATTTGTTGTTGATCGTGAAAATCATTACCTTGGTTTATTACCTTTAAGTCTTATACTTACAAGCGATCCGCAGATACTCGTTAGTGATCTTATGATAACCAATATTGAAGGCATCCTTGCAGATAAACATGCACGTGATGTTGCTAATCTTTTTGAACACAGAGATTTAATTACTGCGCCTGTCATTGATGATGAAAATCATCTTTTAGGTCGAATCACCATTGATGATGTTGTTGATGTTATCCGTGATGAAGCCGATCACTCATTAATGAGTATGGCTGGTCTTAATGAAGAAGAAGATATGTTTGCCCCGGTATTCACCAGTACCCGCCGTCGCTCAATATGGTTAGGCGTTAACCTTCTTACTGCATTTCTTGCTTCATGGGTTATTGGATTATTTGGAGCCACGATTGAAAAAATGGTGGCTCTGGCTGTACTCATGCCTATTGTTGCCAGTATGGGTGGAATCGCAGGTAGTCAAACCTTAACACTGGTTATTCGAGGCATGGCGTTAGGACAAATTGGAAAAAGTAATGCCCGCCGTTTATTACTCAAAGAAATGTGGATTGGTGTCTGGAATGGCATTATCTGGGCAATCGTTATTGCCGTTGTTGCCGGACTCTGGTTTCAAAGTGCACAACTTGGTATTGTTATCGCTGCAGCTATTGTTATTAATCTTATCGTTGCCGCCGTATCCGGTGCAACCATACCTTTATTATTAAAACGTTTTGGTGCCGACCCCGCTTTATCCGGTTCTGTTGTTTTAACCACAGTAACTGATATTGTTGGCTTCCTGGCCTTCCTGGGGTTAGCAACAATTTATTTATAGTAAACAATTTTAAAACCAGGGACTCTGTATGATAATAATTAAAAGGAATTTAACTATCGGTTTATTATTTCCTCTTCTTTTAATTCCCCTGCAAATACTTGCTACTGACGAAGCCGTTACCTCCCATTCAAACTTAACGGATTTTTCATACCCCAACCACAACTGCAATAACAAACCAGCAAAACCCGTTAAACCTGAAAGACTCAAATCATTTGCAGATATTGACACCTATAACAGTGACATAGCTGAATATAATATTGAAGTGACAACATATAATCAAAAAATAAAACTTTATAAATCCTGCATCAATAAATATATAAAAAATGGCAACCATGATATTAACACCATTCGAATAAAGTTAAATGCAGCATTAAAAGAAGCAAGAACGAATAAATAAATCAATAAAACATTTAAATAATCCAAAAGAAATGGAAATCAACCTATGCAAAAACATTTAACCATCCTGTTTATACTTTCTTTTAGTTTGATAAGTACTAAACTCATCGCTCGCGAAAAAGGTAGACATGTTCTTATTACTAAAACTGGAACGTTTAAACTTGCAAAAGCAAATCAAAATGCATCACGTACTTTCACCACTCAATCCGATTCAGTATATGGTCTTGAGTATGAATGGCATATGTGGCAAGGACTTTCGATAGGCGGTGAATTTTTCCATTATGAAAACAAGTACACAACTTCAAGCTCATACAAAACGAAAACATCAGCATATTTGTTTAATGCCAAATACCACTTCAATAAAAAAGGAGCCTTGCAACCCTTTCTTGGCTTTGGTTCTGGATTTTCTATTATTCCTTACACAGGACAAACACTTGGGAGCTTAAGTGGATCTGCATACCAGTTTATGGCTGGATTTACCTACCGTTTCAAACATGTTGGTATTTATGCAGAATATAAGAACTTAAACACTAAACTCTCAGAAACATTTTTCTTCTTTAAAACGGGTGAAGTTGATGCGAGTGGTGAAGGACTTAACCTGGGTATTAGTGTATTGTTTTGATAAGACCTCCTGTCAACAAGTAATTATACTAATATTACTAATTTAGAGTTCTCATTTAGTGAATAATAATGGCAAATGTCATAGTTAAAATAATACTTGAAAATAATTTAACCGTATTCACTGTTGAAGGTGACTTATCTGCTGATGAAATATTGAATTACTGTACAGAACATTATGAAAAAAAACCTGCAAAATATATTTTATGGGATGCGACCAAAGGTTAGGTCAGTAAAATAAAAAACAGTGACTTTAGCAGAATCGCTATAGACATGAAAAATCACACCAAAAGCGGGCAGGTGGGAAAACGGCATTGGTCGGTAAATTTGATATAGATTTTGGCTTCGCTCGAATGTATGAAGCATATGCTGATTTGAAAGAGATACCCATTTCCTATCAAGTTTTTCGCAATCTCGATGAAGCTATGAAGTGGTTACAACTATAAAAGTTTCTTAAAAAGCAAATCCCATTAAACGCAGCCGAGCATCGCAAGTAAAACAGGTTTATAACGACCATCAACATGTCGGCCTAAAGAGCCGACCTGCAAAAAACAGGATTCCCACTTTCGCGGGAATGACAATTAACCACCTGCCACCGTCATATTATCAATTAACCACGACCCTGTAATGATGCTACCTCGAGTATCCATGTCATTACCGATTTTCTGTAAGCCCATAAACATATCCTGCAAACGACTGGCTAAGGTAAACTCCTCAACAGGATATTGGATCTCGCCATTTTCAATCCAGAAACCACTTGCACCCCGTGAGTAATCGCCAGTAACAGTATTTACGCCCTGCCCCATTACTTCAGTAATCAACAAACCTTTACCCATTTCTTTGATCATATTTTCTAATGAAACATCATCATGATTAATATAGAGATTATGAATACCACCTGCATTACCGGTGCTTTGCATATTTAAGCGCCGAGCGGCATAACTATCTAATACATAGTTTTGCAGTACTCCATCTGTTATCAAATCATGAGCTGTGGTTATCACACCTTCATTATCATAAGGTGCGCTACCTAAAGCACCTTTAATATGTGGACGTTCATCAAGGCGAATATGTTCTGGAAATATTTGTTTCCCAAGGTGATCAAGTAAAAAGGTGGCTTTACGATATTGTGCACCACCCCGAATACCACTTAATAAATGTGAGATTAAGCCTTTGGCAACTTCAGCTTTAAAAATGACAGGTACCTGGCAGGTCGGCATGTTTTTCGCGCCTAATCGACTCACCGTACGCTGCGCTGCTTGTTGACCAATGTCTCTGGCTTTTTCGAGTTTACTGGCATCACGATTAACGCTATACCAGTAATCTCGCTGCATGGCATCATTTTGCCCGGCAATCACGGTACAGGACATGCTGTGGCGAGAAGTATTATAGCTATTCAGAAAACCATGAGTATTACCATACACTCGAATACCTGTGTGACTGTTTACCGAACCGCCTTCTGAGTTAGTAATACGCTTATCTTCGGCTCTGGCGGCATCCTCACATTCTTTAGCAAGTTCAATGGCTTCTTCCGCTGTTACTTCCCAGGGATGATACAAATCTAAGTCGGCGATCTCCTTCGCCATCAGGTTTTTATCCGGTAAACCGGCATAAGGATCATCTTCTGTGTATCGAGCAATGTCACAAGCCGCTTTTACGGTTTCCTTAACCGCTTTAAGAGAAAAATCACTGGTGCTGGCCGAGCCTTTTCTGTTGCCGAAATAAACGGTAATGCCCAGGCCTTTATCTCGATTGTGCTCAATCGTTTCTACATCTCCCATGCGCACGGTAACTGAAAGTCCTGACTCTACGCTCAAACCCGCTTCTGCGGCTGATGCCCCCTGTGATGTCGCTTCTTGCAATAAGTCATTTACAATTATTTGTAGCTTTTCTGAATCATACGGATTCAAAGAATCCATTTTCTGTGGGGATGTATTTTGATTTGAATTCGAACTGGACATGACCACCTCATGGCAATTATTTTTGTAATATACCCCATTGTAAGGCTACGAAGCGCGCATCACAAATGTCATAATACAGTCATGATAAATAAGACAAATGATTCTGAAATACCTGAAAATACCGAAAATGATGAGTCAGCAGATGAAGTACTTATCAGTAAATCCCAGCGCAAACGTGACGCAAATGATGCCCAGCAACTAGGCAAAGATTTACTCAAACTCGACCCGAACGCATTAAAAACCATTGAGTTACCGGAATCTCTCAGCCAGGCGCTGGATGATGCCCGCCGTATTAAAAAAAATAGTGCTTTAAAACGTCAGCTTCAATACATTGGTAAACTCATGCGCCATATTGATATTGAGCCTATTAGAGATGAATATCTTAAAATCATTAACCATTACGGTAAAGATATAAAAGAGCTCCACCGCCTGGAAAACTGGCGAGATCGATTACTGGCCGAAGGTGACAAAGCATTGGAAGATCTGGTTAATGAAGTCGTGGATGTTGATCGCCAACATTTAAGGCAGTTAGTTCGCCAATCGCATAAAGAAACAAAACTCAACAAACCACCCAAATCAGCCCGTGAAATATTTAAATACCTGAAAACCTTGTTTGAATAATATAAAACAAGTAAGCCCATTCACCGCAGAGACGATGCCAGAACATGCGGAGCATGTTGAGGTATCGTCTCTGCGGTAAAAATCTTTTGATTTTCAATAACTATACTCTCTTACGAAACCATCCCGTCAAACTGGCTCGTTCTCGTTTAGCGGGTAAGACTTCATGTTCAAAGTCTGCACTCATAAAACAAACAAGCGTTCCCGCATCAGGTTCTATTGAAACAGTTTTTCCATCTTTCAGGTAAAGCTGAAGTTGCCCGCCATCATCCTTGCGCCAGTCTTCATTTAAATAAGTAATTATTGTTACAACACGGGTATCCTGATTTTTATGTTGATCAAGATGCCGTTTGTAAAAAGCATTAGGTGGATATAAGGCAAAATGTACTTCTAATTCAAATAACCCAAGATAAAAACGTTGGTTAATCGCTTTTTGTAGCTGTTGTGTGATACTTAAATATTTTTTTTGTGATTCATTTAAATTTTCTTCATCAAACCAGCTAATTTCATCACTACGAATGGATTGTTCAATATGAAAATCATTTTCGCGACCAATACCGGCTTGTTTTAAAATACCTTGTTGGCGAAATGAGGTCAGCGTTTCTTTTAAATGTTGAATAAGTTCTGTTGTAAAGAAATGTTCTTGTACGGACCAGCCTTGTTGTTCAAGATCATTAAGAATGTTTTTAATTTTATTTTTCAATGGAAATTACTGTTTTATAAATATAGTTTAAGTGCAAAACATCAATCCCCTCCCCTTCAAGGGGAGGGTTAGGGTGGGGTGATTTTGTATAGCGTTCCCCTCCCCCTAGCCCCCTCCCAAAGGGAGGAGGAATAAAAACAGAACATTAACTAAACAGCGTACATCGCAATAACAGTTTAATTTAAGCCGTACCACCAACCGTTAAACTATCGATTTTCAGAGTAGGTTGGCCGACACCAACAGGTACACTTTGTCCTTCTTTACCACAAACACCTACGCCGGTATCAAGTTTAAGATCATCCCCCACCATAGAGACACGAGTGAGAACATCAGGGCCATTTCCAATTAAAGTCGCGCCTTTTATAGGCTGAGTTACTTTCCCATTTTCAATTAAATAAGCTTCACTTGCGGAGAAAACAAATTTTCCTGATGTAATATCTACCTGACCGCCACCAAAGTTAACGGCATAAACACCTTTCTCAACAGATTCAATAATTTCTTGTGGATCATGCTCACCGGCTAACATATAAGTATTTGTCATACGCGGCATAGGTAAATGTGCATAAGATTCACGACGTCCATTACCGGTAGACTCTTCACCCATTAATTCAGCATTCATTTTGTCTTGCATATAACCTTTAAGAATACCTTTTTCGATTAACATGGTTTGTTGTGTTATTGTGCCTTCATCATCCATATTTAATGAACCACGACGAGCATCCAGTGTGCCATCATCAACAATGGTGCATAGTGGTGAGGCAACACGTTCACCTATGCGCCCACTAAATGCTGAACTGCCTTTACGATTAAAGTCACCTTCAAGTCCATGGCCAATGGCTTCATGCAGTAATACTCCCGGCCAACCCGGACCAAGAACAACGGGCATTGTTCCTGCGGGTGCTGCTACTGCTTTTAAATTTACCAATGCCTGGCGAACTGCTTCCCGGGCAAAACCCAGGGCGCGATCTTCCTGAGTAAAATATTCATACCCTACTCGACCACCGCCACCCGAACTGGCTTGTTCACGATCATCGCCCTCTTCAGCAATAACGGTCACATTCATTCGAACCAAAGGACGAACATCTGAATTTAACGTGCCATCACTTGAGGCGACCAGGATAACTTCATGAACACCGACAAGGCTAACGATAACCTGTTTTATACGAGGATCCTGTTTACGTGCTTCAGCATCAACCTGTTTTAATAAATCAATTTTTTCATCTGTCGTAAGTGAATCTAGTGGATCTACTGGAAGGTAGAGCTGATGTAGTGAATGTTTTTTCCATGCCTGTACCTGGTTTTGTTGTCCTGCCCGGGCAATTGTTTTTGCCGCATTAGCTGCCTGGGTTAATGCCGGTAGTACTATTTCATCTGAATAGGAAAAACCGGTTTTCTCTCCACTGACAGCGCGAACACCAACACCTTGTTCTATATTGTAATTGCCTTCTTTTACAATACCATCTTCTAATATCCATGACTCATGACGTGATGTCTGAAAATAAAGATCAGCACGGTTAATGCTGTTGCCCATCATCTGGTCAAGTACATTTTGCAAATCATTTACCCCAAGTCCAGCAGGAGATAACAAAATGTCAGTAGCAGTATCAATATAACTCATATTTATTTTAACTCATCAGGTTTTGCGTAGATCATCTTAAGACAATGTGCAGGAAATTTTTCGATGTTGTAAAACAGGAAAGTTTTGACGAATATTTTTTATATTTTCAATATCAATATCAGCAATAACATAACCAGAACCTTGGGGTAAATGGTCTAAAATTACCCCCCATGGATCAATAATCATACTATCACCATGCGTTTCACGTCCATTTACGTGATAACCACCCTGTGCGGAAGCAACCACATAACATAAATTTTCAATAGCGCGAGCGCGTAATAAAACTTCCCAGTGAGCTTTACCTGTAATAGCAGTAAAAGCGGATGGCAAAACAAAAATCTCGGCACCAAGTTTAACCAGTTGACGAAATAATTCAGGAAAACGTAAATCATAACAAATAGCTAAACCTATTTTACCAAAAGGCGTATCAACAACTACAGCCTTATTGCCCGCTACGATTGTTTCAGATTCTTTATATGTTTCGCTGGTGATTTCGAGGTGAACATCAAACAAATGAATTTTATTATAGCGACTTGCAACCTCGCCTTTATCATTATAAACCAGGCAAGCAGTATAAATTTTGTCATCACTGTCAGATCTAAGCGGAATTGTTCCTGCAATTAACCAAACTTTATTATTTTTCGCCTGTTCCGAAAGGAAATTCTGTATTTGACCGTTACCTTCTTCTTCTGCAATTTTTACCTGGTCGATATCATGTAAACCCATAATCGCAAAATTTTCAGGTAATACGATTAGTTTTGCACCCGCCTGAACCGCGCTTAAAATTTGTCGGCCAACTTCAATTAAGTTTGCACTTACATTGGTACCAGATGCCATCTGGATTGCAGCTATTTTTGTCATAAGGATTAAAAAAATTCTTCTCTGATAAGACTATATTTCGAATTAATTAGATATTACTTCAAGTTCAATTGTCGTTGAAATTGCACTACCAGGTATCAAATCTATACGCTTTGATGAAAGACCTAATGCAACTAACCAGCTTCTAAGTTCATTAACCCAAAGTGTACCTTCATCTCCACCAGGGTATTTTATTTTTAGTACACTATTTACATTTTTTTGCAATTTTTGCATACTTTTATGGATTGCAGGCATGGCTAATAATGTAGTGGTTTGTTTAGGTACAGACCATTCATTGGCATGCAACAATTCAACATCTGCAGCAAAAGAATTTGTCACGAAAAACATAAAAACTATACTGGTAATATATTTATTCATATTCATCAGCATAGCACAAAATTATTTCTCATACGGATGATTGTACTTTTCAAAATCAAAAATCGTCCTCCTCAATGCGTTCAATAACAGGTTTATCCCAGCTTCCACTAATTTCATATTTACTTGCTGATGCTTCGTCAAATTGTTCACCCGTCATTTTATCAAGAAGCCAGAGGCCAATACCCGCAGGTAAATTGACCAAAAGTGCAGTTATACCCGCTATACCACCACCAACATCGGGAACAACCTCAATAATATTTTCATAATCTCTGGCAACAAGACCAGTCCGACCAGACACAGAAATTTCAGCAATTGAGCTTTTAATTTCAAAATCATCAGTGTAAGCATCACCTTCTTCTATAATAATTTCACCATTCGCGGTATCAAAATTAAAACCCGATTTAAAGGTATCCTTAAAATCACCAAATAATTTACGCGGCAAAGCAGACAAACTAAATAAACCTAATAACCGACCAGCACCTGTATCAACTTCTTTAATGTTGCCATTTATAAGGTTAAATTGAATATCTCCATTAAGCATATTCAAAGAAAATTGTGTTGGTGCAGCGTGCCAGCTTATTTTACTAACAGTACTTGCCGTACCCTTCTCAATAATTGCGGCAAAACCTAAATCAGCCAACATAGCGCCAAAGTCCTTGCTGCTCATGGTGATATCCATATCTGTTTTATGCTTACCTCGTTTATAACGCCAGGCACCCTGCGCAACTAACTTCATGTTTTTTGCAGAAAGAATCATTTCATCAAGATGAAGTCCGTATTTTTTATGCGTCACTTTAAAATCAAGTCGGCCAAGAAAGACTTTATCAAAATAAAGTTTATTAATAATCCCTTCAAACTCGGGTAAAGTTTTTGGATTTACACTTTTTTCTTTTTTATTATTACTTTTACCAGATTCAGTTAATATTTTTACTTGCTCCAGATTAAAAATAACTGGTTTAACTAAAAAAGTTTGCGATTTTTTTGCCTTACCGAGTTCAAGAGATTTAACCCATTTTGACGGTGTGATTTTATTAATGGAGCCATCAATATATAAAATATTTTTACTGGGTAAAACAGCTTTTTTACTGGAAGCTGATATGGCACCTTTGCTTAAATAAACGGTGTCTCCGGAGTGGTCTAACTCAAGAATAGCAGAACTTTTCTTAGCAAATTCAATTCCAAGCTGAACTTTATCCTTAGCGGTAAATACGGTTACAAAATTGAATTTCTGGCGTGTTTTTTTTCTTTTATAAAAAAATTCCGGTAAAGTACTTTTAATACCATATAAATCACTGTTTAAACTTAACGTCGGATGATGATTTTTTAATTTTTTCACCGGAAAAACCATACTTGCCCTGAATGAAGTGCTTCCAGAAAGTCTTTTTGCACCAGGAATACCAAATCTTTTTAAAATCACAGCTGGCTCCATTTTACCCTTTGCTGTTATTTTTATACTTTTGTTTTTTGACGCGGATGTAACGGAAAGTGCAGATTTTTTACCCAATATATTTGCTATTAAATTCTTGCTGGACAATCCCTTTTCTGTGAAAAAAAGTGTCCCTGAACCTTCAGTTATATCCACTTTATCTTCTAACATAAACACAGAAATATTTTGCAACCTGGCTGAACCAGAATAAGTTAATGATTTTTTCTTTCTTGTTTTCTCATCAAGAGGAATATTGACTGTAATTTTTGCTTCAATATCACCCAGCATGCGCATTGAATCAATCGTGCTTTTTGCTTTAGGCAAAATCGGGCTATTTACCAGGTATCTCATGGTATTATGTGTTGAACCACTCGCAACAAGATCGAGCTGTAGTTCTGACTGAGTGAATGATGTTATTTCTGCAAAAGAATCATATAAAAGATTATTTTCAGACTCACCGGTTAGAAGATGAATTTTCATACCTTGCCCGGTAAAATACCCGCTAGCTTTTGCCTTTTTTATTTCAGGCCATCCATCCTGATAATTAATTGTAAGATTAGATGTCTCGACAGCAACAGAAAACGCCCCTTCTTTATCATCAAAGGGGAATTCATTTAATTTACCATTAAAAACAACTGTACTTTTTTCAACTTTCCCATCTACCAGGCCTTTATCAAGCCAATTTACCAATGATTCATCCATTATGCTAACAGGTAAGTAATGAGATGTTTTAGATACATCTCCTTTTGAAATATATGTTTGAAAATCAAGATAAGGCGAAGCACCATCTTGAGGCATCCATAATGTTGCAGAGGAAACGGTACTTACTTCTACACTTTCAGTTATCAAGTGTTTTACATCAAAAAGCATTCCTTGTTTTGTATTTGTAAATGCAATATCAGCAGAAAGTACATCAAATGTAAAATCATCACGAAATAACTGAGGAATTCCAACAACAGATTTTTTTGATGATAATGAAATTATTCCTTCTTGTTGTTTATAATTGACACTAGCAGACAATCCTTCCAGCTTAGGTATGTTTTTCCATGAGTTAACACCAAAACCTTCAATGTCACCCTTAAATTTATAAATTTTTTTATCTTGCCACGCAATAGAGAAATTATGTACATCACCCTGAATATTCAAATGCTTAAGTTGTTCTTCGTTTTTTTTGCTAAACAAATGATTGTCTGTAATTATTTTTGATAGCGTTCCTAATTTCAAATAATTAGCTCTGAGGAATAACGTTTTCATTCTTTCATTATGATAATTAAATGAAAGAGAAAACTTTGACTCATTTAAACTTTCTTTATTATTTTTATAATTAAATTTATCAACACTAACATTCCATATATTATGTTCATCCTGATGTGAGTCAAATATTCCGGAAACAAGCTTTAACGTAACCAGTTTACTCTTGTTTATATGATACGAAAAATCATGTAATTTAACGTCACCACTTAACTGTTTAACTGTTTCATTTTTCCAGTCAAACCATAAATTCAGATCAGCAGCACCATCAACCAACTCAAAATTTTCATTTTTAAAATATGTTTGAACAGGATTTAATTTAAGGCCTTTACTTTCAATATATGCTTTTATATCCCATGTCTCAGGTAAAGTAATATTCCCTACCAGATCAAAAGCTATTTTTATTTTATCACCAAGTATATGTGGTAGTTTACTCGATAATAAAAATTGATGACGTTCATGAGTTTTTTTTAATAATAAATTCACATCATTAAAAAACCACGTTAACCCTGCATTTTGTTCGTCCTTCCATGTAAAAGTACTATCTTCTATACCAATTTCACCTTGTTGTAATACCCAACTTTTAAATGCTGAGCCGGATTCATTTTCTCCAATTTTACTCAGCGCATCTAAATCAACACCTTTTATTTTAAAAGTCCCCTCCACTGTACGGGTAATATGAAGATTCATTCCCCGAATGGTTATTTGTGCAGGCGTTATTTTTTGTTGCCAAAGAAGGTCCTCAATTGAAAGTCCCACATCTACACGGGAGAGCGAGAATAAAGTTTTTTTTGTTTTTTCAGAAATTAACTGAACATTGTGGAATATCAAAGTCGGTAATAATCCACTAAGTTTAGCGTCCATACTGCCAATTTTTACTGGCTGTTCTAATAGACTGGAAGCGAGTTGCTCAACTTCATTTTGATATAAATTAGCCGTAGTTAACAGGAAACGCAAACCTGAAACACCTAAGGCAATAACAATCACAACAATAGCAATACTGTAGCCAACTATTGATTTAATCTTATGAAATAATAAGTGTTTTTTTTCCATCAGAATTTATTTAATGTTATTCATCATCACATTAAAACAACATCAAAGTGTTCCTGATTATATTCTGTCTCAACCTGAAAACGAATAGGTTTACCTATGAAATCTTCAAGCTCAGCGATACTTGTTGATTCTTCATCTAACATAAGATCAACAACAGATTGTGCGGCCAGAATCAGAAACTCCTGTGTATCAAACTGACGAGCCTCACGTATGATTTCACGAAAAATTTCATAACAAACCGTTTCTGCTGTTCTTAGTGATGCACGTCCATTACAACAAGGACATGGTTCACACAAAATATGTTCCAGACTTTCGCGTGTACGTTTACGCGTCATTTCAACAAGCCCTAATGAAGAAACATCGCACACATTTGTTTTTGCATGATCTTTATCAAGATATTTTTCAAGTGCACGTAAAACTTGTCTCTTATGCTCAGCATCTGACATATCAATAAAATCTATTATAATAATGCCGCCAAGATTACGTAATCGTAATTGTCTTACTATCGTCTGTGCAGATTCCAGGTTTGTTTTAAATATTGTTTCTTCTAAATTTCTATGTCCAACAAATGCACCCGTATTAACATCAATGGTGGTCATTGCTTCTGTTTGATCAATGATTAAATAACCTCCTGATTTAAGGGGCACCTTGCGTTCTAATGCCTTTTGTATCTCATCTTCAATACTATAAAGATCAAATACAGGACGTTCACCCGGGTAATGCTCAATTCGATTCTCTAATTCAGGCATAAACTTGCCCGCAAATTTTGTAACCTTGTCAAAAGTCGAACGGGAATCGATTCTCACTTTTTCAATATCAATACCACTTAAATCTCGCATAGTACGCATAACTAAAGACATATCTTCATGAATCAATGTTCCTGAGTTTGATGAACTATTTCGCTCAAGAATATTCAGCCATATCTTCTGTAAAAACTGCATATCTTTATAAATAGCTTCTTTACTGATACCTTCAGCAACTGTGCGAGCGATATAGCCCCCCGGTTCAAACTCATCTGAAAAATCAGAAATTATTTCCTTCAATCTTTGACGCTCAGTTTCATCTTCAATACGTTGAGAAATACCGACATGAGAAATCCCCGGCATATAAACCAGGTAACGTGATGGAAAAGAAATCTGAGTTGTTAAACGTGCGCCTTTCGTGCCCATGGGATCTTTAACCACTTGCACCATTAGATCCTGGCCTTCACGCAATAATTCCATAATGACGTCAGAAGGTTCGCCTCCATCACCATTCTTACCTTTAGGTTGAGCGATATCGGATACATGCAAAAATGCAGTCCGCTGCAGACCCACTTCTAAAAAAGCAGCTTGCATCCCGGGCAAAACACGGCAGACCTTCCCTTTATATATATTTCCTACCAGACCACGTTTACGTTCGCGTTCAATATGGACTTCCTGTAACAGACCATTTTCTACGTAGGCCACGCGAGTTTCTTGCGGGGTCACGTTAATCAATAATTCTTCGCTCATAATTATCCTTTTGACAGTCCTAAGTCTATGATACTACTAAGGAATCTTTGCTGATACCTGCTTTATTCAGAAGTTCTGTCGTTTCATACAGGGGTAAACCCATAACGCCGGAATAACTACCCGATAAATGTGTGATAAATGCCGCAGCCAGACCCTGAATAGCATACGATCCTGCTTTATCATCACACTCCCCAGAGTATACATATTGTTCTATTTCAACATCTGATAATATTTTGAAGGTCACATCACTGACACTAATTACACTGCTCAGTTCATATTGATCCGGCTGAGCAGAATTATTAGATGGCAATGCCAAAGCAACGGCGGTCATAACCTGGTGAGTCTTGCCAGACAACAAACCTAACATTTTTTTTGCATCTGCATTATTTTCTGGTTTACCCAGTATTTTTCCATTGATAATAACTGCCGTATCAGAGCCTAAAATAGCTTTAGTTTTCTGTTTTTCAATATTCCAGGCAGTAACAACCTTTTCTTTTGCCAGGCGCAGGACATAATCTTCTGCTATTTCATTCGGTTTTTCTGTTTCATCAATATCCACAGCTAAAATCTCAAATGAAATTCCTACTTGTGTCAATAGTTCACTGCGACGGGGGGATTGGGAAGCAAGGTAAAGGACAGGCTTAGTAATCATAGTGAAAACATATCATACTTATTTATGATACGGGTGACCTTTAAGAATTGTTGTTGCACGATAAAGTTGTTCCGCAAGCACAACCCTAACCAGTGGGTGCGGCAAAGTTAATTTAGAAAGTGATATTTTTTGTTGTGCTTGTTTTAAACAATCTTCAGCCAGCCCTTCTGGTCCACCAATGAGTATTGCAATATCCTGCCCAGAGGCTTGCCAGATTTTTAACACTTGAGCTAATTCTTCAGTCGAACATGCTTTACCTAACACATCCAGGGCGACAACTTTTGCGCCCTTTGGTATGGCGGCAAGCATTTTCTCACCCTCTTGTTGAGTCAGGCGTCTAATATCACTGTTCTTGCCGCGTTTACCCGCAGCAATTTCAACTAACTTAATCCTGCTCTCAGGCGGCATACGCCTGGTATATTCAGTAAAACCCTGCTCAACCCACTCCGGCATTCGTGTCCCGACTGCAATTAAATGAATCAGCATAATGTGCTTTATTTTTCAGCTGCAGATGGGCTATCTTCACCCCAGAGTTTTTCGAGATTATAAAATTCTCTGATTGATGGCTGCATAACATGTACAACCACATCACCTAAATCAACTAACACCCATTCATTACTATCATCACCTTCAATACCAAGAGCGGGTGAACCTGCTTTTTTTGCTTTATCAGCGACACTGTTTGCTAACGCCTTCACCTGGCGTGAAGTATTGCCGCTGGCAAATATCATAATATCAGTAACACTGCTTTTGCTGACTACATCTAAAACTTTAATATCGATACCTTTGATATCTTCCAGTGCTTCAATCGCCAGATCACAAAGTTGTTTACTATTCATAATTTAACCTTAATAAATATTTTGCTGTTGGATCAGTGTTAACACTGTATCCGGTGTAAAAAATTGTATTTCTTTTCCTTGCTGCCATTTCTGACGAATCATTGTTGCTGAAATATCCATCTGAGTAACCGGAACAAAACAAATAGCACCGTTTTGTTTTCTCTTTAATTCGTCAATATCAACCAGCCGTTCACTAAGTTGCGATAATAATATTTTATTAATTTCAACTTGTCCCTTTATCTCAGGACGCTGCATAATAACAATATTGGAAAAATCAAAAAGTTGTTGCCATCGGTCCCATTGCTCCAGGCCATTAAAGGCATCCGTACCTAAAATTAAACACAATGAATCATCCTTAAAGTCTTTCTTCAAACTGATTAACGTATCCACCATATAAGACGGACCATCACGTCGAATTTCACGATCATCTAACGTAAATTTTTCCTGCCCTGCTATCGCTGCACGCACCATAGCCAGTCGTTGTAAGGGTTCTGCAACGGGTTTATTTCTATGTGGCGGTTCACCACAAGGAATAAAACGTACTTCTTTTAATGATAAACATTCATAAACATCTAACGCAGTACGTAAATGTCCATAATGAACAGGATCAAATGTGCCACCCAGAATACCAATCATAAAAAATTATTGCCTAATATGACCATCACCTATCACAATATATTTTTGCGAGGTTAAACCTTCCAGACCAACTGGTCCCCGCACATGAATTTTATCGGTACTGATTCCAATCTCGGCACCCAGACCATATTCAAAACCATCTGCAAAACGAGTAGAAGCATTTATCATTACTGAACTGGAATCCACTTCCATCATAAACTGCCGTGCAATAGTAATATTTTCAGTCATAATGGTCTCAGTATGTCCAGAGCTATGTTTATGGATATGCTCAACAGCTTCTGCAAAACCTTCTACAACTTTAATTGAAAGAATAGGAGCAAGATATTCCTCATCCCAGTCTTCTTCAGTTGCAGCATTAATACCAGGCAGTATTGATTGAGTAAGTTTACAACCACGTAACTCGACACCTTCATCGATATACATTCTACCAAGCTCTGGTAAAACATCTTCAGCAACAGCTTGACTCACAAGCAATGTTTCCATTGTGTTGCAGGTTCCATAACGTTGTGTTTTTGAATTAAAGGCAACACTAACTGCTTGATGTAAATTTGCATCATCATCAATATAAACATGACAAACACCATGCAGATGTTTAATAACAGGAATACGTGCATCCGCACTAATACGCTCAATTAAACCTTTACCACCGCGTGGCACAATGACATCAACATAATCTTTCATTATAATCAGCTCACCCACGGCAGCACGATCAGTTGTTTCGACAACTTGTACTGTTGCTAGTGCCAAGCCCGCTTTATCAAGTCCATCATGTATACACCTGGCAATCGCCTGATTAGAATATTGAGCTTCCGAACCACCGCGCAAAATTGCTGCATTACCTGATTTTAAACATAGTGCAGCAGCATCCGCAGTTACATTGGGACGGGATTCATAAATAATTCCGATAACACCTAATGGCACACGCATTTTTCCAACCTGAATGCCACTTGGACGATAGTTCAAACCTGTAATTTCTCCGACAGGATCGGGTAATGCAACTATCTGACGAATGCCTTCAGCCATAGCTTTAATACGCTCTTCATTTAAAGCAAGGCGATCTAATAAAGCTTCATCCAGACCATTTTTAGCTCCGGCATCCATGTCTTTCTTATTTTCCGCTAACAGTTCTTCACTACGAGATTCAATCGCATCTGCTATCGCTAGCAAGGCTGTATTCTTTTGTCCTGTATTTGCGCGGTTTAATTCCCGGGCCGCAGCTCGTGCCTGCTGGCCAAGCTCGTTCATGTATTTTTTAATATCCATACTTTTCATCTTCATGTAATAAGGTTCACAAACCTATTAAAATTTAATACTTCCTGACGCGTCAATCTCACAAACCTGGTACTAGTATCATGAAATTGCTTCGGTCATTTTATTCCCTCGGTAACTGCTCCTGCGTTACTCTACCTCCTGCGTCCATGCAGTCGTCGCAATGACGGGTGATTTACCTGGTTGCTATCTGTTCAGCGGTAAGCGGAAACATCGCAACACCCGCTATCCGTAATGTTAATTGTAGCAACTCATCCCATGGCTTGCCCATTACCAGACCTTTACACATACGTTCAATTCGACCTGCAATCAATAAAAAAGCTTGCCAACGTTTTAAACTGTGGCGTTTCAATCCTGCATTTAATATGACTTTTCGTTTATCCCAGATTCGATGTTGTTTAAAGACCTGTTCCGGGTTTTGCCCTGTTGAAACAGCATTAGCCATTTTTTCTAGTACACGAAGTTGATACATTAGTGCGCCAAGTATGTGTAAAACATCTTCACCTTCGCTTTTTAAGCCATGCAATATACGAGAAACCCTGACAGGATCACCTTGCAGAGCAACATCAACCAATGCAAAAGAATCAAAGCGTGCACTATCGCTCACCGCTTCAATAACTTGTTCTGCGTTAACAGGACCTTCACCATACAGCATACGTAATTTTTCCAGCTCTTGATCAGCTGCTAATAAATTACCTTCAACTTGTTCTGCAAGAACAGTCAGCGCATCTTCAGTCGGCTGCAAGCCACGTGCTTGCATACGTCCTTTTAACCACGCCGGCAACTCCTGGATCTCAAGTGGCCATACTGCAAGTGTCGCACCAGCGGCATCTAATGCTTTAAACCATTTACTTTTGGTCTGACTTGCCTCCAACTTACCGGAAACAATCAGCAATAAGTTATCTTCTGGCAACTGGCTGGTATATGCGACTAAAGCTTTACTGCCTTTATCACCCGGCTTTCCAGTAGGAATACGTAATTCAATAACTTTACGTTCTGCAAATAATGACATACTTGACGATGAGTGAACTAACTCATCCCAATCAAAACCACGATCAACATGGTAAACTTCTCGCTCAGTGTAACCCTGAGATTTTGCCGCTTCTCGAATCAAGCGTACAGATTCATCTTGCTGAAAAGGCTCATCGCCACTGATGAAATAAACAGGTTGCAACTGTTTTTCAAGGTGTGATTTAAGCTGATTAAAATAAAGTTTCATTTATTTAGAGACTTTTTTTGACTTCAGTGAAAACAGCAAACGCCGAACTAACTGTAACATTGCGGCTTGTCGCATATCATTATTAAGACGTATTTCTTCATCCGCTTTTGCCAGGACTAAGTTTGCATCAAATAAATATTCACGTTTTTCAGTAATACTTTGTGCAGGCATTAAATCAGCGACCATTTTCTTATCTTCAGCTTTAACTTTTTTCACTAAAGAAAAGCTTAATTTATAACTTAATTCATATTGATTTGCTCGGCCATTACTATCAAGAGACAACACACGTTTTGAAAAATCATCCTGTGTAACATTCAGGATGATTTTAGAGTCATCTAACACATTAACCTTTGCGGCTGTTAAAGAACGGGTTAACTCACGACCAAGTTCACTGTATCTGTCGACACCTGAAATACTCACTTCAGGTAAAACCGCTGAGAGGTCCTGACTGCCGCGCAAGTGAAAACCACAGTTTGTAATAAAAAAACTGAATAACAATAAAAATGTAAACTTTATACTTTTCATATTATTTAACTTAATATTACTTAACTACAATATTAACCAGTTTACCGGGAACAACAATCACCTTAACAACCTGTTTGTCATCAGTAAATCGTTTTACATTTTCATCGTTAACAGCAGCAGCTTCAATTTCATCTTTACTTGCACTTGCAGGCACTTCAATCCGTGAACGTAACTTACCATTTACCTGAACAATAATTTGTAAGCTATCTTTCACTAAAGCCGACTCATCAACTTCAGGCCAGGCTTGATCTAATAGTGAACTATCCTGGCCTAACACTCGCCACAACTCATGTGTAATGTGCGGCACAATCGGTGATAACAATAAAACAATCGCCTGCAAACTTTCCTGCATCACTGCACGGCCTTGCTCGCTGTTATCTTTAAACTTCACTAAGGCATTAATTAACTCCATCACAGAAGCAATGGCAGTATTAAAAGTAAAGCGGCGACCAATGTCATCACCTACTTTAGCAATTGTTTCATGCGTTTGGCGGCGTAATGCTTTTTGCCCGTCATTCAAAGCAGTTAAATCTAAAGCAACAACCTCACCCGCTTCAATATGCTCAAAAGTCTGACGCCATAGTCGCTTAAGGAAACGTGACGCACCTTCAACACCTGCATCACTCCATTCTAAAGATTGCTCAGGTGGCGCAGCAAACATCATAAACAATCGTGCAGTATCAGCACCGTATTGTTCAATCAAACCTTGTGGATCAACCGTATTCCCTTTTGACTTAGACATCTTGGCACCATCTTTAAGCACCATTCCCTGGGTTAAAAGATTCTTAAACGGTTCATCGTTCATATATTTTGTTACATCGGCCGCTCCCGGCATCCCTGCCTCACGCGGCACTAGTACATCCTGTACGTCGCGCATTAGCTTATTAAAGAAACGCGCATACAATAAATGCAAAATTGCATGTTCAATGCCACCTACATACTGATCTACCGGTAACCAATAGTTTGCGCGTTCATCTAACATCGCTTCATTATTACCGGCAGAAGCATAACGTGCGTAATACCAGGATGATTCCATAAAGGTATCAAAAGTATCTGTTTCACGTTCCGCTTTACCGCCACACTTCGGACATGTGGTTTGATAAAACTCCGGCATTTTTTTGATCGGTGAACCCACACCTTCAAACTCAATATCTTCTGGTAACACAACGGGTAAATCTTTTTCGGGTACGGCTACTTCACCACACTTGTCACAATTGATAATAGGGATTGGTGCACCCCAGTAACGTTGCCGTGAAACACCCCAGTCACGTAAACGATAGGTTGTTCGTTTTTCACCGGCATTATTTTTTTCTAAATAATCCGCAATTTTTTCAAATGCATCTTCTGAGGTTAAATTATCAAACTCACCAGAGTTAATTAATTTTCCTTTTGCAGTAAATGCTTCTTTGGCTAAATCACATTTTTCATCGGCAACAGGCGTTATTACCTGATTAATAGATAAACCATACTTAGTCGCAAACTCAAAGTCACGTTGGTCATGGGCAGGAACAGCCATTACTGCACCAGAGCCGTAACCCATTAAAACAAAGTTAGCAATAAATACAGGGACATGATCACCACTGACTGGGTGAATCGCTTTCAAACCTGTGTCGATACCTTTTTTCTCCATGGTTTCCATCGAGGCTTCAGCGGTGTCGGTTTTCGCACACTCTTTAATAAAAGCAGCAACATTATCAAATTTCGCAGCCGCTTCAGCGGCTAATGGATGCTCAGCTGCAACCGCAACATAAGTCACGCCCATTAAAGTATCGGGACGTGTGGTGAAAACATCTAATTTTTCATCACGACCTTCTAAACCAAAACTGACTTCAACACCTTGCGAACGACCAATCCAGTTACGTTGCATGGTACGTACTTGATCAGGCCAACCGTCTAAGTTATCTAACTCATCAAGCAATTCATCTGCATAGTCAGTAATTTTCATGAACCATTGTGGAATGTCTTTTTTCTCAACATCGGTATCACAACGCCAGCATTTACCATCAATCACTTGTTCATTGGCAAGTACGGTTAAATCATTCGGGCACCAGTTCACACCCGCGGTTTTTTTATAGACCAAACCTTTTTCATAAAGCCTGGTGAACAACCATTGTTCCCAGCGGTAGTAATCAGGGTCACAGGTCGCAAGTTCACGATCCCAGTCATAACCCAGGCCCAGGCGCTTAAGTTGTGCCCGCATGTAATCAATATTTTCACGTGTCCATTTAGCTGGCGGTACATTGTTCTTGATTGCGGCATTTTCTGCTGGCAAACCGAAGGCATCCCAACCCATAGGCTGTAATACATTTTTGCCTAACATACGCTGATAGCGGCTAATCACATCACCAATCGTGTAATTACGCACATGTCCCATATGTAAACGGCCACTGGGATACGGAAACATCGAAAGACAATAATATTTTTCTTTATTCGGGTCTTCAACCGCTTTGAAAACGTTATTTTCTTCCCAGTATTGCTGGATTTGTAATTCAATTTGTTCGGGTTTATATTCTGATTCCATAAAACTCTGCTATATCTTTGATTTATATACTAATATTGCTTCTGAGCACAAAAGCTGACAAAAGCGAAAAAAACTAAAATTACAGTGCTAAGGATACAGCACAGGGGGAAGTGTCTCCACAATAAACATCTCAAGTTCCCCACCTATTTGGACGTTAACTTAGTGCATCAACAATGTATTCACATAAAACTTTGTAGAGAAAATATTATGTTTAGTAAGGTTAATTTTGGTAGTTTATTCTGGAAATTGGTACTTCCGATTGTTGTGTTATTTGCCCTAACGATTATTGCGCTTGGCTTCTACATTCCACAACAAATACAAATGAGAGCCGTTGAAGGTGCTACCACCGCATCAGAACAAACAGCTAAGCAATTTAAAGTACTGCGTAAATATTACGTACAAAATGTTCTTAATAAAGTAAAAGCCGGTTCAGATATGAAACCTGCCATTAACCATAAAAATAACCCCAATGCCTTTCCTTTACCGGCAACAATGATCCATGATTTAAGTGCTTTGTTAAAAAATGAAGGTACTACAGTTAATTTATATAGTGCTTATCCTTTCCCTAACCGAAAATCGAGAGTATTAGATAGCTTTCAAACTGAAGCATGGGATTTTTTAGTTAAGAACCCAAAAAGTATTTATGTAAAAGAATTACACCAGAATGGAAGAAATGTTGTTCGTGTTGCCATAGCAGACACAATGGTGGCGCAAGGCTGTGTGAACTGTCATAACTCTCATCCAGACACCCCAAGAGTGGGTTGGAAGTTGGGTGATGTGCGTGGTGTTTTAGAAGTTAACAGCAACATAACAGAACAAGTCACCGCCAGTAGAACAACGGGTGCAAAAATTATCACCGCATTAATTGTCACGCTATTATTGATCGTGATTGCAATCTACTTCATCTACAAAAAAGTGATTGCAACAAAACTCACAGCACTCGATGACAGCATTAATGAATTAGCAACTGGAAGTAGTGATTTAACTAAACGCCTTGATGAAAGCGGCAATAATGAAATTTCCCAGCTTGCTAAAGGATTCAATAAATTCCTTGAGAAACACAGACTATTCATTAAAGACATCGTTGATGCCGCACAACAATTATCTGAATCTTCTGCTCAAATGTCAGGCATCACAGTTCAAGCAAGACAAGATTCGGCAGAGCAAAAAAGTCAGTTAGGCCTTGTGGCGACGGCTGTTAATGAGATGGCTGCAACCGTTCAGGAAGTTGCCGGTAACACTGCAACTGCAGAGCAAGCTGCACATAATGCAAAAGGTGAAACAGCTGCTGGCTTGCAAGTCGTTAATGAAAATATTCGTATTACCAATGAATTATCAAGTGAAATTAAAAATGCAGCCGATGTTATTCAAGCACTTAAAACCGATAGCGAAGGCATTGGTTCAGTGCTTGATGTTATTCGCGGCATCTCAGAACAAACTAACCTATTAGCCTTAAACGCAGCGATTGAAGCCGCTCGTGCAGGTGAACATGGCCGAGGTTTCGCTGTTGTTGCGGATGAAGTACGAACTCTCGCAAGCAAAACACAAGAATCAACTGTAGAAATACAAGAAATGATTGAAAAACTTCAACAAGGTGCAGACGGCGCAGTAACGGTAATGGCAAAGGGAATAGATACAGTTGAAGCAAGCGTGCAACAAGCAACACAAACAGGACAAAGTTTGCAGTCAATTTCTGGAACCGTAAATGGCATTTCAGATATCAATACACAAATTGCAACCGCTGCTGAAGAACAAAGTGTTGTTGCTGAAGACATTAACAAAAATATTGTCCTCGTTGATGACCTTGCTCAACGTAGTGAAGATTCCTCAAATAATATTGCATCAGCAAATGAACAATTAAATCAACTGGCAGAAAATCTTTCTAACCAAGTAAGTCAATTCAAAGTTTAGTTTCTCGCACTAACAAATAACAGCTGCTATTTGTTAGTGCAAGATCCACTTTATCAATATATAATCTTATGACGGCCATGACGTAAATCAAAACTTGCGCCTTCGTTGTATGTTCCTATACTTATAGTATATCCATAAAAATATGAGGTACGAGCCATGGACACAGATAAACTCCTCAAAACTTACCACCACATGTTAGAAAACATGAAAGATATCTGGCATAGCGCTGAGGAAAAAGCGCTTCCAACCTTATCTGAAAATATCGAACACGCAGCCGAAAAAGCTTCTGAACTAGGCGAATTAACGAAGGAGGAAATCGAAAAATTAGGGGGCTATATTCAGAAAGACCTCGAAGACGCAGGTAACACACTATCAGACTATGTTGCCAAAAATGGTCCGCAGCTGGAAAACTGGATAAAAGATGAACTTGAGTTTGCTGAAAGTCAATTTGCTGAAATATTTGCCACTTTGGCAGATAAAACTCGATTAGAACTTGATGCTCTGGCTGAGCGTGCACGTCAGGTTGGTGTCTGGCATACTGGAGAAATCACCAACGTCGGTGTACTTTATTGTCAAAGTTGCGATGAGGTTTTACACTTTAAAAAACCGGGACATGTTCCACCTTGTCCTAAGTGTAAAGGGACTGAGTTTAAGAAGGTGTTTAATACATCAAAATAATTCAACCATCATTACGACGACTGCATGGACGCAGGAGGTAGAGTAATGCAGGAGCAGTTACCGGGGAACAACATGACTGTGGTAATCTCATAATGAATCACTCTTTTCTGGAGATTGCTTCGTCACCAAAAATACGGCTCCTCACAATGATAAAACTTATAGGTTTTCCGTGAACAACATAATAACAAAAACAAAAAAGCTCTTAGGCATAGACAATTCCGTGAGCACTGCAGAAATACTGGCTTCGACACTTGGTGGTTTTGCCGGTATTTTTCTCATCAGTATGATCAGCTTTCATTTTACCGGGGCAAGTGGTGCAGCGCTTATTGTTCCGTCAATGGGTGCATCGGCTGTTCTGGTCTTTGCTGTACCACACGGCAAACTTTCTCAACCATGGGCATTATTTGGAGGCCAACTCAGTTCAGCCTTTGTTGGTGTATGTTGTTATTTACTCATTCCTGATTTATTCCTCGCAGGAGGACTGGCTGTCGGTCTGGCCATAGGCACTATGCACGTTTTACGTTGTATACACCCTCCCGGTGGTGCTACCGCGTTAGTTGCTGTTGTAGGCAGTTCACAAATCCATGCACTTGGTTTTGAATATATGCTGACACCAGTACTATTAAACACCGTGATCATTTTTATTACTGCATTTGTATTTAACAGTTTTTTCCCCTGGCGCCGTTATCCTACAAGTATGATGCGCTTTACTGACACACCTGAAATTAAGGGACAAAAACCATCTCGCTACATTGAAAAAGCTCATATCGAACGTGCACTGTCTGATATTGATTTAATCGTTGATCTTAATGTTGACGATTTACAGCAACTCTTTGCCTTAACACTCGAACATGCTGAAACACCCACCTTCTCTGCAAACCAAATCATCATGGGACATTATTACACCAACAGTAAACATGGTGCTGAATGGTCAGTTCGTCAGATTATAGATGAAGCCAAATCAGATGATCCAAAAAAAGATATGGTGATTTACCGTGTTGCAGAAGGTCAGGGTTTGCAAAGTGCTGATAGCTGTACCCGTTCTGAATTTGCCCAATGGGCAGTTCGGGAACTTTTTACAAATAAGTGACAAAAATTAAAATTCTGAATAAGAATCTGTTTAAACTATAAATATAAAAAACACCTAGTTAGCTAAAAGAGTATTATCAACATCATGTCCTGTATTTACAGCAGAAAGTGGCATACTAATATAATAACCCTGTACATAGTCAATACCGGCTTGTTTTAACAACCGTAGTGTATCAGCGTCTTCTACAAATTCAGCTATGGTTTTTTTACCCAACGAATGTGCAATATTATTAATTGACGTGACAATAGCTAAATCCATCGAATCATGCACAATATCTTTAATAAACTGACCATCAATTTTAATAAAATCAACATGCAGGTTTTTTAGATGATTAAAGGAACTATAACCACTGCCAAAATCATCCAGTGCAAAACTACATCCTAAAGCATGCAATTCTTCTATAAAGATATGCGCCTCTTCCATTTTATTTATCGCACACGTTTCAGTGATCTCAAATAAAATACATGCAGGATCCAGTTCCCATTTGTTTATACCATCTTTTATACCCTGCAATAAATTATCGTTATCCATACTCTGTCCGGAAAGATTTATTGAAAAACAGACTGATGCACCATTCGCATTGACTTCCCCCAGAATTTTCAATGCCTGATTAACAACCCAGCTATCAATTTCAGGCATCATGTTAAATCGCTCAGCGGTAGGTAAAAATGCACCAGGGGCAACAAGCTCACCACTGGAATTTTGTAACCGAATAAGCACTTCATAAACTACTTCTTCTACCGCACTATTTTTTAACAGAAACTCCCACAATTCATCTTGCGCTTCAGGCAAGTTATGAGTATCGATTTCATTTAATGCCACAATAGGCTGATAATAAAGCTCAAAACTATCTTCTTCTAAAGCACTATGTAAACGAGTTGACCATCCTAACTCCAATTCCATTGCAGCTTTATCATCCTGTTCCTGGTTATAAACATGGGTCTGGTTTCTTCCTTTGCCTTTTGCAATATGACATGCAATATCAGCATTCGCCAGGATTTCACCATAGCTACTCGACGTTTTATTCAGGCATGCAACACCAATGCTGCCGTTAATATTAAAATCACGACTGTCATGATTAAATGTATACTTTTCAAGTAGCTGCCGATAATTATTTGCAATTTCATATATGTGTTCCAGTTCAACATTACGCAACAATATGCTGAACTCATCGCCACCTATTCGTGCAAGAAAGTCCGTGCTACGCAGGCGTGTTTGCAACAACTGACTGATTTCAATCAACAGGGCATCACCCGCTGCATGACCAATCGTATCGTTTATATACTTGAAACGATCCAGATCAATATAAAGTAAAGCACTTTGCTCATCACTACGTTTTAACCGCTTCACTTCTGTTTCCAGTGCATCTTCAAGATATTTTCTATTAAGCAACTTTGTCAGTTGATCATGGGTCGCCTGCCATTTAAGTTCTTCTTCAAGTAACTTACGAGCTGAAACATCCCGAAATGCGACTACTGCACCTTCCTGTTGACCATTGACCAACGACGGGAAAATTGTCATCTCAACCTGAATGGAAATATCATCAGAACGTTTAAATATTGCTTCTACTTCATGCAAACCCCGTCCCTCAGAGATAGCCTGTTGCAAATAACTGGTATTGTATTTTTGTTCTTCATTTTTAGAAGGAGTCTGGTGAAAGCTTTCAATAGAGGACTTACCGATCAATTCATCATCACTGACATATCCCAGCATTTTGAGTACCGCGGGATTAACAAAGGTGATTAAACCTTCTTTATCCACACCATAAACACCGTCTCCAACAGAACTCAAAATACCTTCAAGTCGTGCACGTTCCTGTTCAATACGTTTATTAATACTTATGGTGCGACTCATGGAGGCAATCCTTGCCAAAAACAACTCACTGGACTCATTTTTAAACATACATTCTACAGCGCCTGCTGCAAGTGAATCCGATATTACTTTATCGTGATAACTACTGGTAAGGATGGACAATATAATGTGTCGGGATTGCGGTTTTTTACAAAGAGCCAGACACAACTCATCACCATTCATTTCCGGCATAAAATAATCAATAATCGCAATGTCATAATTATTTTTTTCTACTGCTTGTAAGGCCTCTTCCGCTGAAGCCACGGCATCAACCTGATAACCCACTTTATCGAGAATTTTGCGAAACTTAACCCTGGATGTGGGTGAATCATCCACCAGTAAAATATGCCTGGATACATCATTCTGCGGAATAGCAATTTCAAGTACATTATTCTTTCGTAATAAATGGCTTAAAGATAAACCCGCTTCAAGATAGTTATCCCAAAGTAGAAAAGCGGTGTGTTGTCGGCTTGATGTCCAGGCCAATTTAGCCGAATCAGACTCATGAGCCAGTACCAACACCGGTAATTCACGATATGGCGAGACCTCCAGGGTTGCAAGAAACTCATCAGTTTGTTCCTGAGTCTGATTGGGCCATCCCATCACAATGCCATCATAAGCTTCTAACTCTCCCACTTCTGAAAGCTGAACCACTGCCTCGGCAAAATCACTCAAACTATGCACAGAAAAATTATGACCCTTAATGGATTTACCTAATACATGTCTTAAAGTAGAAGAAGTTTCGATTAACAGAATTCGCTGCATATTAAGGTTCTTCATTAATAAAGTAATGGTGAGCTCCTGCCTTTAACAATACGAAGTCCTTATCTGTTATTTTATAGTTAATCTTTAATATCGGCATATAACTAGTAAACTTAAGTCTTTTAATTATTAACTCACACTATTCAAATATCAAAAATCTAGACTAAAAACAGCATAATTAAACAAAATATCCTTTAAAAACATCATCTTAAAATCATCACATAATTAAGATAGCTTTTATAATTTAAAACATGCATTTTAGATGCATGTTATGTATAATCAGTTTAGACACATTCTAACCTTGAGTAAAATTATTAGGAGACAATAAATGACAAGTTTATATGAACGTTTAGGTGGTGAAGCTGCAGTTGATGCCGCAGTTGATATTTTTTACCGTAAAGTATTATCGGATGATCGAGTAAATGGCTTCTTTGGTGATGTTGACATGGATGCACAAATTGCTAAACAAAAAGGCTTTTTGACCATGGTATTTGGAGGCCCAAATAACTACACAGGTAAAGGTATGCGTGAAGGTCACAAACATTTAGTCGAAAATGGCCTGAATGATAGTCACGTTGATACCATTGTTGAACTTTTAGGTGAAACATTAAAAGAGCTTAGCGTTGCTGATGCCGATATCGCAGAAATTGCGGGAATCGCTAACAGTGTTCGTGACGACGTATTGAACCGATAGGATCAGAAAAATGACACAGTTAAAATTTAATGATGAGATTTTCACCGTGTCAGCGGGCAGTACCGTGCTTGATACGTTGTTGGAACAAGGTCATGAGATTCCCAATAATTGTCGAGCAGGTGCTTGCCAGTCTTGTATTATGCAGGTCACCAATGGAACAGTACCGGAGAAATCACAAAAAGGACTTAAAGATTCACACAAAGCAAAAGGTTTATTCCTTGCTTGTAGTTGTAAGCCGGAAGAAGATATTGAAATAGAACTGCCTGATGCTGAGCAGCTAAGAATTGCAGCAACCGTCAGTGAGATAAATAAACTTTCCACTGATGTTATCGAGTTAAAAATCAAAACGACAGAGTCATTTGAATATGATGCAGGCCAATTCGTCACATTATGGAAAGATGAACAGTTAGGTCGTAGTTATTCATTAGCCAGTTTACCTGAAGCAGATGGAACATTAAGTTTTCATATAAGACTTATAAGCAATGGTCAGTTTAGTGGCTGGGTACATAATGAATTACAAATTGGAGACACAATTTTTGTACAAGGCCCAGCTGGTGATTGTTTCTATACAAGCGGTAATCCCGGGCAAAACCTTTTACTCATTGGAACAGGAACTGGCTTAGCACCGTTATATGGCATTATTCATGATGCATTAAAACAAGGGCATACTGGCGAAATTCACTTATTCCATGGAGCATTAAATCCATCGGGACTATATTTAACTGAGGAATTAACCCGACTTGCACAGCAATATAACAATGTAAAATATCATCCTTGCGTGTTGAATGCAGAACAAAGCACTCTTGCGAATATAACTGAAGGTGATATTGGTAAAATAGCTTTAGAGGTTGTTCCTGAACCCAGTGGTTGGAAATCATTTTTATGCGGCAATGAAGATTTAGTTAACCAGCTAAAGAAAAAAATCTTTCTTGCTGGCAGCAATATGAATGATATTTATGCCGATCCCTTTATAAAAAGTAAATAAATGCTATTCAGGTAAAGTTCATTTACTATACAAACTATGCAGTTAACGCGTCATACAGATTTTTCATTACGAGTTTTGATTTATTTATCCTTAAATAAATCAGAACTCGTCACGATTAATGAGATCTCGGAACATTTTAACATTATAAAGAACCACTTAACAAAAGTGGTAAACCATTTATCTCAAAAAGGTTATATAAAAACTATTCGGGGCAGAAATGGTGGTTTGCGCTTAGCAAAAAGACCTGATGAAATAAAATTAGGCGAGGTAATCCAGTCTATGGAAGTAAATTTAGATGTTGTCAATTGCTCGAAGTCACTTTGCCCTCTGAATAATAATTGCGAATTAAAAGCTATATTAAATGAAGCCAAGTTTTCTTTTCTTGAAACTTTAAACAAGTACACATTAGCTGATCTTAATAAAAAACCGGAAATAATTAAAAACCTTCTGCATTTTCCAGCTTAACAATTATTTTAAATAATATTTCTTATACAGCAGACTTCCTGTAAGTCCAAATAATATTAAAAACAAGAGAGGATAATTTCCCCACTTAACATAAGGCGTTGCACCCATACGTGCCTGAACATAACCGGTTACAACATAAGCCTTAAACTGGGGTGAACGGGAAGTAATTTTACCTTTATGATCAATTAATGCAGAAACTCCATTCGTTGTCACCCGCATAACATCCCTTCCTGTCTCTAATGCCCGCATTTGTGAAATCTGCAAATGTTGATGTGGTGCAAAAGAATCACCATACCATGCATTATTACTCGCATTTAAAATCAATGTCGCTTCTGGTAAAAAACGAATTAAATCTTCACCAAAGGCATCTTCATAACAAATAGTGGGAGCAATTTTTTGTCCTGCTGCTGTTAAAAATTTTTGATTATATTTCCCTGCTGTAAAACCTGACATAGGTAAATCAAAAAAAGCAATTAAACCGCGAAGCAGTGAAGAAAAAGGAACATATTCACCAAAAGGAACAAGGTGGTTTTTATGATAGAACTGATGCTTATTACTAATCGCCATCAAACTGCTAAAGTATTCATCTTTTTTCCGGTCTAATACTGGCAAACCTAAAATTATATCCGTATTATTTTTCTTTGCTTCTTCAGCCAGCCTGGCTAAAAAATTATTTTTTAACTGATGATGGAAAATCGTTAATGAATTTTCCGGCCAAAGAATAAGATCACTATCCCAATGTTTTTGAGTTAATGATAAATACCGTTGTTTTCTTTTTTCAAAATGATCAGGATCCCATTTATTTATCTGTTCAACATTACCCTGGACTAAACTTACTTTAAGTGGTGCTCCTGTTGTACTTGTCCAGTTAACCTGAGATAAAAAATATCCGCCTGACCAGATAACGGTAACACTTAGTAAAATGGTAATATTTTTTATTTCATTTTTATGTAATAACGCTATTAACAGTAACGACGAACTTAAAGCGCTTAACCACGACACTCCATAAACACCCAGTACAGCAGCATAACCTGACAGGGCACTTGCTGTTTGACTATATCCCAAACTCAACCATGGAAAGCCTGTTAAAAACCAGCCACGAAACCATTCCAGCAAAGCCCAAAATAAAGGAAAGATAATCAGAAGAATTAATACTTTATTATTTATATTAAACTTTTGAATAAAAAGAACACTTAAATAACCTTGTAATGCAATATACGCAGCCATAAAACTAATACCGATAAAGGTTAGCACAGCTGAAGTGAATATAGAGCTAAAGCCAAAGACATAAATAGCTATAAAACCCCAGGAAACCCCTATGCCAAAAAAACCCATACCGAACCACCAGCCTAACAAAGCGGCACGGCGAGGTGTAGCATATAAAAACGAATAAAAAAGTACTGCAGGACTTACAATGGCAAGAAGATAATAATCAACAGGGGAGAATGCGAGAGGCAACAGTGCGCCGGCAATAAATACTATTAAATATCGAAGACGAGAAAATTCAAACCATGATTGAAGTTGTAATAAAATATCAGACTCAATTTCTTTCGACATCGGCAGACTCCATTGCCTCCTTGCCATACTTAACTACTGCTGGAGATATTTCTAATAAATTAATTCGACGATTACTTGAGCGTAAAATTTTAAATTCTAAATCGCTTATTATTACTGTCTCTCCACGTTTAGGTACATGACCAAGCGCACGCATAACAATACCGCCTATGGTATCGAATTCATCATCAGTAAATTTAGTCTTGAAATGTTCATTAAAATCTTCAATCGGAGTAATAGCTTTAACCGTTGCGAGTTCTTTAGCATGCTCAAAGATATATGTGTCTTCATCAAAATCATGTTCGTCTTCTATTTCACCAACAATTTGTTCTAACACATCTTCAATCGTTACCATTCCGGCAACACCACCATATTCATCGACAACAATCGCAATATGGTTTCGCGTACTTCTAAATTCCTTTAATAATATATTAAGTCGTTTACTTTCAGGAATGAAAACAGCGGGCCTCAATACATCTCGAATCTTGAGTTTTTTATTACTGTCATTAACCAGGTGAGGTAATAAATCTTTTGCTAATAAAATACCAACTATTTCATCTTTGCTATCACCAACAACCGGGAATCGTGAATGTGCAGAAACAATAACAGTATCCATCAGCTCTTCTTCACTTGAATCCATTTCAAGAACTATCATTTGAGAGCGGGGAATCATAATATCCCGTACTTGCATCTCATTAACCTGCAATACACCGTCGATCATGCTAAAGGCTTCAGGATCAATTACATTATTTTTTTGTGCCTCGTTAAGCACAACCATGAGTTGCTCACGGTCTTTTAACTCACCTTGCAAGACTTGACCTAAACGTTCAACCCAGGAGCGTTGCGATTTATTTTCTTTTTCCGAATGACCCGGTTGTTCTTCACTCATGCTTCTATTTCCCGATAAGGATCGGAATACCCCAATTTTGACAAAACAGTTATTTCTTTTTCTTCCATTATGTTTTTTTCTGCATCATTTTGATGATCATAACCTAATAAATGTAATGTGCCATGCACAACCATATGTGCCCAGTGTGCAATTTCTTCCTTTTTTTGTTCTTTAGCTTGTTGTTTCACTACTTCAGCACAAATAACCAAGTCACCTAATAAATTTAAAGCAACTTCAGCCGGCATTTCAAAGGGAAAAGATAAAATATTTGTTGATCCGGTTTTATGCCTGTATTGTTCATTTAAATCTGCACTTTCTTTCTCATCTACAAAGCGAATGGTTAATTCTGTATCAGCATGTTGTTCATATTGTAGCGTTTCATATATCCACTTTAATAACTCATCATCTTTTGGTAAAGCATCAACCTCGCGTTGCACATCCAGATTAATATTCATTAGAGCACTCTGTTATTAATATCAATGCGAAATTCCATCCTTGGCATCATACGCTTCAACAATACGTTGCACTAACTGATGACGAACAACATCTTTCGGTGTAAAAAAACTAAAGCTTAAACCATCAACATCCGATAAAAGATCAATTACCTGACGTAAACCCGACTGTTGTCCTTTGGGTAAGTCAATTTGTGTCACATCTCCGGTTACTACCACCTTTGAACCAAAACCAATGCGAGTCAAAAACATTTTCATTTGTTCTACGGTAGTATTTTGTGCCTCATCAAGAATGATAAATGATTCATTTAATGAACGACCGCGCATGTAAGCCAAAGGCGCAACTTCAATGACATTACGTTCCATTAAGCGTGCAACTTTTTCAAAGCCCAGCATTTCATATAAGGCGTCATAAAGGGGTCTTAAATAGGGATCGATTTTTTGTGCTAAATCACCAGGTAAAAATCCAAGTCGTTCTCCTGACTCAACCGCTGGTCGGGTTAATATAATTCGCCGAACTTCATCTCGTTCAAGAGCTTCAACTGCTGAAGCAACCGCAAGATAAGTTTTGCCGGTACCTGCTGGTCCCACACCAAAGCTAACATCATAATCTGCTATAGCACGTAAATAATGATGCTGACTTGGACCTCGACCTCGTATCTGGCCACGTTTGGTTTGAATAATAACTTCTTCAGCAGAACGTTTTTTAGTATCTATAATATTTTCTGAACCAGCATCATGCAAATGTAAATTAACAATTTCAGGATCTAGAATATTCTTATCTGTTTCACTATAAAGCTCGCGCAATACATCTTCAACAGCAGCAATTGATTTTTTAATACCAATAATACGAAAAGTATTACCTCGATTATTAATTTCAACGCCCATGCGGCGTTCAATCAATCGCAAGTGTTCGTCAAACTGACCACACAGATTTGCAAGCCGCTGATTATCAGCGGGCTCCAGTGTAATATCGAGAGAATGTGCAGAGGTATTCAAAATAGGGGTATATGGTAAGCGCTATGCTGACTCTACAACTGGTGCAGTTTCAGAATCAGTTATTCCAATTAATTCACCACGTAAAGAATTAGGGCGAACTTCAGTAATTTTCACGTTTGCAAAATGTCCAATGAGTGATTTATCTGCCTTGAAGTTTACCACACGATTGTTTTCTGTGCGGCCACTCACTTCAGTTTTGTCTTTTCTTGCCGCTCGTGTAACCAATACACGTTGCACCGAATCCATCATCTTCTCACTAATAGCGAGTGTTTGTTGGTTGATCCGCGTTTGCAGACTTTTTAAACGTGATTTTTTCACATCATCCGGCACGTCATCTGACAAACTTGCTGCTGGTGTACCCGGGCGCGGACTGTAAATGAAACTGTACGAAAGGTCGAAACCTACATCGGCAATTAAATTCATTGTATCTTCAAAATCTTTATCTGTTTCACCGGGGAAGCCAATAATAAAGTCAGATGAGAAACACATATCAGGACGCACTTTGCGTATTTTGCGTATGATGGCTTTATATTCCAGTGCAGTGTGTTTGCGCTTCATTTGCGCCAAAATGCGATCTGATCCGCTTTGCACTGGCAAATGTAAATGGCTTACCAGCTCAGGAATCTCAGCGTATGCCTTAATCAAATTCTCATTCATTTCAATCGGATGAGAAGTGGTATAACGAATACGATCCATGCCTTCAATGGCAGCCACGTAATGAATCAATAGGGCTAAATCTGCTGTACCACCCTCATGCATCACACCACGATAGGCATTTACATTCTGCCCAAGTAAATTAACTTCTCGTACACCCTGTGCAGCTAATTGTGCAACCTCGGCAATAATGTCATCAAAGGGTCGACTAAATTCTTCACCACGGGTATAGGGCACAACACAAAAAGTACAATATTTGCTACACCCTTCCATGATTGAAACATAGGCACTGGCACCGTCACTTTTCGCTTCCGGCATAAAATCAAATTTTTCAATTTCGGGAAAAGAAACATCAACAACTGATTTGTGTTTGCTGGTGGCATCACTCAGCATTTGCGGCAAACGGTGTAAAGTTTGAGGTCCAAAAATTAAATCCACATATGGAGCACGCTTAAGTATTGCCTCGCCTTCCTGGCTTGCAACACAACCACCTACACCAATAACCAATTCAGGACGTTTTGCTTTCAATTTTCGCCACATGCCAAGATGAGAAAAAACTTTTTCCTGCGCACGTTCACGCACTGAACAGGTATTTAAAATCAGGACATCTGCCTCGGTATCCACATCAGTTAATTCCAGGCCATGGGAGGCTTTTAGTACGTCAGCCATCTTTTGAGTATCGTACTCATTCATTTGGCAACCAAAGGTTCTAATGTGTAATTTGCGCATTTTTTAACCACATAATTCAGGACGGAGAAAGGTATCACTTTGTCCCATGATGATCCAGTTTAGCCCTAAATTATTAAGTAAATATGAGTCTCAAGGGTAGGGAAACAGGACAATAAAAATGGCGTTTCAATGTACCAGTTGAAACGCCATTTTGTAGAGTGAATATTAGAGGTATTTAGCTTTCAGCTTCCGCTGCAATCTTATGAATACTCAAATCAGCACCTTGGTATTCTTCTTCCTGACTCAGACGAATACCAATCAATGCTTTGATGACACCATAAACGACAAAACCACCAACCAGAGCAATCGAGAGACCTATTGCCGTACCCACTAATTGAGACATAAAGGTTACCCCACCAAGGCCACCTAATGCTGTGCTGCCAAAAATACCCGCAGCAATACCACCCCAAGCTCCGCATAGACCATGCAATGGCCAAACACCGAGAACATCATCAATTTTCCATTTGTTTTGAGCCAGGGTAAAGGTATAAACAAACAAACCACCGGCGATACCGCCAGTAATTAAAGCACCTAGAGGATGCATTAAATCTGAACCAGCACAAACAGCAACAAGGCCAGCTAAAGGACCATTATGAACAAACCCAGGATCATTTCGACCTACTATTGTCGCGACCAATATACCGCCAACCATTGCCATGAGTGAGTTCACAGCAACCAGGCCCGCAATCGCATCAATCGTTTGTGCTGACATAACATTAAAACCAAACCAGCCTACTGTTAGAATCCATGCACCCAAGGAAAGGAAAGGGATGCTTGACGGTGGATGCGCAAAAATTTCACCATTTTTGCCATATCGACCATATCGGTGGCCAAGCAAAATAACCGCACCTAAAGCAATCCAGCCACCCATGGCATGAACCACCACAGAGCCCGCAAAATCATGAAATTTTGCACCGAAAGCCTCATTCAACCAGGCTTGCACACCATAATTATCATGCCAAATCATGCCTTCAAAAAATGGATAAATAAGCGCAACAATAATAAATGTTGCAGCAACTTGAGGATAAAAACGTGCGCGTTCTGCGATACCACCCGAAATAATCGCAGGGATTGCCGCAGCGAAAGTAAGTAAGAAGAAGAACTTAACCAGCGCATAACCATTTAATTCACTTAAAGCTTTTGCAGTTTCAAAAATATTTATGCCATCAATTCCGTAAGCGATACCGTAACCAATGAAAAAATAAGCAATCGTTGAAACTGCAAAATCAACAATAATTTTTACCAGCGCATTAACCTGATTTTTCTTGCGTACGGTTCCAACTTCTAAAAAAGCAAACCCGGCATGCATGGCCAGCACCATAATGGCACCAAGTAATATAAACAACACATCGGTTGCAGTCTTAATATTTTCCATTAAATTCCCCTAAAATAAGAAAAAGCATTTTATTCATTCTTATGCTTTTATTTTCGCACCATGTTGGGGATAAGAAAAGAATTACACAAAGGAATTTGATGCTTTTTGCACCAGGAAGTGGAATTGCACTGTTTTCGAGCAATTATTGCTAACAACTTAAACCAATTCCATTTTGGTGCATTATTTTTTGCCTACTCATTTTTTTTCACTTGCTGCCACAAATTTTCTAATTCAGTAGCCGTTATTTCATTAATCTGTAAATTTTGACTATTGACCACCTCTTCTAATGCTCGAAATCGTCGCTCAAATTTTAGATTAGCTTTGCGTAAACTTTGTTCCGCATCAACGCCCACGTGGCGAGACAAATTTATACAGCTAAAAAAAAGATCACCAATCTCATCTTCCAGCTTTACTTGCTCTTGTATTTCAGCATCAAGCTCCTGCTGTACTTCATCCAGTTCCTCGTAGACCTTTGCCATTACACCCTTTACATCAGGCCAGTCAAAACCCTCTCTTGCCGCTCGTTTCTGAAGTTTTTCAGCCCGCATTAAAGAAGGCAAGGTACGACTAACGTCATCGAGATGACTCAACATAGATAAACTCTCTCCCGCTTTAGCTTTGCGTTCCTCTTGCTTTAGTTTTTCCCATTCTTTAGTTTGTTCCTCAGCATTTTTTACTTTGGCATTTGCAAAAACATGCGGGTGGCGACGAGTTAATTTATCGCTAATTGCCTGTACAACATCATTAAAATCAAATGCTCGTTGCTCTTTTGCTAACTGACTATAAAAAACAATTTGAAATAGTAAATCGCCTAATTCATTTTTAATATCATCTAAATTATTTCGCTCAATAGCATCAGCAACTTCATAGGCTTCTTCTATTGTGTATGGAATAAGTGACTGAAAGTTTTGCTGACGATCCCAGGGACAACCTGAATCCGGATCGCGTAATGCACGCATAATATCAAGAAGTTGCTGTATAGATTGCATAACCATTAACCTGTGAATTATTAAACACAGGTATTAAATCATGAAAGGTTAAGGCAAAGGAAGAAAGTTAACCGAAGAGCAGTACACGGATAGAGAGAAGTCAAAGAACAAGGAAAAAACGGACGAGCCCATGGACGGGCGAAGGTACGAAGCCATGGATGGCTGAAGGTAGAACAATGCATTAGGGCAGGACGCCCGTAAGTAGAATAACGCAGGAGCATTGCCGGGCTTACACCAGGCCGTTCTCGCACCTCCTTGTGCTCCACGGCATAAGAACATCCATGTTCAAATAAGTGAGTATTTTGAGTTGGTTTTTCGTCGTGCCCCACATGTAAATATTTATAGAGGGTAAACGCCGTTACCTGGCTTCTCACTATTCGTGTTAATAGGAGGGGTAGGAACGGGGTAAAATAGTTTCTAAAGCTTCAGTAAATAAAGGACCCGCTTCACGGAAAACAAAATCTTTTACACTTTCATTTAACCCTGTTATTTCCCAGGCATAAGAGTCTATTTCCTGTAATGGTGTATCGTTCATCATATCAAGACCTTGTTCTGCTTCATCGGTTAAAATATTTGCAATATGAATCAAACATGTTTCTATAACACCTGTTTCAGCATGGCGTGGTTCGTGATGATAAGCCACCGACTCAAATAAAGTTTCAGGCATATTCCACGCTTGCATTAACTCTCCCCCCACCTCGGCATGATTAAATCCAAGAAAGTCCTGTTCCACTTCAAATTCTGAACGCTGTCCTGACTCTGCTTCCAGTGCAATCATTCTTGTTTCTGTCGGTAAACGCTGGGCAATAATGAGCTTACCGATATCGTGCAATAAACCGGCGACAAATAACCGTTCACTGTGCAAAACATGACATTGTTCTGCGAGTAAACGCGCAATCACGCCACAATATAAACTGTGCCGCCAAAAACGAACCTTATTTAATATTTCATCTGGAACATTTGAAAATGTTTCAACAGCAGAGGCTGCTATTACTAAGCCCCGTAATTCACGCAAACCCACAACCGTCACAGCCCGTGAAACAGTTTCAATTTTGGATTGAAAACCATAATAGGAACTATTCACAATTTTTAATAAACGTGCGGTTAAACTTGTATCCTGACTAATAATTTGACCCAGGTCTGCAGCTGTAACGGTGGGCTCATCCAGCATCTCATTTACACGAATACACACTTCTGGTAATGAGACTAAACGAATGGATCCAGTCACTAATTCTCTGGGTGTTAATGTCGTCGTTTTTCTCTTGGAATTTTGTTCGCTCATAGCTACTGTTCACGACCAAATTGAAAAAAACTTTAGCTGCAAATGGAAACAAGTGTTTAACTACGTCACAAAATTTTAATTTTTACTGATAAACAGCTTAATACACTGATTTTTATTGATACTTCTTACTGTTATTACAATAAATCGAATGGTTAATTTAATTACTATTGCTGCTGTTTTTCATCGTATAAACGTTGCAAGGCCTGCTCAGCTACGGCTTTTACCGTGCTATCTGAATCATGTGATAATTGAATTAAAATGGCTTTAGTTGTATTTAGGTTACGAGCAACTTCCAGTCGAATGTCTACATCTTTATCTTTGGATAAAATTTCCAAGGCAACAACAGGGACATACTCAAAACGTGCGACTACACTACGTACTGCAAGCATTGAGTCTCGCGCTAAAATAAGATAAACATCATCTGCTGCTGAAAGGTTGGTTGCGACAGAAATTTTTACTGACTGATCTGGATCTAGAGCTAAACGTTTTAATATATTTTTAGGTGTCTTACGATTACTTGCAACACGTTTTCTTATTGCTGCATCCTTATCAAAAGACAAGTCATTAAACATAACTTGCGTTGTTGCTGGATGTCCTGCCTGACGATAACGTTCTTCCTGAATTAGAATTTCTTCCCTATCACCTGCATATACCACTGTTACCAGCAATAAAAGCAGGAATCCTGTTATTGTTTCAAGACTTTTTTTAATGCTAAAAATAAAGAACATAATGTCAGCTCGGATTAATATTTTAAATAGTTATACTAAATGTAAAATAGCGGTTAATTATACCCCGTAAGCACCTGTTTATACTTAACTTATTTATCCGTAACCTTGGCATTAGAAAAATAAAACGTTATGCTGAGTAGTATTAAATATCGATCACTTTTATTCAGGTAACAACCTTGGCAGAAGAAGAACAAAAACCACGTATTTTAGCAGTAGATGATTCCCGGGTAATGCGTCGTGCGATGTCCAAGGTTCTGAGCAAAGATTATGATGTTATCGAAACTGAAAATGGTGAAGATGCCTGGACCGTCTTAATAAATGATGACTCGATTCAGGTTGTTTTCACCGACCTCTCCATGCCATTTCTTGATGGCTACGGTTTACTTGAGCGCATTCGCACATCGGATGATCCTCGCCTGAAAGAAACACCGGTTATCATTATTACCGGTAAAGATGATGATGATGATGCTAAACAGGAAGCCCTGGATAAAGGCGCAAATGATTTTATTACAAAACCATTTGATTCAATACAACTGCAAGCACGTGCAAAAGCACATGTAACACATAAACAAACGACCACTAAACTCAGTGAAACATCTGACAAGCTCGAACGCCAGGCGACCGTTGATGAAACAACAGGTTTAGGTGGCCAGCGTTATTTTTGTAAAGTGGGTGAAGAAACTCTTTCTTATGCAACTCGTCATAGTGGACAATTTATTATTGTCCGTATGGATATAGATGAATTTAATAATCTTTTTATCAAACATGGTAAAAACATTATGGATTCTATACTGCATTCTATCGGTGAAAAATTTTCTGGACTTGTTCGGCAGGAAGATACGATTGCACGAATTGGTGTATCAAAATTTGCACTCATTCTGAAAGAGACAGCATTAAAAGAAGCAGAAGTTCTCACTGATCGTATTCGTTCAGAAACACAAAAAATGTCCTTCAAACTTCCTGACAATGGAGGTATTATAAACATCACTATTAGTGCTGGACTATATGAACCTGAATTAAAACCAGATATAACTTTTAAACAACTACTTGATGAAACTGAAAAACATTTATCTGAAGCTCAAACTTCTGGAGGAAACCGTATTGTCACTCACTCAACAGTAAGTACAATTGACATAAAAAAACCAGCTGAAGATATTAATATTGTTGAATTACTTGAAAAATTAAAAGAAAATAAACCCGAAGATCTATTACCTAATATTGATGCTATTCTTCACCATATAACACCATTACTTCAGTTTCTTGTCAAAAATGCGAGAACTAAACTACAAACAGTACTTCAGCAAATAAGCGGTAAATAAAACACCAGGACTTCCGATACTACAATCCCGCCCACCATAACCGCATCCGTAAACCCAACTCAGTCGTATA
>VAPK010084316.1_pt1 | contig 65696 bp, 55 predicted proteins | sample 3395031 | NCBI WGS metagenome assembly VAPK01 (sample SAMN08290443, study PRJNA428436) | hydrothermal vent metagenome | isolation source: Deep-sea hydrothermal vent chimney 1 | place: Pacific Ocean: Juan De Fuca Ridge
TACCATCGATTGCAATCACTTGCCCTTTGGTTTTGCTTTGCAGGCCATCAACCCAACGGATAAAGCAGGCTTGAAAGAGTTTTGGATCCAATTTCCCGAAGCCACGGCGCAGTGTGTCATGAGAAGGAACGCCATTCTTTAAATGGATAAACTTCTTTAACCACGTTTTTCGTTCATGTGCAAAATCTTCAATTTCCTCCCAACCCTCCATACTGCACAACGTTGCGCATATTACGATAAATAATATATCAGTAAATTCATGTAATTTTGTGCGCTCAATGCGCGGGTCGGGTAGTGAATTAAAGTATTTATCAATAAAAAGTGACTGAAATCCAATCACTCACGTATCATAATTACACTTGTATTGATACCCAATTTAGATGCGTTTGCCCTGCCGAATTTGGTTTCTATTCTAGGTGACAAAACGTTTATTCAATTCGTGCTTTTACATTTTGCTTACATTTGCCGAGAAAATCGACATATACTCAGCACGTTCATTATGTCACCCTCACGCACGCTTTTTTGATATTTTAACGCCGACCAACTGCGATCTCTTCACTGTCAATGCATCAGGATAGGTTTTGTACTTTAAGTGGCTTAGGGTTTTTCGTGCGGGCACTATTAAGATAAGGATAAAATTCAAACTGTCGAAAATTTTACCACACGGCGTTAAGCAACGTTCGCTTAAAGAATAATATTTTCTTCTGTATCTTCAATACTATAAATTTTTAATCCAGCCGTACCTCACAGAGCAATCGCTCTATGAAATCATATATATAACAATAGGTTAAAAAATGCCGTTTTTGAGGTATGATTTCATTCTATAAATGCAACACGAATTTAACTAATTGTTTTTTATTGATATTCACAGAACGATTGCCCCGCCGTGCCTCAATTGTCACGGGCCATACATAGAGTGAATTATCAATTTAAAACACATGAAATTGTCGATTTATTGAACAGTTTGTGCTACATCCTCATTTTGCAGCCATCATTGCATTATGCCCCCCTCTTTCATGAAAAAAATAATATTATGTTTTCAATGGGTTAAAATATAATTGATTAAATTGGCATCACCCGTGCTGTGCAATAATTGAACTCTTATCTATTGCCACATGAGCAGGAGAAACAGAATGAAAATAAAACAACTTTTAGGTTTAGCAGCTATCGCCGCATTATCTACTCCAACTTTTGCGATCACTTATGGTGGGGATGGTAGCGGTAGCGTACTGCAAGGTGTTTTAGACGGCATAACTCAAACGGGCAATAGTAGCATTGATGTAACAAGTGATTACCTAAATGATGGCATCGACAGCTATTGGGCAATAGGGGGTTCTGGTGGCGCGGTTAATACGATCATTATGGAATTAGCTGGCTTTAAAAATGACATGACCTTTGGCATTTATGATGCTGCCACAACCCAGTATATAGAAATTTTTGATGGCGCCGCCTCCGCTGGTGACTACAGCAAAACCATTTCGATGTTGTTGGACGGTTCAATTTTAATTAATAACAATGATACAGGCCTGGATTTTGCGGCCAATCAGTTTACTTTCTACCTCGATTCTTCTGCAAACTCTGGCGGCGGCTTATTTTATAGTGATACAAGTTTGAATTCAGATGGTGTTGACCATATGGTGGCATTTGAGGGCGTTGACGATCTAATTCAGATAGGTCCCTATATGGCTGGGATATGGGGTTCAAATGAGTATATTTTAGCTTGGGAAGGCCTAGACAATGGCGGCGACAGAGATTACGCCGACTTTGTTATTATGGTCGAGTCTGTCAATCCTGTTCCAGCTCCTGCCACTTTAGCACTCATGGGTTTTGGTCTTCTTGGGCTCGTGAGCGCCTCAAAACGTCGTAAAATGTAAACCGACGATCAATCACAGAAAAAGCCACCAACGTTGGGTGGCTTTTTCTGTGATGTTTTAGGAAGCTACCCGCTAAATTATTGCTACGTTTGATCTTACAGCCGATGGTTATTTTAGTTTTTTGTAACAACTCCTCCATATACCTAAATTTAAAAATGCTATAGGTATATGCAGAAACTCAAGATTTTTCTCTTATATTTTTTGAAGCTTGCACCACAGTAACTGCGCCTATTCTCCCCCTATTTAAGATTTTTATGGACTCTCCCGATAATATCTGAAGAATATCTTTCGAATAAATAGATGACAAGATATTGACGACTAATCCTTGGCATAAAAACAATCAAATTAAATGCGTAAGTTAACATTGACAACTCGGGTCCGACGGATAACCGGATAATATGACTATCGAATCACAAAAAGCTTGTCGGTCATTGCGAAGCCGTTTTATTGCTGGCATTAGCATCATGTTATTACCTATGGCAATTTTAATGGCCAGCGCGTTTTATTCTATTCAGAATACGGCGGACTCCATTGAACATATTGTCACGAACCCCGTTGAAGAACTGATTTTCACTAAACATATTGAAAATTTGATCTTAAAAAGCGAAATTCCCCTCTATCAATTTCTATATCGTGGTGAAACCGGTGATCGAGAAGCATTTATCCGCGTCGGCGCCGACATTGATGTCTCTTTTGAAAATGTATTTTCCAGCAAACAACTTGATGAAACAGAAAAAAAGCTATTAAGTACCGCCCAAGCTGAATGGCAAACCGCACGACGTATTGGTGAATCGTTATTGAGTGTAGATAATATTCCTGAAAGTGATGCTTTAATTGCACGCACCGACGAGTTTCGTCGACACTTAGGCCGCAGTATTTCATTTTTGGAAAAAATGAGTTTAATTGCTTTATCGGAAATCCGTGATCACCGCTTAGCGGCTCAGAAAATTGAATGGCAATCGATAGGAATTATCGCCATTATATTCATTGTGGGTCTTATTATCTCGATCATTGCAGCGATATCATTGACGCATTCAGTGATTGACCCCATCAGGCAACTCGAGCATACCATTCAGCGCTTTGGAAAAGGGGATTTAAACTCACGCGCCCATCACATGGGTAATGATGAGCTCGGTCATCTCGCATCAGCATTTAATGCCATGGCAGAACGATTCCAAAAAGTACAAAAAGAATTAGATTATCTTTCCATTCACGATGGACTGACAGGACTTTACAATCATGGAAAATTTTATGATCTTGTTGTTTTAGAATTGCAACGCACTAAGCGTTACAAGCGTGCATTTTCATTATTGCTGATTGACATAAGCAATTTTCGTCGTGTTAATGAAACCTACGGTAATCTGGTCGGCGACTCAGTATTGGCTTCAGTGGCAGCAAAAATAAGTGCCAGTATTCGACCCACTGATGTCGCGGCAAGACATGGTGGCAATGAATTTGCTGTTATTTTATCAGAAACTGACCAACAAGGTGCTTATGAAACAGCAGCACGCATTGCTGCCACCATTGCCGACAATCCGCTAAATATTGGCGATGGAAAAACCTTAGATATGTACGTTAACATTGGTATCGCCACGTACCCCCTTCATGCCGATAACGAAACCGCTCTTTTCGCTTTTGCCGATCAATCCTTACACGAAGCAAAGCACACGAGTCTCACCGCCAAATACTCGGTGGTGGAAGGCCAAAACTAGCCAATCATTACTACCACCAATCCTGGCCCGTCCTCCCTTCAATTTCACTTGCCATTTGATCCTAACCCCGAAATAAACCTCAGCTAAGTAATATTCATTTCGCAGCAGCAAAATGCTAAGCGACTCATTCTATATAAATGGTACGGGTAGTGATTGGAATTGGCAATTCGTCGCCAATGTGACAATCGCAACTAGCAACAATCAAATGGAAAATGGAATTCAGTTTTGACCGAAGTTTGATTGGCAACCCCAGCAATATCCAACTATTTTTTCTGGGGGAAAACGTGGCTTATAGCGGAGGTGATAGCACTGATTATTACCCAGATGACATCATCAATACTTCCGGTATAATACGTTTTTTTCGTTACACCACTCAATAACCGGCACCGATCAATATAGTTATCTCTCAAATGCTTCACATATAAAATGTAACATAAAAATATGCGATTCCTGAATACGCGACGTGCGTTCGCCCGGCACAATTAATGGATAGTCAACCCACTTAGCTAATTGACCACCATCACGCCCTAAGAGACCAATGCTTGTTATCTGTTGCTGTTTTGCTTGCCGTGCCGCGTTTATTAAGTTTTGTGAATTGCCTGACGTACTAATGAGCAATAATAAATCTTTAGGATCGGCCAACGATTCAATCTGTCTGGAAAAAATTCGTTCAAACCCATAATCGTTACCAATGGCAGTTAACGCGGCGCTATCATTGGTCAGTGAAATAGCCGGATAACCTTGACGATCCATTTCAAATCGGCCAGTAAATTCTGCTGCAAAATGTTGTGCATCAGTGGCAGACCCCCCGTTGCCACAAATATACAATATTCCGCCACCTTCAAATGTACGGCGAATACAGGAAATAACATTGGCGATCAGTGGCTCCAATGCTAAAATACCTGTCATAATTTTTTGATGTTCTTCGATTGCCGCCGGGAGGTTTACCTTCATCAAATTTCCCTCTTTCGCCGTTGATCTATAAATGTAAACACTGAAGTCAATTCCTTGAAAAATAATTTAGCTCACGTATTTAACCCTAAAACCTGGCTCATCGGATTGGCCAGTCGCTTATTAAAATCATTGGTTGCTTTGCCTCACCCATGGCGACTCGGCCTCGGTCGGCAACTCGGCCGCTTGTTCTATCATATCAATAAAAAGCGCCGCCATATTGCCAAAACCAACATTGCCATCTGTTTGCCTACATACAACCCTGTACAACAACAGCACGTCTTAAAAAAACACTTTGAATCACTCGGTATGGCATTGATTGAGACAGGTATGTGTTGGTGGGAAAGTGATACTGATTTATTAAATCTCACACATTTTTCTGGTTTACATTATATCGACGAGGCCTTACAAAATGAACGGGGTGTTATTCTATTAAGCGCGCATTTCACGCCACTGGAACTTGGTTTACGATTATTGGCTGCGGCTATTACCCCGCCAGTATATGCCGTCTATCAAGCCCACACTGACCCGCGTCTGGACAAATTGATTCTTGATAACCGTTTACGCCATGCGGGTGGTGTTATTCCACAAAATGATATACGAAAAATGCTTAAAACACTCAAAAAAAATGGTATTGTTTGGTATGCACCGGATCAAAGCTATCGAGGGAAATACAGTGAGATCGTACCTTTTTTTGACATACCTGCCAACAGCAATACCGCCACGTCTCGTTTGTCAATGATTTCACGGTCACCAGTGCTGCCATTTTTTGTGCAGCGTAATAATACTAACCTGAAATATTCTATTGAAATCCATCCACCACTGGCAAACTATCCAAGCCAAGATGCCGTGCAAGACACATTACAGTATCATCGCCTCATTGAGGCACAAGTTTATAAGGTCCCCGATCAATATCTATGGATTCATCGACGATTTAAAAAACGGCCCGCCCCCTATGCTGACCTTTACAATACATCCCCCAATTAAAATATGTTGTCGTATTGCGCCGAATTAACAGCTCCCATGCCCGAGAAAAAGGAACAGGAGCTACGGCTTTAACCTTCTTTTTTAGTTTCTTTCTCTACCAGATAATTAATCACTTTTATGGTATTTGCCGCACCGCCAGTCATACGATTGGAAATCCGATATTTGCCATTAACAACCACCGCGGGTACCCCTTCAATCCCATAACGAGATACCATCGTTTTGGCACGGCGTACGCGTGTTTCTACGGCAAAAGAACGGTAGGTCTTATTGAATTTTTCTTTATCCACGCCCAAATCTGCCACAAAATCTGCAATCGATTCTTGAGTGCCCAAAGTCTTTTTCATCACATGAATCGCATTGAACAATGGCATATGGACTTTATCCCAAACCCCCATCAGCTCCGTGGCATAAAAAGTGCGCGCATGGACTTCCCAAGCCGGTCGAAAAATCGCCGGCAAGCGTACAAACTCAGCATTTTCCGGCTTTTTACGCAACCACCGCTCTATAAAAGGCTCAAACCGAAAACAATGTGGGCAGCCATACCAAAATGTTTCTAGAACTTCAACCTTATCTCCGGTTGAGGTAGGTTGGGCAGGCACAATAAGCTCATAGTGTACGCCCTCTTCATACGACTCCGCCATCGCAGGCAATACCCAGATACTTATGGTCAAAAAAAGTACCGCACAATAACCGATCTTCTTCATTTAAATGCTTCTCCATTGTTTGGCCACCACCGTAGCGAAATTTTTCTATAAAAACAATTGGTAATTTTAGTTTATCTCCTAATACTGTATGCTGATGACAAGGGTTACCTAATTTCGGTGAATCGTTCGAAGGTTGGGGAAGTCATAACAGAGCTTAGATAGTAATATTAGGAGAAACCTATGGCTGTTGAAAAAATAAATTTAGTCCAATTTCTTAACCAGCAATACCTGTGTGAATCACTAACGGTAAAAGAAGTTCAAACACTTTTAGATTACACTGAGTTAGCTCACTTTGAAAAAGACGATATTATTGCAAATATTGGCGAAGTTGGAGAAGCCCTATTTTTTGTTGTCAAAGGCGAAGCCACACTGTATTACGATGAAAACAGTACCGAAACCGAAGTAGGACGCGTTGCTGAAGGCGAATTAATGGGCGAAATGTCTTTTTTTGACCGAGAGCCACGCTCGGTACGTGTCAAATCGACGGCGGCAAATACTGAGTTATTGAAATTGAGCCGTATCATGTATAATCGTCTACGCATTGAACACCCGTATATCGCGGTCAATTTACTTGAGCACGCCATTGTTAGCTTGGATCATTTATTCCGCCAAGTGAGCTCAGATGTTGCTACATTCTCAAATTATTTCTATGGAAAAGGTAAACGATAAACACGCATTCCGGAGCGCTCAATTTACTTTAGCGGCGCAGCATTTTAAGCAAATTCCGACAGATGTAGGCTACGAAGTGGCCTTCGCCGGTCGATCGAATGCCGGCAAATCCAGCGCAATTAATGCGCTCACCGGCATTCGATCGTTAGCAAGAACCAGTAAAACACCAGGACGAACTCAGCAAATCGTTTTTTTCACCGTCGATGAACAACATCGCTTAGTGGATTTACCGGGCTATGGTTACGCCAAAGTGCCGCCGAGCGTAAAGCAGCATTGGCATAACTTACTGGAAAAATACTTTACCAAACGCGAATCACTAAAAGGTTTAATATTAGTCATGGATATCAGACATCCGCTCACCGAATTTGATCAGCAAATGCTGCATTGGTGCCAAGCGACCACCACGCCAACCCATATTTTATTAACCAAAGCAGATAAATTAAGTCGTGGGGCGGCCTTATCACAGCACCAGAAAGTACAAAATTCACTCGTGGATATTGAACACTTAGTGTCAACACAGGTGTTTTCTGCCCCGAGCCGCCAAGGTGTCAATCAGGTCATTGACAAATTAAACCAATGGATGAAATATCCCTCAAGAATCGCCGAACAGGTTAAAAAATAATGAGGACGTAGTTTAGGCGAGCAGTATGCAGAAATGTGGCTTAACCCGGATCTCTCATCTCTCATGGCGTACCATGCTGACTTGAAATCCGGGTTAATAAAACCACTCTGCAGTGCAGGCAGAGTGTGGAGTCCCGACTCTGGGAAAATCGGGATGCAGTGTCTCCCGCTCTCAGGGAGGGAGGAAAACGAGAGACTATCGCCACATTTACTCTTACTGGTATAGGACCTTGTCTTACGCTTAAAGTTCCTTGACCTGTTCAAATTTCCCCAAAAAAATATTTATCTCCATAAAAATAATTAATGAGCCTCATCCCAATTGTTGCCGCTCCCAACCTCAACCAGCAGCGGCACACTTAGGCTAGCCGCGCCTTCCATTAATGTGCGAATCTGTGCACAAGATGATGCTAGCAATTCAGTCGGTACTTCAAAAACTAATTCATCATGCACTTGCATAATCAGTGTCACTGGACTTTGGCTTTGCACCAACCAGGCATGGGTCGCAATCATGGCTTTTTTAATGATATCAGCGGCACTCCCTTGCATCGGCGCATTAATGGCGGTTCGCTCTGCGTACTGACGCCGCTGGGCATTACTTGAGTGAATATCTGACAAATATAAACGCCGTCCAAATAACGTTTCAACAAAGCCTTGGGCTTGGGCATTTTGTTTAATTTGTTCCATATAGTTTTTCACCCCCGGATAACGCTCAAAATATAAATTGATATAATCCTGTGCCGCTGGGCGTGTAACGCTTAACTGGCGGGCTAAACCAAAGGCTGACATCCCGTAAATCAACCCAAAGTTAATCGCTTTAGCGTGACGCCGCTGCTCGCTGGTAACGGCCTCGGGGGCTAATCCCAAAATTTCCGCCGCCGTTGCTCGATGAATATCCCCGCCCTGTTGGAATGCATCAACCAAGCGCTCATCTCCCGAAATATGCGCCATAATGCGTAATTCGATTTGTGAATAATCGGCCGACACAATTTTAAAACCTGGCGGTGCAATAAATGCCTGCCTAATACGCCGTCCCTCATCATTACGCACAGGAATATTCTGCAAATTAGGATCGGTTGACGATAACCGCCCAGTCGCTGCCACCGCTTGGTGGTACGAGGTGTGTACCCGCCCAGTATGCTCATCAATTTGATCAGGCAATTTATCCGTATAGGTGGTCTTCAACTTACTTAAACTGCGGTGCTCCAAAATTAATTTAGGCAACGGATAATCCAATGCCAATTCTTGTAACACATTTTCAGCGGTGGATGGCTGGCCTTTCGGCGTTTTCCGTAAGATGGGTAACTGAAGCTTGTCGTAAAAAATATGCTGAATTTGTTTAGGCGACGCTAAATTGAACGTCTCACCCGCCATTTCGTAGGCTTGCTGCTCAAGAATTTCCAGTTTTCCTTGCAACTCTTTACTTTGCAATTTAAGCAAATCACCATCCACTCGCACGCCATTTCTTTCGATGGCTGATAACACCGGCACCAACGGCATTTCAATATCTTCAAAAACTTGCACTAAGGCCGGCGTCTCTGATAATTTCTGCCACAACACCTCATGCAAGCGCAAAGTCACATCCGCATCTTCCGCGGCATAAGGCGCCGCTTGGGCAAGATCAATTTTATTAAACGTGACTTGTTTTACACCCTTGCCCGCAATATCTTCAAAGTGGATGGTGTGATGCGCCAGATATTTCATTGCTAGAGAATCCATATCGTGCCGCGTTCCCACACTATTTAGCACATAAGATTCCAACATGGTATCGTACTTGATGCCTTGTAAGTGAATCCCATGACGCGCCAATACACTCATATCATATTTAATATTCTGGCCAATTTTTAACGATGTTTGGCTTTCCAATAGCGGCTTTAATCGACACAGCACATCGTCTCTCGACAATTGTATGGGTGCCTCAGGATAATCGTGCAGAAAAGGCACATAGGCGGCCTCATGTGGATTCACCGCAAAGGACACACCGACAATATCTGCCTGCATATAATCCAGGCTGGTGGTTTCGGTATCAAAAGCAAACACACTCGCCTGCTGCAATTTAGCCAACCACTCAGCCAATTTCTCTTCGGTCAATACCATGTCGTAATTAACCGACCGAGACGATGCCAACTCTGTCGCGGCAAGTTCATTTGGCGAATCATTTTGTTGATTTTTTTCTAACAATTCCCTCAGCCAAGTTTTAAACTCAAAGCGTTTAAACATTTCTTTCAGTTGCCCATCATGGGGTTCACCCAGGCGTAACTCGTGAGGTGCTTGCGCTAAAACTAAATCACACTTAATGGTCGCCAGTTGATATGACAGCGGCAATTGATCAAGAAATTCTCGTAAATTTTCTCCAACTTTTCCTTTGATTTCACTCGCATGTGCTATCACCCCTTGCAACGAACCATATAAACCTAGCCATTTAACCGCCGTTTTAGGTCCCACTTTTGGCACACCAGGAATGTTATCGACCGAATCACCAATTAAAGCTAAATAATCAATAATTTGCGAAGGTTTTATACCAAATTTTTGGTTGACACCCTGAACATCCATGGTCGTCCCCGTCATGGTATTAACCAGCGATACCTGATCACTGACTAATTGCGCAAAATCTTTATCTCCAGTAGAAATAATGGTATTCATTTCATTGTCAGAGGCTTGGGTGGCCAAACTACCAATCACATCATCCGCTTCCACCCCATCAACCACAATAATTGGAAAACCCATCGCTTGTATAACTTTATGAACTGGCTTAATTTGTGCTCTTAACTCATCTGGCATCGGTGCACGATTCGCCTTGTACTGAGGATACAAATCATCTCTGAATGTCTTACCTTTCGCATCAAAGACAATGGCCACATAGCTGGGAGAATAATCTTTTAATAAGCGCCGCAACATATTAATAAAACCATATATTGCGCCGGTTGGCTCGCCTGCCGAATTGGTTAATGCAGGCATCGCATGATACGCCCGATACAAATAAGACGAACCATCGACTAACACCAAAGTCGCATTATTTTTCATATACTGTACTGTATACCTATTTCATGGAAAAACATGATGAATGAACAAGATAAATATACCCATCCGAGCCTAAACCCAATCAATGATTCTATGTTAAGTCGAGAATCATGGAAAATTTTTCAGATTATGGCAGAATTTGTCGAAGGTTTTGAGAGATTAGCGAAAATCAAACCTTCTGTCAGTATATTTGGTTCAGCAAGAACCCCCACCGACCATCCTTATTACCAATTAACAGAAGATATTGCCCGAGCCTTATCTGATGCCGGTTTCAGTGTCGTGAGTGGTGGTGGACCCGGCATTATGGAGGCGGCTAACAAGGGTGCCTATGCCGGTAAAGCGCCGAGTATTGGTCTAAATATCCAGTTGCCTCATGAGCCATCAGGCAATGACTATCAAGATATTTCTTTAAGTTTCAGACATTTTTTCTCTAGAAAAGTAATGTTTGTCAAATACGCTTCAGCTTATGTGGTATTACCGGGCGGATTTGGCACATTAGACGAACTCGCCGAAATACTCACGCTCGTGCAAACCGGCAAAACCCGGAAAATCCCCATCATCCTAGTCAATGGCAAATTTTGGGAAGGCTTGCTGAGCTGGTTTAAAACCACCTTGATCGATGGAAAAACAATCGATCCAGCAGATCTTGATTTAATCAAAATACTTGAAACACCCGAAGAAATTGTTGATGCTATTTTCAGCCACTATGAACAACATGGTTTTGAACCCTCTTCCGAAGAACGAGAAATTATGTTCGATTTATAGGTTTATTAACCGATATTTCGCACCAGCGCGTGCGAAATATCGGATTAAACGTCATACTTTTCTTGCTGAACCGGCTTAGCTAACCCTTCCTCAAATAACATTAAAAATCTTTGTGTTCTCTGTGATCCTCGTGGTAAATTTAAAGGCATGAATGATTGGTCGGGTGAAGCACGACTGAGTTTTAGCGAAATCAGATAGCCGAGTAACAAATATAGGTTTTATGGACTGGATGATTGAGCCAAAATAACTTGAAGATAGGAAGCGAAACTGGAAAGTGATTGCCAGAAGGCTTTCCATTCTCGGACAACCTCCCTAGCCCATTCCTCAGAATGAAAGGTCTATCAGATATGAAAGATTTAACTAAAAAGAGACGGGTCATATTTTGTCTGACAGCAGGCCTAATAATAACTCATACGGCCACAGCGATCGAAAACCCCGCCGGCCTACCGCCAGAGCTAGCGCCTGAAATTACGATCATTGATAATGGCCATCGTTTGGTAGAAGAGTATCGGGCCAATGGGCGTATCTTTATGATCAAAATTAATCCCAAAAAAGGACCGGCCTACTATCTTGTCGATGCCGATGGCGATGGTAACTTTGATACCCAGAAAAGCGATCTATCACCCAACCTGTTGATACCCTCCTGGGTATTATTTTCATGGAAATAATACCCGTAGAAGTTTCACATGAATAAATCGAAGTCAATCCCAATAAATAAGCCTAGTTAGCTAAGAAAAACTCGTACTGAATAGATCCACCGTGCTCGCCAGCACCCACAAAAAAGCCAGCCTAGGCTGGCTTTTTTGGCTTAGGAGTAGTCACCTACTCCATCGCTAATCATCATCGTAGGCTAAGTTATTATGGAGCTAAGCCAATCACGAAATCAACGAGCTTCTCGATGTCTGCGTCAGCAACACGAGGTGAGTATGGAGGCATTGGAACGCCTTTAGTCACTTCTTCCCAGTTACCTTTACCACCGGCTTTCACTTTTGCAATAAGATCAGCTTTCGCATCACTACCTTTGTATTTATCAGCAATAGCTTGCCATGATGGACCAACAATTTTTTTATCAATCGCGTGACAAGCTGTGCAGCCACTCGCCTTCGCTAAAGGAGGCATCTCTGCCGCGCTCACTTGTGCAGAACCAAGAACCAACATCGCCGCCGCTGATATACTTAACCACGTAGCCTTCATAAGTCTTCCTCCCAAATTATTTTCAACAAGTTTCTCCAGAACATTTTTTTACACTGATTCATTAAGGCAATCAATCGTTCCTAGAGACTTCAATTTTGCAACCATAACCACTCAGACTAAACTTAAATCCGAGTGGATGGGGTACTTTATGCCACGTAGACATATCTGTGTCAAGCATAGGAAAGTTTATCGGCGGAGTATTTTTGGGGTAACCTAAGGACAAGCTTTAAAAAAATTTATCTAAAAATTCTACCCAATACGGCCACTATCAAGCCATTCATAGCTGTGGATAACTCTGTGGATTAATAGTAAATACCTTTTTTAAACCTCAAATACCGGTTGACTAAATAGACCATCAATATTTTTCATGAAAGGAATAAATCCATTAATTATCAATTAGTTATAAAGAAATGAAGTATTTGAATGATTATATTGCAGAAATTTCTTTCAATTAAAGACAGGTGGTATGCTTATCGGCCATCAGTGGATAACATTATCATTGACCATTTTTTATACAAAATATTTTACCATGACAAAAATTTTCAATTTTTTCGTAGGGCTCTCATTCAGTTTATTAATTTATTCAAATTCAACCGATACCAGCGCTTATGAAATATTTGACCCACGCGCTCTGGCAATGGGTGGCGCAAGTGTTGCCGCCGGACGCTTTTTAGCCCCCCTATCCAATCCCGCACAACTTGCCCTCGTGGATGAAAGACACGATATATTTATTGACCTACCGATAATAAAACAAACGAACAATTATGCATCTGACTTTGCCGCCAACTTGGAAACCTATCAGCAATTCGCCAGTTCTCAAGCCACTCGGCAAGACAATGCACTGCCAACCACCGATTTGCAAAAGCGTTTTCAAGCGCTCACCCATCAAGTCGACACAACGCAGTTACAGATAAGCGGGTTAGCTAGCTTGGCCAATACCCCGGTAAGCTTAGCGATCTTTGCCAACGGGCATTACACAGAAACATTAACCGCCATCAATCACCGGCGCAATAACACACAAATTAGCCAAGGAGTCATCTCACTCAAGGCCGCTGCCATCATCGAATCAGGGACTATGTTTGCCAAAGTATTCCAACAAACCATCGGTGGCAACAATCGACTCTCGATAGGTATTTCTCCTAAGCTTATGGCGATACGTACCTATTATTATGCCGCCCCTGCCGAAAGCATCAACTTATCTTCTCAAGTCAAAAATATCACAGATGCAACCATGCTCAATATCGATATGGGAATAATTAAAGAATTTAATTATATTTGGAAAACCGGACTCGTTGTACGCAATCTCCTCGCTAAAGAAATTATCTATGACGGTATTGCAGCCGGCACCTTTGCCGTACAACCTCAAGCGAGAATCGGCTTAGCTTATCGTACAGCCCGAATTTTAATTGCTGCAGACCTTGATCTAACGCTGAATCGGGCACTGGGCTATGAAGAAAAAACGCGTTTCTTCAGTACAGGTCTAGAATACGCGCTGACACCATCGTTATTTTTGAGAACCGGCCTGATGAAAAATCTATTAAACGGTGGTTCAGGCAGCTTAGCCCTCGGTGCCGGCGTAAAAATAAATGTCTTTGTCATGGATGTTGCTTTATCGATCAATCAGCAAGCATATACCCTGATGGCGAAAACCGGTTTGCGTTTTTAACCCGCTGAAAGGTGTATCTCAAAAAAAAAAGCGACGCCATCAATGGCGTCGCTTTTTCCCGATGTATTTGAAAGTATAAACTTACTGTGTCTCTGCACCCACCCCATCCCACTCGATTAATTTACCACCATAATCAAATTTATAACCGCTTCCATCACTGTCTGTTTTCACGATCACGGGCTGCATCACGCCGGCCACCTCAATATTCACTAACATGGTCGTATCATTAATCGGCTCCCAGGTACCGGGCAATGGCTCCCCCGGCTCCCCATTTTCCTTCTCCTTTGTCGTATCAATATTAAAATCCGACGATTGATCACCACTAAACTTAATATTTGCAGTTAATGTACCATCAGTATTAAAAGTAAAACCCACATTATCTTCTTCAACCGCTGACGAAACATTTGTGTCAGTTTTTTCGGTTAAATTAAGCGAAAAAGCTTCTTTAGCTGGGGCTGTTTTATCAATGATCTCAGTAATCGGTCGCTCAAGTGCTAACTGCTCTTGCATCGACTTACGATCCTTAAAATCTGCCACATCAGTCGATGTAATCACACCATTCTTCACATCCGTACTAATAATCGATGCCAAATCTTGAATATCCACGTTGTCCGAACTCAAATTATTTAAATAATCGGTTTCGGCGGCTAAATCTATCGCTGATTTAACTTCTGCCGACTTCTCAGGACTACTAGTAATATTGATTTGTTTCCGCAACAAAGTGGTCACCACTTCGATGGCCCGTAACCGAGCCTGGATGTCTTGTTTGTCTGTCAGTGAATCAATATTTATTATTTGGTCGGCAGAAAATAATGTTTGGATAAATTCAGCTAACTCCACTGTGCGATTCGCCACAATCAACTTCACATCATCATCAGGCAAACTTATCGATACCGCTTCATCATCATTTTTGACAATTTTTTCAATCAACTCGGCGGCCTTTTCAATGACAGCTTTAATACGAGTATTGGTTTTAAAAAAAGTATTCAAGTCAAAAGAGGAATCCGTGGCCAATTGTGTGCTAATCTCAGCAGCCATCGCTTGATAAACAAAAGGGGTACTGTCTTCAGGCAAACCTTTGGAATCACCAAATTTATTAGCACTTAGCAACGTTTCTAAATAATGCGCTAACACATCCACCATTTTATGGGCTTGCAACGCAATCCCGGTTAATTCCCGGCGAGTTTTTTCCTGCACACTCTCATCAATATCTTCCAAGTGCTGTAAAAAATCTTGCATCAAGGGCGATGCATCCGCATAACCTATAGATACCGCTAGCGCGTTAATATCCTCTTGATTCATCATGGCTAATAAAGAAGTGATTGGACTGCTATTATTTAATAAGGAAACATCTGTATTAGGACTGGCACGCAATGTCATCATGCCTTTAAAGGGTTCGCTGGTGGTAATATCATAACCGCCTAACACACGGATTAATGACTCATCAAGCCCAATCGGAAACCGTAAACAATGAATCGCTAATGAGCGCGGCGTATCGGCGGCACAATAATTTATATCATCCAAGGGATCTTTAACATCCTCCCCTGGATTATTAGTAAAGTAACCATCACCGTCAGTAAACGCACGAGACTCCCAGGCTTCTAGCACACCATTTTCATTGCTATCCACAAACACAATCGCTCGTGCAATATAACCATCGACCGCTCGGCCACCAAGCACTGGATCGTTACCCAGTCCAACATCTTGTTCTGTCACACTGCATCCACCCATCAGGCTAGTCAGTGTTATCACTAACAAAACATTTCTTATCAACATCGTTTTATCCCTCAGAACAAAAACTCTAAACCTAGATTGGCCATCGCACTTCTTGGGTATCTGGTCCCATCAATTTCGATGGATTCCAGTCCGTAAGCGGCATCAAAGTTAACGATCTTGAATAAATTCAAACCAAAGGTTGCATAACTTTGTTCCGTACCCGCCATATTCTTGCGATACCCCAAACGAAAGCCCGGCACGATCCAACTCGATGTGGCATAACCGGTACTCAAAGAAACCCATTGGTGCTGATTTCCTAAGGGATCATTCACGGGAGACGTATCCGCCGCCGCCGCTAAAAACCAGTTTCTACTATGGGAAAATACCGCCCCTTCTAAAGAAATATTGGCGTTCATCACATATTTTTCGGTGAGATCAATTTCGTTAGCGAACGTTTGCGAGCTGTAACAATTATCTCTTGCCGCCCCGGTTTGTTGATCACAACCATCACCCACCACTTCATAGTTAAAACTGGGTGAATTTAAATTTTTGAACGAAGCCCCGAGTCGATAATTATCTGCCATCCACATCAATCCAAGATCCAAACCATAGCCATCTTGTATTTTAGGTGTTTTATTAAATTCATCTCTTAGAACGCTTTCTGCATCATCGGCAATAGCCACAGCTGCCAAGGCTTTTCGTAGCCCCATTTGATAATAGTTAGCTTTAATACCACCATATAAAGTGCCATTAAATCCATATATCAGGGGTTTGCTATAACCAATCGAGCCTTCGGCAACCGCACCGGTTTTCACATAAAAAGCGGTGCCCGTTTCAACTTGTTCTGTGGTCGAATTAAATTTTAGAGGTCGATCCAAGACACTCAGTTTAGCTTTCATCGAAGCAGTCATATCAAATGTTAAACTGCCACCCAGGGTATTTTTTGAAGTAAAGACTAAAGGGAATAAAGGCACATGTAACGCTGTTTGCACACTAGCGTAACCACTTTTTCCAAGCTCAACTAAGAAGGCGTCGGTGTCTTTAATAATTTGATTCGCATCATCAATTGACAGATTTTTTTTGTCGATATCTTTTTGAAATTTATCGATACGATCCGTTAAATTATCCATCGGACCCACTTCATAGCCCACCCCCACCGAACTTAATAAACCAAACCCAAACCAGCCATCGCCCTTCTCTAACATCGTGGCCGCACCTGCCGGATTATTCGTCGCTGACAAAATCGTTTGAGACTGGCTAATTGAGCCATACGTCAGGCTCGAGCCTGTCGGTGAAAAAACGGGGACAGCAAACGATAAACTAGTCGCTGCACTCATCCCCACAGCAGCGAGTGTAATGAAAACCCGATTCATTGCTCTATCCTTTAATTTTTGTATGACGACATCTTGATACCTGGCGTAACAAGCCTAAATTCACTAAATACGGAGTCATTCATCAATAAGACCCCATTTTCTCTACTAATTTGTCGTCCTACAAAGTAGGCACTTAAAGGCTTGAATTGGTTTATGTGATTGAATTATCAAATTTAATTTTCATTATATGACGACTGCAAAGATGTGATATTATTCAACGGGATAGAAAAAACTAAATCGCAGGAGTTAACAATGCAAAACCTAGAATGTCCACATTGCCATAAAGAAACGATTACGCCAAAACAACGGCTCCAAGCCGGTCTGTGGTTGAATGTCATTTGCCGAGCCTGTAACGGGCGCATGTGCGCACAACCTATCGTCATGGCAATTGTCTATTTTTTTCACATGTGGAATGTAATATTTTTTGGTTTTATGACAATTTATGAAAAAAGCTTGGGATACTTCATCACAATGATAATATTTTGGGCTTTATTAACTTGGGGGGCCTACTATATACCATTATCACCGATGCGCCCTGCTAAGATAAAAAAATCAGCATAGCACCCCTGGCCCCATGGACAAAAATAACAAACGTATCCTCGGTGTTGGGATTGCTACCGTTGACCTAATCAATGAGGTCGATCAATTTCCCGCAGAAGACAGCGAACATCGCGCACTCACACAACGTATTTGCCGAGGTGGCAACGCTACAAACACCCTGGTTGTTTTACAGCAGTTAGGCCATCAGTGTGCTTGGGCCGGTACCTTAGCCGATGATGCCAATGCAAAAATCATTCTGTCTGATCTGACTACATATCATGTTGACTTGACTCATATAAAACACATCCACAATACCATTACTCCCACCTCTTACGTGACACTTAATCGCCGCACAGGCTCTCGCACCATTGTTCACTATCGAGATCTTGCCGAATATGGGTTTGTTGATTTCCAAAAAATCAATCTTGACCAATTTCAGTGGATTCACTTTGAAGGGCGTAACATCAGTGAAACAAAAAAAATGTTACGTTATGCCCAACAGCATTATGGTGAGATAACCCGCTCTTTAGAAGTAGAGAAAATACGCACTGGCATGGAACAGCTTTTCCCTCTGGTGCATATTATTTTATTTTCAAAAGACTATGCCAGCCACCTTGGAGCAACCAATGCGAATCAGTTTTTGACTTGGATGAGGAAAAAAATACCGAATGCTGATTTAATATGCACCTGGGGTGAGCAAGGTGGCTTTGCATTGCCAAAAAACTCACCACTGCTGCATGCTCCAGCACTTCCTATCAAAAGAACTATCGATACTTTAGGCGCGGGAGATACTTTTAATGCGGCAATGATTCATCAACGATTAGCCAAGGAAAATTGGCAAACAGCACTGAATGCGGCCTGTCAGTTAGCTGGAAAAAAATGCAGTCAATATGGATTCAGCAATATTCCATAGTGATGCACTGTGTTTATATTCATAGAAAATCTTTATTAAAAAACTCAAATCGAAAACCATTTTTTCTGTTCCTTAGATTTCCCTTCCGCTAAAACTACTATAAATGTTGCTCCATATGCTCTAATATTGCAACCTCCAACGATCTTGGAAATTCAAAAAGCAACCCAGGAGTATAAAAATGAGCGGAAAAAAAATAACCGCGAACTTACGTGGTTTCGTAATAATCAGCATCGCCATGTATTTTCAACCGGTAAACGCAGCAGATAATTGTATTCACTTTACCGGAGAAATGAAATCAAAAATAATTAGTCCAACTCAACAACGCGGAAGCATACAAATGAATTTTGGGTATACCCAAATAAAAGGCGTCGTAAGCGGCACAATCGATGAACAAGGTGATGGCTATGCCGTGCTCCATCATGTGATATCATTTGAACCACTCGGTTCCATTCTCACTCGCGAAGATAGAGCACAACTGAGCTATGGTGATGGTTGTCAATTCAACGTATACGAAGACGTACACATTGTCGAGGGTACTGGCGTTTTTAAACAATTGACACGAAGCACAGCAGTTGCAACCGGAACAATTAATTTTTGTACTTTGCAAAATCAATTCGAACTAGACGGTGAACTATGTTTTGTCGACAATTCCTTAATTATCAACTGGCCGAGTCTAGAGTGGCCAACAAATTTCAATATTCCCAACATTGAACTCCCTTTTAATATTCCATTACCTAGTTATATTCCATTTAACTAATAATGTACGGATAAGCACAGCTTCGCTGAGTTTGCATAATACGGCTTAAGCAAAATAAAAGATTCACGGAGTAACCTTTAATCCACCCAGATAATAAAAAAGCCCTGGGTTTCGCCAACCCAGGGCTTTTTTTTAGCCTATCTATCCAAATCTAAGTCTGCAATTGCAAAGTATCCATGACATCGGCTAAGCGCTCCAACCTTAAGTGCGGATCACTTAACTGCAGAAAATATTGCTTTTGGCTCAGCTTAAGTGGTAATAATTCAGCCAAACGAAATCCCACCCAGGTGGCATCGCTATAATGAACCGGTGATTCTTTAAACTTACCTTGCATTTGCTCAATCATGTCATGGAGAACCTCCACTAACATATGTTGAGCCTCTGGTACCGAGCATTTTTGTTCGTCAGGAAGGATTTCAACATTCGCTACCAACAATTGATCCTGTTTTATTTCCTCGGACAGTATTTTAAATCGCCGTTCACCACGCACTGAAATACCTAATAGTCCATCAGCCCGCATATTCCAATCATAAATACTGGCAATGGTACCCATTTCATGAGTACGTGCTACCTCACCGATTTCCTGACCTTCCCTGATCAAACATACCCCAAAACGTGTTTCATTTCTCAAACACGAACTAATCATATCGATGTAACGCGGCTCAAACACCCTGAGAGGTAAAGAGCCGTCTGGAAACAAGACGGTATGAAGCGGAAGAAGCGGTATTTCAAGATTACTCATAATTATCTGCACCCCACCGTGGTGCCAATCGTTGTTCAATACCAAGATGATCTAAAACCCGCGCCACAACAAAATCAACTAACTGTGATACCTCGGTGGGTTTATGGTAGAACCCTGGGCTCGCTGGTAAAATAGTTACACCAATATTGGCTAATTTAAGCATATTCTCTAGATGTATCGGGGAAAACGGGCTTTCTCGGACCACTAAAATCAATCGCCTTTTTTCCTTAAGCATCACATCAGCCGCTCGTTCAATTAATGTACGGCTTGCTCCACATGCAATTGCAGAAAGCGTGCCGGTGGAGCAAGGACAGACCACCATGCGATGCGACGCATTGGAACCGCTGGCAACGGGTGCCAACCATTGCTGTTTTGCAAATACTCTTATTTGGCGAGGCTTGGCGTGGTATTTTTTTGAGAGGAATTGTTCAATGTCAGCGGGACGTCCTGGCAATGCTAAATCAGTTTCAGTGGCGATAACCACACGGGCCGGAGAAGATAACAATAAATAGACATTTTTTTGCTTCTCAACTAAGCATTCTAATAAACGCAACCCATACACCGCACCTGAGGCACCGGTAATCGCCAAGGTGATCGTCTCATCTCGCATAGCTCTCCAAAGTATTAATTAGCCGAGTATGTATATTTTCAAAACCACCATTACTCATAATGAGGATGTGATCGCCAGTTTGTGCTTTTTGAAGGAGTTGTCGAATAATATCTTCTACGCCGGTAAAAACCTTTGATTCAGCCATCACCGCGCTAGTAACGGATGATATATCCCAACTCATCCCCGCCGGTTGAAATAAATAGACACTGTCAGCAATACTCAATGCCTCCATTAAACTCGCCTGATGAATACCCATTTTCATGGTATTAGAGCGTGGCTCAAACACCGCGAAAATTTTTGCCGTTCCAACACGCTCTCGCAAACCGGCCAAGGTCGTTTTTATCGCGGTAGGATGGTGAGCAAAATCATCATAAATGGTAATACCCTGAATAACACCTTTGACTTCCATGCGCCGTTTCACATTCTGAAAGCTTTGCAATGCCTCAATCGCTTTACTGGGCAAAACACCCACATGCTTTGCCGCGGCCATCGCTGCTAGCGCATTTTGTACATTATGCAGCCCCATTAATGACCACTCCACTTTACCGACCGACTTTGTTTTATAAAATACTTCGAAAGCACTGCCATCGGAGCGATGTAATCGACTCCACCAACCTGATAACGTTTTTTCCATAGAAAAAATTTCCGTGGGGGTCCAGCAGCCCATCTCTAATACCGACTGAATATTTTCATCATTATCGGGTGAAATGATCAAGCCATTGTTTGGCACAATACGAACTAAGTGATGGAATTGCCGTTGAATGGCCGCTAGGTCAGGAAATATATCCGCATGATCATATTCAAGATTATTTAACACCAAGGTACGAGGCTGATAATGAACGAACTTGGATCGTTTATCAAAAAAGGCGGTATCATATTCATCCGCCTCAATCACAAAAAAAGCCGATGCTCCCAGGCGAGCCGACACACCGAAATTTTCCGGTACCCCCCCCACCAAAAATCCGGGCTGCATCCCGGCCTGTTCTAATATCCAAACCAGCATACTTGAGGTGGTTGTTTTACCATGGGTACCTGCCACCGCCAGTACCCAACGCTCAGGAAATACATACTGCTTGACAAATTCTGGACCAGAGATATAAGGCAATCCTTTATCAAGCATCAATTCGACGACAGAATTGCCCCGTGATAAAGCATTTCCGACCACCACCACATCGGGAGAATCAGAAACTAATTGAGCAGATTCATAACCTTCGATTAAACCAATGCCCTGAGCCTCTAACTGAGTGCTCATCGGCGGGTAAACGCCAACATCTGACCCCGTCACTTTAAATCCAAGCTGGCGGGCCAAAATCGCCACCCCTCCCATGAAAGTTCCACAAATTCCTAAGATGTGAATATGCATATTAGCCACCGGAGCCAGTGGTCATAGACATCACTCGTAGAAAACGCACTGTCACAGTAAAAGTCATATACACAAAAACCAAAGCCACCCCAATACCAGCTAAAAATGGAATTTCCAGTGCGTGACGAAAAATATGGCCAATCACCACCGTTTCCCAAATCACTAACAGTAACCATAATATAGCCAGTGGATGCTCGCCCGTTATTTCAGCTTGCCCCATCCACATCAATAAGGGCCACGCCAGCAAAGCGATCAATGCGCCACTTCCCGCTAGAGCAGTTAATGTCTGTAAACTTCGTTCCGGCTTTTTAGCAATCCACAACACGATTTTACATATAAAAACTAAAATAATCGTTTGCACTAATGATAAAAAAACCGCCTGTCCAAAGGTCTGGTTGACCAAAGTTAACACGACACCCATCAGCCAATACGCAAACACAGAAACATACATTAATTCTCGCGATAACGGCAAGTCTTGGGGTCCCGTTTTTAACTTGCATAAATTAATAAACGTCGTTAGCCAATGTCCCATGAATTGTATTGCTCCTAAAATAGCGTAATATCAATCGTGTTTAAACAAAGCGATCATTATCCAGTAGTGGATGAAATATTATTCTACGGTCACTGATTTTGCCAAATTTCTCGGTTGATCCACATCGGTGCCTTTGATAATCGCAACGTAATACGATAGCAATTGCAGAGGTACTGTATATAAAATTGGTGCAATAACCTCATCCACGGCCACTATTTCAGTGATTTTCATCCCTTTAGATGCCTCAACACTGGCCGCTAAATCAGCAAATACATAAAGTTGCCCACCACGCGCATGAACCTCTTGCATATTTGATTTCAACTTTTCTAATAGATCATCATTGGGCGCAACAATAATGACCGGCATATCCGCATCGACCAAAGCCAATGGACCGTGTTTGAGTTCACCTGCGGGATAGGCTTCTGCATGAATATAAGAAATTTCTTTCAGCTTTAATGCCCCTTCCATCGCCACGGGGTACATGGCACCGCGTCCTAGAAATAACGCATGATGTTTTTCACTGAAATCTTCCGCCAGTTGTTCAATGGGTTGACAAATATTATTCAGAGTATATTCAATTTTACCAGGCAAGCTAACTAACTCGTGTACAATTTTTTTCTCATCAGTATGGGAAAAACCCCGCCGTCTAGCCACCGCTAATACCAATAACATCAATGCAACCAACTGGGTAGTAAACGCTTTTGTTGATGCCACACCAATTTCAGGGCCGGCACGAGTCATCAACGCTAAATCCGAAGCCCTGACCAGCGAGCTTTCTGGAACATTACATATTGCCAGTGAAGCGCCAAATCCTAATTTTTTAGCTTCGCCCAATGCCGCTAAGGTATCTGCCGTTTCACCTGACTGGGAAATTGTCACAATTAAATTGTTATTGCGTACTACAGGTTTCCGATAACGAAACTCACTAGCAATTTCTACCGTGCAAGGAATTTTAGCGATGGATTCAAACCAATATTTAGCAATCATTCCTGCGTGAAAACTGGTTCCACAAGCCAGCATATGAATACCCGAAATTTCATCGAATATTTTGCTTGCACCAAGACCAAATGCATCTTCAAGCACAAGATCATCTCGAATACGCCCTTCCAACGTTTCGGCAATGGCATTCGGCTGTTCAAAAATCTCCTTCAGCATATAATGCCGATAAGGGCCTTTATCGGCAGTATCTGCGGCTAAATTAGAGAATTTAATTTCTCGGGTCACCACATTGTCTGCGTGATCGTAAATAACGATCTTATCCCGATAAATATCTGCAACATCGCCATCTTCTAAGAAAATAAACCGGTTAGTAACGGGCAATAATGCATTCACATCAGAAGCAATAAAATGTTCACCAATACCGATACCAATGACTAATGGGCTGCCTCGCCGAGCCGCCACCAATCTAGACGCATCATTAATATCCATCACACCCAGCGCAAAAGCACCTTCCAGTTCATTAACGGCTTTTTTCACCGCCACCAATAAATCCTGATTTTTTAAATAGGCATGTACTTCATGAACCGCGACTTCGGTATCCGTTTCTGAGGTGAAACTATAACCTTGATCAATTTGCCGTCGCTTCAATATTTCATGATTTTCAATAATGCCGTTGTGTACCAATGCTACCGTATTATTGCAAATATGCGGATGGGCATTCGCTTGGCTCGGCTTACCATGCGTTGCCCAACGGGTATGGGCAATGCCCGTATAGCCGCGTACTTTATTTTCACTCAGCGCCATCTTCAGCTCAGCCACTTTGCCCAACGATCGTAACCGTGAAAGTTGATGATCCGTATCAATCACCACTAAACCCGAAGAATCATAACCCCGATATTCTAAACGAAACAATCCTTCTAATAGGATAGGTACCACATCCCTTTCAGCAACAGCCCCAACTATTCCACACATGAGTCACCCTTTTATATTAAAAATGTAACGACCAACCATATGGCTTTATATTTGCCATGCGAACAATTTATTGACGCTTGGTCGGCCGCCGCCAACCTTGAATGACTTCTTGCTGACACCGACCAATCGTCAGTTTTCCAGCTGGCGCTGTTTTATTTACCGTGGTGCCAGCCGCAATGGTCGCCCCCTGTTGAATCGTCACCGGTGCGATTAACTGTGAGTCGGAACCAACAAAAACATCATCTTCTATTATAGTCCTGTTCTTATTGACACCATCATAATTACAGGTAATCGTGCCTGCACCAATATTCACGCGCTGTCCGACTATCGCATCACCAATATAGCTTAGATGATTGATTTTACTGTTACTATCTACTTTGGACTTTTTGATTTCTACAAAATTTCCGATATGAACTGCCGCTTTAAGCTCGGTACCTGGTCGAATCCGCGCAAAGGGCCCAATGATGCAGCCTTGACCAATCACTGCATCCTCAATCACACAATTCGCTTTAATGGTCACGCCATCGGCTACCTGCACATTCGTCAACGAGGTATTGGCTCCCACGGTTGTGCCATTACCTAAACTCACATTTCCTTCAATGATGACATTCACATCAATGAGCACATCTTGACCCACAGCCAAGTTCCCTCGATTATCGAAACGCTGCGGATCACGTAAAGTAACGCCGGCTCGCATTAAGGCCTGCGCTTGGTTGAGTTGAAACTGGCGCTCCAAGCCTGACAATTGTAATTTGTCATTAACCCCCAGTATTTCCCAATCGTGCATCGCCGATGCGGTTTGCACTCGCTGACCATCCGCCACGGCCATACGGATAACATCGGTTAAATATAGCTCACCCTGGGCATTATTGGTATCAAGTTGATCTAACCAACCGACTAATAAAGAGGCTTTCGCGGCTAAGATCCCGGTATTCACTTCGCAGATCTTTTTTTGATCTTCTGTTGCATCTTTCTCTTCCACGATGGCAATCACTTGATTATGCGGATCACGAATGATACGACCATAACCACTGGCGTCCTCTAGCGTGGCGGTTAATAAAGAAATCGCGGTATCTGCTTGCTGAAAATTCTCCAATAAACGATTGAGGGTAGCCACTTGAGTTAATGGTACATCGCCGTAAAGTACCAGCACAATACTATCGGCTTGCAAATGTGGATAGGCTTGCATTACGGCGTGGCCAGTTCCTAATTGTTCCGCTTGCTCTACCCAATTAATCGCTTCCATATGCGACAAATGATTGAGCACTAAATCACCGCCATGACCATAAACAACCGACATTGTTTTAGGCTGCATCGATTTGGCGGTATTCACAACATGCTCCAACAATGTCACACCAGCTAATGGTTGTAAAACCTTAGGTAATCTGGAGCGCATTCGAGTGCCTTTTCCTGCCGCTAAAATGATTATCTCTAAGTCCATTATCGCCCTCACGCTAGGTTATATGATGGGAAAGGATTTGAATACTCGGAAAGACTTTTTTATAACGCTATGGCTATCAAATACAGCCCTCGCATTTTGCTTTATTGAAAACAAAAAAAGGGCATAAATGCCCTTTTTTTTACTTTATCTATATTACGTGCTAAAACTTAATGAATCAGCGCCTATTTTTCTTGATACGCTGGATAGTTTGCAATTGTGCAATGGCTTCAGCCAGTTCCGCCTGAGCTCTCGCATAATCAATATCGGATCGCTTATCTTTGAGGGCTTTTTCAGCAATTTGTTTCGCCTCCAAAGCCGCTGCTTCGTCCAGATCCTTAGCCCTCACTGCCGTATCAGCCAATACGGTGATCACATGGGGTTGAACTTCTAACATACCACCTGAGACATAGATGAATTGTTCCTCATCGCCGTTCTGAATCCGAACTTCACCCGGCTTAAGTGCCGTCAATAACGGGGCATGCTGTGGCATAATACCCACATCGCCCATGATTGCAGGTGCAAACACCATTTCAGCAGGACCGGAGAAAATTTCTTCTTCAGCACTGACAATATCAACATGGATTGTCATAGCCATATACCTACTCCAAGTTATTATTGCATCGCTTTGGCTTTTTCTACGGCTTCTTCAATCGATCCTACCATGTAAAAAGCTTGTTCGGGTAAACTGTCATATTCACCGTCAGCAATGCCTTTAAATCCACGAATAGTATCTTTCAGTGAAACGTATTTGCCTGGTGAACCCGTGAATACCTCAGCCACAAAGAAAGGCTGTGATAAAAAGCGTTGGATTTTTCGAGCACGTGATACCGTCAGTTTATCATCTTCGGATAACTCATCCATACCAAGAATGGCAATGATGTCTTTTAATTCTTTATAGCGCTGTAAAGTGCCCTGTACCGCACGAGCCACGTCATAATGCTCATTACCGATCACCAACGGATCCAATTGGCGACTGGTTGAATCAAGCGGATCAACCGCTGGATAAATACCCAGTTCAGCAATCTGCCGTGACAATACCACGGTGGCATCCAAATGCGCGAAGGTGGTGGCAGGTGATGGGTCAGTTAAATCATCAGCCGGTACATATACGGCTTGGATTGAAGTAATGGAACCCGTTTTAGTCGAAGTAATTCGCTCCTGCAACACTCCCATTTCTTCTGCCAAGGTCGGCTGATAACCTACCGCTGATGGCATCCGACCTAACAGGGCAGAAACTTCTGTTCCCGCCAGTGTGTATCGGTAAATATTATCAACAAATAATAAAACATCACGACCTTCATCACGGAAATATTCTGCCATGGTCAAACCGGTCAATGCTACGCGCAAACGGTTACCTGGTGGTTCATTCATCTGACCATACACGAGTGACACTTTATCAATAACATTACTGTCTGTCATTTCATGATAAAAGTCATTACCTTCACGAGTACGCTCACCTACCCCAGCAAACACTGAATAACCACTGTGCTCCGCCGCGATGTTACGAATTAGTTCCATCATGTTAACGGTTTTACCAACCCCAGCACCGCCGAACAGACCAACCTTACCGCCTTTTGCGAAAGGACATATGAGATCAATCACCTTAATGCCGGTTTCTAATAAATCCGTGGTGGGCAATAATTCTTCATACGTTGGTGCTTTACGATGAATCGCCCATTTAACGTCTTCACCGATTGGACCTTTCTCGTCAATGGGATTGCCCAACACGTCCATAATACGACCGAGGGTTTTATTACCCACAGGCACTGAAATCGGTTTGCCAGTATTATTAACGTTAATCCCACGCTTTAATCCGTCACTCGGTCCCATCGCCACTGTTCTAACGACACCGTCACCCAATTGCTGTTGCACTTCAAGCGTTAACGCTACTTCATCAACGACTAATGCGTCATATACCTTCGGCACTGAATCCCGTGGAAACTCTACGTCAACCACGGCGCCAATGACTTGAACAACACTACCTGCGCTCATGCCTATTTCCTCTTAAAACTTTCAAAGAATAATAATTCTGTTACCGTCAAACTGCAGCCGCTCCGCCGACAATTTCGGAAATCTCTTGAGTAATCGCTGCTTGACGCGCCTTGTTATAAACCAACTGCAGATCGCTGATTAAATCACCCGCGTTGTCGGAAGCACTCTTCATCGCCACCATGCGAGACGCTTGCTCACAGGCGATATTTTCAACAACGCTTTGATAAACCAAAGACTCGATGTATCTGGCCATCAGCCGATCCAAAACATCTTTTGCCTCAGGCTCATACATGTAATCCCAGTGGTGTTTTAACTCAACTTCAGGGGCTTCCACATGAATCGGCAACAGTTGCTCAATCTGCGGTTTTTGGGTCATGGTATTAACAAATTCATTGCTCACCAAAAACAAGCGATCGATTTCCCCTTTATCAAATGCATCCAACATCACTTTCACCGTGCCGATCAGCTCATTGATGCCAGGCTCATCCCCTAAGTGGGAAACTTGGGCGACAATGTTGCCACCAAAACGCTTAAAAAAAGAGGCGCCTTTTTGCCCAATGCTACAAATTTGAGCAGGAATCTCTTTATCATGCCAATCACGCAAGCCAAAAATCGCTTTCTTAAAAAGATTGGTATTCAAACCACCACATAAACCTCGATCGGTGGAGACAACGATATAACCTATCTTTTTAATTTCACGATCTAGCAAATAAGGATGTTTATATTCAGGATGCGCATGCGCTAAATGGTGAACCACATTGCGCATTTTTTGAGCATACGGTCTAGATGCCTGCATACGCTTCTGCGCTTTACGCATTTTGCTACCCGCCACCATTTCCATGGCACGAGTAATCTTTTGGGTATTTTTGATACTCTTTATCTGAGTTCTAATTTCTTTGCCAACGGCCATAAGAGGTTCCCCAGCTTACCAAGTACTGGTTGATTTAAAAGATTCAATTGCACTTTTCATTTCATTGGCAATTTCATCATTAAAATTAGCAGTCGAGTTAATCTTATCGGCGAGTGCAGCAGCGCTTGACTTAATGTATGCATGCAAAGCCATCTCAAAATCAACGACTTTATCCACTGAAACATCGTCAATATAACCTTCATTGGCAGCAAATAAACTAAATGCCATCTCAGCAATCGATAAGGGTGCATATTGTTTTTGCTTCATCAACTCGGTCACACGTTGACCTCGTTCGATTTGCTTACGAGTACTTTCATCAAGATCCGAAGCAAACTGAGCAAAGGCAGCCAGTTCACGGTATTGCGCTAAATCAAGACGCACACCCCCACCGAGTTTTTTGATAATCTTGGTTTGTGCCGCACCACCCACTCGAGAAACAGATAAACCGGCGTTAATCGCTGGTCGAATACCTGAGTTAAACAAATCTGTCTCTAAGAAAATCTGACCATCAGTGATGGAAATCACATTGGTAGGAACAAACGCAGACACATCACCGGCTTGGGTTTCAATGATCGGCAAGGCCGTCAATGAACCGGTTCGCCCCTTCACTTCACCATTAGTAAACTTTTCTACATAATCGGCATTGACTCGAGAAGCACGTTCTAATAACCGTGAATGCAAATAGAAAACATCCCCCGGATAGGCTTCTCGACCTGGTGGACGCCGTAACAATAAAGAAACTTGTCGATAAGCCCAGGCTTGTTTGGTTAAATCATCATAGACGATCAACGCATCCTGACCACGATCGCGGAAAAACTCGCCCATGCTGCAACCTGAATAAGGCGCAATATATTGCAACGCGGCCGATTCAGAAGCGGCGGCAGACACAATAATGGTGTGCGCTAATGCACCATGCTCTTCTAACTTTTTGACCACATTGACAATCGAAGAGGCTTTTTGACCAATCGCCACATAGATACATTTAACACCCGTGCCCTTTTGATTGATAATGGCATCAATCGCCACGGCCGTTTTACCGGTTTGCCGGTCACCAATAATCAATTCCCGCTGACCACGACCAATCGGTACCATCGCATCAATCGCCTTCAAACCGGTTTGCACAGGTTCGTCCACCGACTGCCGGGCAATCACACCCGGTGCGATTTTCTCAATGGCGGAAGATAACGATGTATTAACCGGCCCTTTACCATCAATGGGATTACCCAACGCATCAACCACACGCCCCAACAGGGCTTCACCGACCGGCACCTCTAAAATTCGGCCCGTACATTTCGCACTGTCACCTTCGGACAACCCACTGTAATCACCAAGAATAACCGCACCCACAGAGTCACGTTCCAGGTTCAATGCTAAACCAAATACGTTACCAGGAAACGCTAACATTTCACCTGACATGACATCAGATAGGCCATGAATTCGGACAATACCATCAGTGACACTAACAATGGTGCCTTCTGTGCGTACTTCTGTCGCGGTATCAAAATCTTTTATTTTTTCTTTAATTAATTCACTAATTTCTGCGGGATTCAATTGCATTCTTATTCCCTCTTAACATTCGGGTTAGTGAGACAACTCACTCTTAAGTCGATCTATTTGGCCAGCCACAGAGCCGTCGATAACCAGGTCGCCAGCACGAATCACCGCGCCACCAAGCAAAGTATCATCCGTTCGACAAACCAGAGTCACATCACAGCCTAAACGGTTTTTGAGTGCAGTGGCGATCTCTAATTGCTGTGCTTCGCTGACTTCATAGGCTGACACAACTTCAGCCGTCATGGTCTTTTCCGCTTCCGCACGAAATTTCTCAAACTGAGCAACAATGTCAGCAAACACGCCTAACCGCCCATTTTGAGCTAGCAGCTTGATGAAGCTCTTACCTTCATCCATTAATGACTTATCTGCCAAACTAAAAACGGTTTCTACGATTTTGCTATTCGCAATTTTCGGATTATTAATCAGCGCCACCATTTGTGGATCACCAACAATCACTTTAACGGAGGCTAACGTATCGCCCCACGCTTGCAGACTATCGCTTTGCTGGGCTAACTGGAAAATCGCTCGTGCATAAGGTCGCGCAATGGTACTTGCTTCTGCCATATTGTGGATACCTTAAACTATATCTGCGCGGCTAGATCTTTCATTAGATCCCCGTGAGCAGCAGCATTAATCTCTTTCTTAAGAATTTTACCCGCGCCAATCACAGCAATACCTGCGACTTCTTTGCGTAATTGCTCTTTCGCTCGATTAATTTCTTGATCGATTTCTGCTTTCGCCGCATTCTCAATTTTCGCTGCTTCAGTACGGGCGCCATCTTTTGCTTCTTCAATAATTTCATTGGCTCGTTTTTGTGCCTGAGAAATAATTTCAGAAGCTTGCTTTTTCGCATCGCCCAACTTCTCTAATGCACGTTTTTCGGCAAGCTCTTGCTCTTTAATGCCTTTTTCTGCTGCGGCGAGGCCATCAGCAATGCGCTTTTGGCGATCACTCAGCATTTTATTCATCGGCTTGTATAGTACTTTATTCATAAAGTACAAGAGCAAAATAAATGCGACCATCTGCGCAAACAGGGTAACCGTAATATTCATCGCATTATCCTCGTCTTCGTATATTAACCTTAACCACCAATGGCCGCTTGCAACGCACCGACGAAAGGATTAGCGAACAAGAACCACATAGCAAAGGCTAAAATAATGAAAGGAAAGGACTCCATTAAACCGGCGAAAATAAACATGTTGGTCATCAATGCTGGACGCATTTCTGGCTGACGAGCAATACCCTCAAGTGTTTTAGCGCAAATTAAACCCCAGCCAATGGCTGAACCCAAACCTGCAGCAGCCAAAATTATACCGACACCTACGGCTGTGTAAGCATAAATATTTGCGATCATATCAGGGGTCATAACTATATCTCCTTACCAATAAATATTAAAAACCAATAAAATAAAACTCATCTAAATAAAATCGTTAACAATGTTGTTGTTTGCTAAATTCGTCACTCGTCGCTTAATGATCTTCGGTATGTGCCATGCCAAGATAAACGATGGTCAAGACCATAAAAATAAAAGCTTGTAAAGTAATAACCAAAAGGTGGAAAATCAACCAAGCCAGATCTAACAGCACCTGGAGCGGTATAATAAAGAATAATCCCAAGCCAATGGCGGCTGATCCGCCTAACAAAGCAATCAGTAAAAATACCAATTCACCCGCAAACAAATTACCAAACAACCGAAGTGCTAAACTCAACGGTTTCGCTAATTCTTCAATGGTGCTCATCACAATATTGACAGGAATAAAAAACTTACCAAAGGGATGAAACAAGAACATTTTGAGGTAACCGATCGCTCCTTTCACCTTGAAGTTATAATAAATGATTAAGGCAAAAACAACCAATGCAATAGCTAAGGTGGTATTTAAATCCGTGGTAGGTACCACTTTCAAGTAGTTGATTCCGATGACGCTGGCTAACACGGGTAGTAAATCAACAGGAATTAAATCCATGAAGTTCATTAACCATACCCAGACGAAAATGGTTAATGCTAACGGCGCAATAATGGGATTATGTCCTGGAAAAGTGTCTTTGACTTGCTTATTCACAAAGTCGAGAATCAATTCAACAAAGTTTTGAAACCCACTGGGTGCATCGGAATTAAGATTAGCGGTGAGTCTAACACTGACTTTATACATTAAAAAGGCTAACAAACCACTGATGATGATGGTGTCCAGATGAAACGCCCAAAACCCAGCCGCTTGGTGGGTTATGGGATCACAATCACCTACACAAAAATTCGTTAAATGATGTTGGATATATTCAACGGTACCGCTACCGGATGAATTTGCTGATTCGCTCAAAGCTTGACTCCTACTTTCAACTCTTGATTATCTTTTGTGTTCTAATGTTTCGTTCTTGCCATGGAGCGAAGACTAAAAACATAACCTAACTGAACAATACCAAACCCGATACACGTCGCCAATGGCTCCAGTTTCAGAACACCTAGCCCAAAAATAAAAAATAGCAGGACGAGTATGAACCGCTGCACCGCCCCGAAATACAGTATGCCTGCTCCACTACTCGGATTTTTCGCTGCAGAAATGTTCGCTTTGCTAACGCCTCGACTCAGCAACAATGCGATTAAAATGCTGATACCTCCGCCATATAACGCCGAATTAGCTTGCCAGAATCCCTTTGTCAGTAAAAATACTAAAGCAACCAAACAAACAAGCACAAGCTGAATTTTTACTAAACGTTTCGCGTCGTTTATCACATCGTGGCCCAAAACATTTAACTCAGCTCATATCCGGATGAGTGAGCAGCTTATATACTTTTATCATGCCACCTAACAAACCAAGCAAGCCGAATGACAATAAAAACACCGGTTCGGTTTCTAACCACATGTCGACCAAAAACCCCAGCACAAATCCAGCAACGACCATGGAACTAAGAATCGTTCCTACCCCAATAAGCAATAAACTCGATGACTTTGGTTGGCCCACGCATTCGCCCCCTTGAAAGGCGCGCCATTGTAGCTTGCATACCTAGCAAACCGCAAGCCTTCAGATGGTTGTTTTAGCCGCATACGGCCAATTTGATGGTGATAACTATTTCACAAGAGATTGATTTGTCAAAAACAATCTACTTGCTTAGTATCGCAATGCAATAAACGGCTTATTTCACGACAAGAGATTTATTTGATATGAGCGAGAATTCCATCAAGTTCATCCAAACTATTATAAACGATCTCCAATTTGCCTTTGCCTTTGGCACCATGTTTTATTTTCACTGAAGCGCCTAATTTTTCAGCAAGATCGTCTTGCAATTTTTTGACATCAGGATCTTGAAACTTGAGTGATTTTTCTTCATCTGAGACTTCAATCAGCAAGCGACGCACTAATCGCTCGGTGTCGCGCACCGATAAACCTTTGGACACCACCATCTTTGCCGCACTTGCTTGAGAAATTTTGCTCAGCGTTAACAACGCTCTGGCATGTCCCATTTCTAAATCACCATGGCTCACTAAACGCTTGACCTCTTCGCTCAGTGTCAATAATCGCAATAAGTTGGTGACCGCCGCTCGAGAACGCCCCACGGCTTCAGCCGCTTGCAAGTGAGTCATCTCAAATTCATCAATTAACCGCTGTAACGCCTGCCCTTCTTCAATCGGATTGAGTTCTTCGCGTTGGATATTCTCAATCAGTGCCATGGCCACTGCCGCGCTATCTGCCACATCTCTAATAATGGCCGGAATAGCCTGCAAATTAATCAATTGAGCAGCCCGCCATCGCCGCTCGCCGGCAATAATTTCATACCGACCAGACGCAATAGGACGAACCACGATCGGCTGGACAATCCCTTGCGCTTTGATTGAATTAGCTAAGCTCTCCAAACCATCGGCATCCATATCTAAGCGTGGCTGATATCGACCGCGCTCAATCATCTCCAGCGGAAGCTCTTTTAATTCATGAACCTGACTTATTTTTTCCTCACCTTCAAGCCGTGATGACTTGGCCGGACTTAATAACGCGTCCAAGCCACGCCCCAAGCCTCTTTTTTTAGTTGCCATTCACCACCTCGCCCAAACGGTTAAAATTTATCTGATCAAGCCAGTGCGTTTTCTTTATCCTTTTTCAGCATTTCACCCGCCAGTGCTAAGTAGGCCTGAGCCCCTCTTGAGCTTTTATCATACAGCAATGCTGGCACACCATGACTCGGCGCTTCCGCCAAACGAACATTACGGGGAATACTGGTTTGATAGACTTTATCGCCAAAGTGAGCACACAATTGCTCCGTCACTTGGTTAGCCAGATTATTTCGAGGATCGTACATGGTACGTAGCAAACCTTCAATATACAAATCGGGATTATGCGTTTCTTGAATCGTACTAATGGTATTCATCAATGCCGACAATCCTTCCAATGCATAATATTCACATTGCATGGGAATCATCACCGAGTCGGCCGCCACTAACGCATTCACCGTTAGCATATTCAACGATGGCGGACAATCAATCAAAATATAATCAAAGGCTCCAACCAGTCTTTGTAAAGCCTGCTTTAATTGATATTCTCGATGATCAAGCTCCAATAGCCGAACTTCAGCGGCAGTAGTATCCGCGTTGCTGGGCACCACAAAAAAACCCACCTCCTCTGAACATACCATCACATCGGTAATATCAGCGCCTTCAATTAAAACATCACACACCGAAGCATCAATTTTATTTTTCTCGATGCCACTGCCCATGGTTGCATTTCCTTGTGGATCAAGATCGACCAACAACACACGCTTGCTTTCCGCGTGCAAAGCCGCCGCAAGATTCACCGAAGTCGTGGTTTTACCCACGCCACCTTTTTGATTGGTAATCGCTATTACTTTTAACATGAATGTAGGTTCCGTTGTGCTTTGCTGCACTGACGCATAGTCTATTGCGAACGATGATTACTGTTGGCAAACAGCTTCTAACACACATTTAACACAAGCAAAAACAAAAAGACATGACTTAAGGAATAAGGCATTTATTAAAATATCTATCCTCCACCGCGATACTTACTAGATAGCGAATCGCGTTGAGCTGAGGAACGTCCAGTTTTATTAGCTCATATTGCATGTGTGCGGGTAATTCAGTGAGTTCTTGTTCCACATGTTGGCTTTTCATAAAATAGTACCGACCATCACTTCTTAACAAGTGCGCCGACAATTGTATCATCGCCTGCATGGAGCTGAAGGCTCTACAAATAATCGCGCTGAATAATTCTCCAGAACGGTAATTTTCTACTCGCTGGTTAACAATGCGGATATTCTTTAAGGCCAGTTCACTCACTACTTGTGTTAAAAAGCGGGTTTTTTTACCACTGCTATCCAATAAGGTAAATTGTTGTTCCGGAGAAATAATCGCGAGCGGAATCCCTGGAAACCCAGCACCGGTCCCAATATCAATCACATTACCTTGCCCCATCCATGGCGCCACCACCAAACTATCCGCAATGTGCTTTTGGTAAATATTTGGCAATTCATTGGCGGAAACTAAGTTATATATTTTTGACCATTTAGCCAGCCTATCCACATAGTGGGCAAGCTGCTGCTGCTGCTGAAGAGAAACCGCCACTAGCTGTTGGGCTAGCAAGGGATAAAAATCACTAGGAGCTTGAATCATTTAAGCTATTTTTTCGGTCGGTGGGTTTCTTAACTTTTTAATATGTACAAGTAACAGTGAAATCGCCGCTGGTGTCAAACCTGGAATGCGTGACGCTTGACCAACGGTGCTCGGTTTCACCGCCACCAGTTTTTGCTTCGCTTCCGCCGATAAACCCAGCACAAGCTCATAATTTATGTGCCCCGGGATTGGCGCTTCATCGTGCTGCAATGTCCGATCAATTTCGGCTTGCTGCCGAGCGATATAACCAGAATATTTTGCTTGTATTTCAATTTGTTCAGCTACTTTGCTATCCCTCACCGCCGGTCCAAACTCAGCAATCGACATTAACCCTTGATAACTAATCTCAGGGCGCTTTAGCAACCCCAACAAGTGACTATCACGGGTTAACGGCTGGCCTAATAATTGAGTAACCGCCTCCCGATGGATTCCCTCCGCTCTGGCCCAAATTGAGCGTAAGCGAGTCTGTTCTTTCGCGATGGCATTGCGTTTTTCCACAAACGCCGTCCATCGCCATTCGTCGATCAAACCCAACTCATGAGCCATTTCGGTGAGTCGCAGATCCGCATTATCTTCACGTAATAGTAACCGATATTCCGCTCGTGAGGTAAACATTCGATACGGCTCCAGCGTCCCGCGTGTCACTAAGTCGTCAATAAGCACACCAATATAGGCTTGATCACGCCTTGGATACCAGGCGGCTTCATCTTGCACTTTTCGGGCAGCATTCAACCCTGCAATCAGACCCTGCGCCGCCGCTTCTTCATAACCGGTGGTGCCATTGATCTGCCCAGCAAAAAATAACCCATCAATGAACTTGGTCTCTAACGAATGGGTTAAGTCTCGCGGATCAAAAAAATCATATTCAATCGCATAACCCGGACGAGTAATATGCGCCTTCTCAAAACCGACCATCGAACGAACAAACGCCAATTGCACATCAAACGGCAAGCTCGTTGAAATACCATTGGGATACAGCTCATGGGTGTGTAAACCTTCTGGCTCAACAAAGACTTGATGGGAATTTTTGTCAGCAAACCGAACAATTTTATCTTCGATCGATGGACAATACCGCGGCCCAACCCCCTCAATCACACCGGTATACATCGGTGAACGATCCAGTCCTTGACGAATAATCTCGTGGGTCCGCTCATTGGTCGCGGTAATGTAACATGAAATCTGCTCAGGATGATCTTCCACTTTACCCAAATAGGAAAAAACAGGGGTCGGTTGATCGCCAGGTTGTGCTTGCATCTGATCAAAATTGACGGTTTTACCATCAATTCGAGGCGGTGTGCCGGTTTTCAATCGATCGACCCGAAAGGGTAATTCCCGTAAGCGTTTTGCCAATACATTCGCCGGTGGATCACCCGCTCGGCCACCCTGATAATTAGCTAAACCAACATGGATGCGTCCGCCTAAAAAAGTCCCAACGGTTAATACCACGGTGACACTTTGAAATGTTAGTCCCATTTGGGTAATCACACCCGTCACCCGGCCACCGTCAATCATCAAGTCATCAACCGCCTGCTGAAACAAGGTAAGATTGGCTTGTTTTTCAAGTATTTGACGAATGGCGGAGCGGTATAAAACACGATCACATTGGGCCCGCGTTGCACGCACCGCTGGTCCTTTACGCGAGTTTAATATACGAAATTGGATGCCTGCACGATCTGCCGCCTGGGCCATCACACCGCCTAATGCATCCACCTCTTTAACTAAGTGTCCTTTACCGATGCCACCAATGGCAGGGTTGCAACTCATTTGACCCAAAGTTTCTATGTTTTGGGTCAATAATAAGGTTTTAACCCCCATCCGCGCCGCCGCTAATGCCGCCTCAGTACCCGCATGCCCACCGCCAACGACAATCACATCATAACGATCTGTTAAGTTCATGGCTTATCTATAATATTATGGGAATTGCCTTATTTTACTGGGTAGAGTGATTAATTAGCAATCATTTCTATCAAAAACTTTGGGACGACATGTATTGCTCAATTAACATTATCGAGATTATTTGCCAATACAAAATTTGGTAAAAATTTCGCCTAACAAATCTTCATTATCAAATTCACCGGTAATTTCATTTAATGCCGCTTGGGCAACACGCAGTTCTTCTGCCATCAGCTCCCCAGCCTGGTAGGTGACCAGTTGATCTAGCGCCTGCTCGATATGTTGCTTGGCGCGGTTCATCGCCTCTAAATGGCGCCGACGCGCAATAAAAACACCATCGGTTTCCCCGATAAAGCCCATGCTTTTTTTTAACTGTTGCCGCAAATCGTCGATACCGATAGATTTTTGGGCAGAAATCGCAATGCTAGTAAACCCCTGCTCACGACTGATGCCAGCCGGACGGCCTGTTAAATCAATTTTATTGCGAATTAACGTCACTGGAACTTCCGAAGGTAATTTTTGTAAAAACTGCGCTTCTTCTTTACCCATCCCATTCACATCGTCAACCATCAATAAAATCCTGTCCGCTGTTTTTGCCTCACGCCAAGCCCGACGAATGCCCTCTTCCTCTACCGCATCGGTGCCAATGCGCAAACCCGCGGTATCGATCACGTGTAAGGGCATGCCATCAATATTAATATTTTCCCGCAACACGTCACGTGTTGTTCCTGGGATCGGAGTAACAATCGCTCGATCCGCTCCAGCCAGCACATTTAACAAACTGGATTTGCCCGCATTCGGTTGCCCTAAAATAACCACCGTCATGCCTTCATTCAGCACACAACCTTGTTGGGCAACCGCCAGGATATGCTGTATTGAACTTAATAAATCCCTACTTTGCGCGACTAATTGTTGATCAGCAAGAAAATCAACCTCTTCTTCGGGAAAATCAATGGCCGACTCCACATAAACCCGCAAGTGAATCAGTTGTTCAAGCAAGTGCCCAATCGCCTCAGAGAAATCGCCACTTAACGAACGAATGGCTGATTTAGCCGCCATTTCAGATGAGCAATTAATTAGATCCGCCATGGCTTCCGCCTGTGCTAGATCCATTTTTCCATTTAAAAAAGCGCGTAAAGAAAATTCTCCCGGTTGGGCCAAGCGCGCCTTTAAACCAAGCACCCGCCGTAGAATCATATCGAGCACAATCGGGCCACCATGGGCTTGCAATTCTAAAACATCATCACCGGTAAATGAATTGGGTCCAGGAAAATACAAGGCAATGCCGATATCCATGACATCGCCTTCAGCATCATGAAAAGACAAGTACTCAGCATACCTCGGACGGGGTAGCTTATTGAGAATCGCGTAAGCAATGGGGGAACACAACGGACCGGAGACGCGAATAATGCCAACGCCACCCCGGCCAGGTGGCGTTGCTAAAGCAACAATCGTATCGACTATCGCGCTATTTTTTTTTGCCACAGACATATACCTGCGCTAGGGAATAGAACAATCACTTTATATCCGATCTTTCGCACTCGGGCACTTGGGTATAGAGCAACTGACAATGATCCTTGCCTGGCAACTGCAAATATGCAAGACAACTCCGTCTTACTTTGACTTACCTTGCTTCTCCAGCTTATCCAAAATGTACCATTGTTGCAAAATCGATAACAAGTTATTTACCACCCAATAGAGCACCAAACCTGATGGAAATAACATGAAAAAACCCGTAAAAATGATCGGCAGAAAATTCATAATTTTCTGTTGCAAAGGATCAAGTGACGGATTGGCACTCAGTTTTTGTTGCACATACATGGAGGCACCCATGAGTAACGGCAACACGTAATACGGATCTTTTGCAGATAAGTCATTAATCCACAGCATGAAATCAGCTTGTCGTATTTCTACACTTTCAAGCAACACCCAATACAGGGAAATAAACACCGGGATTTGCACTAAAATTGGCCAACAACCACTCAGCGGATTGACTTTTTCTTTCTTGTATAACTCCATCATCCCCTGGCTCATTCGCTGCCGATCTTCACCGTATTTCTCTCGAATCGCTTTAAACTTTGGCGCTAAGCGGCGCATATTCCCCATCGAGCGATAACTGGCCGCTGACAACGGATAAAAAGCGAGCTTGATCGTCAAGGTTAATAAGACAATGGACCAGCCCCAATTGTTGACGAGGGAATGAAACAGTTCGAGCAACCAAAACAGCGGTTGGGCAATAAATGTTAGCCAGCCATAGTCCACCGCCAGTTTTAAATTTGGATCAATTTCTTCGAGACGGTGCTGTAGCTTGGGACCCACAAAAAATTGTGTGGTCACGGTTTCTGTATCGCCTACCGCAATTTCTTTCTCAACACTTGTCATTCCCACGACATAGCGTGCGTTAGCTAATGCTTCCGTATAAAAATGATTCACTTCCTGAGCCCCTGGAATCCAAGCCGTCACAAAATAATGCTGCAATATGGCGACCCAACCACCTGTGTAATAGTTTTGCTTGGGTTTCCATTCTGCCATATCCCCAAAAGAGATTTTTTCATACGGCTTTTCGGGAGTCGAAATCGCTGCCCCCGTAAAGGTATACAATAATCGCGATTTACCCAGTTCATCGTATTCCATGCGCTGAATTTGCTGATATGAACGTCCGCTCCAAGTTTGATTGGAATCATTGACAATCACATGACTGACATCAATCAAGAAATCATTGCGCCGAAAAGTGAAAACTTTTTTCACACGCATGCCATCGGCACTCGTCCACATTAAAGGCACGGTTAACTTATCTTGCCCTTCTACCAATCGATATAAGGTTTTCTCCGCTTGATATACCGCATGATGATCAGGGGCCGATTCCTTGGATAAAAGCCCTGACTGTGCAACATGAAATTGAGGCAACTTATCTCCCATTAAAGGGTAAGGCCTATCCGGTGTACTGCTAGATACCGGATATTGCAATAAAAAGGCGGTCCGAATGTCTCCACCGGCGGTATCAATTTCAATATCGAGTTGATCAGTAATCACCCGCACCCGTTGTGTTTTAGTCCGACTGACGGGGGGCTGAGCCACCCCTTCGGGAGCCACCTGAGCTTGTTGGGCGGCAAAGGGATCACTCGGCATCGCATCGAGCGTATCACTAACGATTGGTGCGGCATCAGGCGTAGGCAATGCGGGGCTACTTTCAGCCTGTGGGACATCATTGCTGAGCACCCGTGTTTGCTCAATCGCAACAGGAGAGACCGGCTGTGGCCCAAACTTAGCGACCCAAGCATCCCATAGCAGCATGACCACAAGGGCGAGTGCAAAAAATAATAGTAAACGTTGATTATCCATGTTTTATACTTTTTTTATGGGCTCATCAGGTACCGGGTCACAGCCACCCTCGTGCCAAGGATGGCAACGAAAAAGTCTTTTGACCGATAACCAAACCCCTCGGAAAACTCCAAATCGCGTAATCGCTTCTTGGGCATAGGCGGAGCAGCTGGGGTAAAAACGACAATGAGAACCTAACACAGGACTGATGCAATAACGATAAAGCCATATCAGACCTAACAAAGAACTACGCACTATTGAGGCGCTGCCACACCTTAAATAAAATTGCCCGCCGCTCATGCAGCGGTATAGTGGGTAGACCATGGCGAGCGACAAAAACAATATCTAAACTCGATAGGCTCTTTTGGTTTTGACGAAAACTCTCGCGGATGGCTCTTTTTATGTTATTTCTCTGTACCGCTGTTTTGACAACTTTTTTCGCAATCGCTAAACCAAGCCTTGGATGTGCTAGGTTGTTTACACGGTAGTGAATAACAAAACCGTGAATTTTTAGCCGTTTTCCTTGCCGAAAAACCCGCTGAAAATCAGTCGGCTTAGTCAAGCGTTGATCCCAGGAAAACAGCAAGCTAAATTTGCTCACACATTCCACCGACCAAATATCCTGAGACTTCACCCGCGGTAACATCGGACGATCCGCGCACGTTGGACAGATCCGATCACGATTGAATTAACGGTGATTTTGCAAGCACCTTCTTTCATTAACGTGACATGGTGGTAGGCGTAGCTATACACCCACCTGGTATGTCTAATCCGGTCAAAAAGCAGCAATCCCCAGAAATTTCCAACTTAACAGCGAGCTCTCTAACATATTAAAACGTTAAAGCGCATTGCAGAATTAAGCTGACAGCCTAACTCTACCTTTGGCACGCCTGGCATTTAAAATCTGGCGACCTGATTTAGTTTTCATACGCGCACGGAAACCATGGTTTCGCTTACGTTTAATAACGCTAGGTTGGAATGTTCTCTTCATAATGTCAATCCGCTTCTCATCGCTTAGCTCACCGCTCTGACACGCCGATGAGTATAAAATATACGCTTGTAAAAGGCGCCTAAGATACCCATTGGCCCTCATCTTGTCAACCAAAAATAATTCGCCTCGCCAAGCCTTTATTTGCTCACTGGCGCCAGCAAAATTATCGGCATGGAAATTCACCGAGTAACGCAGCATTCAAGCAGAAAAGATCGTTAGCCAGACACGGTACAAACCAAGTATAATCCTGTCCTTCAAATATTTGTGTACTGACAGGAATTGACTCGTTTTTGATGAACAAAAAATTTTATTCGAATTAACTGACCTAAACAGCAGAAAGCTGTAAAATATAGATCTATATTCATCGCCAGTAGGTTTGCAAAATTATGCGTGTGTACATTCAACCATTAACTCGATTACCGCTTAATCATCACTGCGATCAAATCACTTTTTACACAGCCAAAAACAATCCTATGTAAGTATATGTGTGCTTAAATGCACTCATCGCAAGCTTAATATTTTTCGTCAGAATTTAATAAGCAAACTGTTAATCAATGACTGATCACTAATCCTCCAATTAGGTCAGGATAATATAAGTCAGCTTATAATACGAGCAAGTGATATTCCTTTTCATATTGATCGCTTTAAATCGATAGCGGTACCGGAATACAAACTCGATCTTACCTGGCCCCATAAACTCAGATAACAGCAACAATTTTCCTGATCAAATAACAGGCGAATACAGTTACCTGAAACGGAAAAATATTTTTTGGTTTTTTGACCAACTTTGGGCAACCTTGCGTTGGAAAAGTAAGATCGAACAAAAGGTCGCCCCAGTTTGGTTTTAACATTATAGGTTTACGCTCGTGCCTCATTCCCTTTGGAACATATGTCTAGATCGCCTTGAGGGAGAATTATCAGCGCAACAATTCAACACCTGGATACGCCCACTAAGAGCCGAAGGTGACCAAAAGGAATTGCGCTTAATTGCTCCCAATCAATTTGTGCTTGATTGGGTTTCTGATCGTTTTCGGGATCGAATTTTACAGATTTGCCGTGACATTGATGAACAAGCCGCACCGATCATTTCCATGGAAATCGATCCATTAGCTGATGAAAATAATGCAACACCGCTTATTCCAGCAACAAGCCATGATGAAGCAATACCACCAGCGAATGAGCCACCACTCGTTAGGCCAGAAAAAACTATCCGAGATGCACCCAGTGTAGGCACTAACGCATTTCTAAACAAAGAATACACCTTTGAAAAATTTGTCGAAGGCAAATCTAACCAACTCGCACGAGCGGCGGCCTTACAAGTGGCCGAAAACCCAGGCGGTGCTTACAACCCATTATTTTTATATGGTGGGGTTGGCTTAGGCAAAACCCATTTGATGCATGCCATCGGCCATTATATTTTGCAAACCAAGCCGAAGGCAAAAGTCGCTTATTTACACTCTGAAAAATTCGTTCAAGATATGGTGAAAGCCTTACAGCACAATGCCATCAACGAATTTAAACGTTATTATCGCTCACTTAACCTGCTGCTCATTGACGATATACAGTTTTTTGCCGGTAAAGAACGCTCTCAAGAAGAGTTTTTTCATACCTTCAATGCTTTGCTAGAAGGCCAGCAACAAGTGATATTAACCTGTGATAAATATCCGAAAGAAGTCTCTGGCCTAGAAGAGCGTTTAAAGTCTCGATTTGGCTGGGGACTGACCGTTTCTGTCGAACCCCCGGAACTCGAAACACGTGTCGCAATCATCCTGAGCAAATCACACTCACTCGACATGGCGGTCCCCCCCGAAGTCGCTTTTTTCATTGCCAAAAAAATTCGCTCTAATATCCGTGAGCTGGAAGGAGCCCTGAAAAGAGTGGTGGCAAATGCACGCTTTATGGGAGAACAAATTACCATCGATTTCACCAAAGAAGCGCTCAAAGATTTGTTAGCCATTCAGGATAAACTCGTCACCATAGAAAATATTCAAAAAACAGTCGCTGAATATTTCAAAATAAGAGTGAACGACTTACACGCTAAAACACGTACCCGTTCAGTAACTAGACCACGACAAATCGCGATGGCCCTAGCGAAAGAACTAACCAATCACAGCCTGCCAGAAATAGGTAATGCATTTGGAGGAAGAGATCACACCACCGTATTACATGCCTGTAAAAAAGTCATTGATCTACGCAAAAGTAATGCAAAAGTTGAAGAAGATTTCAGTAACTTATTACGCACCTTAACCGCTTAATAACTTATCCAAGAAAACAACTTGACAGGCAAGCAATGGTCATCGATCATTAATTGCTTAATACTATGTAGTTGATTTTGAGATGATAGTGAAGAATTGACCATTGACGACTGCAATACAATATTTTACCCGCGACTCTTATTCAAGCCACTTCTTAAAAAGAAAATCTTCGAAAGGATATAATGAATGAAGTTTACCGTGACAAAGGAAGAGTTATTAAGACCATTACAACTGATCAGTGGCGTGGTCGAGCGCCGACAAACCATGCCAATCTTGTCGAATGTACTATTGCAAAATTCTAATAATGAATTAACCCTCACCGCCACTGACTTAGAAGTTGAAATCGTCGCTAAAACGTTTCTCGACAAATCCGTTTCTGAAGGAGCCACCACGGTTCCCATCAAGAAATTTTTAGATTCCTGCCGCACCTTGCCAGAAGAAGCCAAGTTACAATTTGAATCGAAAGACGACAAAGTATTGCTACGCAGCGGTAAAATCCGTTTTACCTTGTCGACGTTACCCGCTGACGAATTTCCCAGTGTAGAAACCTCACAACAGCTTTTTACATTTGACATCCCGCAAAATAAATTAAAAACATTAATTGATAAAACCCACTTTGCCATGGCCATACAAGATGTCAGATTCTATTTAAATGGCTTACTTCTTGAACTTTCAAACAATCAAGTGAGAACCGTCGCCACGGATGGCCATCGCCTGGCCATGTGCACGATGCCTGGCGATTTTCAATTAACCGACCCATTGAAAATCATTATCCCGCGCAAAGCCGTGATCGAGTTAACTCGATTGTTAGAAGAGGCCGAAGATAAAGCCACTATATCCATAGGAAATAATTATATCCAAATAAAATTAACGGATAGCATATTCACCTCGAAATTGATCGATGGCGAATACCCTAATTATAAAATGGTAATACCACCCGGAGAAGGCGACTACATTGTCGCTGACAAACTTGCCTTACGGCAATGTTTAATTCGAGCCTCTGTGCTTTCTAATGAAAAATACCGTGGTATACGCATTGAAATCAAAGATAATAAGCTAAAAGCCGTTGCGATTAACCCTGAACATGAAGAAGCAGAAGATGAACTCGCTGTCGAATTTTCGGGCGATAAGCTCAAAATTGGTTTTAATGTCAGTTATTTAGTCGATGCAATTAATGCAATCTCTGATGATACCGTCAATATTAAAATTGCTAGCGCTAATAAGTGTGCACTGATTAGCCAAGAACAGGGGGAAGATTGTTTATATGTGGTAATGCCAATGCGACTATAAGTATGCAAACCGTTATTTTCGGACGGATGCTTTTTCTTTGTCATCCCAGTTCACTGAAGCCTATAATTCATGAGTATATTATAAAAAAATACAATGTAATCACCTGCTAAAACAGGTGTTACCCATGATGGAAATGGATTAATTTTTCCGGTTCCAGCTATTTGCTTTTTATTTAAAGATTTTTCTATTTGCCAACACCCTCTCTTACCTTATCGTATGACGTTAAGTACCGTATCTATACAAAACATCAGAAATATCGAGCAAGTTAAGCTTGAGCTGGACTCAGGAATTAATTTATTTGAAGGAGAAAATGGCAGTGGTAAAACAAGTCTATTAGAAGCCATCTATATTCTGAGTAGTGGCCGTTCCTTTCGGACAAATAAACTCAGCAATGTCATCAAAGAGCACTGTGACGCTTTCATCATTCATGGCAGTAAATTAAATAGCGCAGGACAACACATACGGTTAGCTCTGCATCGTGATAGACATAGTTGGTTAGCACTTAAAATTAACGGGAATCCTGCCCATCGTTTATCGGATTTAGCTAAAGAACTCCCCGTTATTTTCATTGGACCTAATAGTTCAAAATTACTCGAAGAAGGCCCTCAATGGCGACGCAAATTCTTAGATTGGGGTGTGTTTCACGTGGAACATAGCTTTGGTCAAGAATGGTCCTCATTTCACCGTGTGTTAAAACAGAGAAATTCACTATTAGCACAACCATCACGACAACAGACACCTCATGAACTTCAGGCCTGGGATCTCCAGTTAGATCAGTTTAATCAAAGCATCACCAGTAAGCGACGCAACTATCTTAATGACTTAATGCCTATTCTTGTCCCCTTCATCAAAGAATTATTAGATATTTCCAAAGTCGATATTACTTATGAGCAAGGCTGGCCTAAGCAGAAAGACTATTTAGATGTTTTGGTAAAAAATAGAAATAGAGATACGTTATTAAAGCGCACTGAATATGGACCTCATCGTGCTGATTTTAAGTTATACCTATCGGATTGCCCAATTAAAGATCGAATTTCTCGCGGCCAGCAAAAGCTACTCGTTTATGCACTTTGGCTCGCTCAACAAAAATTACTTCTTAACAAATTATCAACACAAACCTTAGTTCTTTTAGATGACATTAGTGCTGAATTAGACCAAGAACATTCAGCTAAACTGATGAGAATATTATATAATGAGGGCATACAAGCATTACTAACAACAGCAAATTATAGAGCACTTCCTTTGAGCATGAGTTCATTACACAATGTGTTTCACGTGAAACATGGTATGGTTTCACCTTAATCCTACTTAAGGTTTACATTTCATACAGTGCATATAAAAACAAGACACCGTACATTAGCCACTGATTTGGAATAAAAGCAAGTATTTAGGTTATTTTTAGCATTTTTTATTTGGTGATTAATTTATGTCTGAACCCACCTACGATTCTACCAATATTAAAGTTTTAAAAGGTCTGGACGCCGTACGTAAACGACCGGGAATGTACATTGGCGATACGGATGATGGTACCGGCCTGCATCACATGGTTTTCGAAGTCGTTGATAACTCCATTGATGAAGCCTTAGCGGGTTATTGTAACGAAATTACCGTTGCTATCGAATCCGATAACTCCGTTACCGTGACTGATAACGGTCGGGGTATTCCAGTGGATATCCATCAAGAAGAAGGCAAGTCAGCGGCAGAAGTCATTATGACAGTATTGCATGCCGGTGGAAAGTTTGATGATAACTCTTATAAAGTCTCAGGCGGACTCCATGGTGTCGGTGTCTCCGTCGTTAACGCACTCTCAGAGAAACTAGAACTCACAATCTATCGCCAAGGTTATAAATATTATCAAGAATACATTCATGGTAATCCATCAGATAACCTAAAACAGTTAGAAGAAACCACCAAAAGTGGTACCAAAATCCGTTTTAACCCCAGTCCAGCCACCTTCACGGATATCGACTTCCACTACGATATTTTAACCAAACGCCTGAGAGAGCTCTCTTTTCTAAATTCAGGGGTTAAAATTGTCCTCACAGATAAACGCAGTAACAAATCTGATACCTTTGAGTATATCGGCGGCATCAAAGCGTTTATCGCACATTTAAATCAAATGAAGACGCCGATCCATAACAATGTTTTCTACTTTAAAGTCACCAAAGAGGACATTGAGGTAGAAGTGGCTATGCAATGGAATGACTCCTATCAGGAGAACATTTTTTGCTTCACAAACAATATTCCTCAAAGAGATGGCGGCAGCCACTTAGCCGGCTTCAGAGGTGCTCTCACACGCACCTTAAACCAATATATCGAACGAGAAGGTATTGCTAAAAACGCCAAAGTCGCCATCAGTGGCGATGATTCCAGGGAGGGCTTAACCGCCGTCCTCTCGGTAAAAGTCCCTGATCCTAAATTCTCTTCTCAGACTAAAGACAAGTTAGTTTCATCCGAGGTCAAGGGCATTGTGGAATCAACCATGAACGAACAATTACAAATGTTCTTATTGGAAAATCCACAAGATGCCAAACAAGTAACGCTAAAAATCGTTGATGCAGCGAGGGCCCGAGAAGCTGCTAGAAAAGCCCGAGAAATGACTCGCCGTAAAGGGGCACTCGATATTGCTGGGCTACCCGGCAAACTGGCGGACTGCCAAGAAAAAGACCCGGCCCTCTCCGAATTATTCTTAGTGGAAGGTGATTCTGCGGGGGGATCTGCAAAACAAGGGCGTCATCGAAAATACCAAGCGATTTTGCCGCTCAAAGGTAAAATTCTTAATGTAGAAAAAGCCCGCTTTGACAAAATGATTTCATCGGCTGAAGTCGGTACCCTAATCACCGCCTTAGGCTGCGGTATTGGCCGAGAAGAATTTGATATTGAAAAATTACGATACCATCGAATTATCATCATGACTGACGCCGACGTGGATGGATCACATATCCGCACCTTACTATTAACATTTTTCTACCGGCAAATGCCAGAAATATTAGAGCGCGGCCACATCTACATTGCACAACCCCCACTTTACAAAGTGAAAAAAAATAAGCAAGAAACCTATGTAAAAGACGATGCCGCACTCAACCATTATTTATTACAAACCGCCTTACAGAATGCAGAATTATTCCTAGATAGTAACTCCCCTGCCATCTCAGGCCATGCCATGGAAGCCTTATCCATGGAATACCAAACCGTCATGTCCACCATTACCCGGCTTGCCAATCGCTACAATCGTCAATTATTAGAAAAGCTAATCTATCTACCTGAATTAACTAATGAAATGCTTAACAACGAAACCGAACTCAAGTCCTGGGTTGAGGAATTAATCACCCGACTTAACGCTGACTCAGAACAAGTGAAATTCTCAGGCGAAATACGCCGCATCGATAGCGATCCAGAAAATATCCATTTCGATATCCTCATCGAACAAACTAAACATGGGGTCACTAACGATATTGTCTTGGATCCCGCACTATTTAATTCGGCAGAATATCAGAAGTTTATCAAACTCGGAAATAGCTTGCATGGACTCCTTGGAGAAGGTGCCTATATCAAGAAAAAGGAAAGAACCCAACCAATCACATCGTATAAGCAAGCCATCGACTGGTTACTCGATGATGCCAAGCGAGGTCAAGATATCCAACGCTATAAAGGATTAGGTGAAATGAATCCCGAGCAATTATGGGAAACTACCATGAATGCTGAAACTCGGCGTTTATTGCAAGTTAAAATTGAAGACGCCATTTCGGCAGATGAGATATTTACTACGTTGATGGGTGACCATGTCGAACCGCGCAGAAACTTCATTGAGCAACATGCTCTGTCGGTGCATAACCTAGACGTATAAACCTGTCGATAAAAACCGAATCTATCCGACATTTGGATAGGTCCGGCTTTTATCTCTAACAATTATTCGTGGTAACTAATAACGCGTTCTACTTCATTCTTGGAGCCTAAAATAACGGGCACCCGCTGGTGGAGCTTTTCCGGTTTAATATCCATCATCCGCTCACGTCCGGTAGAGCACACACCACCCGCTTGCTCAACGATAAAAGCCATCGGATTCGCTTCGTACATTAAGCGAAGTTTGCCTGGCTTGCTTGGATCTTTATTATCCTTAGGATACATAAAAATGCCACCACGAACTAATATACGGTACACTTCAGCCACCATAGAAGCCACCCAGCGCATATTAAAATCTTTATCTCGCGCCCCCGTTTTACCCGCAATACATTCTTCGACATAACGTTGTACTGGCGGCTCCCAGAAGCGCTGATTCGACATATTCACGGCAAACTCTTTCGTGTCCTCTGGAATACGCATATTTTCATGAGTCAACATGAACTCACCCGTCCCCGGCTCCAAGGTAAAACCATTCACGCCATTGCCAGTAGTTAATACCATCATGGTGGATGGTCCATACAGACAAAAACCACCACATACTTGTTTCGCCCCGGCTTGCAAAAAATCTTGCTCGGTCGGCTGCGTCACACCCGCCGGGCATTTGATAATTGAAAAAATCGATCCCACCGTAATATTAACATCAATATTTGATGAGCCATCCAATGGATCAAACGTCATCAAATAGGGGCCTTTCGGATAGCTGGAAGGGATATCGTACACTTCTTCCATTTCCTCAGAAGCCATACCGGCTAATTGACCACCCCACTCATTGGCACTGAGAAAAATATCATTCGACATGATATCCAACTTCTTTTGCGTTTCTCCTTGCACATTCTCACTGCCAGCACTGCCCAACACACCAAACAATGCACCATGATTCACTGCATGTGAAATACCTCGACAGGCCGTCACCACGTTATCTATCAACTCAATAAAACAGCGATCAATCGCTTGACCATTACGCTGCTCTTCCGTTAAAAACTGTCTGAGCGTTTTTCCATTATTCATAATTCACCTTTATGTAGTTAACTAAATCGCCTTACCCTGCATTTTATACCGCTAAGGAATCGATTGACAAGGCGCAACCCACTTCCGTAAGACATAACCTGCAACAATGATTTATCGTGCAGTATCGCTAGACTGAGTTTTTGCTCCACTAAAGCCAATGACAGACGAGTGTATAGCATCGACTAATCTCACCAATAAACTGTTCATAATATCAGTTTTTATTTAAACTCACTTGGTCTAATAATTCAGAAACATGACTCGCAAAACCACTGCCCGCTTCTGCGTAAATATTATAAGCCGCATCAGCACCTAACTCATGCAATTGCTCAATATGATCTGGATATTTTGCGATAACCGCCACTTTACCTTGAAATTTTTCCGATTTTATTCGTTCCAGCGTTATCTTATTCTCAATATAATTAGGCATCGCTAGCATAATGACGGAAACATCGGAAAGTGATAGCTTTGACCAAAAATCAAAATCAGTGGCGTCGCCAGTGATAACATTTCTGCCCCGCTGCTTATGCACAATAATTTTTTCCGGATTTGAATCAACACCCAGCACACGGCAGCGTGTATCTTTCACTAATTCATCATACGCCCCCATACCAACACGCCCCATACCAAATATCAAAACATTGGCATTTTTAATATCAATGGGCTCATCAATATCCAAACGCCGATGGCTTTCAAATCTTCTCAGTGCAACATAACACTTTCCATATAACTGATGCGCCGCCACATTCAATGGTGCGGAAATAATGAAACTCACCGCCACGGTGATTGCAATAATAATTAACATACTGTCAGGTAACATGCCTTGTTTGACACCGAGTGCAGCGACAATCAATCCAAATTCACTATAGTTAGACAGGGCTAAGGTTGACAGAAAAGACGTGCGGGCACGAAGCTTGAAACGGGTAAAAATAAAAAAATACAAACTGCTTTTAATCAGTACCAATAAGATCAGTACAAACACGACAGCTAAATGCCAAAGCTCTATTTCAGCACCTAAACCAATCGATAAAAAGAATCCAACAAGAAATAAATCCTTTAACTCCAGAAGCTGCCGTGACAACTCCTTTGACTTATCAACTCCCGATAAAATCACGCCGAGCAATAACGCACCTAGGTCAGGTTTTAATCCCGCCAAAGCAAACAGTTCTGCGCCACCTAACGCTAAAACGATTCCTAATAGCAATAGGATTTCACCATGCCCCACCATTTGTAGTAGTTTTGCCAAAAAATATCTGGCCGGCCACAAACCAATGAATAATCCAATCGCCCAAGCTTCTGGCATTTTCCCCGTGGAAACGGTCAAAAAAATAACCGCAAAAACATCTTGCATCACCAGCACACCAATGGCAACTCTCCCATGTAGCGCCCCCATCTCACCCTTTTCTTCAAGCACCTTAACAGCAAACACGGTACTGGAAAAACTTAACGCAAAAGCCGCCAATAAGGCTTGCTCAGGCTGCAAATCCAAAAATATATCAAAGACCCCATTAGCAAGTAGAATCATACCCCAGAAAAACACACTGATGAGTATGATATGTAATGCGGTAGAACCATAAATATAGGGACGAAATAAACTTTTTACGGATAATTTAAGCCCAATAGTAAACAACAGTAACAAAATACCAATATCAGCAATTTCTTGTAAAACATCGCCGCCCACTACATCAAAATAATTTAATCCAAAACCTGCCAGAAGATAACCAACAAGCGGAGGAAAGCCAACTCGAAAAGCTAAAAATCCTAGAACAAAAGCAAAGAATAACCAGGTAATATCCATTTTAATTGAGCAACAATTTAATCTTCGTTGGGGCCATGATGGGCTCGACAATAAACAAAATATGGATCAATACCTCCATCTGCCCTAAAACCCAGATAACTGACATAGTAAGTAAATATCAACCAAAAATACAAATGTTTATATAATGAGCAATTTTTTTAATGTATACTTCGCTAACTCACAAGTAACACAGGGGCTCAACAAAAAAAATGCTTCATGAATCCTAATGATACTTTATCGCAATAACTATGGTTAAAATTAAAACAATGCTGATACGCACGATCATTGCTTGGTCTTTGATAACATTACTGCTAAACGCCTGTGCTCTCTTACCCGAGCCACCTGAACCACCGAACGTCACTTTATCGGATTTAAAGATTATAGACGTTACCATTTTTGAGCAACGATACCGAGTACAACTACGCATTCAAAACACGAATAATTACCCATTACCTATTATCGGTATGAATTTTAAGTTACAACTCAATGACAAACACTTTGCCCAAGGCGTGAGCAATCAGTCCGTCAATGTCGCCGCCTTCAGCGATGAATTGTTGACTGTTGACGTGGTGAGTAACTTGAGCAATATTATTGAACAACTGCAAACATTAAGCAGTGAAGTGGATACGGCTTTTCGCTATCGACTCAGCGGTAAACTCACGTTATCAGACCATATCCGCAAAGTACCATTTGAACATCTCGGTGAAATCACACTGTCAAGTCCAGCAAGCAGTAACAAATGACATAGGAAATCAATCTAGGATAGCACAAGCTGATTCGCCCAGATGCAGCGTAATATACCCTGGAAAGAACAAAAACCCATCCCCTGGATTCTATTTCATCCAGGCTACCTTCTCAAAATTTAGGCTCATAATTGTATACCAAAAAAAATCAGAGGCTTAATTTAAAAAGTGCAGCACTAGTGCATTGGCCCAATGAAATATCACTCGGAATTTCAAGCAACTCTTCAAGTACCGTAACTATTTCAAATGGCGCAGTATTAATACCTAAAAACATCGCCATATTACCAGCTATCCACTTATAAACTTGGCTGACTCGACCAGCACTAATCGCCTTTTACAAAGTAAATTTTTTCATCGTTTCCTCTGCAAATAAAGGGTCTCGTCATTCCTTGAGTTGATCGACCAATCACCTCAACAATCTCAACACTCATGCAATGCCTGCATTTTCATTGGTATGCCACGAAATAAAACTCATCAACGCGTACTAATTTTCACCACTTCTGCTTCGATCCAATGTTCGACTTGCTGCATGACTTCGGAAGATTTTTTATTTTGAGTCTCAATCATGGGGCCAATACTCATAGTGATGAGGCCTGGCTTTTTTATCAGCCCATGGCGCGGCCAAAATTCCCCGGCATTGTGCGCCACAGGAACCACCGCATAGCCTGTTTTTGTCGCTAAAATCGCCCCTCCGGCTTGGTATTTTACTCGTTCACCGGGTGCAATGCGAGTGCCTTCAGGAAAGATCACCACACAGCGTCCCGTATCCAATCTTTCTTTTCCCTGCTCAACAACCTGCTGCAAGGCTTTAGTTTTCGCTGAACGATCAATCGCAACAGGGTCTAGCATGGCTAATCCCCAGCCAAAAAAAGGCACGCTGAGTAATTCTTTTTTCAGCACCCAAACTTGTGGAGGAAATACATTTTGTAACGCAAATGTTTCCCAAGTTGATTGATGTTTACAAAAAATAACCACCGCCTCTTTTGGAATATTTTCCTGCCCGATAACCTGATAACGCAAATCACAAATCTTAGCTAAACACCACAGATTAAAACGGGCCCATTGTTTTATAAAACCATACCGATATTTAAACGGTAAAGGAAACGTCATGAGAGAGGGGACAGCATACACAATGGCACTGCAGACCATTATGGTGTTGAATATCAAGGAACGAATGGCTTGCATAATTATTTCTATATTTAAGGAAATAAATTCAACAAAAATTAACGGGACTTGAGGATAGAATCAACCGCTTTAGTTAAATTATCGAAAACAGGCACGGTTAACTCATGCCCCTGTTTGCTTAGCGTTTGAGCACCTTTACCTGTTTTCACTAAAATCGCTTTAGCGCCGACTTGCTGCGCCGCTTGTATATCCCGGTAAGAATCACCAATCGCAAAACTTTGCTCTAAGTGACAGGGGAACGAACGCTGAATTTTCTTGAACAAACCCACTTGTGGTTTACGACATTCACAGCCATCCTCAGGTCCATGGGGACAATAGAAAACGGCATCCACTTTCGCACCTATCATCGCTAACAGCCGATGCATCTTGTCATGCATGCGCTGCAAAGTCAGTGCATCATAATAGCCACGAGCAATACCCGATTGATTGGTGGCAATCACCACCACAAACCCCGCCTGATTCAGTCGGGCAATCGCCGCTAAGCTACCGGCAATGGGAATCCATTCTTCCGGCGATTTAACATATTGATCCGAATCTTCATTGATCACACCATCGCGATCTAACACAATCACTTTCATAACAATTTTTAGTCTTTCCGTTTCATTGATCGATAACTCATCATAAAAATGGCTAAAAATAATATTAATAAAAAAATAGGCGTCAATGCCGCCGGTCGTGTCCCCCGAGGTAATGCTCCTATTACTTCACCTTTTGGACAGAAATCACAATTATAATAAATAAACTCACCAAACTGTAAAGTCGTCAACGTATCAAGCAATATGCTGCGTTTGACTTCCAAATCAAAATTTTCTTCTTTGAAGCTATACAAATATAAACCCGTCCCATTATCCCAGATATCGACGGCGACATGAATTTGACCATCCGCTGCAATGCTCACCGCTCGAGGATGAAAAGCCGGGGCGAAAACACCGTCAAATTCTTTAAACTCTTTGTTATATTGTTCAAAAGAATTTAAATCTACCACCGTAATAAAACCATTATTCGCCTCCTCTAAAGCGGTAGTCGTACTCGCAAGACCCGAATTAGCCACATATAATTTTGAATTGTCCGGCGATAATCTTAAGTCATAGGAACCTGCCCCAGAATTTAAACGAATTGTTTTTTTTAAACTCAATATCTGGCGGCTTCCTAGTTTCTCATGGCTTAATATAGAAACCGTGCCTGCAGCTTGATTAGCGACATATATTAGGGACTCGATGGGATGCACCACTATCGCCTGTGAACCCACCTCCAATTCAATACTATCCAACTCAGTCAAATTAAATGCATCCAGCAATGACACGCCCGATACTCCACCATTAATACCTGTAGCAAACAAAAAATTACCCGTTGAACTCATCGCTAAACCCGCGCCATTATAAGTAATGTCAGTTTGCTGATTTTCCACTTCGCTAAGGGCAATATTAATCGCCGCAATACCGATTTTGTGCGCCACATACATGACTATTCCTTCAGGATTGATAACAATTCCCGTTGGATTGCTACCCACGTTAATAATTTCTCCTTCATAAGAGAGACTCTCCATATCAACAATGCCAACCGTGCCTAATTGCGAGGAATTATCTAACTCGCGCTGAGTCACATAGAGTTTTTTATTATATGGATGAAAGGCTAAGGCCGTTGGATAACTTCCAACGTCAATATCGAGTACTTTTTTTTGAGTGGTTACATTAAATGTAATAATTTTACCTTGTTGACTATTTGCCGGTAAAAAAGCAATGTCATTTGCCCAGCCACCAAATGAAACTGATAATAATAACAGCATCATTAAAAAAACAATAATTATTTTCATGGTGCTTACATCCCATTTATTATTCCCCATTATTATATACTCTAAGCTTCTAATCCGCCAAATATTTGGCGGATTAGAAGCTTAGAAAACTCACAAGCAATAACTACCCTAATTTAGAAAAATCAGCAATACTTAAAAATAAGTTCTGCAAACGCCGTAATAAAGCCAGTCGATTGACTCGGCGCTGACTATCATCGACATTAACCATGATATGATCAAAAAACTCATCGACCGTATTTTTTAAACCCGCTAATTGAGACAAAGCAACGTCGTATTGGGCTTCACTTGCTTGCTTTATCACTGAGTTTTCCAGTGTTTCTAATATTTCAAACAAATTTTGTTCTTGTTTTTCAGACAATAACGATTGATCCACAGTTCCTGGAATATGGTCTGTCGATTTTCGTAATATGTTGCGAATACGCTTATTCGCAGCAACCAAGCTTGCGACCTCGGGTTGTTGATGAAATGTCGCTACCGCTCTCAGCCGTTGATCAAAATCATAAGGCCCAGGTGGCTGAATCGCTAATACACTTTCAAACACTCCGATATCAACCCCCTGATCCACGTAGTAGCTACGCAAGCGTTCTAACATAAAATGAAAGACATTAAGCTTAGCATCAATATCTAACTCAATTGCAGTATAAGCTTCCAAAGCCGCATCAATGCACTTTGGTAAGTCTAATGGCAATTTGTTTTCGATCATGATTCTCAACACACCTAATGCCGCACGCCGTAATGCAAATGGATCTTTATCTCCAGTCGGTATTTGTTTAATTCCAAAAATACCGACCAAGCTATCAAGCTTATCAGCAATCGATAACGCTTGCCCTGTCTTGCTAAAAGGCAATGTATCACCGGCAAAACGCGGCATATATTGCTCCATCATCGCACTCACGACTTCTTCATTTTCACCATCATGGCGTGCATAATATTGCCCCATTGTGCCTTGCAATTCTGGAAACTCACCGACCATTTCAGTCAATAAATCACATTTTGATAAATGAGCCGCTCGCTCAGCCATCATGACATCACCATCAATCACTTCAGCAATACTACCTGATAATTTGATCACCCGTTTCACTTTATCGTATAGGCTTCCCAATTGATTCTGAAATACCACTTTTTTAAGATCCGTCAAACGATCTGCTAACTTGATTTTTTTATCTTGCTCCCAAAAAAATTCCGCATCCGCTAAGCGTGGCCGAATTACTCTTTCATTACCTAATTTAACCGAATCAGGATGACTGCTTTGTATGTTGGAAATGGTAATAAATTGAGGCAATAAACGAGAATTTTTATCGATGAAATGAAAATATTTTTGATGCAATTTCATTGCACTAATCAAAGCTTCCGAAGGAATAGCCAAATATTTCTCATCAAAACTAGCCAAAACAGAAACTGGCCACTCAACCAGACCTGTAACTTCATCCAGCAAATCCCCATCAATGACTGGCTCACCACTTACACACGATGCGGTCTCTAATATTATCTGCCTAATTTTTTCTTTTCGTGTCTGATAATCAGCAATGACATAACCGAAATCTGCTAATTTACTGGAATATTGCTTTGGCTCATCAATGCTGATCGGAGCCGGATGATGAAAACGATGACCGTACGTTTTACGAGATGCACGACAACCCAATATTTCACACGGTACAACACTATCCCCAAACAACATCAACAGCCAATGCACTGGCCGAACAAATTGATGGGTTTCATTTCCCCAGCGCATACGTCTAGGAATGGGTAATTGATTTAATGCATTCTCAATAATGGCTGGCATTAATTTATTGCTTGCTTTTCCTTTAACGAGGGATCGAAAGACCAACCAGGCACCCTGTGGCGTTTCCAAGCGTATTAAGTCATCAACACTGACACCACAAGATTTAGCAAAACCCAAAGCCGCTGAGCTTGGTTTACCTTCTGCGTTAAAAGCGGCCTTCAACGCAGGACCACGTCGATCAATAGTCTTATCTTCTTGCTCTTTGGCTAATCCATCAATCATCACCGCTAAACGTCGTGGGGAAGCATAACAATGAATTTTTTGATAATTCAATTCGGATTTTTCAAGGCGAATTTTTATGCCTTCGGCAAAACCAAGCGATAATTTATTTAGTGCTTTTGGTGGTAACTCTTCGGTTCCAATCTCAACTAAAAAATCATTGCAACTAGTCATGATTAGCTCCTACTAGCATCGGAAAACCCAAACGTTCTCGTCCTTCATAATAAGCTTGGGCAACGGCTTTAGCTAAACCTCTTACCCGACCGATAAAACGCGCCCGCTCAGTCACGGATATGGCATGCCTGGCATCCAATAGATTAAAGGTATGAGACGCTTTTAACACAAACTCATACGCCGCTAAAGGTAACTTTTTCTCAATTAAGCGACAGCTCTCTGCTTCACAAGTGTCAAACCACTGAAACAATGATTCAACATTGGCTTGCTCAAAATTGAACGTCGACATTTCTACTTCGTTCTGATGAAATACATCACCATAAGTAAGGGTGCCATAGCGCCCTGTTGTCCAAACCAAATCGTAAACACTGGCGACGCCCTGAAGATACATTGCCAATCGCTCTAAACCGTAGGTAATTTCACCGGTCACTGGTTTACAGTCTAAACCGCCGACTTGCTGAAAATAAGTAAACTGAGTCACTTCCATCCCATTGAGCCACACCTCCCAACCTAAGCCCCAAGCCCCTAAAGTCGGCGATTCCCAATCATCTTCAACAAAGCGAATATCATGCTCTAGTGGATCAATACCCAACAACTGCAATGACCCTAAGTAAAGTGTCTGAATATCACTTGGCGAAGGTTTAATCACTACTTGAAACTGATAATAATGTTGCAAGCGATTTGGGTTTTCACCGTACCTACCGTCCGTAGGACGCCGTGAGGGCTGCACATAGGCCGCACTCCATGGTTCAGGTCCAATCGCCCTTAAAAAGGTCGCTGGGTGGAAGGTACCGGCTCCCACTTCCATATCCAATGGCTGGATGACGGCACAACCCTGATTTGCCCAATAAGTTTGCAGCGCCATAATGAGACCCTGAAATGTGGATAAATTATGTTCTGTGTTAGATGTGCTCATGTGTGTAAATCTGTCTTAAATGTGAGTTAACTGCGAATAAGTATAACGTGCTTGAGTTAGAGTGAGTACAGATAAGCTACTTGCTGTGAAAAATTACTATTTATCAATTAGTTACTATAAATAAGAAGCAAGTAATCAGTGGCACCAGTAGTTTTTGCGGTAAATCAATATTCTTGGCTGTCCAATATTATATCGATATCTTGTGAAATTAAAGCTTTGCCATGGATTAGTCGAACTTGTTTATCAGCTTTATCTAGAGAAATTATCTTATGATTGCCATTCAATATGAATACAATTCAACAGCCCAGTGGCATGCATTAGTGAATGATGCACAGGTCGCTTGTCAATGCCAATTGGAAGAAGAGGCGGAAAGCTATTTAGTTTTTTTATTGATGAGGTACTTAACTCGGCCTGAGTTTGTATCCAAAATAATTGCTTTAGATTATTTAAAAGGTTCGCTGAGTCAAGGACAATTAAAGTTTGATCGACTTAGGGAGGTTGGTGATCAATGCTTGTTGTTTTCAGGTTTATTTCCCCATCAAGCACAAAAAAGACAAGTCAAAATCAGTTATTTTGTAAAAATAGGTCAAAGCGCTTACCACAATTTAGCTTCCGTAGTGAGTACCGAAAACGCTCAATTGTATCATTCATTAGCCTATAGCTTTGTTAGTTTAATGGATATATTGCATTCCATTCGAGAGATGAATCGTACTCAACCGCTCTTGCAGCCATTGATAGCAATGGAGCTATGGAGAGAAACGGGCAGTAAGAAAGCATTTCAAACCGTCAAAGCCTCAGCAGAAACCTCGATTATTTTAACGGATGAAGACGCGACGTCACTCAATTAACTAAACAAGCACTTTTATTCACATGAGTGACGTCGCTATATAAATATAATTTTTTATATTTTAAACCTATTATTATTAGCGAGCACCATATTCTGTATAACTTTATTATCTATTTTATTATTATATGGTTATGCAAAATATACGGATGAATACCTTGTGCTTAACTCACCTCGTAAGCTGTGGATAAAAAAGAGGAGGGGGATCTCCACTTGAGTTATCTACATGTTGTCCACAAATTCTTAACATACTTCTCAACAAGATATACAGCCTATAATTGTTCGGTATTCAACCTATTGGCGTATCTCATCCAGATTTTCAAATGGCTGGTTGGGCTAGAGCGATAGATCGCCAGTTCCAAAACCTAACATGCTCATGGATCAATCATTATGTAAAATTGTCAAGATGGCTGGCAACCGTGTTCTGGTGAATGAATACTAGACAATGAAATTATATTTGCTATTCTTTCATAAACGTGTGAAGAATTTTTCAATAATAATTATTATTAAACGCTATATAACAATATATAAAATTAAGCGGACATCGTGGGGGAAGTAAAAATGAGTCAAAGTCTGCTGTCATCGGACTTCACAACAATTCCATGCAAAAAATCGAGCTTTGCAGCGCATTTTACGAATTGGCAAATCATATACTTATCAAAGAATAAACTCATTAGTTTCATATTGTTTTTTCTGTTATTTTCATCGTATTCTATTTATGCTAACGATTTTAATTCATCATTTGGCTTAGTCATGCCTGATGAAAATAATACAAGCAGGATATCTCAGAAGCTAACTCCACGGTTTGATCATACAGGCATTGTCGATAAGTGCACAAACTGTCATGGCAGTACTGCCTCAGGTAAATCACCCAATCACATTCAAGCCACCAACTTATGCCAGACTTGTCACAGCATAGTGACGTGGTCACCTGTTATCCAGCTCGATCATGAAAATGTCATTGGACGCTGCGCCAATTGTCATAATACAAACACGAATGCGCGGGGTGTCCCCATCGAGCACATTCTAACATCAGATAACTGTGATGGATGTCATACGGTCTGGGCATGGAAACCGATTCCGCAAGTCAATCACGATGAAGTTGTTGGCAACTGCCTTAGCTGCCATAACAGCGTGATTACTGAAGGCAAACCAGTCACCCATATTCCTTCTTCCAATGCATGCGGTGAGTGTCATCTGACAATTTCTTTCTTAGCGGGTTTAACTCTCGATCATTCTCAGCTAACAACCACGTGTGAAAGTTGTCATGATGGAGTCACTGCGGTAGGTTTGCCAAGTTTCCATATCCCGAGCACGGTAAAATGTGGGACTTGCCATTTTGAAACCCAATGGCGACCTGTGCGGAATGTTGATCATACGCAAATTCAGGGCGAATGTGGCCAGTGTCATAATGGCGTAACAGCAAGTGGACGTTCCAGTGCCCATGTTACGACAACCGGTGATTGTCAAGCTTGCCATTCCATTACGATTTGGTCACCTGCCACCAGTGTTGATCATAATGAAACCATTGGGAGATGCGCTACTTGCCACAATGGAATACAGGTGCGTGGCAAAGGCATAACACATATAGAATCAACAGAAGTTTGTGAAGCCTGCCATACCAGCACCAATTGGTCATCAATTACTCAGCTCGATCACACGGAAGTTGTGGGTAGTTGCTTTGTTTGTCATAATGGCACCAATGTCACAGGTAAGTCCGTGAATCATATTTCAAGCACGGATCAATGTGAAACTTGCCATGCGACTCGTGGCTGGTTGCCAATTCTCGGTATGGATCACACCGGTATTACCACTGGCTGTACAAATTGCCACAACAATACCAATGTCACAGGTAAGTCCGTTAATCATATGCAAAGCACGGATCAATGTGAAACTTGCCATTCCGCCCGTGGTTGGTTGCCAATTGTCAGTATGGATCACACTGGCATCACTACCGGTTGTCTGAATTGCCATAATGCGATATTGGGCAAATCGGTGAATCATGTACAAAGTGTCGATCAATGCGAACTCTGCCATGCCACCATCGCTTGGGCGCCGGTGATTAGTATGGACCATACCGGTATCGCCACAAATTGTATTAGCTGTCATGCAGATACAACATTAGGCAAACCAGCCAATCACATTCAAACATCAGACCGATGCGAAACTTGCCATACCACGAACGCTTGGGTACCTGCCATCGGCATGGACCATACCGGTATTAGCCGTGGATGTATTACCTGCCACGATGGTACGCGTGCTACCGGTAAATCCATCAACCATATCCAAAGCTCAAATCAGTGTGAAGCCTGCCATTCCTCATTGGGTTGGTTACCTATCATCGGTATGGATCATACGGGTATTACGAGTAGATGTGCCAGTTGCCATAATGGTCGAACAGCCGTAGGAAAAACGATAGATCATATTATTAGTTCAGATGTGTGTGAAGCCTGCCATGACACAACGTCATGGGCAATGACAACAATCAAAAAAATAGACCATAATCAAGTGGTTGGTGACTGCATTAATTGTCATAACAGTACCACAGCCGTTGGTAAATCAAACAGACATATCATTAGTTCAGATGTGTGCCAAGCGTGTCACACCAGCACATTGTGGATACCGGCGATCACAGTCGATCACAGTGAAGTCATTGGAAATTGTGTAAGTTGTCACAGCTTATCGCTGAGGCATATTAACACAACAAATCAATGCGAGGCTTGTCATACTCCATCTGTTGGTTGGCGACCAGTCATCACCGTTGATCATAACGAGGTCTTGGGATCATGTAATGGCTGCCATACAATATCACGAACGCATCCAAATACCTCTAATTCTTGTGAAGCCTGCCATAACTCGGTCTCTTGGCGCCCAGTGATTAGCATGGATCACAATGAAGTTTTAGGAAGTTGTGCTGATTGCCATAATACGTCAGCTGGACATATATTAACAACCAGTCTTTGCCAAGCCTGTCATGTGACAACCTCTTGGAGGCAAGTCCCACGCCTGGATCATAATGAGGTACTGGGATCATGCTCAACCTGTCATCCGCTAACGAGAATTAGCGACCATGATGGCGTTCCTCTTACGCAGGAATGTAATGAGTGTCATTCGACTCAAACTTGGGATCTATAATATTCACTAAAAATAAGTTAGCTTCTCTGTCGCAATAAAAACTAGCGACAGAGAAGCGATTGTTTTCATCCCGCCTCAGAATATCTATGCGTTATCACTTGCGTAAGTTTAAACTGATTTCAGGAAAAATAGACTCGTCGTGCGGATTAAGCGCAGCGAATCCGCTATCAACCCGACTCAAAAACAGATCAATACCCTCTAGCATTATTCTTATTTCAATGGCATATATTAGAACATGATGACATCACTCATGCCGGAGTGGATTCGCTACGCTTAATCCACACGACATAGCTAAAAGAAGAGGCCACGATATTTTTTAATGATTTTTCTTGTAAAAAACGGCATAAAATAACTTTTCCTCTGAAAGCAATTTAAACTTACTCGCTTGCTAAAAGAATAAAAGCATGTTTTCATTAACGGCCAGATAGGTTGTATAAAAGTGTATAGCCTACTTCTACTGATTCATTACTCAGCATCAATATAAAATAGCCTAGCTAGTGAAAATGGTCAATCCATCCAGAAACCTATTAATTCTAAGTACTCTGTTATTTTTTATTTTATCGATTTTTATTTTCTTTGTTGCGTTAGCTTCACCCAATGAAAATACCCTAGACCAGTCAAACGATCTTGCTCTGGATGTTATTGACGACGTATGGGAAGAAGAGAAAGTCGAGCCTCTCACCCTGGACTATTATTATAATTTTGATCTTTATTATTCGAGTGCGGGTGCTGTTATCAATTTAACTGGGCTGCCCGTGCCAGATGTTGGGCAACGCTCAGAATTAACTGTTTATAAAGATCTGTTAAAACGTTCCTATATCCCACAATTTTTATTTATCGAAGCTAGCATTAATCTGATGCCGATTGTTGGCACTTATATCAGAGAAAAGCATCTTCGGTTTTATCAGAAAATGGACCTAAGCCGTCATTTTAACGCCGTGGAATCGGCAACTATAGGATTTGAGGAACCCTATGCGCTATCAATATTTCTCAATAACATGGTAACCTATAGCGCCGAAAATCGTACTGAAAGCACTAACCGGGGCTTTATGGGTTATCTTATCAGTACCGGTAATTTCCATATACAGCGCAACCGACTAGTAAAAGATAATTGGTGGCAAATTGAATGGAAGATGAAGGGCGATATTCAAAGAGAGAGTGAAAATTTAAGTTGGAGTTTTCGCGTTGGTGGAAAGTTCCATGATAATCAAGAAATTACAGATTTATATTATATCACGCTAAGGCGTAGTCAACTTACTCGTTATGGGCCTATTCTTTCTTGGATATTTAATAGCGGTTTTGAATATACACATATGGTTAGCCAAACATCATTTAATGTTGTGGAAGCTCAGCTTATTTTATCAAAAAAAATTCCGTCAAGGCACAGCAACATTATATTTTCATTCGATATTGGACTGATCCATAGCACACGTAAAAAGTATTCGGGATCATTGCAAAAAACACAATCTAATGATGTAGAAACGATCCTTGTTTTACGACCAATGATAGAGTTTTAAGAGATAAAAATGGACTCGTAATAACCTCCCGGTTTCTCACCCTATACCTTAAAATTCATCAAGTAATTTAAACTGCTGCATCACATGATCAGGGATAGGAATACGCCTCGCAATATTGCCTTGTATCGAAATTCCCGAGTTTTCATACATTTCAAATTTGCTAACAAATTTTGCTAGCTCTTTTTGTTTTTCCTTGTCAAATTCTGCCATTTCCTTAGCAATTTCCGATTGAAAGGCATCTATTTCTTTTGCTGCTTCTTTTTTGAATGCGTTGATTTCCCGCTGTGCTTGTTCGTAAAGCTCAAATTCTTGTGTTTCGGATTCCACAAACATGCTACCTTGTTTGAGGTAAATCGAGAAATCATCGGCATGCGTATCGACTAAGAACTGAGTACCTCTAATGCCTAAAATAGCGAGTTTAACGCCGACTCGAAAAAGTCGTTTTCTTTTCATTCGTGCCACTTCAAATAACACCATGCCATCTTCGACATCAAAAAAATTAAAATCTTTAATGCGAAGTTGAGAAATCTCTTTAAGCACAACTTTTGAGCCATCAATGAGTTCGACAAATGCCTTGGATTGGTCCTTAGTGCGGATCACTGAACCGACTTGTAATGCCAGCCCTGGTATTGTCATTTTAACCGTAGGGTGTTGACTTGCCTGTCGAACAAGTACCGTGCCTTGATACTTGCTGATTTCACCGACGGAGGATTTAGATACATCAGTATTAGCCAATACAGCGACACCGAAAGATATCACCAGGCTCATCAATATACTCAAAAAAA
>VAPK010184178.1_pt1 | contig 63998 bp, 51 predicted proteins | sample 3395031 | NCBI WGS metagenome assembly VAPK01 (sample SAMN08290443, study PRJNA428436) | hydrothermal vent metagenome | isolation source: Deep-sea hydrothermal vent chimney 1 | place: Pacific Ocean: Juan De Fuca Ridge
ACTCACATATTGCGCCCAAACGGCGAGCATACGCAGCCATTTATGACTGATCTTGGTCTCGTCTACAATGGTGACATGGTAGAGTAAATCCCAGATTTTGTAGATGTTATGAAAACGTCCAATCAGGAACCCATTTTGTCGTACGGTTTCCAGGTGAATCGCTTGACTAAAATAGCTGCCACTATTAGGGCTCGAATCTAAAACACCGGAGGCAAAACAAGCAAACAAGTTTTTTACTTTATTGGTGATCACCTCGTCGATCCCTGTTTCGCTCGTTAACACATCCGGCTCGACTTCAAAAACAGGACCGACCAATAATAGGATATCGTTTACCGCCTCCCCTTTCATGCTCACATGACGATACTGCATCCGGTAATTTTCTAGGCCGTAAACATTATCCAAAGAAACAAAGTCCCCTTTCGCCGCTTGTTCCTTAATAACAAGCGACTGATACAGCCATAACAACGAATAGATACGCCAATATTTAACCATCGTCTGTGCCAAAAATTCCAGTGAATGCAAATTGCCCGGCAAGACAGGAAAAATCTGATAAGAGAAATCTTCATACAGCGCCTTAAGTAGATCAAGCCGGACAACATTATCTGGATCTTGTTTTTTTTCGAGGATTTTATGCAGAAACCAATCGATAATTTTTTGTGAAAACCGGTTAAAATCTGCTTGCGTGGGGAAGTGATTGTGGAATGACGGCTGTGCGGAATAGCTATCTGCCTTCAGAAAATGTTGGTAGAGCTGTTTAAGTTGATCTAGTTTGATAATACGTAAAGGCACCCCTTCGCCAAGCGCTAAATTATCCAGCAAAATTTGATGTATAACCCAACCTTCTGGCGTATCGCAAAAATAGTGACTCTTATCCATGCTCGCAAGCGTCCTTAAATAATGAAAATCCGCTTTAGAATAAAAAAATTATTCCAGACTAAACTAATGAATCAGCCAACAAAAATAACCTAGCAGGCAATAGAGTGCTCACATGCCCACAAATTTTTTTTTGATTTCAAACAGGAAGGAGTGAGTTACTGTGTCATACGCATCAATTTTACCCGTTTTCCACATCCCCACATTAAGCTATTTTAATGCGTTGCTCGGCAGAGACTTGAATTGTGTAGCCAACGCATTTAATCTATTTATCATTATTATTTGTACTAAATAACCTACTTTTTTAACACAACAGCGATGGCAAATCAAAATAAATATAAAATAAATGCAGGCGACGAACAAAAACCCATCAATGCATGTTAAAATATTAAATCTTTAAAATAACTAAACTTTAGTTGAATGAGGCAATGGTGTTATGGATGTCAAAATCCCCGGCTATCAAATTTTACAGCGACTCGGCCGTGGGGGTTCCGCTGATGTGTATCTGGCTATTCAATCTTGCTTAAAACGGGAAGTCGCATTAAAAATACTCCGTCACATAGGTGATAATGCAGAAGCTCGATCACGCTTTCAACACGAAGGAGAAAGCATTGCCAATCTTGCGCACCATCATATTGTAACGATCTATGACATGGGCATAAAAAATGATACCTATTATATTGCCATGGAATACTTGTCAGACGGAACCCTCAAAGAACGAATCCAAAATCAAGCCTACCCTTTAGCGCAAAAAATTAATATCATCACCCAAATCAGTGCCGCATTGGATTATGCCCATCAAAAGCGATATGTTCATCGTGATATCAAACCTGCCAATATTTTATTTCATACCGATGGTCGTGCTATCTTAACCGACTTCGGGATTGCGAAACTATTGCATGAAGGCCCCGCATTCACATTAACCGGCAATCACGCACTGATGGGCACCTGTCAATATATGTCACCCGAACAAGCCGATGAAAAAAAACATATCGATACACGCAGCGATATTTACAGCTTGGGTATTGTGTTTTTTGAAATGCTCACGGGCTCGCTCCCTTATCAATCCGAAAGTGTCTTTGGTTACTGCTATCAACACAACAAGGCACCCATTCCCACGTTACCCGCCCCATGGCAATACTTTCAAGCCATCATTAACAAAGCACTCGCCAAACATCCTGATCAGCGTTATCAAACAACGGCAGACTTTACTCAGGATATTTTTAGCATCACAGAGACAAGCAACGTTATCACCTCCTCACCGCCCAAGCGTATTATCTCAGACAATGCAAATGCAATCTCAGCAATCGCCAACGATCAACCGTTAATGATCGTGGACATCAATAAATTCGGCGACCCTCCTCTCCCTCCGTCTGCCAAATCAAAAACTAGGATGTTGCTAAGTTATGGGAGTCTACTGACTATCGTGGCCCTGATAGGTCTGGGTTATGGATTAAGGCCCAATGAGCTAAAACCTGAACAGGCCGTGCAACAAGCGTCAATACTCTCAATAAAACCCATTGAAACTAAAAATGATATTATTGATCAACCTAAAATATCTCAAGCACATCTCACCCGCTCAACAGAACAATTGCTCGCCCAAGCCAAAAAATGGGTCATCGCACACCAATACAAAAATGCTACGGAACAATACCAGGCTGTCCTTGCATTAGATTCTGACAATACCCAGGCGCAACAAGGTTTAAAAATAATCGCAGATCAAATTATCGTATTAGCCAACCAAGCCTTAAGCAAAAACGATTTCAAGCGGGGTTTACAATACATTGACGAAGGTTTAAGTCTATTACCGAAACATCGCTTATTAAATCAATTGAGACAGATTGTCACGGCACGGGCCAGCGAATGATAAATGAGGTCAAGTTACTTTATTAATAATACTTTTTATCATCCCATCAATTTTTCGTCTTCACTCTTCATCGTTTGTAAGTTTAAACTGACTTCAGAAAAAATAGACGGGTAATGTGGATTAAGCACAGCGAATCCACAAAAAACAAATGTCGAAAACCAATAAATGCCCCTTTGGCCGCGTCATCATTCAATGCCACACTATTACATCGCTCATCGCTGACGTGGATTCGCTACGCTTAATCCACGCTACATGGAGAAAAGAAAAGGAAACGATATTTTTTAATGATTTTTCCTGAAGTCAGTTTAAACTTACGCCATATAGAAAAATCGCTCTGCCATTTTCTCGATAAACAACAATTGTTCTAAACCCCGAACTCTCGAAGCTGGCCAGTACTGACATTACAACCAATTTACCATACAAATAAAGTGTGACACCAATTAACGAAAATTCCAGAGAAAAAGAGATTCGTTAGGCATTTTCTATTGCCTGTTTCATCGCTAAAAACGAAACGCCTATAGCCTTTTTAGTTAAATCATCGGTGAGATTCATATTTTTATCAAATTTTCTTTTGGCATAGGGAATATTAATAGATCCCTCAACGACTACATTTGTATTCATTGCACTGAGTATTAGAACTAATGGGCTATGTGAACGCACACCTCCTAGCCCACTCGTAGAAACGCTGGTGACGACCACGGGTTTTAAAATTAATATATCTGAAGACACTAACCAATCAAGTGTATTTTTCAAAGCTCCGGGGACTCCATGAGCATACTCAGGAGTGCTAATTATTACCCCATCAAATTCTCGGATCATAGATATTAACAAACAGACAGAATCAGGGACATCGCTATCATCAATGTCTGGGTCAAAAATCGGTATATCTTTCATCTGATCATACACCGTTACAGATGCATTTTTCGGGCAAAGCTTTTTCATGGCACGAAGCAATGCTAAATTATATGATCCATTTCTAACACTTCCCGATATGGCTAATAAATTCATACAGATGTTTTCCTATTTGCCAAAATAACTTGAAATATGTTGCCATCTTTATTGATGTCTGATGATTTGTCTCACCGGTTTGTATAAGCTGGCGAATTTTTTGGAACAAAAAAGGTGACAGATTATACAAATTCGTGTGCAGCAACTTGTTATAGCATTTCTCCACTGCTGCTCTTTAAAACAACTGAATTTCCGGCGGCCACCTATAAATTTCTTTTAACTGTTTTGGCGTTATCTGCTTTTAAGGAAACAGGTTGGGGGGTGCATAAAAGCTTTATCAGCCATGGAATTTACGACTCAGGAACGAAACCACGGCATTGAATTGACAGAGAGAACAGATTCAAAGAGTGGTGTGGCTTGTTATGCCGCCCGCTGGAATTCACAAAAAAACGTTCATCCCAGCCTACGCAATATCCTATTCCCGATCGCTATGTCTAGTTTTTGTATGCTTTGGGCCTCTTAATTCATGCCAAAACCCTTACATCATTGATTTTGTTCCAGAGATATATTTCTCTCCCCATTTTTTCATGACTAATAATATCTCCCCTAACGCTTTGCCTTTCGGCGTCAACGTATACGAATAACGCACCGGCCGCTCCTGATAGGGTGTCTTAATAATAATACCTTGCCGCTGAAGCCGCTTCAAACGATCCGCCAGAATATTGGTCGGAATGACTTCCGGTGAATCTGCAAACTCATTGTATGTTTTTTTACCAGCGAATAAGTCTCGTACAACAAGTAGCGTCCATTTATCGCCGATAATATCCAGGGTATTCGCCACTGGACAAAGTGATCTCTTAAGTTCCTTCGGTTTCGGCACCATTTTTTTTAATACCATGGTTTATCTAGCTAGGTTGTATGATTATTGGATCATTCGGCTTGAAAGTAGGCACATATCATTGCAACAGCATAACACAAGTTCGTTACATCTATCACTTGCTTTTTAAAAGTTACTGCCCTACAATGCAAGTTACTTTCATTTTTAAAGTAACCTTATTGTGGAGTAAAAATATGCGAATACGTCAATTTGTGAATGCCATCAGCTTCATCTCCCTTAGCATCGTTGCACTACCCAGCCTGGCTAATAACACCTGCCAAGCCTTTTTCCAAGGATATGAACAACATTTTCAGAAAAGAACCCCATACATCGTCCATGAAATTCCGCGAGGCGAATATCAATTACATGCGAGAGAATTCGGTATACGTGACAATCGCCCGACCGTTATTCTCATGCACGGCTTCCCCGACAGCCTACGTCTTTATGATCGCATCATCGCCAAACTCGCTCACCAAAACCACGTCATCGCCTTTGACTTTTTAGGCTGGGGAGCCTCAGATACCCCAGTGGAATACGATTATAGTGTGGCGGCACTCAAGATAGATTTAGACACCGTGATAAATTATTTCGCGTTAAACCAAGTCGTATTAGTCATGCATGACCTCTCAGGCTTACCAGCCATTGATTGGGCTTTGGAAAATACATCCCAAATTGCTGGACTCGTCTTGCTTGATACTTTTTACGGTCCTATGCCAACACTAAAAGCACCAGAAGCGATCGAGTTTTATGCTGCGCCGTCTCCGCAACGTGATACTTTCATACCATTAGTTACTCAAGACGACAAACTCTGGCTAGCCGGATTTAAAGAACAAGTCAATAAATTTTTCGAAACACCTCAACCGCGTAAAAAATTTACTAACATATTCTCCCATCAATCCTTGCAAATCCGACCGGCATTTTTCGCGCTAACTGATAGTTTGTTTCATGAGATTGAACAACGAGCCATTCCACAATACACGTTACTTCCCGCTTTTGAAGCACCAGTACGTATTATTTTTGGTGCCCAAGACCCCTACATGAATACCGGTGTTGCCGAAGATTTTCATGGTTTGTTTGCCAATTCTGAATTATTTTTAATAGAAAACGCAGGCCATTTTGTGCAGCTAGATCAGCCAAAAATCGTCAGTAATTTGATTATAGAGTTTATTGAGGAGATGATGCCAGTGGTATCGTCGAGCGAAGAAAAATCTATATGGTATCAAACATCAAGCCAGAATTAATTTCGCTACGAGTGTAAATCAAACCTAGCTTCCAGTCGGATACGACGCCAAAAAACACTCAAATAAAATAACTCGCAGAAAATAAAAAACCCACCCGCTCTTGTTAATTACACAAGAACGAGTGGGCTCAAACTTGAACTATATTAACAACTATCCGCTTGGATTTCCCCTCCGGCTTCTCCTCGCACTCCAGCCTCTCATCGAATCACAAAGCGATAACGCTCAGGCCTATCTGAATCAACGACCAAATCATTGACCTCGGCGCGAGAAACTCCAGTTTCTAGTCATTACTATTATAATTATACTCCCCCCCCCGCAACGACCGTAACCGCAATTGATGGTGGATTTCCATCAATTTGGCCAGCCGCATTTCTTACAATAAGTGTGACCACATAAGTACCAACTTGATTAAATGTCACAATACCTGGATTTTGTGCTGTCGTATTTGGCGTTGCTCCTGAGAAATTCCACAAATATGAGAGCAGCCCACCATTCGGGTCCGTACCCGTACCAGCAAAGTTGATGCTACCACCAACCGGAATCGTCATATCCCCTCCGGGTGACAATATGCTACCCGTGACTTGAGTATTCGCCGGAGGATTGGGTGACGGTGGGGTGGGGTTAGGCACCGGTGGCGTCGGTGTGGCACTTGGATCCATGACAATGATATGCCGTTCATCACTAATTTTTATCTGCACACCATCAAGATCAACGCCGATGGCTTTGTATTCGACTTCATAGGTCCCCGGCGTATCAAATACGACCTCACTCGGTATCTGTTCTAAAATATCAGGCATAATTACATTGTTTTCACTCTCAAATTCCCAACGATAGCTTGCAGAACCTGTCGCACCAACATCAATACCCATCGCTACGAAATTAATCGCTTCACCCACGTTAATCATCATATCTGTGGCCGGCTCAATAATACCGCCGTCAATATCATTGGGATCATTAACCTTAACTCTAACGCGTGTTCTCGCACGCTTGGTAACGACACCATTGGGATCCACAACCATGGCAATGACAATGACATTGTAACCACCCGGCTGATCAAAGGTAACTGAACCTGGATTCTGCTCCATGACATCCGGAATATTTTTACCAAACACCCACTGGTAAACGATATTTGCCGCACGGTCTGTGGGATCAACAGCGATACTTTGAAAATTAATGGAGTCTCCGAGATTAATGGTCATCAGTGTGTCTGGAGAAACAATTTTTACTCTAAATGCATTTGGCTCAACAACATTAATAATGCGTCTCACTTTATTTGCAACTTTTTGCCCAGCTGCATTAGCGACCACGAACTTGACAAAATAACGCCCTGCCCTACTGAAGGTAATCGCGCCTGGGTTTAATTCCAGTGAATCAGGTGCAGCGTCATCAAAAGCCCAATGGTATTGCAATGGAGGAATAGCCAAGGGATGCCCAGTGGCTGCTTCTGCGATAAAATTAATGCTTTCGCCAGCATTAATGGTAATATTCCCCGTTGGCGTTAAGATGTGATTACTGGTGAGTCCCGGATCATTATCAACAGCACGGTCTTGTACTGTAATCACCCGTACCGCAGGCGTTGGATCTGCTAGCCCTAAGCCATCAATCACCGTGAGTGTGACATTAAAAATGCCAGCGGACGGAAAAGCCACTCGTCCGGGATTCTGCAAAGTAATAGAGCCCGGCGATCCACCAATAAAATCCCATTGATAAGACAATGGCATATCGCTATCCGGATCGGATCCCGCGCCACCAAACAATAGCGAATCTCCTACACTAATAGTCACATCATTGCTTGGCGAACTAATAACGCTATCAGGCGGAATATTTTCATACATAGGCATCACGGTGACTGTCACCTGGTCAGGATTGACACTGACTAAACCCGCTGAGTTCTGAACACTTAAGCTAATAACAAAAGTACCGGGAACATTAAACATCAAGTTGCCAGGATTACGGGCTAATGTATCAGGTGTTGGTGAGGGAAAGGCATCTCCGAAATTCCAAAAATAAGTTAAATCCACTGGACTCGGCACTCCGATGCCGCTGCCGTTGCCAACAAACATTAATGAATCACCCACATTAATTGTTGCGTCGCTACCTGGTGAAAGTATTTGTGCAATCGGTGGTTCAGCAGCGGGGTTATTGCCTATATCACTTTCTACAATCACAATCCGTTCCACCGGCGTTGGATCAATAACACCGACGCTATTAGTCACTGTAAGCTGTATTTTATAGGTACCTATTTTAGTGAAAGTCACATTTCCTGGATTCTGGACAAGAGTATTTGGTGCGGCTCCGGCAAAATTCCAATTAAAAGAAATGGGCGTATTACCATTCGGATCAAACGCAACCGCCGCAAAATTCAGCTTATCGCCAATCCGAATGGTCGTATTTTGTACCGGACTAACAATCGCCCCATTCGGCCAGCTTGCGAGTGGTGATGACTGATCCTTTATCGCGGCGGGCCGAAGGGCACGATTTAATTCTGCGGCGGGTTCTTGTCCTAAGGTAACACAGTTAGCTGGGGCTTTGCTGACTTGCTGAGTTTTTTCACTGCGACCAAAGTCTACTTTAACAGAGCACACGGCACTAGCGACTTGCAACGACCAGGCACCATTCTTTACTTTCGGCTTACCAATCAAGCTGCCACTATCACCATCATAAACCTGTACAGTTTTCTGCTGACCTTTAGCGCTACCTGATACCAAAAGCAGACCACTATTCGCATTCCACCGAGCACCAGAAATTTCTTCCTGTACTGTATTACCTGGTAATCCTTGTTCTCCACAAGAAGTCATTAAAAATAAAAATGGTAAAAATATAAAAGCAGACCACCACAAAGATCGCCCGTTTATTGATTTATTGTTAGCAATCATCCCGTCACTTCCCCCTTGATACAAAGACGTCAATTATTTTCAATCAGTTTTTATAAACCAATAAAATAAAATTAATATTAATTTCGGTTCAATATGGATTCCAGGATCGTGGAAAAACTGCAGACTGAAATAGCTAATTCGGTTAAAAAATGCAACAAATAATCCTAATTGTATGCTAGAGCCGCAAAATATTGTCCAAATTAGCTCGCTGACTCAAGTCGTCAAATAAGACCCCGGAATCCATCTTGAGCTTAAATTTTTTTAGAATCCGTCTTTATCTAGAGCTACATCTCAGACTAAGTCATGTAATCTCGCTTGAATACATGCTCAACTGAAAAACCTATCATTCAGAGCATTCATTAAAATTTATCTTAAAACCCGATAGGCCCTAGATAAAATCAACAGAAACTCTTCCATACTTAAATACCAAATTATTTTTACAGGACAAACAGAAAAATGCCTGTGATAACACCGACGGGGAGAAAATTAATATGAAATACACGAAGATATGAATAACAGCAATACACCATGAAAACACTGAGCTATTAGAGTAAACCCTTCAAAATACAAACAGTTATTCTATATAGCCATATTAACATGCTATCTTCTATTGCTCTTATCAAGCTATTATTTTTCCCTGTCCCACGTTTTAAAAACCATGACGTTTATTATTATTTTAAAAACACGCCACGTACACTTTTTGATTATTATTTTTTTGTTCTATCTCTTAGAATAGCGCTTTTTCTCTCAAGATCAAGCGCTATTCTAAAAATAGGGTCGATTGGTTCATGCTACTTTGCATTCGCTTTCGCAGCATTGTTGAAATAGTTTGTTTTTTCAGTGTTTTTTGGAAACGATACGCCATTCATTAAATCAACCACTAAAATGGTTTCCCCGGCGCCTCTTTCCCTATTTGATAAAAATAGATCATGGCGTAGGCTTTTTAAACCTTTCCTGCCACTGCAATACCAATCCGTAAATCACTGGCAATACTAACAAACTCAAGATGGTGACGCTTAGCATGCCTCCCACCATCGGTGCGGCAATGCGTTGCATCACCTCAGAGCCCGTCCCGCTCCCCCACATAATTGGCAACAATCCGGCAACGATTGCTGTCGCGGTCATGGCAATCGGGCGCACACGTTCCGAGGTGCCTGTATGCACCGCCAACATAATTTCTTGGTTACTCAATCGCACATGCCCTATCGATGTATCCTCTTGCTTGGATGCCAGCGCTTTTTTGTGTCGTTGTCGTTTGATTTCCTGATCAATAAACGTTAGCACTAACACGCCAATCTCTGCGGCTACTCCCGCTAAGGCAATAAAACCCACCACCACCGCCACTGAAAGATTAAATTCTAACCAATAAATTAACCAAAACCCGCCAATTAAACCGAAAGGAATCGATAACATCACCACCAGCGGTTCTGCCACATTACGGAAATTAAAATACAGCAACAGAAAAATAATCAACAAGGTCAGTGGTACAACCATTTTTAAACGATTCGCTGCACGCTCCATATACTCAAATTGTCCCGACCACACTAGCGTATAGCCGGCCGGAATATCCACTTGAGCTGCCACCAACTGTTTGGCTTGCGCCACATAACCCCCAATATCCGACGTTTTAATATCCACATAAACCCAGGCATTGGGACGTGAATTCTCACTTTTAATGGCAGGCGGTCCACGCCTTAAATGCAAATCGGCCACCAGTGATAACGGAATTTGCACCCCGGAAGGTGCCGGAATTAATACACGCTGCAATTGTTCTAGGTTATCCCGTAATTCCCGTGGATAGCGGAGATTCACGGGATAGCGCTCCAAACCTTCCACCGTTTGGGTAATGTTCATGCCACCAATGGCGCTTTGGATAATATCTTGTATATCGCCAATAGTTAAACCGTATCTTGCCGCTTCATTCCGATGAATATCAAAATCCAGATAATATCCACCGGCCGCCTTGTCACCAAACGCAGATAAGGTATCTGGTAAGGTTTTTAAGGTTTGTTCAATATCACCAGCGACTTTTTCCAATACATTAAGATCTGGACCACTGACTTTGATACCTATTGGTGTTTTAATTCCCGTCGATAGCATGTCGATACGCGTTTTGATCGGCATAGTCCAGGCATTGGCTAACCCTGGAAATTTAATGGCCGCATCCATTTCATTCATTAACTGCTTAGTTGTTTTTTCAGGATCAGGCCATTGCTCACGCGGTTTAAGCCGCACCGTGGTCTCTAACATCGACAACGGTGCCGGGTCAGTGGCACTATCTGCTCGTCCAACTTTTCCAAAAACAGAGCGAACTTCAGGAAAAGATTTAAGTATCTTGTCCGTTTGTTGCAAAATCTCTTTGGCCTTGGTAATCGATAAACCCGGATAGGTTGTCGGCATATAAAGGATGTCACCTTCATCTAACGGCGGCATAAACTCACTACCGAGTTTTGTCACTGGGTAGCTGCTCGCAACTAACAGCATCACGGCCAATAGTAGAATGATTTTTTTGTAACGAATGGCGGCGGCTAATACGGGTGCATGCATCCAATGAAGCAAGCGATTTACCGGATTTTTAGCTTCCGGCAAAATTTTACCTCGAATAAAATACCCCATGAGTACCGGCACCAAGGTAATCGCTAAAATGGCGGCCGCCGCCATCGCATAAGTTTTAGTAAACGCAAGCGGCGCAAATAAACGCCCTTCTTGCGCCTGCAAGGTAAATACAGGCAAGAATGATACGGTGATAATCAACAATGAAAAAAACAACGCGGGTCCGACTTCTTTTGAGGCCACCGCCACGGTTTGCCAACGCTCGTCAGAGCTTAACTTAGCACCTTTACTGCGCGCCGCATTTTCTAAATGCTTATGGGTGTTTTCGATCATCACAATGGCACCATCGACCATCGCACCAATGGCAATGGCAATACCACCCAGCGACATAATGTTTGCATTAATGCCCTGCCATTTCATGACAGTGAAAGCCATCAGAATACCTATGGGCAAGGTCAAAATCGCCACCAAGGCCGAACGAGCATGCAATAAAAATAAAATACATATCACGCCGACGACAATGGATTCTTCAATCAATTTTTCTGCCAAATTTCTCACTGCTCTCTCGATGAGATCACCTCGATCATACACCGGCACAATTTCCACCCCATCCGGTAAACCCGCCGCAAGTTCAGCCAATTTGGTACGTACCCGCTGGATGGTCTTTAAGGCATTTTCGCCATAACGCATAATCACTATGCCACCAGCGACTTCACCTTCACCATTGAACTCAGCAACACCTCGACGCAATTCAGGCCCGAGATGTACATGCGCTACATCTTGCAATCGAATGGGTGTGCCATTATCGTCGACCCCCACGGGAATCCCTTTGAGGTCCTCCAGTGATTTAATATACCCCAAGCTACGCACCATGTATTCGGTTTCGGCCATTTCGATTAAACGCCCACCCACATCACGATTTGAACGTTGGATCGCGTGTTTTACTTTTGACAAAGGAATATGGTAGGCCAACAAGGCTTTGGGATCGACCTCCACTTGATATTGTTTCACGTGCCCACCCACCGAAGCGACTTCCGCCACCCCGGCCACGGTCTGTAATGGATAACGCAAATACCAGTCCTGCAAAGAACGTAATTGAGCCAAATCATGTTGGCCGCTGCGATCCACCAGCGCATATTCGTATATCCAACCCACGCCGGTGGCATCCGGCCCCAGGCTGGGATTCACATCGGCAGGTAATCGGCCACTCACATAATTTAAATATTCCAGTACACGCGAACGCGCCCAATAAATATCAGTGCCATCATCAAAAATAATATACACAAAAGAAAAACCGAAAAATGAATAACCACGGACCACTTTTGCATTAGGCACCGCTAACATGGCGGTCGTTAATGGATAGGTGACTTGGTCCTCCACCACCTGTGGTGCTTGACCGGCATATTCGGTAAACACAATAACTTGCACATCGGACAAATCAGGAATCGCATCCAGCGGTATATTGCGTAATGCCCATATTCCAACAGCCACCAATAAAAAGGCGGCCAATAAAATTTGAAATTTTTCTTTTAAAGAACTATCTATAATAGATTTAATCATGAAGTGCCCCCTACTCTGACATCGGTATGTCTGACATATCCATATCATCCATATTCATGTTTGGGTCTTGTACGGCTTTCGATTCCATCGACATGTCTGACATGTCGATGTCCGCACGATTGGCTGAGGACTCACTCGCTTGCATCGCTTCCATCATTTTTGCTGTGGCCTCGCGTAATTTGGATTCCGAATCAATCAAAAAGACCGCCGATGTCACCACTTGCTCACCTACCTCGACACCCTTTAAAATTTGGGTAAATCCCTCGGCGCTCAGCCCAATGCTAACTTCACGTGGTTCAAACTTACCCTCTCCTCGCAACACAAACACTTGTTCACGACTCCCCGAACGTACAATCGCCTCACTGGGCACGACCGTGGCCTCCGGTTGTGGGTCGACGTATAACACGACATTGGCAAACATACCCGGCTTCAGCACTAACCCCGGATTAGCAAACGACAAGCGAACTCGCACAGTGCGTGTTTTACCTTCTAAATAAGGATAAATAAAACGCACTTTTCCTTTAAAGAGACGCCCCGGCGCCGCTCGAACTCGCATTTCCACCCGATCTCCCACTTTCACCCACGGCAGCTCATCTTCATACACATCCACATAAACCCAAACGCGACTGAGATCGGCAATCAAATATAATTGATCTTTCGGCGTCACATATTGCCCCTCTCGTGCACCAATATTCATAATCGTGCCCACAAAAGGTGAATGGATGTGCAAATATTTACGGATCTGTCGAGTTTTTTCCAATTCTTTGAGTTGATGGCTAGGCACATCCAATAACTCCAACCGCTCCCGACTACTCTCTAGCATTGTTCGCGTGGTTTTCAGAAGCTGGGAAGCTGGCTTGTCTTTCACTACATCCCAATTACTTAAAGCAATTAAATATTCCCGTTGAGCCGCCACCAAATCCGGCGAATAAATACTCAATAGCATACTGTCTTTTTTGACTGGCGCGCCGGTTTCATCCACCATCAGCTTTTCAATCCAGCCGGTTGTTTTGGGGTGCAATCGAGCTAAGCGCTCTTCATTGAAGTCCACTCGCCCCAATGCATCTAAACGTCTAGCGATACTACGTCGTGCAACTTTCGCCGAACGAACACCAATATTTTGTACGGTGACAGGATCAATGGTGACGGTGCCAGTCGGTTCATCATCCCGCTGACCACCCTCGGCATAAACTGGGATATAATCCATGCCCATTTCATCTTGAGCCGGCACCGGTGAAGTGATCGCTGGGTTCATGGGATTACGGTAAAACAACACTTCTGGCGGCGATTTTTCCTCATCAGCATAAACTGGAATATAATCCATACCCATTTCATCTTGAGCCGGCACCGGTGAAGTAATCGCTGGGTTCATGGGATTACGGTAAAATAAGGCTTGCCGCTCCGATGTCGCATCCGCCGGCTGGCTCACCGTCATCGTGCCTTTAAAAATATGGCTATCCAGCCATGACTTTAAAGGCGGACTCGAAGCCACCCAATAGCCACCCACTGCGCCAAAAATCAATGTGACAAAAGCAATAAAAACAGCCTTTTTATTCATTTCTTTGTTACCTCACTACCGACGACCGCATTCAACGCAGCCAAAGCTTGATTCGCCGTACTGATAGCTTGCCAATATTGCGTTTCATAGTTTAGCAAGGTCATTTGGGCACGTAATAAATTAAGAAAATCCACTTTGTTAACCTGATATCCGGCTAACATGGCATCGACCGTTTGACTAGCTTGAGGGATGATACTTCCTTGATAAAGCTCAGCTTGTTGTTGGGCACGTTGAAATTCCGCCCGCTTAACGGCAATATTTTCCGCAATTTGATTGCGTAAATCCTCCAGCGCATACTTTTGCGATTGCCACTCATAAGTACGTTGATCTTGCGCGGGCGCTTGCCGCTTATCGGTATAGATCGGTAAATTCATAGAGAATTGAAAACTCACCAAGTCCGTCAAATCATCTCGCCAACCGTAATTTGCTCCCACCCGAAAATCAGGATAATAATTTTTTTTGGCAAGTGCCACGCGACGCTGTGCTGCTTGCACTTTATAATGGCTAGACTGAAGTTCTGGCCGGTGCTGTTCGGCCTGTTGTATGAGGTGCTCCGTTGAAGTCAATGTGGGTAATTGTTCCGATACTTGACTGGGCAATACCACAGAAATAGACACGTCACGACCTAACAGGCCATTAAATTGGGCGGTGCTGATATGCCGATTAGCATTGAGCTGATATTCATTGTCAAGCAAGCGTGACAATTCCACCTGAGCCAGTAATACATCTTGTTGCAAACCTTGCCCGACAGCATATTTAGTTTGCGCCACATCAATCAGTTGCTGTAACAATTGATAGTTACGTCGTACCGTCACCAAAGCTTTATCTAAATATAACAATTGCCACCATTGCGCGGTCACCCAGTGGATCAATTGGGTTTTAATTTCTTGCACGCCAGCCGTGGCCGCTTGCGCTTCTAGCTCGGCACTTTGCTGACGCAATTGTAATTTACCCGGATAGGGTATCATCTGACTGACTCCAATTTGAAGTTGTGTCATGGGCGTTTGATTTAATGAAAAATTATCCAATGGCAAATTGGCCACATTTAATTTCAATTGTGGTTCAGGGTAGGCCGCTTGCTGAGAAGGTATTTGCTGCATGGCATACATTTTCGCTTGTTTTTTTAATACGCTGGGATTGGCTGATAACGCGTACTGGACCGCTTTAGCTAACGGCATTAACTCACTTGAATTTTCAGCAATTTGGTGGATTTCAAATTCAGCGTTGGTCGGTGCCGCATAAGCGATCGCATTGATTAGAAATATAATAAAACTCATCCATAATGGATGACTAAAATAATGCTTTTTCATTCATAAAAATCCTCTGACATATCACGACTGAAAGCATGGGAAAATACAACATAATTCCACCAAAACTTTCAGAATGATATCGATTTTCAAGCGATCAAATGACGCTCGAAAAATAATTTTCTAACATGAACATGGATGCATTTCAACCGCTTGAAACACCCAAAACAATGTTATACACAGTACGGGTATAAACGATCATTTTCCCATCTCATCTTCATGGCGATCTTTAGAATAGCACAACGGTTCTGGTGATTTTTCGCCATCAGATTAGCCAAAGGTAGCGCCAAAATCTAGGCACGAAAATCCCACGTTATAACCGTACTAAGTGTAACAAAAAAAGGAGATAGAAAATTACCCAATAGAAAGGTAAATAGGAGGTTTCGGAGGTTTGATATCGACTTCAATGTCAATACTCATCATTGGGGCAAAAGAAGATAATGGTGAAGACGAAATCATCGGCAATGCGACAATACGTAAACGAACCGTCGCCCCGTGGCAATAGTCACAATGCTCGCATTGATCAGCACAAGAAGGACCTTGATGAGCGGCATTACCTGCCTCTAGGTTAGACGAATGGTAACTAAGCACATCCAACGAAGCACTGGAATCCTCCGTCACTGACCACATGTGCATTTCTTGGCCATTGGTAGCTATTGATTGCAATGGTCCAGCAAACGCCATAGCAATCGGTGCAATGATCAAAATCATTACCAACAATAAGCTTATATAACGTCCACGGGGATGACTGCACATGATGAGAAATATATCGACCAATAACAAAAAAGACTAAAGCACACTAGCATAACCAAATTGTCAGTAGCAAATCAAGCTAAATTTAGCCATACTTAGCACCATCATACACTGGGATTTTTTGCGATGGACATTCCTTAACAACCACTGATGGCAACCACCGTTATTTTGACCCTATCAAGGCGATTAATTCCAAAACAGGGGGATACAACAAACAATGCTCACGACAATGCCATCACCATGGAAAACGTTAACTTACGATTAGCGAAAATCGCTGAGGCCAAATCCATCGCCATAATCTCACGCGATCTCGTTGAAAACGAATTACCATGGCGTTGGACACCCTCTCGCATCCAAAAAAATATTCACAACCCTGACACGGTTGTCTTAGCGGCTGATATCGGCCATCGCCTGGTAGGTTTCGCCATCATGGACTTTGACGACGAAGAAGCCCATTTAAATCTGCTGGCGGTGAGCGAAAATTACCAGCGCAGCGGCATCGGCACACACCTCGTCAAATGGTTGGAAAAATCAGCCGTGGTCGCCGGCATCTCAATTATTTATCTCGAAGTTAGAGCAAGCAACACAGGCGCGCAAACATTTTATCAACAATTGGGTTATCGCAAAATTCAACATCTCTTCGGCTACTACCAAGGCCGTGAGGCAGCCGTGCGCATGGCTCGTGATTTATGGGATCACCCATCGAACATTAGTTAACCACCCCTTAGCTTATTAATCATTTAGGAATGGTTATACTCAGCGTAACTTCTACCGGCACAAATGATGTTAGAAGCAATGAACTCTTTTACATCAACATCAACATCAACATCAAAAATAATTTTATTCATCCGCCGCATCAATGAAAAAAATACGATGAGGCCGGTATGAGAAAATATACCCATTGCCAAATAGGCATACAATCCAAATTCAATTTTTAAAAAACTATGTTATGCTAACTGTCAAAACAAATCACCTCTACCATATGATGCTCTAAAAAATGGACATAACAAATTCAAAAGGATAAAATGGAAATGATACACTCCCAACGATATCGTACTAAAGTGACGGCTTGTCTCGTTCTTTTTTTGGCCGGCTTCACGCACACCAGTTTTGCCAACCACCAAACCCCCGATTTTTTTACCGAGTTTAACGATGCCTCAGAATTAATCGACTTTCAACGCCAAGATGGTGAAGGCATTGGCGGTGTGGCTTGGCTCGATTACGATAATGACAACGATCTCGATTTATTTCTGACCAATGATATTGGGGGACCGAATGCGCTGTTTCGCAATGACGGTGACGGTAGTTTTACTGATGTTTCGATGGCCTCAGGCATTGCCACCTCCACCGGACATAGCGGCGTTGTAGTCGGTGATATTGATAACGATGGCTATCCGGATATTTTTTTATCGGGCGCAGGCAAGTTTACCGGACCAGTGCAAAGTCCCACCCGACTATTTCATAACAAAGGTGATGGCACCTTTGAAGATATTACCGAAACCGCCGGTGTCCCCGGTGGAGAAACACACTTGTCAGCCGCCTTTGGAGACATCAATAAGGATGGCTATATTGATTTATTTATTACTAGTCCGGGGCACTTGGGTGCTATCTTTCCACCCGCCGAACAACATACCGACCGGCTTTACCTTAACAATGGTGATCTAACATTCACCGATATTACCGAATCCGCTGGCGTCCTAGGTGGACTCGGTTCTTGTGTCGTTTCGTTCACAGATTATAATCAAGATGGTTGGCTGGATTTATTGGTTGGCATTTGTAATGATGTCAATTTCTTGCCAGTCCCTTTTCATTTGTATCACAATAATGGCGACAATACATTTACCGATGCGGCTGCCACGGCAGGATTGGACATCGGTGGTTATTGGATGGCTATCGCCCCTGGCGATGTTAACAACGATGGCCATATTGATTTTTTTGCCACCAACTTCGGCCCCATTGGTATGGGACAACCGGCCCCCCATGCGCTATTCAAAAACAATGGCGATGGCACCTTCAGCGATATCACCAGTGAACAAATGGCAGTCCAGCCTTTTAGCTGGGGGGCCAGTATGGTTGACTTTAACAATGATGGTTATCTGGATTTATTTTATGGCGGCAATATGCCGAGCATGGGGGTTATTGACAATTCAGGCTATTTATTTTTTAACCAAGGCTCAGAAAACTTTGTACTCAGCAATGAAAACTTGAATATCGATTTAACATCAAAATATGTTTCCGGTATCGCCCAAGCCGATTACGACAATGACGGATTCGCAGATATTGCCATCATGACCTCACCCTATCGGCTTCACAACCCAGCCACCAACACCATCACTCCAGTACCTGGCGGTCAGCCCGTGTTATTACGCAATCGTGGCAACAACAATCGTTCGGTCACCATTAAGTTAGTCGGTAAACAAAGCAATCAGATGGCCATTGGCGCACGAATCGAACTTTATGCCGGCACGCAACGGCAAGTCAGAGAAGTCTATGCCGGTAGTAGTTTTGCATCATCAGAATCACCGTGGCCCAGCTTTGGTATCGGAAAACACAAATACGCCATCGTTAACGTCAAATGGCCTTCTGGTTTATCAGAATGGTTCCCACCGATTAAATCAGATCGGTTAACCACTCTGGTCGAAGGCAGTGGCCTCGCTTACCGACACGTACCACGAGGCATTGGCGTATCGATTGATAACATGCCATCAAGATCCTTGGACTATGATAAAATTAGAAGTCGACTTCGTCAGATGGGTGCCAACCGATGTCGTGGCATGAGTGTAGGAATAGGTCGAGGAGGATGTTTAGTCAACTAAATCCTAACGTTTCAAAAAATCTCTCTTTTCCATGCTCAGAAGAGGTGGCTACGCAGATCGTGTGAAGACGTCAGCAGTATTACGAAGAAATTTCAGTTGGAAAGGTTTTAATTTAGGTGTATCAAGCATGGGAATAAATACACAATTGAGACAGGTTCAACCTCAAAATAACAGAAGTGTAACGAATAGAATTTAACCATGCTCTTGAAATACTATTTACTACTATTTATCCTAATATTTTTTGGATGTGATAACAAAATGCCATCATCAACTGAGCAATTGAATATAGAAATTCATACAGAAATAGGAATACTAAATAAACTTATTTCACTACCCGCCGAACCACTCTCCGTTAAATGGGATTTAGATGAATCAAGTCAGAAAGGAACCGGTAGCTTACGAGCACTGTTGGAATTTAATGAGCAAGATAAGAAGAATATTATAGATAAAAGTGAAGCATTCGATAATAAATCTGACGATAGAATAGAAACAAAATTTTTTGATACCTGGTTACCGGCTAAAGCTAAAGAGGGTATCAACATTGAGAAAGTTACAGAGGCGTATGTGCTTATTGGTGTTTCGGTACGGCAGCCTAATCTGTTTACCCAAACAGAACTTTCTCCTTATGTGAACGGAAGTGTCACACCGTTGAATGGTGGTTATGTTCTGGTTACGCTTTACTCTATGTAGTAAGTCTTAGACAAATTTATTTGTTTTAATTGATTTAATTGATTGGCAACACCTAAATGGATTATGGATTTACACCCTCAACGTTTGAGATTTAGGTATTGATTGCGAGGTCTGTTTTTTTCTAAAATCAGTTTAAACTTACCGCTGAATCAATTACCACGGCTTGCCATAACTGAAATATCGCTCGTAGTTTTACCGGCTTTGCACGCCCAAAAAATCGAACAGTACGCTTTTGGTCACATCCCATAAACTGGGTTCTTTTATTTCATTTTTTCCTATCATCAGTTCCGGCTTATTTATAATTCAAACTTATATTACGTGTTTTGATTCGGCTGATCCATTTGTTTAAACAATCGAAAAGCCATCAATGCCAGCAATAAAACACCCGCCATCAGTACCGACCACAGGACGTATTTTTTCCAGTCTGTTTCAGGGCGAGGTGGCAACAGACGCGATTGATCTCCAAAATCGATGGCTGCACCGAGTTTTGCTGATTTTATCAGGTTGCCTTTTTGTATCATCGAACTCTCGCTCAATAACTGGCCTAACGACGCCGTTACCGGCCCAACCCGTGCGCTTCCATAGGTCAAGGTAAAGGGTGGCTCACCACTCGCTACAAATAAAAGTTGTTCTGGAATCCAACCTAAACGTAACTTCGGTAATCCCCTAAAACCACCATCACTGTTGAGTATTTTCACTCGCCAGTACCGATGTGAATTAATCGCCTGATGTATGACAGAATTAGACAATCGCGCATTATCAATATTCAGGTCATACAATAAACCATTGTAACGACGATACCAGGGACCAACTGAACTTGACGCCGACTCAATCAATACATTGACCAAGGTATTTTTCGACGGTAAATCGATATTCAGGCGATCAGCGGGCAGCACTGATTTTGTTTCAAAAAAATACGTCAAATTAGCCTGGTCAATATCAACCGGCATAAATTCTGACCAGTGCCTTGATTGAGTCTGATTTTTAAATTTCATGTGGCTGATAGTGGATGATGGTTTTAGCAAACGCCACCCATTAAGATCATCACTGCCCTCAAGTACAACATTGAGAATAAAATTTGCATCAGCTGATTCCCATTCAATCTCGAAATGATCTGGTGCCTCGGTTAATGCGCTGGCATCAATGATATAGGCGTAAAGGTATTGACCTTTTTTCTCGGCTTTTCCATCGTTCAGGTCAATGATTGCCCCCTGATCATTTGTGGTAATGCGAATATGACTGCTCGCCGCCTCTACTTTATCTTTTTTATACCATGGAAAGAACGGCAATTTAATTGTCGGCGCGGCCTTTTTAGTCATTCGTTCCGTCTGACGAATGACATGAGGAGCAATATCCCCGACACGACTAAAAATACGCAGGTCACCCCGGTCTTCTCGTGTCATTCCCTGGTATATTTTTTCATTCAGATACAATGAATAAACAGCACTATCACCATCAACCTTAATGCTATATCCATAGGCAAACTTATCTTTTGATACTTGAGTTTCTTCCCGTGCAAAACCTGTTGTTGCCACAACAAAAGCAAGCCATGTAATTATTGTCTTCATGCCTGCTCTCCTTCTTTTTGTGGCGGTAGCGGCGATAAATAATACCCAAACACCACCGCCAGTATACCAACGACGGTTATCGAAATGGCCATCGCCAATGCCCCGGCATTTGCAATATCAATCAAAAATAATTTTACCGCAACAACAATAAATAATCCAAGCCCAATAAACCAAAAATGGCGACTAAGACGTCGAGATGCATAGGTCATAATCGTGAGCGCCAACAAAGTCCATAAAACAGAGATGGCCCCCTGAAAAAGATCGGATGATAACAGACTATCCAGCGTGTGACGAACATCAAACCAGTGATGTATTGTTCTTGCCAACATCCCATTTAACCAGGAAAAACCTAAGGCGGCCAAAACATAATAAAACTGTTTTGTGGTGATCATATTTGCAATACGGCTTTCCGTTTCAGCTAACGCAGTGCGCCATACAATTAATAAGTAAAGTAAAAAAAACACGATAAGATCAACCGGGTTCATCACGGGTATATAGCTCACTGGCCAAGCATTACCTTCATGCAATACCGAAAAACCGGCAGCGACTAGCGTCAAACCAAACATCACCGGAGTGGCGGCATGACTTATATACCATAAATAATGTTCTTTAAATGGCCAGTTTATCTTTCTGCCCACCGTAAGCAAAGCAAACATTATCAAGGCTGGAACCAGAACAGACATACCGTCGCGCCAGGCATGACCGCCGCTAACCAGCTTATCGATCGAATAAGCCCCTTCCCATGTGAACAAAATAATCACCAACCAAAAAGTCATGATATGTTGCCACTGTAATAAGGGTTGAGGGACTTCATCGCGATAACGATATAAATACCAGTATTGCAAGGTTAATGTGACTAACCAAACAATACTGCCAAAATCTTCAAAGGGATGATTCAGCCCGAAAATCACGCCCACCAACAACATTAAAAACATGACATAAAGATTCGCTAACACCGGAAAGCGCATCATTTTCCATTTAATCCAGAATTGAGTTGCACAACATAAATACAGACTCAGAGTAATAAAGGCAAACCAGCTATTAACCAGATAAACAGAACGAACACTGGACTCGACTTCGATTAAGCCCATGACAAACCACCATACCAAACCCCATATAAATAAAATAATAGACACGGGTTTTTCATACGAACGAATTTTGTCGATATTTTTGTATAAATAGTAACTCACAAACAGGGCAGAGAGACTGATGATCACACCACCAAGATAAAAACCATTGATCATAGGAATCGAAGTTTTCGGCTGATGCAAGTGATTCAGGAAAAAGTAACCTGCACCAAATTGTAATAACACGCCAAATAAACGTGGCAAAATTCTATGTTGACGAATACCCACCCAGACCAGAGCCGCCCCTTCAAGAGCCCAAGCCGCCGATGACCAACGGCCATCCAATGCAAGTGGAATCGCTAATGAAGCAAACACGACACCTAAAGCCAAAAATGATTCGGTTAACAAACGCATTCCGGTTGGACCACGCCGCCACAGGACTGAGGCTAAAACAATATAAAAACCCCCCATTGCCAGTGCGCTAAAGGCAACCGACATACCGGTTTGAAAGGTATCAAACACGATCGCCGCCTGATAGCCAAAACTAATGATGGGCACGCCAAATACCAGCGTACCGTCGATGTAACCTTTCAGGTTGGGCGGTTGGCGGAATGCGTATAGAATGGCAATGCTCGTATACATCAGAAAATAAAGGATTAAAAAAGGTTCCGTGCTATAAAAATCAGCCGACGTGTAGCGGCTTTCACCCCATATGCCAGCGATGCCAAAGGTAAAAACAAACCCGATCAGATTTAATTCACGCCAGCTTTTATACCAGGCGATCGACAGGATACCAACATTCAACAACGTATAGTAACTGAATAAAACAACGGGGTTACCTTCGCCGGTGGACAACAATACTGGGGCTAGAAAACCACCGATGACGCCAAAGAAGGCCAGTGACTTTGCATTCTGTAAGATAGCCAGGATAGTCGAGAACACAACCAGACCGATCATAACGATGAATGCCATTGTGATCGGTACCATGCTAAAGAATTTGGTCGCACCGAATACGGTGAGATACATGACACCAATACCACCGCCTTGTAAGACCAACGCATATAAACGTTTGGAGTCACGAAAACGCCAACCAAAAATAACCAGCGCAAGTCCCAGCAGTCCAGCGCCGGTAAATCGAATGAGCATTGAGACGGTAAAGAGTTCTTCGTCGTAGGCGTATTTTAGCAAAAAGCCAACGCCAATAATTAAAAACAGCATGCCGACTTTAACCACCACGTTGCCATCGGTAAAAAATTTATGGAGATAGGCCTTTGCTTTATCAATAACATTTTCTTCGAATCTTGGTGGTGCTGACGGTGGTAGCGGGCGAACCGATTGTGGTACAGGTCGAGCGGTAGCTTGCTGATGAGTTGGTGCCGGTTGTTTAACCTCCGTGGCGATGTTACCGGTTCAACGTTAACAGGTTCAGCTGGCTCTGGAACATCAGTTGGAGTTATTGCTGCCACCCAATCGACAGGTGATTCAGCACCTTTTTCCCAACGTTCGTCTTTTAAGGTGAATACGAGACGTTCTAGTTTTTGTAACTGCTGTCCCAGATCTTTAACTTTTCCTGAAAGCGTAATAATCGCACCTAAACCATACCCTATCAGACCGCCAAAAATAAATCCCAAAGCACCCGCCATAAAGCCGCCTAAAAGGCCCACTACAATGGCCAACACTGTCCCAATAGTTGTCATATCCCATCCCTCTAATTAACCATCATTTTTTTCTTTCTTTAAAAAAAATTTTAAATTCAAATATGTTGTTAGCCAACTTTCCCCCCGGCCAATGCAGGTGACGTTTTAAAATAAAATCATACAACATGGGATTATAAGAAACAGTCTCTTCAAAAAGAGCCTTCAATTCATTGCTGACTGACTACAGCAGTTGCTATTTTCCACGGCGTTTCAGTCATTTTATTTCCAGCTCGCGTTTACTGGCGATGCTGCGTGGATGACTACCTCCCTGATAAACCAGAATCCGGGGCTTGCATCCACAAAAATATTTTGCGCCTTGCAAATTGTTATGTTGCAACAGACGCCGCTCCATGTCATTGGTAATGCCGGTGTACAAGCTATCATCCGTGCACAGAATCAAATGCTGATGAAAGTGTATATGGTAATTTTCAGGAACAACTGTCTCGTATACTAAATAAAGAATAGCTGATTATTTTAACGTGGGTTATTGCGGCCTCAAATATAGAATCTGGAATAGATATCGGTGTTCGATTTGGGAGAACACCTTTGACTTTGAAGTCGATGATATGATTAACAGTACACTATCACACTTTAAGTGTATATGGCGCTAACTTAACAGGTTTGGCTGATTGTCCAGCTAACGAACTCTTTGATTCACATGTCAAGGTATCGTCTTTTGATGAAGAAGAGGATGATATCAAGACGTTGGGGAAGATTTCAGCTATTAAGTACATGCCGGAGAAAACGGTTAAAAGGGTGTGCGGCGGAGCAAAGTCGATTGTTCCAACACCATCGGTTATTAGTCTGTTTTAAGTTGGTCTGTGGCAGCTGTGGTTAGTCCATCGTCAATCCAGCGATCGACAACTGCTTTATAAGCGGTTATGAATTCACTGCGCCCGGAAAGTTTGGGGTCGATTAAAAACCCATACCCCGTATTTAATGCCGCACTCATCTCTTGAGCCGTTAGCTCCGCGCAAAAAACACGAATAAAGTCCGTTAAATCGACAATGGCTAAATCAAAATTAGCGGCGGCGATAAAATCAAGCAGATGCTTAGGCGTAGACAGTTCTGGGTCACTACGAATACCTGAAGCAATTAACGTATATTTATCTAAGTGTCCACGGTTCATTTTCTCTCTAAGATCAGGGATTCTATTTTTCCAATCATCCCGCACAGTCACTTCATAGGCGTGGGTTAATCGACCATCCAGAAACTCTTCAATATCACCACAAGTATTATCGAACTTATCAGACGCATGTGGATGATGCGTCATAATTTCCGCCGCTATTTTTTTTCGATGATGGAATAAAATGGCCGCCACTAAAAATTGCTGTACATGCCCCTCGGATGGAATCGCAGACAACTCCATAAACAACCCAACGGCTTTAGCATAGGTTAAATAATTCGCGGGCAATGCAGGCAATGCGGGCGGCACCCGGCGAGTTTGTGCAATAAATAAACATAAATCATCCAGCAATTGCTTCCTTTGCTGCCGGTTTTTATCACGTATCCAAGCAATAAACTCACTAAAGCGAGGATCTTTCGACAAATCAAAATTTCGGACATTACCCTTCCATCCCAAGTTTTCACCAAAGGCAGTAATATTCTTATGAAAAGTCACATGCCGCTGGGTCAATGCAGAGGCTAAGCGTTTATCGCCATATTTTCCTCGAACGCCAATGGGAATCGCCGTAAAATTCCATGTTTCATCCACCAATGAATAGCCCAGCAAAAAAAACGAGGCTAACCTAACACTACCGCCATGTCCGGCAAAACGCTGCTGTATCTGCTCGCTTTGCTTAACAGGCAATTGATGGGCCGCTTCATTATTAATGCATCGATCCACTTCCGCCAATAACCTATCGACGGCTTGCTCCACCTGCTGGTTTCGGCTAGCTTTTGCCATCACTCTGCCCTGCCATAAAAGAGTGGTCCACATCCAACAACTTATGGGCCTGTGGCTGATCATCAAGCTGTATCATTAGCGCTTCCCCAAGGCGCTGCGCAAGCAACGGAGGAACGGCGTCACCCACTTGTGTATACCTGGACGAACGACTTCCAAAAAATGCCATGTGGTTAGGAAATGTCTGGATGATCGCACACTCTTCCACCGATAATCGACGTGCGCCAGGCACGATACCTGTCCTCGCTTTGCCTCCTTGTTTTAAGTGTGCATGATACTTAGGCGCAATATTCTGGGTATCCACCCAATGCGTCTTATATCCCCCTGAGGACGCTAGTATGGTATGGCATGGCCCATGAGGATCAATCGGCCTACCGCCTCCGTTGTATATGAGACCGGCATAAGGACTTTTTCTCAAATCCGGGTTTTGGGCAAATTTCACTGGGGAATTAGGAGGGTCGCCAATCGGCACATTGGACAAGTAGTCAGAAGATTTAGGATGCGCGACATCCGTCAGTTCACCATGACTAGGAAATGGAAATAACAAAAACTTGGATTGACTGCCCAGAATGAACAAGCGACGCCGTTTTTGCGGTACACCATAATCAGCCGAATGCAATACCATCCAATTGAGCTTATAGCCTAGCTCACTTAGCCGAAAAAGAATGGAATCAAAATAAGGCCGTGCTTTTTTCATTATTAAACCCGGCACATTTTCCATGACAAAAGCTTCGGGTTTTACTTCGTGTAAACATCGGATAAACTCAGGAATCATATCTCTTGCATCATGCTGGCCTTTGCGCAGACCACCGAGTGAAAATGGCTGACAAGGCGGTCCGCCGATAACCATATCAACTTTGTTACGATAATTTTTAAAGCTGACACAACGAATATCTCTATTGATGTGCATACAATGAGCATGGTGGCTCGCATAACTCGTCATCGAGTCTTGACTCACGTCAACGCATAGCTCAGGGACAATGCCCGCTAATTTCATACCCAGCGACAAGCCACCTGGACCACTGAACAAATCGATAGCCTTCATACTTCGCTTTATTTACCGTGTGGTCAACCCAGGAAAATACTTACTCACAATCAAACGCACTCTCGTAATTTTTTCCTAAAATATCACTCAACGCCTGCAACAGTGCAGCGCAATGCGGATTAGTACCCACCGTAATACGTAAAAACGACTTGATGCGTGACTGATGGAAATGACGCACAATAATGGCCCGTTGGCGCAGTTGCAGAGCAAGCGACTCAGCCTCCTCATGTTTATGACGAGCAAAAACAAAATTGGCCATGGAAGGCAAAACCTCAAAACCTAATTGCAGCAACCCGGCCACTAAGCTTTCTCGGCTCTGGATAATACGCTGTCGATTTTTTTCAAAAAAGGCCTGATCTTGCAGTGCAGCCACCGCCCCAACAATAGATAAACGACCTAAAGGATAAGAATTAAAACTATTTTTAACCCGCTCCAATGCTTCAATAAGTGCCGCCTCACCGATGGCAAAACCCACCCGCAATCCAGCCAATGAGCGGGATTTAGAAAACGTTTGAATCACCAGCAAATTTGGATATTGATTTACCAGAGCAATCGCCGATTCTCCACCAAAATCAATATAGGCCTCATCCACCACCACCACCGATTGCGTGTTACGCTCTAACAATGCTGAAATATTCGCCAACGTTAATAAACGACCAGTGGGGGCATTAGGATTAGCAAAAATAATTCCACCGTTAGCAACACCATAATGATCTAACGCGATTTCGAATGTATTTGTGAGCGCCACCGTATTATATTGCACATCATATAATCGGCAGTATACCGGATAAAAACTGTAGCTAATATCAGGAAACAACAGCGGCTGTGGGTGTTTTAATAATGCCTGAAAGGTATGTGCCAATACCTCATCGGAACCATTGCCCACAAACACCTGTTTGGTCGCCACCCGATAATAATTGGCGATAGCATCTTTCAAAAGATCAGCGTTGGGATCAGGATACAAACGCAATGTATCACCCATGGTTTCTGCCTTTAAAGCCGCTAACACGGCTGGTGAAATCCCATAAGGATTTTCATTGGTATTTAGCTTGATCAGATTAGCCAATTTAGGCTGCTCACCCGGCACATAAGGGGTGAGATCATGAACAACAGAACTCCAAAAATGACTCATAATATATTTCCAATGACATCCACCGGTTGACCACTACGCTAAATCTTGCGCTGTTGATGGTTTTGATTTACCCTTTCCTAAGCAACCTATTCAGTCGTATTGCTTGATAGTCAACCTTACGCCGCTCATCTCAAATCCTCCTTCCAGCGACTTTGAAATCATTATAAACGCTGAGGCTGAGCGATATCAGTTTGTAAAGAATTTTTCAGTTTTGATGCGAGCTTTCTCTGTAACATAGGTGGTATAACATCAAGTCCTTCCCACAGCAACACCTGACATCAGCGACAATGGCCACGTTACCGGAGTCTTTGGAGCGAACAAAAAATACCCAGAAAAGCATAAAACTCACACAATAGATCAGTATATATAACACATTGACTGGCACACCTAGAAGTGTAAAATAATTATGATAAAAAACAATAGCGCCCCATAATACACAGAAACACTGAGGCGACTAAACTTTAATAAATATAACAATAATTTTACCACTGTTATTCCGGGAAAACACCACCCTCCAACCAATCTTTTGACAATAATTACCAACTAAAAAAATAAACACCCATTAAAGATTTGAGCAATCGCCATGATTCATCGTGCACACGCTTGACTCATGCAATTTCGCGACAAACGACGAAATAACTTGGACATATGATACTCAATATATTGGTAATTTCCACCCTAGAATAAGACACCAAAAATCTAATACTAGACGACTGCAACCTCAAACAAATTAACATAAGGCGATAACACTCATAGACTAAAAAAATTTACTTTTATAAAAATCACAAAACAACTTGATGTAAAATATACGCGTTGCAAATATTTTTCGACATAAAAATGTGCTTTACCCCATTTATGCTCAGTACGATCATAAAGTGAAATTTTTCACGCCAAAATTTAGATTAGATTTGGCCGTGCTAAGTATAACAACTGCATGGAGGCAGGCGTCAAATAATACAAGAACCGATTGAGTCAAGGAACGATTTAATTACCCATGTGGACGACACAACATCGTTAAATGATTTGTCGCGAATATACCTACATATTACTCGCTGTTTAAACTTGATCACATTAATATATTGGTATTCGATGAGGTGGGGCCAACATGAATCGTATAAAAAATCAAAATATGACTATATCAAACCTGAAGTACAAAGTAATTCAATATTGGCTGAATATTTTCATTTGCATTTTAATTTTATTAAGCCAGCTAATTTTCGGGCAAGCATTCGCCGAGACAATATATGTGGACTCAGAAGCGAACCAGAATATGCGCCCGTTTAACAAACAAACGCTCAATGCTCAGGCCATCTTTGATCACGAGGGTATTGCTGACAACTGCCTAACCTGCCATTTCCCCAACAGCACAACCGCCAAAAAATTTAAAACAGCTACCCATACAGCTACCACCGATATTTGCGAAGATTGCCATTCCGTTTTATCCTGGCAGCCAGTTAAACGCTTCGATCACGATCAAGCATTAGGCCAATGCATCGATTGTCATGAGGGTAAAATTGCCCCCGGGAAAACAGCCAACCATATCGCCAGCAATAATGCATGTGGAACTTGCCATTCCACGTTTACCTTCTTACCCATTAAACAAATCGATCACACCAGTGTCGTTGGCACATGTACTAATTGTCATGATGGAAATATTGCCAAAACCAAATCACCCACTCACATTGAGACCAGTGATGCGTGTCAGTTATGCCATAATAGCCTCTCATGGTTGGCGGGCATTACCTTAGACCACTCTCAAGTTTCAGGCACATGTGCTAGCTGCCATAATAGCAGCTACGCCGCTGGCAAACATCCTTGGCATATCGACTCATCGGATGCCTGCGGCACCTGCCATGACACAACCCAGTGGCGCCCCGTTAGCCGTGTCGATCACAACGAAATAATTGGGACCTGTCGTGAATGCCATAATGGTAGATTCGCCATGGGCAAATCCGTGGGGCACGTATTATCCAGCAATGTGTGCGAAGCTTGCCATAGCACGACAGCTTGGCGGCCTGTCACACGAGTAGAGCACAGTGAAGTCAAAGGTACCTGCAATGTTTGCCACGATGGCAGCAGTGCAATCGGCAAGCCTGTCGACCATTTACCCACCACAGATGAATGTAACATCTGCCACCAAACCACATCTTGGCAGCAAACACTTGGATTTATTCATCCGGGCATTAGCAATAACTGTGTCAGTTGCCATGATGGTAACACCCTTGCCGGTAAAAATAATACTCACATCACCACGACCGCCGCCTGCGAGTCTTGCCATACCCCGGCAGCCTGGACAACCATTACCGCCGTTGATCATAGCCAGGGGACTGGCGATTGTTTTGATTGTCATAATGCAACAACCGCGACCGGTCAATCAGCCACTCACATTAAAACATCAAACCGCTGCGTCTCTTGCCATACCTCTGCCAGCTGGATACCGGCAACGACGATTGACCACAACGAAGTCATCGGTCGCTGCCTGGATTGCCATCATACAACCATCGCTTCTCAGGCGAAAAACCACATACCTATTCAAAACACACCCTGTGATGGATGTCATATCAATACCGCCTGGGTACCAGTGGCTACCATGAACCATGATGTCGTCAGCACACCCTGTATTGATTGCCATGATGCGACCATCGGACCCGGCAAGTCAGCGGCCCATCCTCCCAGCTCAAATCTGTGCGAAGCTTGCCATGGGGTAACCGCTTGGCTGCCGATCCCAATCTTCGATCACACAGAAACCACCGGACTTTGCCAAGATTGTCATGCCACCGGTATCGCTCCCGGCAAACTCAATAACCATCTACCTACCGATGAGCAATGTGACGATTGTCATGATCCCAGTGGATGGACGATAATTGTGTTTAATCATAACAATCTCTCAGCATCTTGCATTTCATGTCATAATGATAACAACCTCCCAGGCAAACCAGCCACACACCTCTTGTCTTCTGATGCATGTAGCGCCTGCCATACCCCAAGTACTTGGGCACTGATTGCCACCCTCGATCACGACGAAGTATTAGGTGAGTGCCAAGACTGCCACAATGGTAGCATTGCTGTTAGCAAGTCAAACATTCATATTCCTACTTCGGACAAATGTAGTGCTTGCCATATCCCACTTGACTGGCAGCGCATTAATTTCATCGATCATACTGAAGTTTTTGCAGCTTGTGTTGAATGCCATAATGGGAAAACAACCCTTGGCAAAGGTAATAGTCATATAACTACCTCCGGTATTTGCGAAGCTTGCCATAACACATCTGCCTGGGTGCCGGTAACAACCATGGATCACAATGAAGTTTTAATTGCCTGTAATGGTTGCCACAATAGAGGCCTTGGGCACATTGGAAGCACCGAGAGCTGTGGTTCTTGTCATACAACAGACCAATGGGTACCAGCCCCTCTTGTCGATCATAATGAGGTAAAGGGTACTTGTGACTCCTGCCATAATGGCATTGCTGCAGACAGCAAACCTGGCGCCCATATCGTCACCCGTGCCCCATGTGATGCTTGCCACACGCCTAATCAATGGGCGCCATTAGCCACAATGGATCATACCGGTATTTCAGCCGCCTGCATGAGTTGTCACGATGGATTCACCGCCACCGGCAAAAGCTTAAACCATATACCCACATCAGATAGTTGCCATAAATGCCATGACACTAAGGTATGGGTGCCAGCAATCAAAGTCGATCACCTAGAAGTCATTGGCGACTGCTCAAGCTGCCACAATAGCTCAGCGACTCACATACGAACCAGTAGCACCTGTCAAGCCTGTCATAATACCATCGCCTGGTCACCCATTCTAATGATTGACCACAATGAGGTGATTGGTCTATGCACCGATTGCCACACTAAATCTTTAGCTCATGCCAATACCTCAATTTTTTGTGAAGCCTGCCATACCAACCAGCGCTGGGTACCCGTGCTTACCATGGATCATAATGAAGCCTTTGGCGCTTGTACTGATTGCCATACCCCCTCAGCAAGCCACATCAATAGCACCAATATTTGTGAAGCTTGTCATACATCCACGGCCTGGGTCCCGGCAATTACCGTCGATCACAACAACGTATTAGGCACCTGCTCACGCTGCCATCCTTTGCCCGCTGACCATGACCCCACCGATGGTGCCGAATGTAATGCGGCCGGGTGCCATAACATTACTGGCTGGTAGCTCACGTCCATCCCTAGGAGGCTATCCAAGCATGGGAAACCTCCTGGGTATTTACAAATGATAATACTTAGTGAATAATAATTTTCCTATTTCTAATGGTTTGATGCTGACAGAAATAAAGCCAAAAAGATAAGGAATACGTGGATGATCAATTTATCAAAGGCCAAGATCGTTGATCTTAGCAAAAAAGCAGAAACCACTCTTGCAGAGAAAAATTTGACCAATGTAGAAGCCAGTGTCATTGTGGTGTTGGATGTATCAAAATCCATGCACCCGCTATATCACAGCGGTATCATGCAAAATGTCATTGAACGTTTGTTGGCATTAGCAATTCATTTTGACGACGATCAAAAAATAGATGCCTATGTTTTTGGCACCACCGCTTGTGAACTGGCTCCATTAACGATGAATACGGTCGAAGGTTACATTGAACGTGAAGTGATTGCAAAACACAAAATTAACCAAGCCACTAAATACGCCACCGCCATTGAACTAATCCATAAAAAGTATCGTGATTGCCAACAACCGGTTTATGTCATATTTATTACCGATGGTGATAATTCCGATAAAACAGAAACTAAATCGAGGATGATAGACATCTGCAAAGCACCCATCTTTTGGCAATTTGTGGGTATTGGCAAAGAAGAATTTAAATTCCTTAACCGATTAGACGATCTATCAGGTAGGGCCATCGATAATGCCGGATTCATGCATGTCAACGACATTGATACCATCGCAGATGATATACTGTATGCTCAATTACTGGATGAATTTCCCAGTTGGCTTAACATTGTCAAGCAACAAGGTATTATTTAATGAACTCATCGCTTACAAGTCGATCAATTGAATCGCTTCGTTGATACGCTCAACAGGCATCACTTGCAAACCTTCGATGGCTTTTCTTGGTGCATTGGACTTGGCTAAGATAGCACGTTTAAAACCATGCTTTGCGGCTTCACGGACGCGCTCTTCGCCATTCGGTACGGGGCGTATTTCACCGGCCAAACCCACTTCGCCAAACACCACTAAATCATTACCGATCGGTTTATTACGAAAACTGGAAATGGTGGCTAACACCACCGCCAAATCGACCGCTGTTTCTGATATTTTAACCCCCCCCACCACATTAATAAACACATCGTGATCATGCATGGCAATACCCGCATGACGGTGTAACACCGCCAGCAACATGGATAACCGGTTATATTCGAGTCCCAAGGTAATACGCTTTGGCATCGCCCCATGGCTTTCATCCACCAAGGCCTGGATTTCCACTAACAAAGGTCGACTGCCTTCGCGGGTCACCATCACCACACTGCCCGGCACCGACTGCGAATGACGTGATAAGAAAATGGCCGAAGGATTGCTGACTTCTTTGAGCCCCGTATCAGTCATGGCAAAGACACCCAGTTCATTGACTTGCCCAAAACGGTTTTTCACCGCCCGAATCATCCGAAATCGGCTGCCAGCTTCCCCTTCAAAATAAAGCACGGTATCCACCATATGTTCTAACACACGCGGCCCAGCAATGACCCCCTCTTTAGTGACGTGCCCGACTAAAAATAAAGCAATATTCGTTTTTTTGGCAAACTGGACAAACTGTGCGGTACTTTCTCTTAGCTGCGCAACCGCCCCCGGCGCTGACTGCAACGCACTGGTAAAAATGGTTTGGATCGAGTCGATCACCATAATTTGTGGTTGTTCTTGATAGGCGATGCTGATGATTTTCTCGACTTGCGTTTCCGCCAACAACTTTAGTGAAGTCTCCAGTAAATGCAATCGATCCGCACGAATACGCACTTGCTGTAACGATTCTTCCCCGGTCACATACAGCGTTTTAAATTGTTCGCTCATGGCAATCAAGCTTTGCAATAATAACGTCGATTTACCAATACCCGGGTCCCCACCAATAAGGATCACTGAACCGGCCACTAAACCACCGCCCAATGCTCGATCAAGTTCACCGACACCGGTTAAAATCCGGCTCTCTGCGGTATTGGGCACCTCGGATAATAATTGCACGCCACTTTGGTGCTTCGCGCCGCCGGCGTAACCTTCAAACGAATGGGTGCGTCGATTTTCCTTACTGCGGTCGACGCTCTCGATCAACGTATTCCACGCCTTACAATCGGGACATTGGCCAACCCACTTCGCTGATTGCCCACCACATTCGGTGCAATTATAAATTATTTTCGTTTTCATGAATTGAAGTAAATTGTACACGCTGGGTGAGTTTACAGACGAGTTCATAAGCAATGGTATTGGCTCGATTAGCGATTTCTTCAACCGGCAAACCCTCCCCCCATAACGTCACCGGATCACCCACCTGAATCGGTGCCTCACCAATATCAACACAGGTCATATCCATGCTCACCCGTCCAATAATAGGAAAACGTTGCTGCCGAATTAACACCGGAGTACCGTTTGTTACCTGCCGGGGATATCCATCACCATAACCGATAGCAACCACGGCAATATGGGTGGTTCGGCCCGCTCGCCATGTCCCGCCGTATCCTAATAACTCACCCGACTTAATCTGATTGATGGCAATCACCCGACTCACCAATGTCATGACCGGTCTCAAGTCAAGTGAGCAACCATTCCCTCCATGAAAAGGACTAATCCCATACAGCATGATACCGGGCCTCACCCAATCAAAATGACTGCTGGGAAAACCCAAAATACCCGCTGAATTAGCTAAGCTCCTCGCTAAACCAAACGGCTGATATAAAGATGTAAATAATAAGATTTGTTGTTGGGTAGACGGATTAGCGGCCTCATCAGCACTGGCAAAATGCGACATCAGCACCACCTGCTTGGTATTGAGACAATCACTCACTCGGCGTAATGCCGACAAACTTACCGAATGGTCAATGCCAAGTCGATGCATGCCGGTATCAATTTTCAACCACACGACCACCGGCTTGGCTAATTTGGTTTTTTCAAACAGGCGGATTTGATCCAGATGATGAATGACGGTATCTAAGCGGTGCTGCTCAATTAATAACAGTTCCTCCGCTGATATAAAACCTTGCAATACTAAAATCCGGTCTTTGGTATTGACGTTTCGTAATGCAATAGCCTCTTCAATGTTAGCCACCGCTAAGGCGTCCACCCCTTTTAATGCTTGTGCCACACGCACCATACCGTGCCCATACGCATTGGCTTTGATGACCGCGATAATTTTTGCTTGGCGCACATGTTGCCGCACACGCTGCAAATTATACTTCAATGCAGAAACGTCAATGCGCACCTGATTGGCGCTGATCATTCATGCCCTCCACCACCAAAGTCCGTCTGAATAAAATTCTCAAATCGGGTGTATTGCCCAAGAAAGGTTAAACGCGTGGTACCAATCGGTCCATTTCGCTGTTTGCCGATAATAATTTCAGCCGTGCCTTTATCTGGGCTGTCCGGATTATAAACTTCATCACGATAGATAAAAACAATCACATCCGCATCCTGCTCAATCGCCCCTGACTCACGTAAATCTGACATCACTGGACGTTTATTCGGACGTTGTTCTAGGCCTCGATTTAACTGTGACAAAGCAACCACAGGTACTTCTAATTCTTTAGCCAAGGCTTTTAAAGAACGAGAAATCTCGGAAATTTCGGCAGCGCGATTGTCCCGCGCACCATGCACTTGCATTAATTGTAAATAATCGATAACAATCAATCCAAGTTTGCCTTGTTCCCGTGCTAAACGCCGTGCACGCGCACGTAATTCATTAGGCGTTAACGCTGGCGTATCATCAATAAATAGCGGTGCTTCCGCTAAAATACCGACAGCACTCGTCAAACGAGGCCAGTCATCGTCACTTAATTTTCCGGTACGAACTTTGTGCTGATCAATGCGGCCAATGGATGACATCATCCGCATGGCTAACTGATCCCCCGGCATTTCCATGCTAAATACCGCCACCGGCAAACCCGCATAGACCGCCGCATGCTCCGCCATATTCATGGCAAAGGTGGTTTTACCCATGGAAGGACGGCCCGCCACAATCACGAGATCCGAGTGCTGTAAACCCGAGGTTTGTTCATCAAAGTCCGAGAATCCAGTCGGCACCCCGGTGATGGGATTGGCTTGTAGAAATAATGAATCAATCCGATCAACCGCCTTGGTTAATAAATCCTTGATACCAATAAAACCCTTCCGCCCACGAGAGCCTCTTTCTGCAATATTAAATACTTGCTGTTCCGCCTTGTCCAATATTTCGGCACTAGAACGCCCGTCTGGATTAAATGCATCATCGGTAATGGTTGAGCCAACATTAATCAATTGGCGCAGTATGGATCGTTCTTTGACAATGCTCGCATAGGCTTTGATGTTAGCGGCCGTTGGAATATTCTTTGCCAATGCCCCGAGATAGGCTAAGCCACCGGCTTTTTCCAACGCTTTTACACTGTCTAGGCTTTCAGACAATGTAATAATATCGCAAGGTTTTCCTTCAGATACCAAAGCAACAATGGCGCGATATATCAAGCGATGATCGTAACGATAAAAATCGTCTTCGGTAACGAGATCAGCGATCTGGTCCCAAGCATCATTATCTAACAGGAGACCACCGAGAATGGATTGCTCAGCTTCGACGGAATGGGGCGGAATTTTCAACTGATCCGCGTCAATATCATTTCCAGCGGGAAAAGGAAAGGCTAAATCTGGCATATGCCCCTCGCAACATCATGACTTAATCGGGTGGCAGGATCCTGCCAAAAAGAAACTAAGGAATGAACAATCGGTCGATTCCTAAGAATAACAAAATCCTATTTATTGGAACGCTAGACGTCGCAAAGTGTTGCCACGCTCTTAATGCCGTTGGATTTTGAAAAATCAGGCAAAGTGAATGTATTATCCATTCAGTGCATACTCCTTAGAAGCGGCTTTAAAGCCACTTCTAAAGGAGTGATGAGGACGATGTGACACAATAACTCATTTTTCAATCAATCATTCATATGCCCATGGTGTCAACGTTTGATGTTATGCGGCGACCACTAGAATTTTCACCATGGATGTCACGTCGGCATGCAAGTTTAAAGAAATCTCGAACTCACCAAGATTGCGTAACGGTCCATCTGGCAATTGTACTTCATGTTTTTTCACATGAACACCAGCAATAGAAATCGCTTCAGCAACGTCTCTCGCACCGATGGAGCCATACAGCTTGCCTTCATCACCCGCTTTGCCGGTAATTTCAATACTCAATTCACTGAGCTTACTGGCCCGTTCATTCGCTGCCGCTAACACACTGGCCGATTTCTTTTCTAGTTCGGCACGCTGCGCTTCAAATCGCTCAATATTTTTTTTATTCGCCGGAATCGCGATGCCTTTAGGAATCAAAAAATTCCTTCCATAGCCGCCTTTGACATCCACCTTATCACCGATAGAACCTAAGCTCTTTACTTTTTCTGTTAATATGACTTCCATAAAATAACCTCATGCCAAAACTTGAATTTCGTAATTTAATAACCAACACTGGCGCAAAATATAGGGCTTATGAATCCATCTTGTCGGGCTTAGCAAAATATCGACGATAATCCATCCAAGCATCTGAAATCGCAATCAGCGCTAATAAAACCATCATCGGCTTGGCAACAAAAAATAGCATGACATAAATAGCCACTAACCATGCTGCATTAGCATGGGTTTTTTCCACCCAATCATGGACCATAGCCAACCCGAATAAACTGCAAGCCGTGATAACAACAAACGTAAGGTCGGAAAAAAGTTCACCCGGATGGCTAATAATCATGGCAAGCACGATGATGACTAGCGCGACAATAGCTACCCGTCGATCCATTTTCAATGAAACAAATTCTTCACGAAACCCACCGGGATTGTATAATGCCGCTTGCCACCAACGCCCCAGAAACAGACTGCAAATTAAGCTAACAAACACAGCCCCAGCCACCATACCCGTCATGGAGGATGCAATCATCTCTAACATTAACTGAACATCATCAGGATCGGCAGACACCGTCGATTCTCGCAGGGTTTGTTGAAAAATATTAGCGAGCTGCTCCAGCCACCATGCCACAGGATCATTTAGCATCCCATGCACCACGATGGGAACAATGCAAGCCATGCCTGCTGCAATATAAATTGACCACGGTAAGTGCATCATTCGCCGCAGTACCACCGCTAACACCCACACGGGCATCCACACCATCACGACAAACAGCAGTGCGATCGCCCCACTGCCTAATATCACATAGGCCAATACCGCCATCACCAGCGCCGCGATGAAGCTGATATACAGTCCATCATAAGCACCTTTACGCAAAGTAACGAGGGCAATCACAGCGGCACTTAAATAACTTAACGGTGCCAAAATTAAAGACAATACCGCAAAAACCGTGGCCGCCATTGCCGCTTGTGCTCGACCACGCATAATGAAAGTGGCCATTGCTTTCATCGTTACCCCACTTCAGTGAAATGACGCTAAGAGTTTATTTCGCTAGCAAGGTTGCCCGAGAGTAGCGATTATCGCTCGATCCAACTTGATCCGTGTATGCTTTCGATAGAATCAACTTGGGTCGTAGCGATCAGCCGGCTTTCGTACAGCCTCCTAGGGACTCAGCGTTTGTGATTCGGTACCACCTTCACAACAAAACGTAAAGGCGATAAAATCCCTTAATGGGCGTCTGAATAAGGTAATAAGGAAATATATCTTGCACGTTTAATGGCCTCAGACAACTGACGCTGATATTTTGCACTGGTGCCGGTAATACGGCTTGGCACAATTTTCCCGCTTTCTGTAATATAGTTTCTCAATGTTGCCAAATCCAAATAATCAATTTGAACCACTCCATCTGCAGTAAATCGGCAAAACTTTCTACGTCGAAAATAACGTGACATTATTTATACTCCAAACTATCTATTATTTAAGGAATGTTGCACAGAGATGATTTAGCGATCACCCAACGTCCCAGCCGGCGATTTAACGGGAGAGCCTATCACAATGGACTTCGCGTGAATCACTAATTGATAGGTGTGCTTGCGAGACACAGCACGATTCAGAAAACCAATGACGCTTAATGGCGTACCCACTTGTACAGATTTCAAAATGGCAGCCAACTCGTCACCGCATGCAATCGTTAATACTCGGCAATAAACCGCTCGTTTCAGTGTCACTTCTTCCTGCTCGGAACGGTGTTCTAACAAAAACCGACTGATCGGAATGCCCGCTGGACTAAAACGTATCTCTGGTAAACTATAGGCTGTTCCACTCAGCGCAATGCGATTATTATCCAGCACTTCTCTCATGACGGCCACTGGCTTCTGGCGCACTCGGCCGTGGCGTCGCATCGGCTTCTTTTTCTTTCGATAATATTGATGACTCAGTAACCGCCGCCTTACAACGAATCACCATATTCCTCAGCACCGCATCATTAAAACGAAAAGCGCTCGTGAGTTCATCTAACACCGCCTGAGAACATTCAATATTCATGAGAATATAGTGTGCTTTATGAATTTTATTGATCGGATAAGCTAATTGGCGGCGGCCCCAATCTTCTAGACGATGCACTTGGCCACCATCCACGGTAATCGTAGCGCGGTATTTTTCTACCATGGCAGGGACTTGTTCACTCTGGTCAGGGTGAACTAAAAATATAATTTCATAATGTCTCATTTTGGCTCCCTATGGATAATAAAGTCGCCTCCCCTATCAACTGACAGAGTAAAGCAAGGAGAAACATATCTCCTCCTTAACATGGAGGAAAGCGGACTATTGTAGCGCCATCACGCGACGGTTGCAATGCGCATATATTCAAGCCGATTGAACATTATTTTACCGCAAAACTATCCGCAGATCATTGCCGTTGGCGCACCGCTTCGAACAAAAATACGCCAGATGCAACCGACGCATTCAGGCTCGCTAATTGATGCCCCATCGGGATTTTCGCCAAATAATCACAGTGTTTTAAGGTTAGATGACGGGCGCCTTTCCCCTCACTACCAATCACCATCGCGCAAGGGACACGAAAATCGATGTCATACAGGTTTGTCTCGGTATCCAAACTTGCACCCGTGATCCACACCCCTTGTTGTTTTAGCCATTCCATACATCGCACCAGGTTGGTCACTTGAATAAACGGTACATGCTCGGCGGCACCACACGCCACTTTTCTCACCGTACCAGTCATACCGACAGCCCGGTGCTTCGGTGCAATAACAGCATCGACCCCTGCCCCTAACGCGGTACGTAAGCAGGCCCCCAAGTTATGAGGATCTTGGACACCATCTAAAATCAGCAATAATGGAGCGGTTGTCAATGTTGGCAACAATTGTTTTAAATAAATCTCGCTCAACGCCGTGGGTTCATCACAAAAAACTAACACACCTTGATGGGTCGCTTGCTTGGTGTGACGGTCGATATCCTGCTTGTCTTTCCAAATCACTCGGCATTGATTTTTTTCGGCTAACTGCAAGATTTGATTGAGTCGGGTATTTTTGCTTTTTGGCGGTTGGCGTTGCAGCCAAATCTCTTGAATCGAAGCCGGCGCTTGCTCAAGCGTGGCCAATGCTGAATGCAAACCATAGACAAAATGCGTCATTTTCGTCTGGCTTTTTTGCGAGAAGAAGTGACCAATTCAAAATCGATTTTTTTATCTTCCAGGTTCACCCGCACCACTTTAATCTGCACAGGATCTGATAACTGAAATGCCTGACCTGTACGTTCCCCACTGAGCCGATGTTTGGCCGCATCAAAGTGAAAATAATCGCTACCTAATGCAGTGACATGCACCAAACCCTCAACATAGATATCATTTAATTCAACAAAGATACCAAAGCTGGTCACGGTAGAAATACGACCAGCAAAGCTTTCCCCAACTTTGTCTTGCATGTATTCACATTTCAACCAGTCAACCACATCCCGAGTCGCATCATCGGCACGGCGCTCAGTCATGGAACAATGTTCACCCACTTTATCAATATCTTCGGTGGAATAATGATATTTCTTTTCATGGGAAATTAAACGGCGGATCGCCCGATGCACCAACAGATCAGGATAACGCCTAATCGGTGAGGTAAAATGGGTATAAGCATCAAAGGCCAAGCCAAAATGCCCGCTATTATTGGAACAGTAAACCGCCTGACTTAAACTCCTAAGCAACACCAGCTCTATCAGGCGGGCATCGGGGCGCTCCCGTATGCTTTCAAGTAATTTTCGATAATGTTTGGGTTCGGTATTCTTGCGCCCACCAAAGCGCAATCCAAACTCTTTTAAAAAAGCCCTCACGTCGGTGAGTTTTTCTTCGGTCGGCGGGTTATGAATTCGATATAAAGCAGGCACTTCATTAACGGCCAAATAATCCGCCGCCGCCACATTGGCCGCGATCATGCATTCCTCAATGAGCCGGTGTGCGTCATTTCTAACGACGGGTACAATGCGATCTATTTTTTTATTTTCACCGAAGACAATCTGGGTTTCAGTCGTTTCAAATTCGATGGTGCCGCGCCGTTCACGACGCATCAATAACATCTGATACAAATCATAAAGTACCTCTAAATGAGGCACCAACGTCGTATACTGTTTTCGAAGTGGCTTATCATTTTCTTGTAAAATAGCCGCCACCTGATTATAGGTAAATCGTTGGGCAGAACGCATGACCCCATCAAAAAAGCGATACTGCCGTACGGTTCCGACATGCGAAATCATCATCTCGCACACCAAACAAAGGCGATCCACATGCGGTTTAAGAGAGCACAATTCGTTGGATAAAATTTCGGGGAGCATGGGAACCACACGCTCTGGAAAATAGACCGAGTTGCCTCGGGTCAGCGCTTCCTCATCGAGTGCGCTGGCTGGCTTCACATAATGGGAAACATCGGCAATCGCCACTAACAAACGCCAACCTTTTCCCTTACGCTCAGCATACACGGCATCATCGAAATCCCGAGCATCTTCACCATCAATGGTCACCAGTGGCAAATGACGCAGATCTTCGCGCCCAGCCATTTCCTGCTCAGAAACTGAAGTGGTGAAATTTTTAATTTGAGCCTGCACGGCTTCTGGCCACTCGTTGGGAATTTCATACGAGCGAATCGCCATGTCAATCTCCATGCCTGGGGCTAAATGATCCCCAAGCACTTCATCAATGCGTCCAACGGGCTGGGCACGCCAGGTCGGTTGTTCGAGTATCTCAGCCACCACAATCTGACCATCTTTTGCGGCACCGCGATGCTCCGCCGGGATTAACACGTCTTGCGTAATTTTTTTATTGCTAGAAGCCACAAAACCAACCTCATGTTCCGCACGAAAACGCCCGACAATATGGGTATTGGCACGCTCCAATACTTCGACGGGCGCCCCTTCTCGCCGGCCACGTCGGTCAATACCGGCCACCCTGGCAACAATTCGATCGCCATGTAATAAACCACGCATGCGTTGGCCAGAAATGAACAAATCATTACTTCCATCATCTGGCACCAAAAAACCAAAGCCATCCGCATGACCAATCACCCGCCCCTTAATCAAGTCCATTTTCTTGACTAAGCCAAATTCACCACGACGGTTACGAATTAATTGACCGTCCCGCTCCATCGCTCGCAAGCGGCGCTTCAATGCATCTAAATCCACCTCGTCACTGAGCTGTAACGCCACCGCCAGTTTTTTAAAGGTGAATAATCTTCCTGTTTGGCTGAGTTTTTCTGCAATAAACTCCCGGCTGGGAATCGGCCTCTCATAGTTTTCTGATTCGCGACCGGCAAAAGGATCATCCTTAAACCTTTTCTTCTTCATTGACAAATAAACTCTCTCTCGGTAAAGTGCATGCTTTGGATAATATCAAAAGCCGAGGTGGTGAAATTGGTAGACACGCTAGCTTCAGGTGCTAGTGGAGGTAACTCCATGGAGGTTCGAGTCCTCTCCTCGGCACCAATGATATAAAATGTTTTGCTGTTTCTTCTCAACACTTGCATCAGCTTATTTCAAAATACCTCAGTGAACGACAAGGCCCTGTTTAATAGAGGGTTCAACCCCCGATTGGGTGTAGACGATGCCTTGTGTCGGCTCATGCGCTAACCACGTAATGAATAAATATCACTGAGTATCATTGTTTGATTCCGCTCAGGTCCGGTGGAAACCAGCGCAATGCTTGTTTGAGTCACGCTTTCAATTTTCCGCAAATACGCTTGGGCATTCGCCGGCAAGGCATTAAATTCGGTCGCACCGACAGTTGACGATTTCCAGCCAGGCATTTCTTCATAAACAGGTTGGCAATGCTCATAGGCTTCGGCACCCACCGGAGGTCCTGTCACCACCTGATTATCACGCTGATAGCCAACACAAATCTGTATCGAATCCAAGTGATCCAATACATCCAGTTTGGTGATACATAATTCCGAGACACCATTGAGCTGAATGGAACGCCTTAATGCCACCGCATCAAACCAGCCACAGCGACGAGGCCGCCCAGTGGTTGAGCCAAACTCATGCCCCTGGGTGGCTAAATGCTCACCAATTTCATCATGCAGTTCCGTGGGAAAAGGACCCGCTCCGACGCGTGTTGTATACGCCTTGGTAATTCCCAGCACATAATTCACGTAGAGTGGACCGACACCACTACCACAGGTCGCCCCACCGGCTGTCGTATTAGAAGACGTCACGAAGGGATAGGTGCCATGATCAACATCCAATAAAGTCCCTTGTGCCCCTTCAAATAATACGCTTTTATTGTCTTGCTGATATTGATCAAGTATTTCTGGAATATCTCCGATAAGCGGTGCAATCATTTCCTGAAAAGCCAGCGTATCATCCAGCACTTTCTGAAAATCCACCGTCTCGGTTTTATAATAATTTTTCAATACAAAATTATGGTAATCAAGCACCTCACCTAATTTAGCTGAAAACCGTTCCCGGTGAAATATATCCGCTAAACGTAAGGCACGACGTGCCACTTTATCTTCGTAGGCTGGCCCAATGCCTCGACCCGTGGTACCAATGGCCGCCTTACCTCGCGCCTGTTCACGCGCCTGATCTAATTTGACGTGATAATCGAGAATTAATGGGCACGCTGAACTTATTTTTAACCGTTCAGTCACCGGCACGCCATTTTCTTCAAGCATGCGCATTTCATCAAGCAAGTCCTTAAGGGAAAGGACCACCCCATTACCAATGAAACACTGTACATTGTCGCGCAATATGCCTGAGGGGATCAAATGCAGCACGGTCTTTTTATCACCGACAACTAACGTATGCCCCGCGTTATGCCCCCCTTGATAACGCACCACAGCATCCACTTGCTCGGTCAAAAGATCAACAATTTTACCCTTTCCTTCATCTCCCCATTGGGTACCTACAACGACAATATTCTTAGACATATAATGATTTCTCTACTGCTTGCAAAACCCAATCGTTATTGCTATTCACTAATCGATATTGACAGCATAATTCTTCTGCCCTCCCTTTTTGACCAGGCAATTCAACAATCACACGATAACCCTGCTGACGTAATTCTTTGATTGATATTTTTAATTGAGGATCATCATGCAACGGCGCATAAACGGTTTTAGCGACATCGAAAGGGACTTCCACATGCGCCAGCAAAGCACGTAAATCTAGACTAAAACCGGTAGCAGCACGGGCGCGACCAAACTCTAAGCCAATATCATCATAACGCCCCCCTTGCGCCACCGCTTGCCCAAAACCTGGCACATAGGCTGAAAATACCACATCCGTGTGATAACGATAACCGCGTAACTCGGCCAGGTCAAAATGAATGGTCACCTGTGGTTCTTGCTGCGCTAACATTAAGGCAATATTTTGTAAATTTTCGAGGGCAACATGAACTTCATCACAGGCTGGCGATAATATTTTTTGAGCTTCAAGCAAGACATCGCCTTCCCCATTGAGGTCTGCAAGACACTCAAGCATCGACGCAACCCCCCTGGATTTTACCTGGGTCAATAACACGTGTATTTCCGGTTTCGCTTTACGTTGCAAGGCATCAAACAACGATTTTTCAAGCGCCTCCGATAAATCCGCCTGTCGAACCAGGCCCCGAAAAATAGCGACATGGCCTAAATCAATATAAGGCCGTTCAATGCCGGTGATTTTCATCGCCTCGATCATCAGTTGTAGAATTTCAATATCACTTTCTACCCCTCGATGACCAAACAATTCAGCTCCCACCTGCAACGGGCAACGTGAGCCACCCAGTTCTCGCACCTGGGTTAATAACACCGCCCCGTAATAACATAAGCGAACCGGGTGATCCCTTTTTAAACGGTGGTTATCAATACGTGCAACCTGAGGGGTCATATCGGCTCGCAATCCCATCAAGCGGCCCGTCAATTGATCAATTAACTTGAAAGTTTGCAAACCAAGATCATTACCCGCTCCCACGTATAGCGAGTCCAGATACTCCACCAGTGATGGAATAACTAATTCATACCCCCAACCGCTAAAAGTATCTAACAAAGCCCGGCGTAATTTTTCGAGTCGGGTCGCTTGTTCAGGTAATAAGTCCTCAATACCTTCAGGAAGTAACCAACGATCCTTTTGTGCCATGAATAGACCTTAATTCTTAATGATGAAGAAGCGAATGTATTGAACGCGGTTAACCGTCAATTTTAAGGGAATAAAAATTTGAGTACGCCGCTTAAATTCTCATTCCTAAGTCGCATCCAGGCCTTCACCAGCGATATCACGCCGCTTAATTAACCGCATACAGTATCGCCAAACCTAATAACATACTGACCAATCCACCATACCGTAAGGAGGTATTGTCCAGCTGCGCCATTGTGATTAACGCATTGCGCATTAAGTCCGGGTTGATAAAAGGAATCAATCCTTCAAGCACCAGTATTAACGCGGTCGCCACCCATAGTTCGTGCCACATTATTCGTTCTCAGCAATCATACGACTGACCACAAAAAAGATCGGGCCACCGGCCCGATCTTTTTTAAAAGGATGCCGCAACAAAAAGCATGTTACTCGGTATTCTCATCCATGCCTTTCGGTGTTGAAAAATACCTAAAAAATTCGGTATTCGGCTCAATAACGAACACATCACTTTTACTCTTAAATGATGTTCGATAGGCATTCAAACTTCGGTGAAAAGCATAAAACTCGGCATCGGCATTATAAGCATCTGCATAAATTTTCGCCGACCGCGCATCACCAATCCCTTTAATTTGTTCCGCATCACGATACCCTTCGGCAATGAGCACTTCACGCTGTCGGTCGGCATCGGCACGAATACGCTCGGCTTCTTCTGAACCGCGAGAGCGAAAATCTTTTGCCACCCGGCCACGTTCCGCTTCCATACGTAAGTACACCGAATTACTTACATCACGAGGCAAATCGATGCGCTTAATACGAACGTCAACCACATCAATCCCAAATTCAGCCAGTTGTTTGGATACGGTAATGGCTAAATTATTCATAATTTGCGCACGCTCTCCCGATACGGCCTCCTGGATAGTTCGTTTACCAAACTCATTCCGTAAACCATCCTTGGTAATTTGTGATATACGAAGCGAGGCTCTGCGCTCATCCCCTCCCATGGACTTATAATATTCAGCCACATTCACAATACGCCACTTGACGAACGAATCAACAATGACATTTTTCTTTTCACTCGTTAAAAATTCTTCTGGCTCGGCATCCACCGTCAAAATACGACCGTCAAATTTACGTATATTGTGAATGAGAGGGATCTTGAAGTGCAAACCGGGCTCATAGTCAGACTTGACAATTTTTCCCAGACGAAACTTGATCACCTTTTCCCGCTCATCAACGGTAAACAATGAAAAAGAACCGACCACGACAACAACAGCTAAAGCCACCCCGATCAGTCGTAAATTATTTAAAATACGTTCCATGATTATCGCTCCCGACTACGTAGATTATCCCGCACCCGAGGCCTCGCTTCCGAGCTACGGCTTACGGTTTGATCAGACTGAAGAAACGGTGGAACGACAGGCACCACGTTGCTTGAAGCATGAGCAGATGACATAAATTTATCCAGCGGCAAATATAGCAAATTGTTACCACCTTCCACATCTAACATTACCTTGCTCACATTAGCCATGACACTCTCCACCGTTTCAATGTAAAGCCGCTGGCGAGTCACATCTGGCGCTTTTTTGTATTCTGCGTATAACTGAGAAAAACGACTGGCCTCACCTTCAGCCTGAGCAATCACACGCTCTTTATAGCCATTGGCTTCCTCAAGTTGGCGAGCGGCATTACCACGCGCTTTCGGAATAATATCATTGGCATAGGCTTCTGCATCATTAATTAAGCGCTGTTTATCTTCCCGCGCCTTGATCGCATCATCAAATGCCCCCTTCACTTCTTCAGGCGGTTGAGCGCTCTGCAAGTTAACACTGGTAACCAACAAACCGGTTTGATAGAGATCCAAAATTTTCTGCATCAAGGTTTCAATTTGATCAGCGATTTCACTCTGTCCCTGGGTTAACACAAAATCCATCTTACTGCGCCCAATCGCCGATCGAACCGCCGCTTCAGTGGCTTGCCGCAACGTCGCATCAGGATCTCTCACGCTGAATAGATAGTCTCTTGCCTCTTTCACTCGATACTGTACGGCAAACTCAATATCAACAATATTCTCATCCTGAGTTAACATCAAAGCTTCCTGAGGCACGGATGTGGATTCACGCGCATTGCTGGATCGATAACCTATTTCCACATTCCGGCTTTGATCAACATCAACAATCTCAACACGCTCAAATGGGTATGGAATATGCCAATGAGGACCTGAGCTGGTCGTATCCACATATTGACCAAACCGCAACACGACACCCCGCTCTGCCGGCTCGACAATATAAATTCCCGATAACACCCAAACCACAAAACCAATGGCAACGGCACCCGCAACAAGAATAAGACTACCGCGACTGCCGCTAGAAGGGCCACCACCGCTAGCACCACCCCCCTTACCACCGAAGAGGCTGGTCACCTTAGCTTGTATTTTTTTTACCACTTCATCCAGATCTGGGGGACCTTGGTCTTTTCTATCTCGATTACCCCATGGGTCCTTATCGCCAGAACCACCAGGTTCATTCCAGGCCATTCGCTACTCCATCTTAGATTAATGTTTATACCATGTGTTTACCGCAGCTTTCTTGACTGTACTGTACCGATCTATTAACAATCACATACATCTTCAAAAATGCGAGCGAGCTATTTGAATTCTATGCGCCTTAACCGGCACCTGCAAGTAAATGCCCATTACCAAACAGCACATCATCAATGACGATCATACCTTCCTGAGCAAAGTTGTCCAGTGTTTGCTGTTGCAGGTTAATTTCTAACAGATACCCCCCATCATTCAATGATTTTTCTTGAGCAACCGCTCCCAGCCCATACAATTGAGCGCGTAAGCGGCCTTGCTCCGGCAATACCTTAACCCAAGTCTGTACCAATCGACAACCAAAATAACGCCGCAAAACCTGAGGAATTAAATCCACACCTTCGCCCGTCTTTGCTGATAACCAAATGCGCTTCACCTGACCATTTTCATCTTCGTCACAGCGGGGCATACACTCATATAGGCCATCGATTTTATTATAAATTTCGATTTGAGGTATCTCTCCGGCCCCCATTTCTTTTAATACCGAGTTTACCTGTTCAACACGCACACCGCGATCATCTGACGTCGCGTCAATCACGTGAAGCAGTAAGCTACTTTCTACGGTCTCTTCTAATGTTGAACGAAAAGCAGCGATTAAATCATGAGGTAATTGCTTCAAAAAACCCACTGTATCTACCAATATCGCCGGACCCGCATCACCAAAATCGACACGACGCAAAGTTGAATCCAGGGTGGCGAACAACTGATCCGCTGTATAGACATTAGCCCGGCATAACTGATTAAACAACGTGGATTTTCCGACATTAGTGTAACCGACTAAAGCCACGGTAGGTAACGATACTTTTTGACGTGAACGGCGCCCTTGCTGCCGTTGCCGGCGGACTTTTTCTAAGCGCTTAGTGATGTACTTCATGCGTTGTGCGATCAGCCGCTTATCGACTTCAAGCTGCGTTTCACCGGGTCCGCGCAAACCAATGCCACCTTTTTGCCGTTCCAAGTGAGTCCAGCCACGGATCAAGCGCGTCGATAAGTGTTTTAATTGCGCCAATTCAACCTGAAGTTTACCTTCAAATGAGCGGGCACGTTGAGCAAAAATGTCAAGGATAAGGCCCGTCCGATCAAGGACTCGGCATTTTAACCGTTGCTCCAAATTACGCTCCTGGGCTGGCGATAAAATATGATCAAATATCACCAACTCAGCGTGAGTACTCAAAACCAAATCAACCAGTTCCTCGGCTTTCCCCTTACCGATAAAATATTTCGGATCTGGCACAGAGCGCGCACCTAAAACCGTCGCAACGGTTTTCGCACCAGCCGAGGCTACTAGCTCTTCGAATTCACCCATATCCCGATCAGGGTTCGGCCCAATATTGAGGTGAACAACAATCGCAATTTCACCGCCTTCCGGGCGCTCAAACAAACTTCACCACCAAACGACAATTAGCTATCCGATTCAGATGATAATTCATCAGGATTTGTTAATTTCACATTTCTAGAGGGCACAACAGTAGAAATAGCATGCTTATATACCATTTGGCTCACACTATTCTTCAGCAAAACAACAAATTGATCGAATGAATCTATTTGCCCCTGCAATTTAATGCCATTCACCAGATAGATAGAAACAGGTATTTTTTCCTTCCGTAGCATATTCAAGAAAGGGTCTTGTAATGTCTGCCCTTTTGACATGTTTCATCTCCTTTTTTAATTAATTATTTTTCTGCATAACGGCCATAAATCAAACCGCTGATTTCAAAATCGGTTAATTACTCTCGCTACTCAGCCGATTTACCCAGCCTAGCGATGCACTCGCTTATACCTGTTAAATCCAGTCACTGATATAACGAACATTGAATAAAAAACCGCCCACTACATTCTATCGACAAATATTCGCAGGATAAGCCATTAGGTAACTCGGCCTATCCCGAACACGCTGCTTTTCTAAACAGGACATAGAATTTCACTTCACACCGAATCTAATCATCATAGCCATCTAAATTGCCTACAGAACACCAACTGACGGACAATATCACTCATCCATGATTAGCTAAACTACAATGACGACAGCGGATGATTACTGTGTATCATGCGATACAAAGCAATCACGTCGCTGAGTATAGGATAAACAATTGCAAATTTAAACTTAATTATTGTCATACCTACCTGATATCTTTCTAATGAGACATCGTTGAACTCGCACCATTGACAATCTCATTCATTATAATGCATAAAAACAAAAGATCTATCTCGGCGTAGGTAACTTATAGTAGCAACACAAATCACCCATAATAAACCGTAAAAAGGAAAAGGTCATTGATTAGAATCACACCTTACTTGTATACCCCATCCACCACCGCTATCAAAAGCTAAATGCCAACACGGGCCATTATCCGGCACGCTGATATCCACATACCTAGCCAAACATTGAGTTTTGATATCAAACGCTTAACCCTCACTCCCGAAAGCCTAAACCGAGCTAAATTTAATGACAGTGACTCTGATGTATGGAGTGTGGGCTTATATTGGGATTTTTTCAAGGCTTTTCAAGATTTGATCTAAAAGTTTTTTGTCTTGCATTGAAAACCAAGTGACATCCTGCTCAGCACGTAGTCGCGTTAATTGTCTTTTTGCCAACTGACGCGTGGCCGCCATGGCTTTGGCTTTCATTGCCTGAAAGTTTAATTTTTGTTCAAAATATTGCCAAATTTGACGATATCCCACGGCCCGCATGGACGGCATATTTAAATTTAAATCACCTCGCTCATAGAATCCTTTGACTTCGTTGACCAACCCCTCTTCCAGCATTATTTCAAAACGCTGGTTAATAGCTTTATGAAGTAACTGCCGATCTTCTGGATAGAGTGCTATTTTAAACAAATCAAAAGGAAAATTTTCTCGTTTTTGTTTTTTCCAATAATCCGTCATCGCTTGGCCAGTGAGCTCATAAACTTCCAAAGCACGCTGTATGCGCTGTGAATCATTCGGATGAATACGTTCAGCGGCGTCAGGATCAATATGACGCAGGCGTTGATGCATCGCCTGCCAACCCAATTGCTGCGCTTGCTCATCAATACGGTGCCTCAACTCAGGGGCCGCGGATGGTAAATCAGAAAGCCCATATTGCAACGCCCGAAAATAGAGCATCGTCCCCCCAACGAGTAACGGAATTTTTTGCCGATGAATAATTGATTGAATGAGCGATAACGCGTCTACGCTAAACTGCGAAGCGGAGTACGCCTCACTCGGATCACAAATATCAATGAGATGATGAGGAATGCTTTCGATTAACTGACGATGGGGTTTCGAGGTACCAATATCCATACCACGGTATACCAACGCTGAATCAACACTAATAATTTCGAATGGCAACTGCTGGGTAAGCTCAATGGCTAAATCCGTCTTACCTGAGGCGGTTGGCCCCATGAGAAATACAACACGGGGGGTGATTTCAGACATACATTTTACACATTACGTAAAAACATCACTCTGCAAAACTTGCGGCACCATACCGTATAAATCTCAAGTCGATACTGCACACCAGCGCTTTTCTCAAGCCATTGACAATACATTTTGCCACTGATTGCTAAGCAAATTTGATCAATCATGAAAAATAATGCTCGACTGATTGACGCCGATGACAACGTCAACCAATCGAAATTACCTCTATTTTATCATGCCTCTATCAAGCCGTGCCGAATGGCTAACAACGTCAGCGACACGTCACTATCAACATCGAGCTTAGCAAACAGCCGGTATCGATAGGTATTAATCGTTTTAGGACTAATACTCAGTGAATTTGAAATCGCGGCCACTCGCTGCCCGGCAATAATCATCATCATCACCTGTAGCTCCCGCTCGGATAATACCGCTACCGGCGACTCCACAAGCGGACCTGCCACTCGGTTTAGCGCATGTGTTTGTACACAATCACAACCAATATACTGGTTTCCCTGCTGTACTTCAGCGATGGCTTTACTGACTTCATCCACATCTGTCCGATATGTGAGGTAAGCGTCCACACCGGCTTTTAAAAACCGCGTTGGAATCGGCTCTTTATTCTGGGCCGCCAACATAATAATTTTAATGCCTGAATTAATCTCTTTTATACGCCGAACCAGATCAAAATACTCGCCTTTCATGATACACATATCCAATACCAACACATCCGCCGGATTTTTTTGAAAAAAATCTAGCGCTGCCGCTTCTGGATCAGGATCACATGCCCCAACAATGGAAATATCTGGCAGCCCCTCTAAGGCTTTAACTAAACCAATACGAAATAACGGATACGAAGAAAATACAAGAACTGATGCCACAGCCCACCCCCCTACAAATTGTTTTTTTTATAATTAGGTTCTTATTATTAATTGCGGGAGAATTGCTTTGATACTGTGACTGTATTGGCGGAGAGGGAGGGATTCGAACCCCCGGACCGTTTCCGGTCAACGGTTTTCAAGACCGCCGCTTTCGACCACTCAGCCACCTCTCCCGCGCTTATGTTGTGAACACGCCTTTATGCTTAAAAGGTGCTCATTTTTATTTCCTACAGGGCAAGTATGCCTAATATCGAGTACAAAGATCAAGTACAAATTGTAACTCATTAAACGGGTCTTGAATTACAGCCATAAAAACCCCATGTTAAGGAATAGGCATGTGCCCGCTGTAAGGTGGCGCATGCTAACATTTTAAAATCGACTTATCTACTGAATTATCAGAGTGTTGAATTTACTAAGCGAAATGATAGGCTGTGAACTTAGCAAATGGTCATTAGTCTTACTCAATACACTTTGGATATATGAGGATTATTTAGAAAGTTATGAACCAAAATGCAAATACAATTACCAACTCTTCTGCTGCTTCGGTATTAAGTACCAATAAAGTTATTCGTAACACCTATACCTTGCTTTCCATAACGTTATTATGGAGTGCAGCCATCGCTGGGGCCGGTGTCATGTTTAACTGGTCACACCCCGGCTTAATTTTAACCTTACTCGGATTTTTTGGCCTGTTTTTTTTAACGGCTAAAATGCGGAATACCGTCTGGGCTTTACCTTCTGTCTTTGCTCTGACAGGTTTTATGGGCTATACCCTAGGGCCAATTATTTCATCTTACCTGAGTCTGCCCAATGGCGGGCAAGTAGTTATGATGGCCATGGCTGGCACCGGTGCCATCTTTTTAGGCTTGTCAGCCTATGCCTTAACCACACGCAAAGACTTTAGTTTCATGGGTGGTTTCTTGATGGTTGGCATTTTAGTTGCCTTCCTCGCGGGACTTGGTGCGATTCTGTTCTCAATACCCGGCCTATCACTGGCAGTATCGGCCATGTTTATATTGCTGATGTCAGGCCTGATTCTATATGAAACCAGCCAAATCATTCATGGTGGCGAAACCAACTATGTCATGGCTACCGTTACCTTATACATAACCATTTACAATCTATTTGTTTCTTTATTGGCCATTTTAGGTATTATGGGGAACAATGATTAAATAATACTCATCAGCGCATTAGTAATAAAAAAGGCCCTGATCAGGGCCTTTTTTATTACCGCTCAAAAACAGCCATGGACTCCATATGGGCCGTATGCGGGAACATATCGATTACGCCCACCGAGGTTAAACGATAGCCTTGCCTGTGTACAATTTCCGCCGCATCGCGAGCTAAGGTAGCTGGGTTGCAAGACACATAAACCAAACGCTTTGGTTTTAATACACACAGCTGCTGCGCAACATGTAATGCACCACTTCTTGGCGGATCGATCAGCATTTTATCAAACACCTGCTGGCCCCAAGACACCCCAGAAAAATCTGCCGTTAGGTCATGAGTAAAAAATTCGATATTAGTTATCCCATTAGCTTTCGCATTGTGATGCGCTCGCTGTATTAATTGCGCCTCTCCCTCCACCGCGATCACATGGCCAGCTTTTGTCGCGATAGGCAAACTAAAATTCCCCAAACCACAAAACAATTCCAGAATTCGATCGGTATCATTAGGCGCCAACAACTGCATTGCCTGATCAACCATATGGTTATTCATTAACGAGTTGACCTGCGTAAAATCACCGGGTAAAAAATCAAGCTGCACATCAAAATTCGCAATTTTATAACATAATGCAGACGCATTGGATGGCCAAAATTGCTGTATTGTTTTCGGCCCCCCTGACTGTAGATAAATCACAAAATGGTGTTGCTCGCTGTAAGCGCGCAATTGTTGCAAATCCTCATCGGTTAACGGAGCAAGATGGCGAAAAATCAAGGCGACCTGCTGATCACCAATCGCCATTTCCACTTGAGGAATTTGCTGATAAATAGATAACCGGCGAATTAAATCCGCCAAGGCTTGCAGCCCCTGCCCTACCGAAGGATGCAAAACATGGCACTGGCTTATGTCTGCTAAATAACGACCTTGCCTTTCTCTAAAGCCAACTAATAATTTTTCTTTTTTAAAAACATATTTAACGCCTAAGCGCGCTTTCTGCCGATAACCCCACGACTCACCCAGCAACGGTGGCAAGATTTTTTCAGGGGTCACATGACCAATACGTTGCAAGTTATTTAATAAAATATCTTGCTTCAAGGTAATTTGCATTGAACTCGACAAGTGTTGCAAACGGCAACCACCACACACCCCAAAATGCTCGCATCTAGGGGTCACCCGCTGCTTCGATACCGTTACAATTTCTTTCACTTCCCCCTCATCAAATGACTTCTTCCGGCGCGTGTAATGAAAACGTACCTGCTCACCAGGTAACACGCCATCAATAAACACCGCTTTGCCATCTCGATGGGCAACCCCTCTCCCATCGTGCGATAATGAATCAATTTGGACCAAGAAAAGTTCGTCAGATTGACTTTTTTTATGCACGATTAATCACTGCTTTTATCAAACGCTGGCATTCCAATCGGTTAAAAATTCACTCAAATGGGGCTTATTTTCTTTCGCTAGATTGTCTTTTAACCGCTGACATTCTACTTGATATTGTGCCTGATCAAGCTGTCCGCGAATGAGCTGAAACCGCAAAAATACCAAATAGGTATTAATCACGTCGGTCTCACAATATTCTCGAATACTTTGCAGCTCACCGGCCAAATAAGATTCCCACACTTTAGCGCCACTCATGCCCATTTTCCCAGGCAAACCTAGCAAACAAGCAATCTCATCCAATGGTGCATTCGCTCTGGGTTGAAAACCCGCCAAAATGTCCATCATATCCATATGTCGCCAGTGAAATCGACTGAGATAATTATTCCACTTAAAATCACGATTATCCTCCCCCATATCCCAATAGCGTGGCGCGGCAATTCCGTGAATTAAAGATCGATAATGCAATACCGGCAAATCAAAACCGGCTCCATTCCAGGAAACCAAGGTTGGCGTATAACGCTGTAATCCCTCAAAAAAACGCTGTACAAGTTCTGTTTCGTCGGAGTCTAATGTACCCAACGACCAAACTTTGAGTTTGTCGTTTAATCGTAAAACAACAGCAATCGCTATTATTTTATGCAAGTGATGACGCAAAAACTCAGAAGAACCAGTTTCTTGCCGTCGTTGATGAAACATCACTTGTGCCACCTCTTCATCTGACAGGCCATGCAATTGACCAAGTCGACGAGCACCCTCTACATCAGGTATGGTTTCAATATCAAAAACAAAAATAGGATTCATTCAGTTGAAAATACATGAGTGGACAAATAACGATCGCCGCGATCGCAAATAATGACAACAATGTGGGCATTTTCCAGCATTTTCGATAAAGTTAATGCTGCGGCTACCGCTCCTCCCGAAGAAATGCCCGCAAAAATGCCTTCTTGACTGGCCAGCGCACGCGTCGTCTGCTCCGCCTGCGGCTGACTAACCTCAATGGTTTGATCAACCCGCCTGGCTTCAAAAATTTTAGGTAAGTAGGCCGCTGGCCAACGCCGAATACCTGGAATATTCGCCCCCGCTTCAGGCTGCACGCCGACAACTTGGATGGCTGAATTTTGCTCTTTCAAAAAACGAGACGTTCCCATAATCGTCCCGGTTGTTCCCATGGCGCTCACAAAGTGGGTCACCCGCTGCTGAGTGTCTCGCCAAATTTCAGGGCCAGTCCCCTCATAATGTGCCAATGGATTATCCGGGTTAGCGAATTGATCCAGTACTTTCCCTTTGCCTTGCGCCTGCATTTGTAAGGCTAAATCTCGAGCACCCTCCATCCCCGCCTCACGACTGACCAAAATAATGTTGGCGCCATAGGCATACATGGCACTACGGCGCTCCACACTCATGTGCTCGGGCATGATCAGCGTCATTGTATATCCCTTAATGGCCGCCACCAGCGCCAATGCAATGCCGGTATTGCCGCTAGTCGCCTCAATTAAAGTATCGCCAGGGCTAATTTCCCCCCTCGCTTCTGCCTGCTTTATCATGCTTAACGCGGGCCGATCTTTCACCGAACCGGCGGGGTTATTACCCTCTAATTTCACATACACCTGATTATTGGTCTGGCCAGGCAAGCGCTGTAATCTAACCAACGGTGTATTACCGACAAATGCATCGATTGTTGGCACACTCACTGACTGCTACCGAATTGATTACTGGCTTGAAATTTCGCTAAATACTGACCAAATTGCTCACGCAATTCGCTATGTTTTAAACCGTATTCCACGGTGGCTTTTAAATAACCAAGTTTACTGCCACAATCATAGCGGCTACCCTTAAATTCATAAGCAAACACCGTTTCGTAATCAAGCAACTGAGCAATCGCATCGGTCAATTGTATTTCTCCACCAGCACCCACCTCAGCATGCTCGAGTAAATCAAAAATTCTTGGTGTTAATACATAACGCCCAATCACCGCGAGATCCGACGGTGCTTCAGCGGGCTGCGGTTTTTCCACAATTTGCTGAATTTTGCTCACCCTTTCTGAAAAGGGCGTACAACTGACGATGCCATATTTATCGGTTTCTTCACGATTCACGGTTTCCACACCTAAGACACTGCAGCCGGCCTTTTCATAAAACGCATTCATTTGGCTTAAGCATGAAGTGCCATGACCATCGACCAAATCATCGGCCAATATCACCGCAAAAGGTTCCTGCCCCACCACATCCTTGGCACATAATACCGCATGCCCTAAACCCAGCGCTTCAGCTTGACGCACATACACACACGATACCCCTTTGGGTAAAATATCCTGCACGATATCGAGCATCTCTTGCTTACCTTTTTGCGCCAAACGCGTTTCCAACTCATAATTCTTATCGAAATGATCTTCAATCGCCCGTTTGGTATAGCTGGTGACAAAGATCAGTTGATCACAACCTGCTGCCACCGCTTCTTCCGCCGCATATTGAATTAACGGCTTGTCAACCACGGGCATCATTTCTTTGGGAGTCGCCTTGGTCGCCGGTAAAAATCGGGTCCCCATACCCGCCACAGGAAAAACGGCTTTTCTAATCGCTTTGGCCATCACTCAATCACCTCATTTTATAAATTATCGATTCAGGTATTCAATAGCGATTTGAATATCCCTTCTTAAATCATACATTCTTACTAAAAAACCTACCCACTCAATCGAGAAACCCCCGTCTTGATTAACGATTTTTTACACGTGCGCCCACGAGCACATAACATTCCAGAACGGGCAATAATCGTACGATACGCGTTCGCCCCAAGCCAACGGCGCTAGCCACACCAGCGGCATTGGCAAGCATATCGACAAAATCAAACTGGCGGTAGCCCAATTCGCCTTGGATGATTTCCATGACAACCCCTAGCAAAATAAAGCTCACCAACAAAATCCAGTGAAGTCGTTGCTCACATAATTGCACAAACCACAGAGTGACCATCATGTACGCAAGAAAATGATACAATTTATCAACGTGGAGAATACTTGGCATGGATGACGTGCCCGGCGAAAGAGAGAGATAAATAATAATGAAAATTTGAGCAATACCCAGGGCAAACCAAAGCTTATATAATTTTAATTTTTGCATGGCGGTTGAATTAAATTATTCAGACAGCACAGGGCATTTTAATTCACCTGATTCCGTTAATTCTTCGATAAAACCAAATTTATCGGGTTGTTCGATACGCTGAGGATATAAGATTCCCTGCAAATGATCGCATTCATGCTGAACAACTCGTGCGTGAAAACCCTCCACCGTTCGCTCAATCAGATTCCCTTCCAGATCAAACGCCGTGTAATGAATATGTCGATACCGCGATACTAAACCCCGTAAACCAGGCACACTTAAACAACCTTCCCAACCCACTTCACGCGCCTCACCGAACGGTTCAATTTGAGGATTGATGAGTATGGTTAATGGAATAGGCGGCACCTCAGGGTAACGCAAGTTATGCTCAAAACCAAACATAACAACCTGCTGACTGATACCCACTTGTGGGGCGGCAATACCCGCGCCTTCACAAGCCAGCATGGTTTCACGCATATCGGCAATCAATCTTTGTAACTCCGGCGTATCAAACTTGCTTATTTTTTCTGCTTTTTGCTGCAATATAGGATGCCCCATCCGTAACACGCGCTTAACGGGCATAATTTACCTCTCCATCATTTTTACTGGATTCGTACGTTCTATAATATAAGGGAAATTAACCAGTGGGTCACTTCTCTCATTTAAGAAATATCAATTAAATCTAAATTTTTTGCTAATATTTATTCGTACTAGGTGACAATTATGAGAAAATCTACCCTATCCAATTCACCCTCGGCACTTGTTTAAATTTAACAATGATATCAAACGCACACAAACAAATACTCACCTTCGGGTTTATCTTACTCTGTCACGCAATATCCCCGTCATTCACTTACGCCGTAGAAAAAAAATGGTTTCAACTTGAATTGATTGTTTTTAGCAATCACAACCCACAGGACCTCAAGTCAGAGAAATGGCCGCACGATACCAAACAACACCCGATGAATAAATATGCAGAAATCACCAAAGACAGAGCAACCGTAAACCAAGCGCTAACGAACAGATTCGCTCCGATTATTTTTCAGGCATTGCCCGAACAACATCTATCATTGCAAAAAATCGTGGAAAGACTAAATGATTCAAATGAGTATCAAATTTTATTACATATCGGCTGGCAACAATGGGTGAAAAAACGGCGCAAGTCTATCCCTATTTATTTAGATGATGCAAATATCAACCACAGCTATCAACCCATGAATCGAGGATTCTCCACACGTTCCCCAACATCCATTGATAAAAATCGAACGGAGCAAAATCAACCAATCCATCCTTACCGAAGCAGGCCGGCAGGCCCACCCGAAATCAACGTTTATGGCATGGTATCATTGCGGCAAAAACGCTTTCTCCACCTAGCTCTCGATCTATCGCATCGCCGTTACCAGCACATTACCTCAACCACCATCAAAGAAAACATTCAATTTCCCATGGACGCAATACAAACCATACCGCGAACCTCACACCCCGACGAACGAAACAATGAGCGACCACAGCTGCTGGAACCTCAAATAACCCAACCGCCATCCTACCACCTCAAAGAGTCTCGCCGCGTGACAACCAACAAATTACATTATTTCGATCACCCGGCTTTTGGTGTCATTGCCAAAATTACACGCATCAAAGCCCCCTCAGCCCCTGATGAAAACATAAATACACCGGAAGGCGTATCACCATAGAAGGCCAATAACCCGTCAATACACTGGAATCACATCCATCGGAAAGTAGGGTAATACAAGAGCCATGACCAAAGTTATTTAATTTCCATGCCTTTAAATGTTTGGTATCACGTGAGCTAACAATATACGCACATTTTCCATACTGGCCGACAAATTTTGTTCGATCATTTCCATTGTCAAATTTCCAGGGCTACGGCCAGCCGCTAAATTGGCAACGACCGCAATCGTCGCATACTGTATATCCAACTCCCGCGCCAAAGCCGCCTCTGGCATCCCCGTCATGCCAACGATGTCACACCCATCGCGCTCCAATCGATTAATTTCTGCAACCGTCTCCAAACGGGGTCCTTGAGTTGCTGCATAAGTCCCCTCCATTGCCGCCTCAAACTCAAGTGCTTGACAACCCTCAATCAGCACTTGCCTTAGCGAAGCACTATAAGGCTCACTAAAATCAATATGGGTAACGTGTGATAAACCTTCTTCAAAAAACGTATTAATCCGTGACCAGGTGTAATCAATAATCTGATCAGGAATCGCCAACCGTTGAGCCACCATATCCGCACGAATCCCACCCACCGCCGCCACCGCAATAATATTTTTCACCCCCGCATTGTTAAGCGCCCAAATATTCGCTCGGTAATTAATTTTATGGGGAGGAATCGTATGGCTATAGCCATGGCGCGGTAAAAATAACACTTCGATACCGGCTAATTCACCGAAAATCAGGGGTGTTGATGGCTCTCCATAGGGCGTTTGTACAATTTCCCGTTTGGTAATATTTAAATTTTTCAGAGTCGTTAACCCTGTCCCACCTATAATTGCTAATTTACTCATCGTTTTTTTGCGCCGCGTAGATGCCTTTTGCGTTTCTCAGATAACCCTTGTAATCCATACCATAACCAAAAACATATCGGTCCGGTACGCTTAATCCAATAAAATTCGCATTCGCTACTCCTTGCTTTCTTTCATGTGATTTGTTGATAAGCACCGCACTATACACTTCTTTTGCCTGGCTATTCCGGCAATAAGCTAAAATCGAAGCAAGTGTTAAACCTTCATCCAAGATATCATCAATCACTAAAACGACACGATCTTTTAAGCTATGTTTTGGTTTAGCCACCCACTCTAATTCATTCCCTTGCGTTAAATTTCCATACCGTGTCGCATGTACATAATCGAGTTGCAGGGGAAAATTTAAGTGCAATAACAACTGCCCAGTAGGAATTAAACCACCAGTCATGACACACAGCACCAAAGGGTTTTTCTCTGCCATATGTTCCGTAATCTCCGATGCCATGCATTGAATCGCCTCTTCGACTTGCTGCTGACTATATAAACGGTCTGCTCGATCAAACACCTGCATCGCTTGTTTCCCAGTCACCGACATCCCCCCTCCTTATTCTCAATATCAAATGCTTTCATTGTTTATTTTACCGCACTCGGCGTGTCAGGCGAGCCAACTGAAGTCATCAAAATATGCCGTCTACCGTGCATTAATACGTGAAAGTGACCGTATCATCATCCATCGCTTCGCTGATCACATAGGCCCCCCCGACCGTCTCTTCCACTTCAGGGATTAAATCATCCCCCCAAAGATCCAGTGTCGGCGTGCATACTTTAAATTTAACACCGGCTTCGTGCGCATCCTTGATGAAATCATAAACACTCTTAGGACTCCCGGCTTGCACGTATAAATTTTCAGCGACCCCTTTTTTTGCTAACTCACCCGCTCGCCCGGTTAACACCACCTCAACCTCAAATTCCATGGCGGCGGCCACCGTTGCCTGAAAAAAAGGAGCACCTAACTCAGAAGGATTTTTCGGATCCGTGTTTACCATAATAATTAAAAGCTTATCAGCCATATATTTACTCTCCAAATACTTATCAAATTAAATCTATGTTCACAATCAATATGGCAAAAACAATCACTAAAAGATCAACAAAAAACCATAATTTGTAACTTCGCGAAGTATATACCATAAATGAATACACCAACACACAACTTCAAGCCTTTTCTGGGTGATTTTCAATCACCTCAAAAATCACGATAATTCTGCTAATATAGCATAGCTTTCATCCAGCCATTTTTTTGAACAAATTTTATGGAGCAGCACCACATCTGACGAGATAGCCCATTGATAAAAATCACTTTAAAAATTAACACCCTAAAATAAAAAACACCTCAAGACTTGAAATGACTCCCAACCAAGCACGGATGAGTGAGTAACCACCCGCTATTGCCGAAAAATAAATCATTTTCGCCAAAATGTGATTAATTTGTGAAACTCTGTCGATATACTGGTATCGACTCACTGGAAAAGTCACCCAATTTATCGCTCACCAGCTCGCTGTAAGGAATGTCAAAATGACAAAAAACGTCTTAGTCATTGAAGATAATGAAGACATCGCTGATGTTGTCTCACTGCATTTAAAAGATCTGCCATGTGCCGTTAAACATGCCGCCGATGGAATCACCGGCTATCAATTGGCACAAACCAACAAATATGATTTAGTGATACTTGATCTGATGTTACCCGGCATGGAAGGGTTGGAGATTTGTAAACGTTTGAGAGCTCAACCCAATTATACGCCGATATTAATGCTCACCTCCAAGTCATCTGAAATTGATCGCGTTTTAGGTTTAGAAATGGGTGCCGATGACTATCTAACAAAACCATTCAGTGTTCGCGAGTTATTAGCTCGCGTCAAAGCCTTGTTCCGCCGCATGGATGTTTTTAGCGACACCAAGCAAAACAAAAGAACCTCCATTGAACGCGCCAGCATTCGCATTGATTTTGAAAAACGCACCGTATTTATTGCTGAAAAAATGATTGACCTGACCGTCAAAGAATTTGATTTACTGGTGCAATTTATTGAAAATCCAGGCCGGGTCTATACGCGAACTCAGTTATTAGATTTAGTGTGGGGATACGGACATGAAGGATACGAACATACCGTCAATTCTCACATTAATCGTTTACGAAATAAAATAGAAAATAATCCAGCCAAACCTCAATATATTTTAACCGTGTGGGGACTCGGTTATAAATTTAACGATACGCTTTAATAACCATGTTTAAAACTTTATACGCTAAATTAGTTATTTCGCTGTTAGTTTTGCTGTCCTTAGTCGGCACAGGCTATCTAGCCATCGCGTTGTACACGACCCCACTTTACTTACAAGAACTCAATCAAAAACTCCATCGAACATTAGCCAGTAACCTCGTTAAAGAACAACAATTATTAGAAGATCAGCAAATCAACCATGCGGCACTCGAAGCCATTTTTCATAACTTAATGGTCATCAACCCAAGTATCGAAGTCTACCTGAGCGATAACACGGGAAAACTGCTTGCGTACTCTGCACCGCCAGGAAAAATCAAAAGACAATCCATATCCTTAGACCCAATATACCAATTTTTAGCACAAACCAAAGAATTTCCTATACTCGGCGATGACCCACGCGGTATACAACGACAAAAAGTCTTCTCAGTAGCCCCCATTAAAGCAAACAATCAACTTCAGGGTTATCTCTACATTGTGCTTGGCAGCGAAGAATATGACTCCATTACCCAGCTCATTAATGGCAGCTATATCCTGCAACTCACCGCCGCTAGTGCCATCATTGCCATACTCATTGTGGTGTTTGCCGGTATCATTCTTTTTAATTTATTAACCCGCCGTTTAAGGCTGCTCACTGAAGTCATGAGCTTGTTTAAGCAGAGTGATTTTCAACACCCCGTCACCTTACCGGCACGGTAT
>VAPK010134623.1_pt1 | contig 63869 bp, 57 predicted proteins | sample 3395031 | NCBI WGS metagenome assembly VAPK01 (sample SAMN08290443, study PRJNA428436) | hydrothermal vent metagenome | isolation source: Deep-sea hydrothermal vent chimney 1 | place: Pacific Ocean: Juan De Fuca Ridge
ATCAAATGCGGACAGCGGAAATATTATACTTGAATAGTGCAGAAGGACTTTTAGTCCTTCTTGAGACAACCTATGGACTTTCAGTCCATAGTCGTTGAGTTACAGCTTAAAACTTAAGCTTGTTTTTTGCGGCGAGAAAACCCCAAACCAACAAGACCTAAACCTAAAAGCATAATGCTGCTAGCTTCTGGAACACCTGAAGGGGGTTGTTGTACAATTGCACCAGAAATACTCAACACACCAGTACCAGAACCTAACGAATTCCATTGTTGAGTTGTTCCACAAGTCGTACCACATGTAAAGCTATAGTCGCCAGCTGTTAAACCAGTAAAAGTAGTTGCTTGCCACCATTTAACACCTCCTGAAAAATTAGGATCAGTAGTAAGCGTTTTATCAAGTACTCGACTTCTATTCCAATAGAAGTTAGTTGTACCGTCAATTAAGCCTGCGTACTTGGTGTTTGTTGGAGCAATATTAAATGCCTGCGTTGTTCGAGCATACGCATTACCATTAATGCCTTGTAATGTTAAGGTTCCTTCATTAACAGGCGTGCCACCATGATTATAAGAGCCCGTTACGAATGTTACTTCACCAGGATTCACTCCTGAGAAGAAACCAATAGATGTTGTATGTGCTTGCGCCATACTCGTACCGAATACCGCCAGTGCGCAGATTGATAAAAATTTAGTGAGTTTATTCATTATTAATACTCCATGTATTTCCATTTAGTTTAGATAAGATGTCATCCTGTTTTAGAACACATTGCTTGTTCTTAAGAAACTTTAATAACTAAACGATGTACCGTCTATCACCCATATGGGTTAACCTAAGTTAGACGGAATCTTAAATTTAATTCTACTGCTATTTTATTGTTTAACAGCTCCCTGCTGTTTAATTATTAACCACACACATCACTTTCAAGAGTAAAATAAAGATTAATAATTTCGTTACTCATCAAAACAATATTAATCAAGAAATTTAACAACGCATCAACATAAAATTTACTTCAAATTTAATGCCTGAAATATCTTATATGGATTCTAAAAAATAATTAAACCACAAAGAACGAGCATAAGGCTGCCATTAATATCGCACAAAATTTAACTAATCTTTGCAAGTTTATATAAACCAAGCTAGGCTTTATCCATTCACTCTCAATTAAACAGTTAAACATTAATGTCTGATACAAATAAAGATTTTTTACAACGCTCACTTGATTACCATGCTAAACCTGTTGCCGGTAAAATTGCCACCGCAATAACTAAACCCTGCGCCAGCCAGGAAGATTTGTCGATGGCTTATACGCCGGGCGTAGCCGAACCTGTTCGCGCCATTGCTGATGATCCAGCAATGGCTTATAAATACACAGGCAAAGGGAATCTGGTAGCGGTAATTACCGATGGTACGGCTGTACTCGGCTTAGGCAATGTGGGCGCGTTGGCCGGTAAGCCCGTTATGGAAGGTAAGGGGGTTTTGTTTAAAAAATTTGCTGACATTGATGTGTTTGATATTGAAGTAAAAGCACCGTCTACCGAAGCCTTTATTGATACCGTCGCCAATATTGCCGATACTTTTGGTGGTATTAATCTGGAAGATATTGCCGCCCCCGCCTGTTTTGAAATTGAAAAGGCATTAAAGAAACGTTTGGATATTCCGGTTTTTCATGATGACCAACATGGCACGGCTATTATCATCTCTGCCGGCCTTTTAAATGCCTTAAAAATACAGGGTAAAACACTCGAAACAGCTAAAATTGTATGCTTAGGTGCAGGTTCCGCGGCCATTGCCTCAATGAGCTTATTGATAAAATTGGGCGCGAACCCCGATACTCTCCATATGCTGGATCGTAAAGGTGTGATCCATAGCGAACGTGATGATTTAAACGAGTATAAGCAAAAATTTGCAATACAAACTGATGCCCGCACACTCGATGATGCAATAACAACTGCGGATATTTTTGTGGGTGTGTCAGGGCCTAACCTACTGTCTGCCGAACAAGTTAAAAAAATGGCTGCTAAGCCAATTGTGTTTGCACTATCTAACCCGGATGCCGAAATTAACCCCGATGTCGCAAAAGCGGCTCGAAGCGACCTGATTATGGCAACCGGCCGCAGCGACTACCCCAACCAGATTAATAATGTGTTGGGCTTTCCTTTTATTTTTCGTGGTGCTTTGGATGTGCATGCCACCACTATTAATAGTGAAATGGAAATGGCGGCCGTTTATGCCTTAGCAAAGTTAGCACAAACACCTGCTCCCGCTGAAGTCCTGCTTGCCTACCATACCCAGCATCTTGATTTCGGAATGAATTATATTATTCCTAAACCGTTTGACCCGCGTTTGAAAAGTTATGTTTCATCGGCTGTTGCTCGTGCTGCAGTAGATAGTGGTGTGGCACGCAAGCCGTACCCTTCACATTACCCCGACAGTGAGGACTCGCAAACCGAGAAACAGTTGTTTAATGAATCTCAATCTTTATTCAAAAAACTACGAGGACTTTTTAGGTAACCTCTAAAAGCAGCTCAACCGCTTTAATATCGGCACGTTGCATTGGCTTACCGTCCACTGAACTCAGCGGGGCATGATGTAAGCCATTATTTGGAAAAACAATAATATGGACTGGGACTTCGTCGGCTAAAAAGGCAAAGGCAGGATAGTACTCATAGTCATCGGCCTTTAGATGGAAACGTTTTTGCTCCTCGTCATAGGGAATATGGCTATCCATTAAAAAAACAGCCAACTCCTCAGATGTATCAGCAAATAAATGCAAATAAACGGCCGAGTTAATGTCAGCCGTACCATTTAAAACCGCCCCCACTAAACGAGGGTTAAATTTATCAAAAAAGTGCATGGCATCCAGTGCGGTGTGCCTTAGTTTTTTTAATTGTGCAGGCTGACTGTCTGCGCGAAAAATATGTTGATAGGTCACTAATGCCTGTTGAATTTCTTTATTCGAAGGTAGGTTAGTCGATTCAATCGCACCCAATTGACTAGCAGCTTTATTTTTTGCGAGCTGAAAATCCTGACTACCCGTTTCGGCCATGTATTCGGCTGCAAGTTGTGCCAAACGTTCGCGTATTTGCCAACCTTTATTTTTGTGCTGCGACATTCAGCTACCCCCACCCAGCCATCAGGCAATCAAGCTCAAAGTGTTAGAAAAGTTGTTCGGTTATATTACTCGCATCGTCCGGGTTATTTGCATGGCTACGTCCAGAGGAGTCACTCGGCACCTGATCTTCTTTAAAATATTCAAACATGGTGTCCTTACTTTCAGGGGTTGCCGGTAGGCCGGTGTGTTTATCAATACGTACCGAAACAATACCATCGGGTTGATCTAATGGTGTTTCCGGCATTCCTTTTAAGGCTTGCGCCATATAAGCATTCCACATAGGCAAGGCAGCAATGGCTCCGGTTTCACGACTCCCCAGAGAACGTGGGCTATCAAAGCCAACCCAAGCAATGGTGACCACCTTACGATTAAAGCCTGAAAACCAAGCGTCACGCTGATCATTAGTGGTGCCTGTTTTACCGGCTAAATCTTTTCGATGCAGGGCTAAAGCACGCCGTCCTGTGCCAAAACGGATCACATCTCGCATCATTGTATTCATTAAAAAAGTAGTTTGTGCGCTGAGTACTCTTGGTGCAATTTTAATTTGTTGTGGCCCTGTTTGCTCCATAAAAATAATTTCAGCCGGTTTTACCGAGGGTGTGCCCGACGCTGAATCAGACGTTGCATCTTTACTAGCGAGCAAGAGGGCTTCTGCTGTTTGTTTTTTGGTTGCTAAATTTTTAGTTGCCGGACTTTCTGTATCTGGTTTTTTTACATTCGGGTTTTTCGTATTCGGCTTTTTGTTAGTAACCGAATTTAAATCCTGTTTTGCTGTGCTACCCAAAATTTTAAGCTTAGCTTGCTGCGCTGCAATTCTTGCCGCTTCAAGTTCTTGCTTTAATTTAAGCTTGGCTTCTATTTCGGCCACACATTTAGCGCAAACTTCAGGACGTTGTTCTAACATTACGACCTTTTTATCCGAGTCCAGAATATAGTCAATAAAATAGGGCTGAACTTTAAACCCGCCATTGGCAAAAACACTAAAGCCATCCGCTAATTCTAACGGCGTAATCGCACCACTGCCCAACGCTAAAGAAAGGTCGCGCGGCAAGCTGGAACGTTTAAAACCAAAACGAGTAACATAACGAACCGCATAACCAATGCCGATATCCCGAAGTAAACGAATAGACACCAGATTACGAGACTTGATAAGTGCCGTGCGTAAACGTGTTTCGCCGTACCATTTACCGGTGTAATTCTCAGGTCGCCAGGTATCTTCTAAACCTGGTGCATCGAACACCACCGGCGCATCGTTAATAATACTCGCTGCGGTAAAGCCTTTGTCTAAAGCGGCACTGTATATAAAAGGTTTAAAGCTCGACCCCGGCTGACGTTTGGCCTGAATAACCCGATTAAATTTACTTTGGTAAAAATCAAAACCACCAACTAATGATTCGATAGCACCGTCATCAGGATTAAGCGACACCAACGCGCCGCTAACAATCGGAACCTGAGCCAGATAAGAGCAACCCTTTTTATCAGGAACAACATAAATAACATCACCGGCTTTTAGAATTTGACTGGCTTTGTCTAGCTTGGGCCCCCTATTAAATTCATCAATATAACGGCGTGCCCATTCAAGTTGCGGCCAGCCCATAAAGACCACATTGCCCTTAGCCGTGTAAGCATAAGCCGATTGATCGTTAACCTGAAAAACTATCGCCGGAACCATATCGCCCTGAATCGGCTGCTCGGCTAAAATACTGTGCCAGTATTCTTCATCGTCTTCAAATTCAAAATTAAACAAATCAACATGACCGATGGTGCCGCGATAACCGTGGCGACGATCATAGCCGTGCAGGGCAAGGCGCAATGCTTTATTCGCAGCAACTTGTAACTTTGAATCTACCGTCGTATAAACCTGATAACCGGCAGTGTAAATTTTATTGCCATAGCGTTTTAACATTTCGCTACGCACCATTTCAGCAATATAAGGCGCTTCAACTTCCAGATTTTGGCCATGAATCGACGCATTATCTTTTGTCGCCAGAGCTTGATCATATTCATGTTGGGTAATGAAATTTAAGGCCAGCATTCGCCCCAAAACATAGTTACGTCTCAATAATGCGCGAGAAGGATTAACAATGGGGTTATAACGTGACGGGGCTTTAGGCAAACCCACTATCATCGCTATTTCAGACAAGTTCAGCTCATCAACGTTTTTCCCATAATAAACTTGTGCCGCTGCAGCTACACCATAGGCGCGCTTACCAAAGTAAATTTTGTTCAGGTAAAGTTCGAGGATTTCCTGTTTAGTCAGCTCATCTTCAATTTTTAAGGCCAAGAAAATTTCATTAAATTTTCTTAAAAAGGTTTTTTCTCGTGATAGAAAAAAGTTTCGCGCAACCTGCATAGTAATGGTACTACCACCCTGTGCGCGTTGGCCTGTTTTAATTAAGTGCAGAGCCGCACGCAATATACCTTTATAATCAACACCGGGATGCTCAAAGAAACGGTCGTCTTCTGCTGCAATCAGTGCTTTGACCAAAGTATCGGGTAAGTCTTTGTAATGCAGCGGTGTTCGCTTCATTTCCCCAAATTCTGCTAGTAACAGGCCATCTTTTGTATAAATACGCAATGGCACCTTGAGTTGCACATCTCGCAAGACCTCAATATCCGGTAAATTAGGAACTATATAAGCATAAACGGCCAGAAATCCCAGCCCACCCAATAAACTCAGGCTAAAAATGCTCGCTAATCCGTAGATTGTTATTTTTTTTATGACTGGATTCACACTAACAGAAAAATATTATCGCAATTTAATTAAATAAGCATAGAAGTATGCACTAATCCTAAAGTATATCGCTTTGATGCAGATAACACTACGAAGGATTTGTAATTAACTATTATTTGACCTATAGTTGACTCAGGTACTTAAAGTAGTTATACATATAGTGCGTGTAACTACCGAATTAACAACAAATTATACTGAAAAAAATACAGAGATATGGGATTTAGTAACTTATTTAAACCAAAAACACCCCCGGTCATCGGGCTTGACATCAGTTCCACTGCTGTCAAATTACTCGAATTGGGCCGCAGTGGCGACAAAATACGCGTAGAAAGTTATGCGGTTGAACCCCTGCCTGCAAACTCTGTTATTGAAAAAAATATCTCTGACGTTGAAGCCGTTGGTGATGCGATTAAACGCGCGGTGAAACGTTCGAGTACACGCTGCAAACATGCAGCGGCTGCAGTCGCCGGTTCAGCCGTTATTACTAAAACGATCTCCATGCCATCCAACCTCACTGACGAGGAAATGGAACAGGACATCCAGAACGAAGCTGATCAATATATTCCCTATCCATTAGAAGAAGTTAACCTTGACTTCGAAGTACTGGGCCAGTCAGAAAATGATCCCGATCGTGTCGAAGTGTTGTTAGCCGCCTCACGAAGTGAAAATGTTGATGTGCGAGTAGCCGCCATAGAATTAGCCGGTTTAAAAGCCCGAGTGATGGATGTGGAAGCCTACGCCATGGAAAATGTTTTCCAAATGTTAGCCCCCACCATGCCCGATCAGGGGATTGACCAGACCATTGCCATTATTGATGTGGGCGCCACCATGACCACCCTCAATGTATTGCATGACTTAAAAACCATTTATACCCGCGAACAGGTCTTTGGTGGCAAACAGCTAACTGAAGAAATTCAGCGTCGCTATGGTTTATCCTATGAAGAAGCTGGTATGGCCAAACGCCAAGGCGGTCTACCCGATAACTATGTACCGGAAGTATTAGAACCGTTTAAAGAAGCGATGACTCAACAAGTCAGCCGCTCTTTACAATTCTTCTTTTCATCCAGTCAGTACAGCAATGTTGACCATATTATATTAGCAGGCGGCAGTGCTATGTTGCCCGGTATAGATGAAATGATAGCCAATAAGCTGGGTGTGCATACTTCGGTTGCCAACCCCTTTACCAATATGACGATCGCTTCGCGCGTCAAAGCGCAAAGCCTCAGTAATGATGCATCATCACTCGTCATAGCATGTGGTTTAGCGATGAGGACGTTTGACTAAATGGCACGTATTAACCTCTTACCTTGGCGCGAAGAACAGCGCAAAGAACAGCAACGTCAATTTTTGACAATGTTAGGTCTGTCCGTTGTTTTAATGGTGTTGATTATTGCGGCCATCCATTTGCAGTACGCCCGAGCACTAAGTATACAAAACTCACGTAACAGCTTTTTGCAAACCAATATTACTGAGGTTGAAGCACAAATTGCGGCAATTACTAAATTAGAAAAAGATAAACAACGGCTTCTCAACCGAATTGAACGAATTCAGAAATTACAACGGAATCGCCCGGAAATTGTGCATTTATTTGATGCCCTTGCGCGCGTTCTACCAGAAGGCGTTTACTTAACCACTTTCACTCAAAAAGGTAAAACACTCATTCTTCAAGGCAAGGCACAATCCAATGCACGTGTTTCTGCTTTAATGCGTGGTATTGATAAATCGGCATGGATGACAAAACCCGTGCTGGATGTTATCCAGAAAGATAACAATAAAGACTCAAAAGATCGTAATTTTAAACTACAAGCCACCCAATTTTCTAAAATTACAGAAGATAACAAGGCACCTAGACGATGAAAGATATTAATATAGATTTCAATGATCTCGATATTAATAATATCGGTTCTTGGCCGACTCCGGTTAAGACCGTTATTATCGTTATTGCCTGTGCCGCAGCTTTAGCCTTAGGTTACTTTCTGGATATTAAAAATCAACAAAATACACTTGAACGCTCCGAAAGAAAAGAAATCACCCTGAAACAAGATTTTGAAATTAAACAGGCCAAAGCGGTTAATCTTGATGCCTACCGCCAACAAATGAAAGAAATGAAGGAATCATTTGGTGCAATGTTGCGTCAATTACCCAGTAAAACAGAAGTTGAACATTTATTGGTTGATATTTCGCAAACCGGTCTGGCCAGTGGTGTTGAATTTAAGCTGTTTAAGCCCGAAAAAGAACAATTTACCGAATTTTATGCTGAATTACCGATTAAAATATCCATGACGGGCACCTACCATCAATTTGGTAGTTTTGTCAGTGGCGTTGCTGCTCTTCCACGTATTGTGACCCTACATAATATTGTTATTCGGGGTGGTAAAGATAAAGGGGCAAACTTAACCATGGATCTAACCGCAAAAACATACCGTTATTTAGATGAAGACGAAGTTTCGCAACAGCGTCGAAAAGATAGAAAGAAACGTAAAGGCCGCCGTTAATTCGGGTTGATTAGTTATGATTTCGAAAAAGAAACAATTGTCAAAACAAAACAAGACTCTTGCGGGCTATGAAGGTTCGTTAAGCATTCGATTATTGCCATTAATTTTTACTGCTTTATTAACGGGTTGCAGCGGCTCACAGCATGGCGATTTAGAAGGCTATATTGCCGATGTGAAAAGTCGACAAAAAAGCCGAATTCCAGAACTGCCACAAATTAAAACCTATGCCCCCTTTAGCTACTCTGCATTTGATGTACGCGATCCGTTTGTACCATTGTTAGATGAAGAAGCGTTCCTTAACGAACCCAAAAAAGACAATGGTTTAAGACCTAAGACCGATCGTAAGGCAGAACCATTGGAAAGCTTCCCATTGGATACCCTTGAATTTGTCGGCAATATAGAAAAACGTGGTACCCGTTGGGGTCTGGTTTCAGCTCCCGATAAATCAATTTACAAAGTTCAAGTAGGCAACTACATAGGCAAAAATTTTGGTGAAATCATCAAAATTACTGATACTAAAATTTTATTACGCGAAATCATTTCCGACGGTTCGGATGGTTGGCTAGACCGCGAAGCTTCATTGGCTTTATCAGAATAGGCTTCGAACAGGAGAAAAAAGATGTGCAATCAAACATATTCACTTATCACATCGGTGAAACAGCATCGTTTTAAACTGCTTACTGCATTGTTATTTTTATTGAGTTCGTCACCGACCTTTGCAAACAGTTTAAAAGACATTAATTTTAACTCTCTCCCTGGAGATCGCGTTGAAATAGAATTAAGCATGACCGAAGCGGCCTCACTTCCAAATGCTTTTACTATCGATCAGCCTGCGCGAATTGCTTTAGACTTTCCCAATACCAACATTGCACTGAATAAAAAAACACGTGAAATAAATATTGGTATCGCCCGCTCATTAACCGCTATTGAAGCCGGTGGACGTACACGGATAGTGATTAACCTGACCAAGCTTGTTGAATACAACACCTCAGTAGACGGCAATAATGTTTTTATCACCATAGGTGGAACGGGCAGAAATAAACACGGTTCTTTTAATAAGCCGGTTTTAAGTAAACATGGTGTCATTGAAAATATTAGTAATATTGATTTCCGCCGGGGCAGTAAAGGTGAAGGCCGGGTTGTGATTAAATTAAATGACCCCAATACACCTGTTGATATCGTTAAACGCGGAACCAAGGTACTCGTTACTATTAAAAACAGCAAACTACCTACAAAGCTTGAACGTCGTTTGGATGTGATTGATTTCGCTACACCAGTACAAACCGTTGATGCTTTTAATCAGGGCAGCGACACAAAAATTATTATCACCTCTGCGGGTAAATATGAACATCTGGCTTATCAAACCAATAATTTACTCACCATTGATGTCAAACGGGAAGTTAAACTGTCTGAAGACGAAGCCAAAAGAAAACGTAAAAACCAGGTTTATAGCGGTGAACGTCTGTCCTTAAATTTTCAGAATATTGAAGTCCGAGCTGTACTCCAGTTAATCGCTGACTTTACTGGCATTAATATGGTCACCAGTGACACCGTTGATGGTGAACTGACCTTACGCCTCAAAAATGTACCATGGGATCAAGCACTTGATATTATTTTAAAAACGAAAGGATTAGACAAGCGCCAAAACGGAAACGTTATGCTGATTGCACCAGCAGAAGAAATGGCGCAGCGCGATAAAATTGAACTTGAATCACGTAAGAGTATTGAGGAACTGGCTCCGATTATTACAGAAACCATACAGGTGAATTACTCAAACGCTCTCGATTTTGTTAAATTAATTTATGGACGATCCGCCGGAGGCGGCAGTAGTGGTGGCAAAAAATCCGGTTATCTGTCACCTCGAGGCCGTGTATCCTTCGACAAACGATCTAATAAACTGATCGTGTTTGATATCCAGGAAAAAGTCGATGCAATCCTTGGCATGGTTAAAGAGCTTGATATCCCTAATCGCCAAGTCTTAATTGAGTCACGTATCGTTATTGCGGGCACCACCTTTGGTAAAGAACTCGGTGTCCGATTTGGTTTTAATCGCAGCACTAGCGCCAATACCGGCCAAGCGAATGAAACAAGAATCGGTATATCCAATAATGTTACCAATGCGGACAATGTCCGTCAGGGTAACCAACCTGTTGCAGCCAACCGCTTAAATGTGAACCTACCGTCACCCTCCTCTTTTGGTACGGTTGCACTCGCACTAGCACGGCTCCCATTCGGTACATTGCTCGATTTGGAATTATCAGCCGCACAAGCGGAAGGCCGATCTGAAACCGTATCGGCACCTCGCATTATTACCGCCAATAACAATAAAGCCTATATTAAACAAGGTTTTGAAATACCGTATGCATCACAAACCTCATCCGGTGCAACCGATATTCAGTTTAAAGAAGCGGTTCTTAAGCTTGAAGTTACGCCACAAATTACCCCAGATGATAATATCATCATGAAATTGTTAGTGAAAAAAGATCGACCTGACTTTTCTCAAGCGGGCCCTCCAATTCAGAAACGTGAAGTAAAAACACAGGTGCGGGTAAGAAATGGTGAAACCGTTGTACTCGGCGGGATTTATGAACACACATCCACTGACAATGTTAGGAAAGTACCTTTTTTAGGTGACTTGCCTGTTATTGGTGGCTTGTTCAGAAGCCATACCGAAAGCAACGACAAATCAGAGTTACTTATTTTTGTCACACCTAAAATTATCAGTGATAATTTAACGCTTTAAATTTAAAGCATAGTGTTTAAAAAGGGACAACTCTGTCCCTTTTTTTTCGCCTTATTAAATTAATTATATATCGTCAACGGGAGAGAGCTTCGCCTCTCCCCTTTGGAAACCCCATTAGTTTTGTGCCCGCCGCAAGCGGACGGGGAAACCATATTTTATTACTCTATTTGATATCGAACAAATTCTTATCTTCTCTAAAAACTGATATGCTTAAACTTCTATTTTTAAGCTGCAAATAAACATGCCACATACTCAAAATATTATTCTCGTTGGTCCTATGGGTTCAGGTAAAACGACTATTGGGCGACAACTCGCCAAGCAGCTCAATCTTGAATTTTTTGATTGTGACCATGAAATTGAAACTAAAACAGGTGCCAATATTCCGCTTATTTTTGAACTCGAAGGCGAGCAAGGTTTTCGCAAACGCGAAGCTGCCATGTTGGACGAACTGAGTAAAAAAAAGGGCATCGTTCTAGCAACAGGTGGTGGTGCAATATTAGCACTTGAAAACCGAAAAATGCTACGACAACGCGGTATCGTTATTTATTTATCAGCAACGGCTGAACAACTATGGGAACGTACCCGCCTGGATAAAAATCGCCCCCTGTTGCAAACAGAAAACCCACGCGAAAAAATCAAATCTCTTTTAGAACAACGTGGTCCCCTTTACAAAGAAATTGCCGATGCAGTAATTGATACGGGTAATGGCAATATAAGATCAACCACTAAACAAATCATAATGCAGCTAAATACTACAAAATAATTACAAACTTAACGTATAATCATTCAGATGAAAACACTCACCGTTAATCTTGGCGAAAGAAGCTACCCGATCCATATTGGCTCAAACTTATTGTCTCAAAAAGAATTAGTCACACCTTATGTTAGTGGAACACAGGTGATGATAGTGACTAATGACATTGTCGCACCGCTATATTTAGAACAGGCAAAATTATTATTTACTGATTTTCAATGTCACTCCGTTATATTACCCGATGGTGAACAACACAAAACCCTGACTGATCTTAACCTGATTTATGATGCATTGCTGTCCAACCACTTTGATCGCTACTGTACCCTCGTTGCATTAGGAGGTGGCGTTGTTGGCGACATGACCGGTTACGCTGCCGCAAGTTACCAACGCGGTGTTAACTTTATTCAAATACCCACCACCTTATTAGCTCAGGTCGACTCATCCGTTGGTGGCAAAACTGGGGTCAACCATCCCTTGGGTAAAAATATGATTGGTGCCTTTCACCAGCCAAGTTGCGTATTAGCTGACATCAACACGCTCAATACATTGGAAGATAGTCAACTAAGTGCTGGACTTGCTGAGGTGATTAAATATGGTTTGATTCGTTTACCGAAATTTCTCGACTGGTTGGAACAAAATATCAGTAAACTACTAGCGCGTAAACCAGAGGTACTAAGTTATGCGATTGAGGTCTCCTGCCAATGCAAGGCGGAGGTAGTCGCTGCCGATGAACGCGAAGGTGGAGTCCGTGCGCTGTTAAATCTGGGGCATACATTTGGCCACGCGATTGAATCGGGAACCGGTTATGGTAACTGGCTCCACGGTGAAGCGGTGGGCATCGGTATGCTAATGGCAGCCGACTTATCCATGCGCGAAAACTGGATAAGTGATCAAGACGTACAGCGGGTTAAAAATATTATTATTGCAGCAAAACTCCCCGTCCAGTTACCAGCAATGATGACCTACGATGTTTTTATGGACTTGATGCGCGTCGACAAAAAAGTCCGTGATGGCAAAATAAATTTTGTACTTTACAATGCACTCGGCGATGCAAAAGTTACCCATGATTTTAAGGCCGAACACTTACGCCAGACCATCGAACACTTTCAGCCTGTCACTGAGGCTTAAACAGGATACCTGCCATGCAACTCGCACCTTATGCCGCACAGCAATCCAGTTCACGAGGTCGCCGCATTGCCGAAGACTCGCCTCAATATCGCAGCGACTATCAACGCGACCGTGATCGCATCATCCACTCATCCGCCTTTCGTCGTCTGGAATATAAAACTCAGGTTTTTGTAAACCATGAAGGTGATATGTTCCGCACCCGCCTCACTCACTCAATCGAAGTGGCGCAACTTAGTCGAAGCATTGCGCGTATTTTAGAACTGAATGAAGACTTAAGTGAAACCATTGCCTTGGCACACGATTTAGGCCATACCCCCTTCGGTCATGCCGGACAGGATGCACTTAATGCCTGTATGAAAGACTATGGTGGCTTCGAACATAATTTACAGTCTTTGCGTACGGTCGATAAACTCGAACAAAGTTACGCCGACTTCAGCGGCTTAAACCTGACCTTTGAGTCTCGCGAAGGTATTTTAAAACATTGCTCCATAAAAAATGCCAAACAACTCGGAGACGTAGGTGAGCGTTTTCTAAATAAAAAGCACCCCAGCCTCGAAGCACAAACCGTTAATCTGGCCGATGAAATTGCCTACAATAACCATGATGTGGATGATGGTTTACGTTCTGGACTGCTCGACATTGAACAATTGCTCAGCGTGCGTTTATTTAAAGAACAATTTGACGTAGTTAAGCAGCAATATTCCAACTTACAGGGTCGTCGCCGTATTCACGAAATTATTCGCCGCATGATAAACCGGCAAGTCGTTGACCTTATCGACACAACCCGGCTTAACTTAAACAAAGCCTTACCCGACTCCATTAACAGTGTTCGCAACCATACCAACGAACTGGCTCAATTCAGCCCTGAAATGTTGGAAATGAACCTGCAACTCAAACAATTTTTACGCAAACAAATGTATGCACATTACCGGGTTCACCGTATGTCCGCAAAAGCAGCCCATATTATTCAACAATTATTTAATGCCTTCCTGAACGATCCCCGACTTTTAAACCCAAAATATCAGCAGATTATCGCCCAAAAAGAGCAAAAAAATGCCGAACTCGGTAAAGCCCGTGCCGTGGCCGATTATATTGCAGGCATGACCGACCGTTACGCGATTGCCGAATATGAAAAGATTTTTAACCCTGCTGAGTTAACCTAATAAAATTTAGCCACAAACAATAACAAAACAACTTAAAAACAAATAGATACGCAATAATTTAGTATCATACTATGCTATATTATTGAGTATAATAAAGAATGTTCGCTTGCACATTCGGTTAAAACAACATGCGTATTTATATGCAAATACAACAAAAGGAACAGCAACCTCGTTACTACCAATTGCTACTGCAACAAGATTTACTCGATGGCTGGACATTGGTACGTGAATGGGGAAAACAAGGCTCTAGTGGACGAGTCAAGCGAGATCACTTCCCCTGTAGAAATGACGCATTGGTCGCTCTGGAACGTGTTCGTGATGCACAGTTAAATCGTGGCTTCCAAGTTGTTTTTACCCAAGGTATCGAAACTAATAATACCACCAGCAATAACTTACTGGACTCTTAATGGCTAATTACGACTCCGATCAACTCAAACGTCTCGAGCCTGCCTATCTCAGGCAATACGGTTTAAATGAAGCCCCCTTCTCAACCCAACATGATGATAATTTTTTATATCTGGACGCTGAACGCCATCAACGTTTGGAAATGCTGTCGCACCTCACCCAATACAGTAATCTGCTATTAATCGTCACTGGTGAACGTGGCATCGGTAAAACCAGTTTATTGCAGCGCTTTTGTAAGATCGCCGATGATTCATGGTACCTCTGCGAAGTGAATGCCCACACCATGATGGATGCCGACTCCATGTTGGCCGAAATCGCTCGTGGTTTTGGTTTAAACGGATTGCCGAATGATCCAGCCAGTATTCAGGATATTGTCTTCGAACATTTAAAAGCGCTCCAGAATGAAGATCGGGTTCCCATTCTGTTAATTGACGATGCCCATGAATTACCCAAAGAGGCACTGGAAACATTATTTTATTTTGCCGATATTGAAGCAGCACAAGGTCACTTACTCCGAATTATTTTATTCTGTGAGCCACAAATCGATATCATGCTCGAGTCACCGTCGATTCGGCCATTAAGAGAACGCATCACCCATACATTGGAACTCAACCCACTCGATGAAGCTCAAACCGCCGAATTTATCAAACACCGCATGGCCGTGGCCGGACTCGAAGGTGTATCCCCGTTTACCCCCAAGGTCATTCAAAAAATTCATAAAATTGCACGCGGTATCCCCTCTCATATTTGCGAGTTAGCCCACTTGCATCTGGACGATGCGGCCAGTCTGAATAGCCATGTTGATTTAACAGAAGCATCCATACCCGATGAAAATGATCCATATGGGAATGATCAATTCAGTGCAGAAGACTTAGGCTTTGACAGCACTAACGAAACAGCCCCCAATTATAATACCGCTGCATTCAGTACCCGCCATATTGTTTTTATTGTTATTGTCGCTGTCGTATCTATTATTGTGTTCACGATGCAGGACACCATTAATGAAGCGGTTGCCCCAACCGATGATTCACTTGCAACCATCAACCGTAATTTACCTTCGGCAAAAAAGAACCCTTTAACACCATTAGCCGAACAGAAAAAAACACGCACAACAGCAGAGCCGAAAGAAATCACACTAAAAGCACCACCTGTACCCGAATTGGAAGATGAACCGACTAAAGCCCAACCCGATCAGCCCAGCTCTCCCACCTTACAGCAAAACCCTAAGCAAGAAGTCACACTATCGCCTCAACAAAACACGCTTGAAAACAATGTGACACCACAACCGGAAATGGGTGAATACGTATTAAATAGCCTTTCACCTGACCCCGTTAGTGGCAGCAAAAAACCACAAACCATTACAATAGAAGGGCAGGGTTTTAAAAGTACTACTAAGCCACCCGCCGTATGGATTGGCTGGACTGGAAAAACCAAAGCGTTAAAGAAACATCAATATAAAATTATTGATGATAGCCATATCGAAATAAAAATAACCGTTGGCAACAACCCCGATACATGGTTTGTGCAACTAAAACAAAATAAATTAGTATCTAACCGCTTAGCCTTTACAGTCGTAAAGCCAAAAGCACAGCCGGCTAATATTACAACGCTCGTCGGTATTCATGATGAACGCTGGATTTTAGATCAGTCACCCAACCATTTCAGTTTGCAACTACTTGGAACATACAATAAAAACAGCATTCAGCAATTCAGCAAAACACATAAACTCACTAATAATATTGCCGTCTACCAAACACTGCGCAATGGCAAAGCCTGGTATTCATTAATTTATGGCAGTTTCGATACAAAAGAGGCCGCTCAACAAACTAAAAAAGAAATAGCCAACAAAAAAGTAAAACCTTGGCTACGCCGTTTCGATAATATACAGGCTAAAATCAATACCGAGAAAACGACGAGTAAACCGGTTAGGCCTAAAATTGTAAAAACACCAACAGCTATTATTACCAACCCATCCATTGCAACCGCAAAAGATCCTGCTGCGTGGTTATGGAGTCAAGACCCAAGGCATTACACGCTGCAATTACTCGGTGGTCGCAACGATAAAAATATTCAGCGGTTTATTCGTAAATATAAACTCAAGGATAAAGCTATCTATTTTCATACCCGACACAACCAGCGCAACTGGTATGCGTTAGTTTACGGTAGTTATAGCAATCGCAATAAAGCCTTGCAGGCGATTAAAAGATTACCACCCGCCTTACAAAAAATATCGCCTTGGGCGCGCAGCTTTGCCAGTATTCATAAAGATTTAGATCAGTCGCGGTAAGACAGACCCGTCATTTATAAAAAATAAAATCTGGTTTCCCCGCCCGCTCGCGGCGGGCACAAAACCAATGGGGTTTCCAAAGAGGAGAAGCGAAGCTCTCCCCCGTTGACGATATATAATTGATTCAGTTTTTGCTCAATTGTTCATAAACAAAACCATGTAAAACCAAGCGATCTTTTTCTTCAACAAAACGAAATTCCAGTCCATAGGAATAAGTATCGCTATCACCCATTTCCTCCGTTCCAACTCGGCGTATCGTTGCTAATATTTGTAAATACTGCTCAACCCCACCCACGGTTAATTTTGCGGACATACTAATATCATCACCCACCACACCAATGGGCACAATTGTTAATAATTTTGCACCGCCCGTACTAATATCCGTTAATTTAGCTGAGACTGAAGCATCACTGTCTTTATCAGGATCCCCATTTTGCACTGAAACGATAAGCCCAACATTCACTCGCTGCGCATTTCTTACCACCACCGATTCCACTTTTTTCGGATAAGACAAGTGCATGTAAGGATAGGGACTTGCTTTGCTCTCTAATACAGTTACATTAAACGCATAAACCGTTTGCACAGAAAACAGCCGAACAACAAAAATTTGTCCTTTTACAACCCGAATTAAATCACCGTTCAAACGTGGCATCGTAACAAGAATGCTCTTACCATCACGGTAGCCAATCAATTTTACAAAAATACGCTCATCCGAATTGCTCGAAGGATCTTGAAGTTGAATACTTTCGCCAATACTTACTTTTATTTCATTAAAGTTTATAGACATTTGGGTTACTGCCATTCTCCATAGTAATAGTGCATATTCATAAGCTTATCGGCATTATTTTGTTTATTTTTAGTAAAACCACAGCCAAAACAGGCATAAATCCCCCTGTAGCTGCGATTAATCTCCAATAGACACGGTATTGTTATAAATAACTGAAATATATCATTATTTTCTATTTAAAATGAACCGCCACAAGCATTGAAGCAAAACGGCTAGGGTTGTATACTGCGAAGCCATTTTGTCTCCTGATAGCGTGCTTTTCATGCAACGCATTCCCAAACTAAGACAATGGGCATTAACCAGCCTATTTCGGCTCTAATTTATTGATTTTTAACAGTTTAGATGTAAAACTTATGAAGTTAACCGGCCTCTACGACCCTAAATTTGAACGTGATAATTGTGGCTTTGGCCTGATTGCGCATATGGATGGCAAAGCTAGCCACTGGCTACTCGATACCGCCATTATCGCCCTTGCCCGCCTGACTCACCGTGGCGCGATTGCCGCCGATGGCAAAACCGGCGATGGCTGCGGCTTATTACTCAAAAAACCGGATAGCTTCTTACGCGCACAAGCTAAAATACTGGGTTTTACCCTGAAAGATAACTATGCCGTTGGCATGGTGTTTTTAAACACTGATTTTGATAAAGCACAAATTGCGCGTGACACCTTATTTAAAGAATGTCGCACCGAAGGTCTGGACGTACAAGGCTGGCGCACCGTGCCAACCGATTACTCGGCCTGTGGAGACGAAGCCTTAAAATCAGTACCCACTATTGAGCAAATCTTTATTAATCCTGCCGACAATATGAGTGACATCGATTTTGAACGCCACTTATATATAGCACGCCGCCGAACTGAAAAAACCATCGAGGCGAATGACGATGTTTTTTATATTCCCAGTCTGTCATCTCATGTTATTTCATATAAAGGTTTAGTCATGCCTGAAAACCTGCCGGTTTTCTATCTGGACTTAAACAACAAAGACATGGCTTCGGCCACCGCAGTTTTCCATCAACGTTTCTCAACGAATACTTGGCCTCAATGGCGTCTGGCACAACCGTTCCGTTATCTGGCGCATAACGGTGAAATTAATACCGTACAAGGTAATCGTAACTGGTCAGTCGCGCGCGGACATAAATTTGAAACGCCTGAATTGCCCATGGAAGATATTCGCCCACTGGTTTCACTCACCGGTTCCGATTCAAACAGTTTAGACAATATGCTTGAGGCTTTAATCGCGGGGGGCTTAAGTCTATTTCATGCCATGCGTTTACTGATTCCACCGGCTTGGCAAAACATCGAAGTGATGGATCCAGACTTACGCGCCTTTTATGAATACAGTTCCATGCATATGGAACCCTGGGATGGCCCCGCGGGCATCGTGATGACTGATGGCCGCTACGCCGCGTGCAGTGTTGACCGCAATGGCCTGCGTCCAACCCGTTGGGTCATCACCAAAGATCGCCATATTACACTGGCCTCTGAAATTGGTGTCTACGATTACCAACCCGATCAAGTGGTTCGTAAAGGGCGTTTAAAACCCGGCGAAATGATTGCCGTGGATACCGACACCGGTGAATTGTTATTACCCGAGATGATCGACGAGCGTTTAAAAACACGCCACCCGTATAAACAATGGATGCGCGAACACGCCCTTCGTCTAAATTACAAACTTGACGAAGAATGTGCTGTTGCCGCTATCGACAAACAAACATTACAAACTTACCAGAAAATGTTTCAGGTAAGTTTTGAAGAACGCGATCAGGTGATTCGCGTATTGGCCGAAGCCGGTCAGGAAGCCATTGGCTCGATGGGTGACGATACCCCCTTCCCGGTTTTATCCAGACAGGTACGTTCCGTTTACGACAACTTCCGTCAACAATTTGCACAAGTCACCAACCCGCCGATCGATCCCATCCGCGAACAGGTGGTGATGTCACTCGAAACTTGTTTTGGTCCTGAGTGCAATATGTTTATCGAAGCACCCACACATGCACAACGCCTGCGAGTGAGTACCCCAATCCTTTCAGCCAGTAAGTTTAAGCAGCTGCTTAGTATGGCAGACAATAGCAACCAGTATGCCCATATCCATATATCGTTAAACCGTCCACACACAGTGGAATTACAGCAAGCCCTTATTCAAATTTGTAACGAAGCCGTTGCTGCGGTTAAAGCAGGTAAAGTAATATTAATTTTAAGCGACAGTGGTATTACCAAAAATAGCCGTCCGGTACATGCACTCTTAGCGACTGGCGCGGTACATCATCGACTAATAACCGAAGGTTTACGTTGCGATGCCAATATTGTGGTTGAAACAGCAACTGCGCGCGACCCGCATCACTTTGCGGTGTTACTCGGCTATGGTGCTACTGCTATTTTCCCGTATCTAGCTTACGAGGTGATCCGCGACTTAATTTCCACAGGAGAAATTAAAACAAATGATGCCTGCAAGCTCGACGTTAATTACCGCAAAGGCATTAACAAAGGTCTGTTTAAAATTATTTCTAAAATGGGGATTTCTACTATCTCCAGTTATCGCGGTTCACAGTTGTTTGAATGCGTGGGGCTGCACTCCGATATTATCGACCTGTGTTTTAAAGACACCACCAACCGCATGGAAGGCGCCAGTTTTGCTGACCTTGATCAAGATCAAATACTGCTAAACAAACAAGCGTGGAATCCACGCAAAGACATTGGTCAGGGTGGCCTGTTAAAATTTGTTCACGGCGGCGAAGACCATGCTTATAACCCAGACGTTATCCAGTCACTCCAAGTAGCCGTTAAATCTGGTAACTATGACGACTATCAAATATATGCCGATCAAATCAATAACCGCGCACCCATTGCACTACGGGATCTACTTGCGGTTAACGCTAACAACTGCAACGCCATATCGATTGACGAAGTCGAGCCGATGGAAGAAATTGTTAAACGTTTTGACAGTGCCGCGATGTCCTTAGGCGCATTGTCACCCGAAGCACACGAAACACTCGCCGAAGCGATGAACCAGTTAGGTGGACGTTCAAATTCTGGCGAAGGTGGCGAAGATAAAAAACGTTACGGCACCATTAAACGTTCTAAAATTAAACAAGTAGCGTCCGGCCGCTTTGGAGTAACACCCGAATACTTACGCAGCGCCGAAGTCATGCAAATTAAAGTGGCTCAAGGTGCCAAGCCCGGCGAAGGCGGACAACTACCTGGGCATAAAGTAAACGACCTGATTGCCGAACTGCGTTTCTGCAAACCCGGCGTATCCTTAATTTCACCACCGCCACATCACGATATTTATTCTATCGAAGATTTAGCGCAGCTTATCTTTGACTTAAAAGAAGTCAACCCAGATGGGCTGGTATCCGTTAAACTCGTTGCTGAAGCAGGTGTTGGTACTATTGCCGCGGGGGTTGCAAAAGCCTATGCCGATCTGATTACTATTTCAGGTTATGACGGCGGCACCGCTGCATCACCGTTAGCATCGGTAAAATATGCAGGCAGTCCATGGGAACTTGGTTTATCCGAAACCCATCAAATCCTGCGCGCCAATGACTTACGCGGTAAAATTCGCTTACAAACTGACGGTGGTTTAAAAACCGGTCTCGATGTGATTAAAGCTGCTATCTTAGGTGCTGAAAGTTTTGGTTTCGGTACTGGCCCAATGGTTGCCATGGGTTGCCGGTACCTGCGTATTTGCCACTTAAATAATTGTGCGACGGGTATTGCCACCCAAGACAACCTGTTACGTTCAAAACACTATCACGGCGAAGTCGAATGGGTCATGAACTACTTCCGCTTTATTACACGCGAAGTACGTGAAATTCTTGCCCGCTTAGGCCTGAAAAAACTCACTGATTTAATTGGTCGTACCGATTTATTAGAAGTCATCAAAGGCACCACTGCGCGCCAACAACAACTCGACTACTCCGCTATATTGTCTGATGCAGGTGTGGATAAAGCCAAACCACAATTCTGCCTGGAACCTAAAAATGCACCGTTTGATAAAGCCGAACTGGCACAACAAATGGTTGCTGATACCGCTAGTGCCATTAAAAACAAACGTGGCGGCGAATTTAGTTACGATGTTTTAAACATCCACCGCTCTATTGGCGCCAGAATTTCCGGTGAAATTGCCGCAATTCATGGCGACATGGGTATGGAAGACAACCCGATTACATTACGTTTAAACGGCACCGTCGGCCAAAGTCTTGGCGTATGGAATGCCGGTGGTTTAAATATTTATTTACAGGGCGATGCCAACGACTATGTTGGTAAAGGTATGGCGGGCGGCAAACTGGTACTCACCGCCCCAACCGTCAGCAGCTTTGATCCGGCAAAAACACCCATTATGGGCAATACCTGTTTATACGGTGCAACCGGTGGCCAGTTATTTGCTTCCGGTTTAGCCGGGGAACGCTTTGCGGTACGTAACTCCGGTTGCCATGCCGTTATCGAAGGTGTTGGTGATCACGGCTGTGAATATATGACTGGCGGCTTAGTTACTGTCTTGGGGTCGACTGGTTTAAACTTTGGCGCAGGCATGACCGGTGGTTTTGCCTACGTGTACGATCCAGAAAATCAGTTTGCTAACCGCAATAACCGTGATGTAGATATTCAACGCATTGCTACTGAAAATATGGAAGATTACCGCTGCCATTTACAAGAAGTGGTTGCCGAATTTGTAACCGAAACAAAGAGCAAACGTGGGCAATATATTTTAGATAACTTTAGCGACACGCTGGGTGACTTCTGGTTAATCAAACCTAAAGCACTAAGCCTGGAATCTTTACTTGAAGATTTACAACATGCAGCCGCATAAAAAATTACTGGTTTAAGAATTATGGGAAATACTTTTCAATTTATACAATGCGACCGCCGCAACCCTAACAAAAAAATGGCTACGGCTCGGATTAAAGAATACTGTGAAATTTACACACACTTTGATCAACAGCATGCTGAACAACAAGCCGACCGTTGTATCGAATGTGGTAACCCCTATTGTGAATGGAAGTGCCCGGTACATAACTACATTCCAAACTGGTTAAAACTGGTAGCCGAAGGTAATATTTTGCAGGCCGCTGAACTGTCTCACCAAACCAATTCATTACCTGAAATTTGTGGTCGTGTTTGCCCGCAAGACCGGCTGTGCGAAGGTGCCTGCACGCTCAATGCCGAGTTTGGTGCAGTTACCATTGGGGCTATTGAAAAATATATTTCAGAAGAAGCCTTTAAGCTAGGCTGGCAACCAGACTTATCTAACGTTAAAGCCACCGGTAAAAAAGTTGCCGTCGTAGGGGCTGGCCCAGCAGGCTTAGGTTGTGCGGATGTACTCACTCGGAATGGTGTACAAGTGACCGTTTTTGAAAGCCAACCTGAAATTGGAGGGCTGCTAACTTTTGGGATTCCAGAATTTAAACTTGAAAAAGATGTGGTTAGAAACCGCCGTGCGATTTTCGAAAAAATGGGTATCACGTTTAAAACCAATACGACTATCGGTAAAGACCTTGCTTTCCAAACCTTACTCGATGAATACGATGCCGTCTTTATGGGTATGGGTACTTATAATTATATGACCGCCAATATTGATGGTGAAGATCTAGTGGGTGTTTACCCCGCGCTAGACTATTTAATATCCAATGTTAACCGCTGCCATAACTATGAAAAAGATCCTACCGATTACATTAGTATGCAGGGGAAAAAAGTAGTGGTACTAGGGGGTGGCGATACCGCAATGGACTGTAACCGTACCGCTATTCGACAAGGAGCCCAATCGGTTATCTGCGCTTATCGCCGCGATGAAGCCAATATGCCCGGTTCTAAACGTGAAGTAACCAATGCCAAAGAGGAAGGTGTACAGTTTAGTTGGAACAGCCAACCGATTGAAATCGTAGGTACCGATAAAGTTGAAGGACTTAAAATTGTAAAGACCCAACTTGGTGAACCTGATGAGCACGGTCGACGTCGACCTGAACCCATTGCAGGTTCTGAGGAAATCATTCCTGCTGATCATGTCATTGTTGCCTTTGGTTTTAAACCCAGTCCACAACCTTGGTTTAAAGATTTTGCTATCGACATTGATGATCGTGGTAGAATCAAAGCCGCTTTCGAACAAAAATTTAAACACCAAACCACTAATCCAAAAGTATTTGCCGGTGGCGATATGGTACGTGGTTCAGATCTGGTGGTAACCGCAGTCTATGAAGGCCGACAAGCAGCAGAAGGCATATTGGATTATCTTAATGTTTAGAAATTAAATCAGCAATGGACCCGAATAAGAATACAATATTATGACAAACTTAAAAAACGATCGGTTTCTTAAAGCCTTACTCGGTGAACCTGTTGATATAACACCCGTATGGATGATGCGTCAAGCTGGCCGTTATCTTCCTGAATATCGCGCAACACGCGCTAAAGCGGGTAACTTTTTAAAGCTGTGTAAAACACCCGAGTTAGCGACCGAAGTGACGATTCAACCACTGGAACGTTTTGATCTCGATGCGGCTATTTTATTTTCAGACATTCTCACTATTCCTGATGCCATGGGTTTAGGTCTTTATTTTTCTGAAGGTGAAGGCCCACGCTTTGAACGCCCGATTCAGAATGAAGCAGACATTAAAAACCTTACCATCCCTACTATGGATAAAGACTTAGGTTATGTGATGGCCGCCGTGAGCATGATACGCCGTGAACTGGATGGCCGGGTTCCTCTAATTGGCTTTTCAGGTAGCCCGTGGACACTCGCCACTTATATGGTTGAAGGTGGCAGCAGTAAAGACTTTTCAAAAGTAAAAGGTATGCTGTATGAAAACCCCAAAGCCATGCACCTGTTATTAGATAAAGTAGCCGACTCTGTTATTGATTACCTCAATGCACAAATTGCACATGGCGCACAGGCTGTCATGATTTTTGATACTTGGGGTGGCGTACTCACTACCCGTGACTATAATGAATTCTCATTACGCTACATGACTAAAATTATTAGCGGCCTAAACCGTGAAAATGAAGGCCGAAAAGTTCCTGTGACTATTTTTAGTAAAGGTGGCTGCCAGTGGCTAGAAGCGCAGGCTGGCTCCGGTGCCGATTGCCTAGGTTTGGACTGGACCATTGATATTGGTCTGGCACGTCAACGTGTCGGCGACAAGATTGCCTTACAAGGCAATATGGATCCAACCGTTTTATATGCCTCACCTGAACGCATCCGCGAAGAAGTGGCTTTTATTCTGGATAGCTTTGGAAAAGGTAATGGCCATGTGTTTAATCTCGGCCACGGGATCCATCAACATGTAAATCCCGATAATGCCAAAGCTTTTATTGATGCCGTGCATGAGTTAAGTAAGCCTTACCATACTTAAAATCTGGTTCCCAAAGGGGCGCCATACCCCGTTGATGATATATAATTGATTTAACAGCAAAAACACGAGGACACAAAAAATAGTGTCTTTAAAAACAGCGCTGAATTTGGAATAAAAAATAGTAAGGCATTAAAATGAAATTTACTGGCCATCTTCGAAAAATGACCACTGAACATTTGTCCCCGGTTCGTTATCAAATTCCTATTGACGATCAATTTATTCCTATCTCTGATCTTATCGGTAAAAATATTACATTTAAACATCTCGGTGATATTCATTGCATTGCCTGTGGCAAAAAAACAAATAAAAGCTTTAGTCAGGGCTATTGCTTTCCCTGTATGCGTTCTCTCGCCGAATGTGATTCATGTATGATTAGTCCCGAAAAATGTCACTATGCCGATGGCACTTGCCGCGATAAAGCATGGGGAGAAGACCACTGCTTTATCGACCATTATGTTTACCTTGCCAACTCATCGGGTTTAAAAGTGGGTATTACCCGCGAAACCAATGTCCCCTTCCGTTGGATGGATCAAGGTGCCGCATCCGCATTACCCATCTACAAAACAAAAGATCGTTTGCTTTGTGGCCTAGTTGAGGCCTGTTTTAAAAAACAGGTAAACGATAAAACATCATGGCAACGCATGTTAAAAGGCAAGCCTGATGAGATTGATCTTATACAACGTCGTAATGAACTTTTTATAAGCTTTAAAAAAGAAATTGCCTCTATCAAAGAAGAATATGGTGATGATTCTGTTGTTGAATTACACGACCAGCAAATCTTAAATTTTAACTTTCCCGTTGAAAACTACCCAGAAAAAGTAAAGTCTCTTAATTTTGACAAAACCCCTGAAATAACAGGTGAATTGCAAGGTATTAAAGCGCAATATTTAATCCTCGATAAAGGGGTATTAAATATCCGTAAATTTGCAGGCTATCTTGTTGAGTTTACTGCTAATTAGTCCTTCTTTCCTTTATTAGGGTAACTAAAATTCCATCAAAAATACTAAAAATTCCTTGTAACTTATTGATTATAAACTATTATTAATGAGGGTTGTTCTACTAATTCTATCAAAACCAGTTCGTGCATAACCACACTTGAAGCAGCAGTTGTATTAAATGCAAATATTTTCCCTTAAAAGCTTTCGTACCCGCTACTTGCTCGTTGCAGTAAGTACGATTGTTTCAACCATTGTCTTTATCAGCTTTATCGAGCATTACATTAGCACATCAAGTGAAGCGGGCCTCGATAAGGTTGAACAGCGTCTTAACGTCGCTCAACTCAACTCTCAATTAAACAGCCGCACACAAACAGCGGCTCGGCTACTCAACCTTTACCTGTTTAATCCAAAAAGGAATTATCGTACTGATTTTGTTCGTCAACTCAAAATAACACAAAGAGTAACTCAGTCTTTGCTCAAGCATCCATGGATACATAACCAACACCTCGAGACAGAAATTAAGAAGTTACAAGATTTATTAATACAATTACAGAATCGCTCAAATAAATTAATGAAAATACGTTTGAATGGTGAGCAGATGTACCCCGCAATGCGCCTCGCAAACGGTTCAATGCGCAGTAATAATAATGCCATTATCAATCTGTTAAATGCCGCAATATTTGAACTTCAAGTCGACGATGAACATAACAATAAAATTCATACCGGCATTATGGACTTACGTGATAAATGGCGACGCACCATTAATGCCTATCGTTTATACCTTATTAATCGTCTTAGCTCCTTATCGGAATCCCGGCTATCTGGACAGTCGATCGATGTTAGATTGTTCTATAAAGTATTTAAAAAAACAGTATCCTCATTGAAAAAATCAGTCCATACAACCGAACTCTCGATTGAGACCACGCAAACCTTTAGTAAAATTTTATCTTTGGCCGATCGTTGGTTAGATGGTTTTAATGAAGTTGACAATATAAATAAGACCGATGCATGGCGAGGCGATCTTCCTATTATATTAAATGCTATCTATCCTATTTTTGATCAAATCTATTCAATGACCCGACTCCTTGACAATAAAATAAATATTGCCTCTACTCTTGATGTTAAAAAACAGCACCAGTCAAGTCATGATATTTCATTTACACTATGGGGAATTGAAGCGCTATTAATTATATTGATTACCGTTGGTTACTTTATCCTTGACCATTCATTACTTAAACCCTTGTCAAAATTATCCTCAAGCTTACATAAAAATATGGATATGGATATTGATCTTCTATTGCCCGATGCCCAAACAAAAGAAATAGATGATTTTGTAAAAGCTTACCAGCATATGCAGAGCCAGATACATTCACGACAGGAGAAGCTTGAACATATTGCAATGCATGATGATTTAACTAATTTGCCAAACCGATCATTACTAATAGACAGAATGACGTTGGCCATATCCAATGCTCAACGCTTTAAAAATAACTTTGCCGTCATCATTCTTGACCTTGACCGTTTTAAAGAAGTGAATGACACACTGGGGCATTTAGTTGGAGACAATATTCTCCAGCAAGTAGCCCAACGTTTATCTACGCTACTACGAGACACCGATACAGTAGCGCGTTTGGGTGGAGATGAATTTGCTATTTTATTAACTTATGTTGACAAACAAACCGTATCTGACATCGCCAATAAAATATCGAACGCTATCGAAAAAGTTTATCATGTGCAGGAACATAATCTTTATCTCGGGGCGAGCTTGGGTATTTCACTTTATCCGCAACATGGCCTAACAACCGAAGTATTGTTAAAACATGCCGATGTTGCCATGTATATGGCTAAACGTTCCGATATTGATTATGTTATCTACAAACCGGAAAATGATGAGCATAATGTTAAGCAACTTTCACTGTTATCCGACCTAAGACAGGCCATTGATCTACAACAATTACGTCTGGTTTATCAACCCATCTACACCACGGCAACAAATAGCATTATCGGTTATGAGGCACTGATACGTTGGCAACACCCAAAATATGGCTTGTTCTCACCTGATAATTTTATTTTGCTAGCCGAACAAACAGGATTGATAAAAAAAATAACACTCTGGGTTGTCGATACGGCATTAAAAAACTTTGCTCTTTGGCCAATCAAACATGATGATGCTTATATATCCATTAATGTAACTGCTTGGGATTTGCAAGATCAGTTATTTATTACACATATTAAAAAGTCACTGAAAACTTATAAGGTTAAACCAGAATCTCTGATGCTTGAACTTTCTGAGCGTTCAATGATGACCGATAGCGCACGAATAGAAATATCCCTGAATAACCTAAAAACATTAGGCATCCGAATATCCATTGATGATTTTGGTACCGGTTTTTCCTCCCTGTCAATATTAAAACAACTGCCTGTATCTATTCTCAAAATAGACAAATCTTTTGTGTTAAAGATGTCAACGATTAAAAATGATACTCTTATTGTACACTCCATCATTGATCTTGCGCATAATCTTGAGCTTAAAGTCATCGCTGAAGGAGTTGAAGATACTGAAAGTCGAGACTTACTTAAAAAGTTTAACTGTGACTATTGCCAAGGGTATTTATTTAGTACGCCATTAAATGAAGAACAACTTTTATCATTACTTGAGGTTATTAATTCAACAGGAAATACAAGTACATTATAAGGCTAGAAATAATAGCTTAACTCGGTCTGGATATAGTCATCACTCAAATAGGCATGCAATATGTCATTGTTCGGAATACTAGAAAATAACCGCACTTCAACAGCTATTTTAAAATTATCATTTAATCGTCGGCTTGCCTCAATCGAGTAGAGTGTTGCATCTGAATCAATATCTTTAATTACACCTACTAATGCTTCCGTGCTTTGCTCATCATTTAAATTAAAACGCAGACCAAACATAACATCATTCTGAAATGGGCTCGCTATTGTCACTCCACGATTATCATAAAGATATTCTATAACCAGTCCTACATCCGTTGCCTCGCCTATTGCAGCATAAAAAGTATATTCCAATCCTGCGGTTAAGGCCGTAAATTTTGATGCACCAGTTCCACCAATTCCGGTCCGATGAATAGACTCTAGTTTCCACAACCAATTATTAAAGGTCGCTTGTACATCAATGCCAACTTGTTCAACTAAATCATAATATGGATTAAAAACTGTTCTACCCGATGAGTCTGTTCCAATTACAAATCTTGGCACACGGCTAGTACCATTAAAATAACTTAAACCAACATCCCATTCGTCATTGCTATATATCCAACGCAACGCATAATCAATATGCTTTTCTCTATCTGCTGATTCATAAAATGTTGTCGACGTATCCACGTACGGTTGGCTTCTTAACCGGCCTTGTTTACCCGCAAAAGCTCGTTCTCTAAAATAAGGTAGAACAAAAATATCAACAGCCCCGGTATCGGTTGCATAAGATAAGTTAATCATCGGTTGGCCAAGCTTTTCTTCACCATCAGTGTTTTCAACACTATCAGTCTGATTGATAATATCCACCAGATGTTGCGACTCTGTTACTCCCCAGAACACCTTACGAATACCAACTCGCCATTCCAGATTATCCTGTACTTTCACCCAAGTTAATTCACGAATATCCGCGTGACTGCGTTTATTGTCATATTCATCCAGACGTACAAAAGGGACAAAAGTAAAACTTGTATCACCCGTCTTAGATTCATAATAATATTCCGGTTGAAAAAAAACTGAGTTACTATCCCCATGTTGCCCTGAATAAGCTGCTGTTTCAGTAAAAATTCGTGACTCCACTCCCATCTGGCCAGACCATTCACCAGAATAGGCACAGTGACCACCCAACGGAAACAACAATAAAATAAAACTGAATTTTTTAATCATGTTAAAGTCTTTAGCTATAAAATAATAATATCTTATCTGGCACGCTTTAATGCATTACGAGTAAAATCTCTATTTTTTAATCCAGTTCTGAACCTATATTTAAGAAATTCCAGACTGGTACTTTTCCCTGTAACATGGTTTTGCATATCCATAAAACTCGCTCGCCAATATTTGTTCAGATACTGTTTATATTTACTGTAAATTAATGTCTTTAATAAACTATTCTTGCGATCATAAAAATCTGTCTTTAATGGACGATAGCGTTCTTTATCAATCCAGTTAACTAACCGTGTATATCCAGACTTCTTATACTGCGGAACAACCTCAACAACAAAGCTGTCGCGGCCATTAATTTTTTCATCTCTCAGATACTTATATTTATATTTTTCTACTTCCTGTGATGAGATATCTTCATACGAAAACTCACTACCTAAAAACGGACCCGATTTATTTGCCGATGAAATTCGTTTAACACGTTTTAATGCGGGTAAATATATCCATTGTTCATCTGGTTTAAGTGCATGAGTAAAACTCAGAAACGCCGTACCTTTAATATCTTTTGGTGAATCAAAAACGATTAATGTTTTATCACCATCCCCATTTACCTCTAATGTTTTATTTCTATTTCTGCGTTTAGATTCCTGACCATAACGATTTTTTAAAATCATGACCAAGGTGGCCTGTTGATCACCCCATCCGGTATCACGTTTATCAGCTTCAACGGCAATAGCCAGTCCTTTTTCTTCTGCGGTTTGAGCCAAAACATTAAAACTAAGTGCATTAAGCCCAACTACCCATAAACTCAAAATAATCAGATATATTTTCATTTTTGTTTTCCTTTTCCATCGAATTTAATTAATAATACCGGTAGAAATAAAAGATCAGCCGCCAATGCAAAAACGATAACAATCGCGGTTAATAATCCCATATCGGCATTTAGTTTAAAGCTTGATTGTGCAATCACCAAAAACCCAACAACTAATATGACTGATGTTGTAACCAAAGCCCGACCAACATGTGTAAAGGCATAGCGAACGGCATCTTCAGCGCTTAAGCCTTTTTCACGCCGCGCACGTAAGTATTTACTTAAAAAATGCACCGTGTCATCAACAACAATACCCAAAGTCATCCCCGCGACAATCGATAAAGCAAGGCCTACTTCACCCACAATAATACCCCATAAGCCGAAGCCCATTGCCGCAGGAACGAGGTTTGGTAACAAACTGATAAACCCAATTTTAAATGAACGCAATGCAAAAATAAGAATCATCGAGATCAGAAATAAGGCGATCGTTGTTCCACTTAACATACTAACAATATTTCTTTTTCCGATATGCGCAAACATAACGGTTGGCCCGCTACCATGTGATTTATTAATATATTTTGTATGAGCATGCAACCACTTTTGCGCACGATTTTCTAAGGCAAGAATCTCATTGCTTGAAAGTGTTTTTAATGTAACCGTCATGCGTGTTGATGACTTGTCTACATTTATTTGATTATTTAAGTCCAGACCATACGGTAACGACATCTCATATAATAATAAATATTGTGCCGATAGCTCCCTACTTTCAGGTGTTCGATACCAATCCTGATTATCTCCATGCATATTCTTATTCAGGCGTTTCATAACATCGGTAAATACATTTACATGTATCGTTTCAGGTTGTTGACGATACCAGTCAGCAAAAGCAGCCAGTTCTTTTTGATAGCCCGGATTACTGATACCACCTGTTTCACCTGAACTCAATGAATAGTCAATAATATACAAGCCGGTTAAATTCTTAATCATATAATCTGAATCGGCGCGGAATGGAACTGATTTATCGAAATATTCGACAAACACATCATTTAATTCATTTTTAGGTACAAATGAAATAAGTACGACAATCACAAGCCCCATACCCAACATAATTCGCTTACGGTTCTGTACCACAAAATCGCCTAGGCGTTCCATTGCTCTGTCTTTATCTACCTCAATCCGTTTAACCTTAACCGGCAACAGTGAAATAACCGCAGGTAAGAATGTTACGCTAAGAATAAAAGAGGCAACAACACCAAAAGCTACAAAATTACCTAAATGTCTAAAGGGTGGCGCATCAGAAAAGTTCATGGATAAGAAACCAATCGCAGTGGTAATACTTGCTAAAAATACAGGCTCTAAATTAACTCGTAAACTTTCAACGATGGCCATATTTTTATCCTCACCCACACGCATGTGGTGTAGAAAGGTTACTAAAATATGTACGCAACTTGCAATTGCAACCGTTAAGATAATGGTAGGTGCTGACATTGATGGAGGGGTGAGTGGAAAACCAATATAACCGCCGACACCCATCGCCGCCATTATTGAAAATAAAATAATAAGAAAAGTCGATGCCGTACCCGGCAATAAGCGCATAAATAATAAATACCATGCAAAGGGTAATGCCAGCACGATAAAGGTTAGTGGCTTAACCATGGCCTCTGGCACAATCGAAATTCCTTTTGTAAAATATATTGCCACAATAAAGATGGTTGCTGCTAATTCACCGAATAAAACCAACAGGCTATACCACGGTTTGGATAAATCTTTTATTAAAATAGCTAGAATAATAATCATTAGAATAAAACTCGGGAATACGAGTTTCTGCATATCTTGTTGCGATGCTTCTGAAAAAGCATTGTTCATTAACACCATGCCATTCAAGCGGATTTTAATATCAGGATAGCGCTTGTTAAAATCATTCATTATCTCGCGTGCTTTTGCCACAACCATTGGCACTTCTTTTGTTTCATCTTTACCCGGTAATTGAATGGTTGCATTAACTCCAGTAACTGCTGCCGTTTTAGAGATTAGTCTATTTTTTAAAATCGGATCATTCAGCGCAATTTCTTTAATTTTTTGAATTTGCTGAGTTGATAATTTTTGTGCATCTTCAACCAGATCCGCAACAACCAAATCATCACCCTCGGCTGAGGTATGCTGAAAATTGGTAATAGAATCAACACGAATGGAAAAAGGCAGCTGCCATACCTCTTTGGTAAGTTCTTCAACGATAGCCAGTGTTTTCTTGTTAAAAACATTACCGTCCCTAGGTGTAACAATAAACATAACATTATCGTTTTTAGTGTACATTCTCTCTAAAGCATCAAATGCCTTTAACTGAGGATTCTCTTCACTAAAAAAAACCCGATAATTATTTGTAAAACTTAAAAACCGTCCACCACTTGCTGCCAATATGACTGCGGCTAAACAGGCAATAATAACGGGCCAGCGATATTTTAAAATCCATTTCCCGTAATTCGCTTCAAAATTTTTCATTTTTATCTCCCTGTTTTATTAGCCTAACGTTTATTTATACCCATTAATAAAAGCTCAACCAGATTTTTGGCCATTTTCTCAAATTCTTCCTTTGTAAATAATGGTAGGAAAAGTGGTAACTCAAATAGAGTCAAACTACTGTGTATTGCTCTTGCTGTTTTCCTAACATCCGTAACGCTAAATTCACCGGAGGCATTACCTTGCTCTATAATTTTTGCAATCAAATCACACAAACTGTCCACTTTGGATAGCACAATCTCTTTATGCTCGCGCGTTACAATTGCAATCAATTCATTGACCTTCGGTTCACTCTCGCGCTCATGCGTATACCGAATGTCTTCCAATACAAAGGCTAACAATTTTTCACCTGCTGTCAGCTCTTGTTGAGCAACAATCCCACTGAGGCACTCGCCACGCTCACCCAAGCAGCGTTCGGCACAAGCTGCTGCGATATCCTGCTTACTCTTAAAAAACCGGTACAGGTTTGCAGCTGACATGCTTAAATCATCAGCAATTTCAGCCATGGTGGTTTTGTTATAGCCAATATCAAGAAACCGGCGCTCAGCTGTTTCAATAATTTCATTTCGTTTTAGATCTGATTTCTTCATTGTCTGCCATTTAATCCACTATATATCGTCAACGGGGTATGCCCCCGCTGACGACCAAAGGGAGGAGAGCTTCGCTTCTCCCCTTTGGAAACCCCATTGGTTTTGTACCCGCCGCAAGCGGACGGGGAAACCAAATTTTATTTTGTGTATTTTTAGCAGCTATTTTGTGAATATTCAATAAAATATTCATTATTTACAAAAAATGCTTGTATATAAGAAATTACTAATATAGTATATCCCGACTATTTCACTAAGTTTTAGGAATATCATATGCAAATATCAATACAAGAAATTCAACCAATGGAACTCGATCCCACTAACGAAGATTTCCTGATTGTCGATGTCCGAGAAATATCTGAAATAGCCGCCGGTAAAATTGAAAATGCTTACCCTATGCCGCTCGCAAGTTTGCCTATGCGTATGTCGGAATTAAAAAATAATAAAAAAATTATTATGGTTTGTCGTAGCGGCGCACGCTCAGCGCAAGCCTGCATGTTCTTACAACAAAATGGTTTTGATAATGTATATAATCTGCGTGGCGGTATGATTGGCTGGGTTCGCGCCGAGAAACCATTAACCGTCAATTAAGAAATCTGTGGATTTAGGCAGTCTTACCAACAATGACCACGAAGATGTACATTGATTTCCTGTAAGCCTTCAAAGCTAGAAAGCATCACTTCAACCGGCGCACAATCATTAAAATTATAACTGGGCGTTGTTACCCATAAATTAGCTATTGTGCTGTTGCCGGGAAAGACCAGCGCTAACCCCTTACTAATTGAAATAATTTCTAAGGCACGCCGCATAAAGTCCTTTTCGTCGGGAAAGGCTTTGCCATTTTTTATTTTTGTTAATTCGCGCGCTTTAGTGTCGGCAGAAAGCCCAACTAATATTACCTGTAACTCTAAATCAATTTTCCAGTTATTTAGAATTTGGAAAATACTCTGTATTAGATCTTTACGTTCTTCCGGGGCATCATAAATTGGCATGGTAATAGCAACTTCGTCTATTTATTCTTTTTGCTGTCGTGTGTGCTTTTGTAATTCCAAATATTAACGGCTTTACCGTGTTCTCTAAACTTATCTGCACGTGCCGATAGATAACGCTGAAAACTCGGTTGTTTTTTGTAACCACCATCAAGCACGTAGCTAAACATACCTTGAGTATGAAATACTTTAAAAAAGGCTTCTGAACGTATAATCTCTTTCCCCTTAGCATTAAAGATAATAAGAGTAGGCGCATACTTTACGTCGAGTGATTTAGCCCATAATTTTGCGGTTGTGCGAGTTCCATCAGGAATAATAAGGGTTTTATTCGACCACATGTCTAACTGCGCCACGTCAAACTGTTTAATAATATTTCGGGTATATTGGTCAGTTAATATTTTTTTGTGTAAAGTGTCACAAGCGGGGCAATGTTTTTGTTCAAAAAAAACGGCAAAGGGTTTGCTCTGTGCTCCTTTCACTGCCAGATTAATGGGCGGCTTCATAAAAAAATCTTCTTTATTTAAATTGCCAGACTTACCCGGCGGCAGATTTGCCCTAACATAAGCACGATAAGATATTTTTTTTTCGTTATGGCCAATCACATAATTTAACGCAACATTAAAACGTCTTGGAGGAATATAACCATTTAATCGAAGTATTATTTTCCCTTGTTCATTAAAAAATAAAACAGTGGGAGTAAACTGTACTTTTAATTTTTCAGAAATTGTTTTTTCTATATATTTCTTGCCATCTGTAAAAGTAACTTCACGATCACCCCACATATTTAAGGCAATGGAATCGAAATTTTTTCTTACTTTTTGTTCAATATCTTTTTGTGATAAATTACGTTCAACCAGTGCATTGCAATACGGACAACCGGGTTGCGTAAAAATAATCATTAGTCGTTTGCCTGCTTTTGCAGCGTCCTTAACATCTTTATTAAATTCCAGAAAACCCTCTTTAAACCAGACAGGGTATTCAGTGTGTTTGATACCAAGAAATTCCCCCCGCGTTTCGCTGGCAAAAACATTAAACCCAGCCATTAATAAAAGCAGAAAAGTGATTTCTTTTAATTGTATTTTTTTCATTATGTTATCCAGAAGTTATCGATTCATAATACATTCTATATTAGTATGTTTATAGATATTTTTAATCTTTAACCGAAAATATTTACGCTTTAAGCATGTTGCCAGCCCCGTTTAATTACCTGATAATGCACTAATGATCAATAAACCTTTCTCCGAAGCCTGCGAACAAAATAAAGAACCTATACTTTCAATTATCAAACAATGGTTTAATAAACCCGACACAACTGTTTTTGAAATTGGCAGTGGTACCGGCCAACATGCCAGTTATTTTCCAAAATTTCTAGACCAATTAGTTTGGCAACCTAGCGATACAGCAAAAAATATACAAGGTATAGAAAGTTGGCGTGCAGCAGCTCAACTGGGTAACCTTAACCCTGCTAAAGTTCTGGATATTAGTTCCCATAATGTTAAACAAGCACCATGGCCAGTCGAATCCACGGACTATGTTTTTTCTGCGAATACCGTACATATCATGGCGTGGGATAAAGTTGAGTCTATGTTTAACGGTATTCGAAAAATATTAAAACCAGCCGGGATTTTTTGTTTATATGGGCCATTTAATTATAATAATCACTACACTAGCAGTAGCAATCAACAATTTGATCGATGGCTAAAATCCCGCAATCCTGACAGCGGTATTCGTGATTGTGAAGCCTTGTGTGAGCTGGGACTGCGCCAGTCACAATACGCGCCACTCACTCTTATTAAAGATCATGAAATGCCAGCCAATAACCGAATTCTTGTCTTCCAGAGCCTCACAGACTGAATTTATCATCTATAATTAGAATTATGCCATTATCACAAGCAGAAAATACGATTCAACTGGATCCCTTTTATAACAAATTTAAAGGTAGTTTTACCAGTTGTATGCGTTGGGATGATTTAACAACTTTCTGGGGAACGTTAAAACAACACGTTAATCTGGATTGGTATATTTATGCCATTGGTGAACAAGTGCCGGACTCTCCGGCTAACCAGAGAGAATTCATACATTTTATAACTGAAATTGATAGCCTGTTACGCAACGAGCATCAGGAAGATTATTGCGGCATTGTGTATGCCGATGATAAAAATAGCCCAACCTTTATAAAAATATATGACCCCAATAATTTAGGTGTCAGTTGTGGCTTTAGTAATGACCCACCTTTACCCGGTTGGGTACTATCCGTTACTCCACCCAAACCTTTGGAAGATAAAAGCGTACTCACTCAACAACGTAAACGTTGGTGGCAACGGTTGTGGAATAAGTAATAATTGTATTAACCACTGTTATTATTTTATTTAAAGATCTTAACCCGGTAATTTATCTTTTTCTTTAATGAATGCTCCTTTATTCGGGTTGCACTTTCAAAGCCGGATTGCATTACTTTTATATTTATATTTTGTTTGCCGAACACACCAATTGCATTTTCATATTGTTCCAGCGTTAAACGAAAAATGGATTTAAACTGATTAGAAAATTTCTTATAGGCAAGCAATGCACTATTCTTTAATTCATTATTTGAACCAAAATTAACAACTAATAAGCCATCTAAGTTCAGGTGATTTAACAAAATACCAGACCATTCTTTATTCAGCTTGATCACACGTTCAGCAGCGCCATTGTGATGACCGAATAAGTCATCAATAATTAAATCAAATTTTTCACCCTTGTAATTTTCCAACCACTGAATAGCATTTGCTTCAATAAGTTGAATTGAAGAATGTTTGACTTTAAAATATTTTTTTGCGACAAATAAATGTAAGGGATTCAGTTCAACACCAATAATATTATTTGGCTTAAGATAATGCTGGATCTGTTGTATTACCGTACCGCCCCCAACACCCAGTACCAGTACACGTTGAATCTGATCGCACGGATAACTAAAGGCGGGCAAGGTTAATAAATCCCATACTCCACCTTGAACCACCTTGTTGGGGTTATATTGGCTGTGGAATACATTGTTAGTATACAGGCGTCGGGTTGCCCCTGCCGTTCTCACTTCATATAGGCAGTTGTTTACTTTTTTATACCATTCAATTGCCATATCTTTTTTATAAATAACGTGAAGTTAGAGCGCAAGGTACAACGCTAGCGAAAAAACGGAGTTTACATAAAGTAAATGAGTATTTTGAGCTAGTGTTGTAACGCTGCATATCTTTCTCACGGATAGCGTGAAGTTAGAGCGCAAGGCACAACGCTAGCAAAAAAACGGAGTTTACATAAAGTAAATGAGTATTTTGAGCTAGTGTTGTAACGCTGCGATCTGGCTTCACGCTATTCGTGATGGTGCCCATCATCTGGGCCATGTACATGGCCATGTGAAATTTCTTCCTCACTGGCATCACGAACTTCAATAATCGATACATCAAAATTTAAGTTTACCCCGGCAAGTGGATGGTTACCATCAATAGTAATATCATCACCTTCTACCGCAGCCACGGTTATCATAATTTGATCACCATCCGGCCCTTCTGCATGAAATTGCGTACCGACTTCAAGCTCCGCATCTGATTCAAACATTTCCTTATCTACAACCTGAACCATTTCATCATTGCGTTCACCATAACCGTCGGCAGGTAAAACCTTTACGTTCATGCTGTCGCCAGCTACCTTCCCCATCAGGGCCTTTTCTAAACCGGCGATAATATTATCGGCACCATGCAAATAAGCAAAGCTACCATCATCTGACTGATCTAATACTTCACCCTCATCGGTGGTGAGCGTGTAATTCATTACAACTATTTTTTTTTCTTCAATTTGCATGTGCTGTCCTAATTATTTATTTCTACCAAAATGCTTATTAGTATGGCTATTTTATCACGAATTGGCGAATTTCTTGCATAGAATAAGGTGTATTTATTCACTATGCTTAATTTATGTAAAGACAATGATTGTGATTATAGATGAATCGATTAAAGCCACATTGCTATAGCCAACGAATGTTAAACCCGTTTCGCGGTGTAATGAATGTTATTGATACCATTAACGCCGATGCGGTTTCAACCGATGGAAAAATATGGACACTCTACCTACGTGATAGCAATTTACAGAACATTGCCAATGACGGCGATATGAACATCGAGGTTCCAGATATACGCTTTGGTATCTGGTCAGCCGAAAGTGGGCTTAAACGTTGTCCACTCCTGAATACCATGGACTATGATGCCATACAAATAGCAGGATTGGCATTGCTTGATATGGTTAAGCATTATTCTCAATACGTACCATTTGATCTGGCCGACCATTACGAACTTTGGTTGCTCGACAAACATATGGACTTACCCTTAGCACTGTTACACAGCGAATGTTTTAAATCGGAACTCAGTGAGCCGGAATATATCCCTTGGACATCGGGGCTACTTTGTCGGGAAAGTTTTCAGTCACCCTATTTAGATAAAAATAATCCAACCAGTCAGATTAAAAACCACGGACAATGGTTAGCTGAACAAATTAATATTGCGGCAGGGCAACAACCCAGAGTACAGTGGTTTTTACGGGATAAAAATCGCAATGGAACTGGACTAAAATGTTCATGCAATAATAGCCGACTTGAAGGTCGCACACTGCCGAAATATTTCTTCCCAAAATTATTAATTAACCGCCGTTGGGTGAACAAACCAGTGAATACCGTCGTAAAAGATTACCTTAGCTGGCATTCTCCGTGGTTACTTTTATTACAACATTTTGGTGATGCCACCCGCACATTACTTGAAGCGATAGCATGTAAACAACAAGCTTTAGCAGTAGACGCACAGCAACAACTTTATCCTAAAATTATCAATAAAAAAGTAATACAAGCTGCACGCGTCGAAGCTCTGATGAGAAAAGCCAATGGTGAAGTGTCATCGCACCAGCGAAATATTGAAATGGCCTATTTAGCGGCTGATTATTTTTAATCCCTTTATCTTACATGGGTTTTAATCGGCAGACGAATTGAAAATAATCCAGCCAATAAGATAAAAATAGAAGAAATAAGCAAACAACCCACTAAACCCTGTGTTTGATAAACCCAACCCGACAACACAGTTCCAACCAGTCGGCCTGCGGCATTGGCCATATAATAAAAACCAACATTGAGCGCAACCTTATCTTTGTCTGACCAAGCGACGATTAAATAAGAATGCACCGCAGAATTAATTGCAAAGACAATACCAAATGCAATCAAACCTGCAATTAAAACCCGTTCAGCTTGAAAACCCGCCCATAAAGCAGCCGCAATCGCCGCAGGAAAAATAACAAGAATAAAAGCCCAATGCATCGCCGTGTTTCCATCTGGGCCTTGTCCATGATGACGATACTGAAGTAATTTAGGCGCGCTTGCCTGCACAATCCCGTACCCAATAACCCATAATGCTAAAAAACCACCCACTTCAACAAATGGCCAGCGAAGAACAGAATATAAATACACGGGAACCGCAACAACAAACCAGACATCGCGTGCCGCAAACAAAAAGAAGCGCGCAATGGATAAACGGTTTATTGCCGGGGATGTTGAAAAAATTCGGGTAAATTTTTGTTTGACTTTTGATTTACCAATACTTGCTGGCATCATTAACATACAGGCAAACAATACCAACAGTAAGCTACTCGCTAAAATAGCAAGCGCACCTCTAAACTCAAATAACTCTAATAACAAGGCTCCAATAAAAAACCCCAAGCCCTTTAACGCATTTTTTGAACCTGTTAAAATTGCCACCCAATGGAACAATGCAGGTCCCTTATTCACTTTGCTGATGGGTACCAAACTTTTAATGCTGGCCTTAGCCGACATTTTATTAAGATCTTTCGCAATACCCGATAAAGCCTGTGCCGCCATCACATAACTCACCGACAGCCATGTTTCAGGAACCATTAACATGGCAAGAGCCACCACCTGCATGGCCATCCCCATATGCATTGTTAAATTTAAACCAATACGGGAACCTAACCAACCTCCAACCAAATTAGTGACAATGCCAAAAAACTCATAAAATAAAAAAAGCATTGCCACTTCGAATGGAGAATAGCCTAGCAAGTGGAAATACAACACCACCAACATTCGCAAAGCACCATCGGTAATTGTAAAAGCCCAATACCCACCGGTGATCACTAAATAATTTTTTAAGCTAGTGTCCATGTTAATCGAGTTATTGCGAACGATTAACGGCTACAGATCTTCAGCAACAAAGGCTGCCAGTTCCATCATTCGATTAACATAACCCCATTCATTGTCATACCAAGCATATATTTTAACTTGCGTATTGTTCACCACCATTGTGGATAAGGCATCAATAATGCTTGAGCGCGGATCATTTACATAGTCAACCGAAACTAATGGACGTTCTTCGTAACCTAATATACCTTTTAATTCATTTTCAGCAGCCCGCTTAAATAAACTATTTATTTCTTCCGTACTGGTTTTTCGTTTAGCTTCAAAAACAAAGTCTGTTAATGAGGCATTCAGCAAGGGTACTCGTACTGCATGGCCATTTAATTTTCCTTTTAATTCTGGAAATATTTTTGTAATGGCTTTTGCTGACCCAGTTGAAGTTGGAATAAGTGACTGGCCACAAGCACGCGCACGGCGTAAATCTTTATGGCCTTTGTCAACAATGGTTTGGGTATTGGTAATATCATGAATAGTAGTCATGCAGCCATGCTTAATACCTACTGAATCTTTCATTACCTTTATAAACGGTGCTAAACAATTCGTGGTACACGATGCAGCGGTTATAATACGGTGCTGGCCTGCATGATACTCAGACTGGTTAACGCCATACACAATATTAATGGTAGTTTTAGACTCAGGCACGGGGGCCGACACCAATACTTTCTTAATGCCTTGATCAAAATAACATTGCAGTGCCGCTTCGGTTTTAAACTGGCCGGTACACTCAATAAGCAGATCAATATCCATTGCTGCCCAGTCAATATCCGCGGGGTTCTGTTTAGAAGAATAAGTCACCCGTTGACCATCCACGATAATGGCATCGGCATTATCCGATATACTTCTTTGCCAGCGACCATGTACCGAATCAAATTCAAGCAAATGCGCCATGCTATGGCTGTTACCCGATATTTCATTGATATGCACTATTTGATAAGCAGGGTTATCCCAACCCGCACGAAAACCCAGCCGCCCCATGCGACCGAAGCCATTAATGGCAATACGTATTGTCATTGATTCACCTTAGATTTTAATCTGGATATTTTTATGTTAACCGTTAGGCACAACAGGATGCATCAGGGCGATTTGGCATAGCCGTAAGCATTTGCATATCAGCCACAAACGGTTGCTGTTGCTGATTAGCTTCAACCGTTACCGACAATACTTTAAGAGCCCAATCGGCCAGTTCAGGCTGAATCCGATAATACATCCATTGTCCGGCGCGGCGTGTTTCAACTAAACCATCGGCCCGCAACAAAGCAAGATGCCGTGAAATCATCGGTTGAGATAAGTCCAGCGCATGAATAAGCTCGCAAACACAAAGCTCACCCTGCGATTGAAGCAAAGTAAGTACTCGCAAACGTATTTCATTAGCAAGCGCGGAATAAAAAGTACTGGTATCGATATTCATAGCCTAAATATACGATATATCATATATATGATCAAGCATATATATTAGAAATTAACCATTAAATGGAACCCTTTAGTCAGAAAATAGTCTGTACTTAGCAACAGACTTTTTTTTGGAGATAGCCCCCATGTCTAAACCACTAACCATTGGTCAACTTGCCCGCAAAGCTGAGGTTAATATCGAGACCATCCGCTACTACCAACGTCTCGGCATTATTACCGAGCCACAAAAACCTGAACAAGGCTACCGTATTTATCCGCCCCAATGCATTGAACGTATTTTATTTATACGCCGCGCCAAACAATTAGGCTTTAGCCTGAAAGAAATTGCTGAGTTACTGGAATTGGGAGATGGCCACTGCGATGACGTGCGGTTGCGAGCAGAACAAAAACAGAATCAAATCAATAAACAGATTCAGGATTTACAAAATCTGCAACAAACCTTAAATAAACTGATACAAACCTGTCAGCAAGAACAAACAAAGACTCACTGCCCTATCGTTGAATCATTAAATGGTCTATCTGCCTGAACAAATCAAAGTGGGGATAAAATAGTAGTAAGAAAGCAGTTGGTTAAATTACTGTGCCTGTTTGGCTTGTTTTGCTTGCATGTCGTGTTCGCACAACCAGTTTACAAAGTCATTGGCGGATAATGGCCTGGAAAAATAATACCCTTGAAAAACTTCGCAACCTAATTCTATTAAAATTTTTCGTTGTGTCTCAGTTTCAACACCTTCGGCAATAACATCTAAGTCCATGTGCTGACCCATATCAATAATAGTTTCAACCAGAGGATGGTCATCACTATCCGTTAGCTCATTGATAAAAGCACGATCTATTTTAAGAATTTGCATGGGCATGTCTTTTAAATAAGCTAACGACGAATAACCAGTGCCAAAATCATCAAGTGCAACCTGAATGCCAACCTCACGGAGTTTTAATAATTTATCACGCGTATCACCAACATCTTTAAGCAAAGCCGTTTCAGTTAATTCCAGTACAATTTGATTGGGTTGTAACTGATAATCGACTAGGGCGTTAATTACATTAGTTATAAATCCAGGTGCGGCAAATTGCCAAGCACTCACATTAACAGCAATATGCCCATTAAAAGGAATATTATTCTTTTGCCAATTTTTATACTGTCGACATGCCTCATGAAAAACCCAGTCTCCAATCGCATGTATTAAACCGGTTTCTTCTGCAATCGGGATAAAACGATCCGGTGGTACCTGACCAAGTTTAGGATGCGTCCAGCGCAATAAAGCCTCCACTCCTATCAGTTCACCATTAATATTCAACTGCGGTTGATAATGTAATCTTAGTTCATTTTTTTCGATCGCATGGCGCAAACCTCTTTCTATTTGTAAACGCTCGTCTACACGTTCCTGCATGGCAGGCTGATAAAATTGTATAATGCCACGACCTTTATTTTTGGCCTGATACAGTGCCATGTCGGCACGGCGCATAATATCCACTTCGGTGTCTGCTTGTTGTGGAAATAAAACTACCCCCACACTGGCTCCAATATTTAATATTCGATTATCTAAATGTAATGGCTCACTCAATTCGTTTACAACTTTCTGAGCAATGTCACTGGCATAATCTTCCAACGATTCCTGTTGCTCTCTGCCGAGTATAACAACAAATTCATCTCCACCTATACGTGCAACAAAGTCCTGCTCTCCAATTATTTTTCGTAAACGTTGTGCAACCAATTTTAAGACATGATCACCTACGTCATGACTTAAGGCATCATTAATGGTTTTAAAATGATCCAGATCGATTAATAACATCGCACCAACTAACGATTTTTCTTTTAGCTCCTTAAACATGGTAACAATGTATTCATGCAAAGCTGCACGGTTTGAAAGGCCGGTTAAATAATCATTAAACGCAAGACGACGAATATGTTCTTCAGCTTTTACCCGTTCAAGTTCGGCACCGGCACGCGCTGCAAATATTTCCAGTACAGAGGTTAACCTTTCAACATCTTCCATTGGCTTGGTATCCATCACCACAATTAAACCAATGGCATTATTAGTCGCACCAAATAAGGGTGAACCGATATAACTGACTAGCTGCATATCCTGCAACATATTGTCTTTGGGAAACAACGATTGAACTTTGTCAGGATAAGAACAGGTTTGATGTCCCACTACATTTTCACAAGGCGTACCACCCAGTGAGTAACTAAAATTATCAACAATGTTACCGCTAGTGGACAGTGCTACCGTATTGACCTGCATTTTATTTTGCTCATCCAGCATACCAATAAAAGCATACTTTGCTGAAAATAATTGGCTTAACTGGATAACCATTTGCTGATAAATACGATCACCCGACTGCCCGGATACACCTCGAGCAATATTATGCAAAGCTTCATCTGCACGCCTGCGTGCCGTAATATCACGCACAATGCCTTGTATACAAGTCTTGCCATCCAGTTCAATACGGTTAAGCGTTACTTCAGCATCAAATACTGTTCCATCTTGTAATTCATGTTTCCATTCAAAAAATTGCATTTCACCATTGAGTGCAGCAGTAAATTTTTCTTTTGCATATTCGGCAGAACGGTGACCGCCATATTGTATCTCGGGAGAAAAAGTAACCGGGGTGCTACCAATCAAATCTTCTCGACTACCTCGAAACAGGGCTAATGCTTTTGGGTTACAGTCAATTATTTTACCTTCGTATAGTATAAGAATTGCATCACTCGCAGCTTCAAATAAAGTACGAAATTTTGATTCACTTTGGGTAAGTTTATCTTTTGTTTTTTGTTTATCAGTAACGTCGGTAGAAATACCACATACGGCATAAGCTTCACCGTTGGCATCATATAATGGAAATTTAATAGAATGATAAGTGCGTGACATCTTATCTGAATGTTTGATCTGTTCATTAAATTCAAGTATTTGTTTTTGCGCTAATACCTGCCGATCATTTTCCCGAAAAATATCGGCATCCTGCTTATCAAGCATATCGTAATCAGTTTGGCCAACCATGTCCGCATCTTTTGTATTATACAATAGTTCATATTCATGATTGACCATTAAGTATTTACCTTTTAGATCTTTTAGATAAACAACCGCCGGCACATGGTTAATAATAGAATAAATACGTTGTATACGTTGTCGAAACTCCCGATGTAAAGCTAACCCCATAATAAGAACGAGAGAAGGGAAACCAAATTGAGCAAGAAATATAAAATTCAACATGCCCATACGCACTAACAAAGCTTCGCCAATAAAGCCACTACACACCAACATACTCACGAACAACATCAAACCCTGACGACGCTGACCAGAATGATACTGACGAATCGAAGCGTAAAAAGAATAACCGAGTTGTAATAATAAACTCGACCACAACAAACGCCCATAAAAATTCATATTATTAATAGTATGGGTAACGATTTTTTCACCCCAAGGTAGGGTTAACGTTGTTATAACAGGAAGTATGTCAAAAAACTCTCCATAAGGCCGAAGAATATTAGGTATTAATTGTACAAAAGGATATAAGCTTAATAACCAGACCACTGTACGTGAGCCAATACCCGAATAATTGTAAACAAACCAACTCCAGAAAGTAAAAGTAAGCAAACCAAAACTTGCACGCCACTTATACGCCGACACGTAATCCTGTGCGCTCGCGACCTGATAAGCAACTAATTCGGCAGCCATAAAACCAACAATGGCAAAGCACATTAAGCTGAAGGACAGGTAAAGGTTTTTACGTATTTGCTGTTGTTGGGTATGAAAATGATGCAACAGAAAATGAATGCCTGCATACAGGCAAACGCCTATTAACGCCGCAATAAGCCAACTTAATATAGGCATATCTGGCTATCATCTCCATTTCCTAAAGTGTTAATTAAGATTAGCAGTATTTACACAAATATTGAAAGAATAAATAACTAGAACAAGACTTCGTTACCATCTGCTTCACCATTGTTTACGAGCCTAGGCTGTTCTTGTTGCTGAATTTCGTCGTACAATCGCCCTAGTAACTCAAGCACCTGATTGCTCGCCTGCTCCATCTTACTCACTTCGTCCAAAGCATTTGCACCCTCACCATTTTGCATACATTGCAATGCAGCAACCCCTGATTCGTGTACTTGCTTGTGGGGCTCATTTAGCTTCATAAAGGCAGCTAACTGGGAAAAACAGGCTTTACCGCCACCCTCAAAATACCATTTACCCAAACGACATTCTGTGTGCAAGGCAAAGTCATCCACTGATTTATGGCTTTTACCCATTAATAATTTATAAACTTCATTTTTCCAGACGATATGATCGACTTTAACCGTATTGATAAAACCTGCATAGGAAGCACGCGAGATCACTCCCACCATACCTTGTGACAAATCAACGACTTCCTGCACCGTTCCACCAATCACACTGGTATTGCTTTCGGTTTCATTCGCTAAATTTGCTGCACCTTCAATACTACTATTGGCATCGTTTGCATGGGTGTTAATGTTAGCAACCAAATCCGCAATCTTTTTACTGGCAGCGCCCGCATCTTGCGCTAGCTTACGCACTTCATCGGCAACCACGGCAAAACCACGGCCATGCTCACCCGCACGTGCAGCTTCAATGGCAGCATTTAATGCCAGTAAATTCGTTTGGTCTGAAATACCATTGATTATGCCCACGAATTCACGAATTTCTGAGGCCAACCGGGTAACATTATTCATCTTGTCCGATGCGCTATGCGTCCGATCAAAAATTTGTTTTAACGAGCCAACCAGACTATCTAGCATAACGGTGGATTGTTGGAACAAACCGGCTGTTTCTGCCAATTTGCCCTGGCTTCCCATTAATTCACTTGCCTGACTGGCTGAAGAATCCCGAACCACATTAATATTATCAATCGTGTTTAGCCAGAGTTGTACAAGCCTTTCTTTATAGGCTAACTCCTGTTCGAGGATCATGACTTTCTCATTTGCCGCCTGTGTCTCTGCCAATAATCCCTTTTTGTCTATCGCAAGCAATTCTATTTCAGCTTTCAATACTGCAATATCTTCTTCTTGATCAGTAACTTGTTGTTTTTTAAGGAACTTAAACATCAAATGGCTCTCTTAATTTATACTTTTTATATCGGCAATTTATTGTCAAACTTAAGCCAAAATGGCTATTTTTTTCAAATATTAAACCACTTGACTCTGTACATAGGTACAGTTTGTAAACTTAACCCCATCGATTGCTAATGGAGAAATAAAATGGCTGAATCATCAAATACAAAGAACGCCGGCAGCATGGTGGCAGCCTCTTTAGCTGCAATAGGGGCTTCGGTTTGTTGCGTTGGGCCGCTGATATTATTGGCATTAGGTATAGGTGGCACTTGGATAAGCACCTTAACAGCACTAACTCCCTATCGACCTGTTTTTATCGCTATTACCCTGATCTTTTTATTTATGGCTTTTCGTAAACTTTATATTTTGCCACGTCAGTGTGCACCCGATGATGCCTGCGCCATACCCACCACTTTGCGCAACCAACGTATTATTTTCTGGCTAGTGTCGGTACTATTAATCGCTTTACTCACGTTCCCTTATTATGGGGTTATCTTCTTTGAATAATGAATGGAGAACTCACATGTTGAATAAAATATTGTTATCGACCCTGATTACATTTGCGTTAGTCACTGGCAGCTTTGTTAGCCACGCCGCCGAAAGTAAAATAGTCACTCTCGACATACCCGGCATGACTTGTCAGTTTTGCCCAATTACCATACGCAAAGCCTTAAAAAAAGTACCCGGTGTGATTGATGCCAAAGCCGACTACGACAGCAAAACAGCAACGGTTACTTTCGACCCGGATAAAACCAATGTTAAAACGCTCACTAACGCAACAGCCAATGCGGGTTATCCATCAACCTTAAAAAAATAGTCTGTGCTATTTTAAGTCCTAATGAAATTTAAGATAATAATTTCAGTTTTTTTATTGTTGACAGCATCAACAGTGTGGTCGTTTAATCTATCACCACAACCGATCCCGTTCTCGGTGAGTAATGTCTCTTTTACCATGAATGGCAAACTACACCGTATTTCAGAATATAAAGGTCGCAAGGTAATGTTATGGATGTTCTCAACTTGGTGCCATACCTGTATTGCCAGTATCCGCAAAATGCAACGCTATCAAGCCATTTTAAAAAAAACCGACATGCTTATTTTAGCCATACGGAATTTTAACAATGGAAGTGTCAATGGGTTACTGATGCCTAATTTTATTCAAAAAATTGAACCCCGAATTAAAGATTATAAAAACTGGAAACTGGGTGAAGCTAGCGCTGAAATGGACAAAACACTCAATGCAAAAAAATTCCCTGATATTTATTTTTTAATTGATGCACAAGGTACGGTTAAAAAAGTGGATACCGCACCCAACATTCATATGCAGTCCATTATTAAATTTGCACAACAACATTCGAAATAATGAAAACAATCTTTAAAGCCTTAAAAACTGTTCTGATTACTCGTGGTTATATATTCCTAACCATAGCGGCGTTTATTATTTTTCTTTTTTTATATTTGGTTACTTTACCCGCCTCGTATACCGGTGGTTATAGCAGTTTGGAAGCACTGGAATACCTTAATCCAACACTGATTAGTTTTTCTGTTTTAATGGCTCTACTGGTCGCTTTAATGATGCCTCTGATTCTTTATTTGTTAAGACAAGGGCAAGCGAGCAGTAAATCCTCGGCCGCAGGTGGTTTGGTGATTGGCTTTTTAGCCCCGATGCTGTGCTGTTCACCACTGCTACCCATTGCAGTTGGCTTTATTGCCAGCTTGTTACCTGCATTGGGTGGCAGCTTTGGCATTCATATACAGGCTTTTATTGCAATGCACCAAATAGAACTATTCAGCTTTGCGAGCCTGTTATTATTATTTGCACTTTATCAAAATGCCAAAAAAGTGGTCAATGGCGTTTGCTGTAAAACCTAATTCCAGCGTGTTGGATCGGCTACATCCCATGCGCTTTTCCAAACTTCAGGCATACGGGCTTCTTGTAATAAACAATCACATTCGATACTGGGATACAGTTGTGCGTAGTTTTTAATTTCAGGCCCATGGATACGGTGTAAAATATGGTGTGGCTGCACTTCGGATGGGTCATGAAAACCTGCACTGGATATTAATTCTAATAAGGCATGTATGGTTGATGCGTGGTACTGTGCAACCCGCTCCGATTTATTTTCAACATTTAATTGTTTATAACGTGCCGGGTTTTGTGTTGCCACACCTGTTGGACACAAATTAGTATTACAACTGCGGGACTGAATACAACCCAGTGCAAACATCATTCCACGAGCAGAATTAATCATATCCGCTCCCAGAGCCATCATCCGCAACATATGAAATGCAGATATTGCTTTACCAGCAGCAATAATACGAATATGTTGACGAACACCAAGACCCAATAACGCACTGTGTACAAATGAAAGACCATCTCGCATGGGTGTACCCACAGAGTTGGTCAACTCAATGGGTGCCGCACCCGTACCCCCCTCACTACCATCAACTGTAATAAAGTCAGGGTAGATACCTGTTGCTAGCATTGCTTTGCAAATAGCCAAAAATTCAGACTTAACACCAATACAAAGCTTAAAGCCCACCGGCTTGCCACCAGATAACTCGCGCAATTGTGCAACAAATTCCAACAAGCCAGTGGGTGATGAAAAGGCGCTGTGTGACGGTGGCGATATCACGTCATGCCCCATCGGCACATCACGGATCGATGCAATTTCTGCACTGAGTTTAGCCGCAGGTAAAATACCACCATGTCCGGGCTTGGCACCTTGTGATAACTTAATTTCGATCATTTTTATCTGATCAAGTGCGGCCTTTTCACTAAAGGTGTCAGGGTTAAAACGACCATCATGAAATCGGCAGCCAAAATAACCCGTGCCAATTTGCCAGATTAAATCTCCCCCCGGTTTACGATGGTACGGGCTAAGTCCACCTTCACCAGTATTATGTGCAAAACCACCAATACGTGCGCCGCGATTAAGTGCCAAAATAGCATTGCGACTCAGCGCACCAAAACTCATCGCAGAAATATTTAGATGTGAGGCAGCATAAGGCTTACTGCACTGTGGGCCACCAACATGTACTCTTGATTCTTTTTCTGCCACCGCTGCCGGTGCTAACGAAGGATTAATCCATTCAAAACCCGGACGATACACATCGAATAAAGTACCAAAAGGTCGAGTGTCTCGTACTCCTTTTGCACGCTGATAAACTAATGAACGAAACTCACGACTGATCGGCTCGCCATTTGTATCGGTTTCAACAAAGTACTGCTGAATTTCAGGGCGAATGGATTCGAAAAAGTAACGTAAGCGCCCAATTACTGGATAAATACGCGGAATGGTATGTTTTTTTTGTGTAATGTCGTACAGACCTAATAACATAAAAGGTGCAACGATTAAGATTATCCACCAACTACTCGGCCAAATATAAACAGCACTGGATATTAAAACTAGGAAGACCACAAAAAGAAAAAAGAAGATACGACGTGTCATACTCTTGTCCTTATTATTTTATTATTAAGCTGATTGGAGAGATAAAGTTAGCATAAGTTCATTCAATTATTGGCAGCTGGCATAAACAAGCCCCAAAGTTAAAAGTCCGGCACCTTCAACGCGCACATTTTTTGCGTTGATAGTGCCTTCGAATTAAATAAAGAGCTAATAAGGCAACTAAAAGTCCAACTGCAATCCAGTCATAAGGCGTAATCGACTCAATAGTTTGTGAAATAAGGCGTGCATTTTCCCCAAGGTAATAACTACCTAGTCCCCAAAAGCCAACCCACAATACCGCACCCACACTGGTAGCAGAGAAAAACTTAATGAATGGCATATCAAGACTGCCAACAAAGATACCGCTAAGCTGCCGAGGGCCATCAATAAAGCGTGACAGGATCACGAGTAGTACGCCATAACGTTGACAAAACATTTCCATACGCGCAAACCGTGAGGCGCGTAAGGGTAAACGGAAAAGCAGTTTTCGACCACCAACCCTGCCGATAAAATAGCCGAGACTACTTCCAACTATTGCAGCAAGTAGAGCCAACAACAATAACATGCTAATATTAAACTCTCCACGAGTACTTAATAATGCCCCCGCGATAAGCAAACTTTGACCCGGTGCCGGTATTCCCGCCCCCTCAACCACAATGGCCGATAGGATAACCACAAGACCATACTCAATAAGCAATGGGTCATAACTGTGTGCTAGTGTTAACAGGTAGTGTACGAATGCCGTCATTTAGATATTCCAACTAACAGGGAATAAGAATTGTTAGTATCTGGCTTCCCATGAGCTTGATCAATAACAAAATGTACCATATAACCTAATATATAATGTATAACATCACTATTATTTTTAAAAGGAGATACCTATGAGCAAATCAGCTGATCCTATCGAGGCCTTAGGCGAAGCCTACGAGCTATTACTTGAAAAAACGCTCGATGAATTGCATATCCATGATGCTCACCAACAAAACATTCCCAAACAAGATATCAAGGCAACCATTCATAAGGTAACTAAAAATACGCCACAATTACAAAACCTCGATAAGACTTTATTACAACAAGTACAGGATGCCGTAGAACGTGACCTACATTCTGCCGGACAACATTTTGCGGAAACAAGGCAGGAAATTAAAGATTGGCTCGGCTTCGAGCTGCAATTAGTCGAAGGCAGCTTACTCGACCTACTCCCCAAAGTGGCTGACCAAACCACGGTCGGGTTAATCGAATGGAAACAAGAGCAAGCCACACGGTCCCTGCATACCGGCGAAATTGCCGGCCCCGGCATTCTGGTTTGCGACCAGTGTAACGAGCAACTTCACTTCCACCGCGCAGGGCACATTCCACCCTGCGCGAAGTGCAGTAACACCGTGTTCCATCGTCTATCGAACAAAAATTAACACTACGACGTTAGATAAGGCTAAAACGCCACACGGTTAAAATGCCACAAGATTAGAATGCCAAAAAATTAGAATGCCAGCTGAGCATTCAACTGCCAGTCTGTGCGTTTATATTCTTGCGCACTTAAATTCGATTTATTATCCGTATAAACGACCTGACTGGCGATAGTCCATCGGCGGTTCAAACGATAATTAAGTCCAGCAACCGCACGTAAACGATTATCTTTGCGAGATACACCAGATACAGAAGGGTAATCACTAAAGCGATATTGTGCTTCTAACTTAAGCTTCCATGAATCGGCCAAATGCTTACGTAAGCGAAGTCTGAAATCATGACGAATGGGAGAATAACTTTTTGCAACACGATCTTTTCTGTTATTTAACTCTAGTTGATAACGATAACGTAATTGGCCGATATTCGTATTCTTAAAGTATTCCACTCGGGCTTGGTGACGGGTACCTTCAAGATAATTATAAATGCTAGTTCTTGCACTAATATCGCTATAACGATAGCGAAAGACTAATCGATCTAATCCTAAATTACGTTTTGTAGTCACATTAAAATCCACCGAATCCAGATAATCGCGTGATCCTAACTGACTACTTGAAAAGGCAACACCTGGCTCAATCTTCCAGCTACCTGCAGCAAATAAATAGTCTGTATTAATTTTCCATACATTATAATCACTACTATTAATGTCGGTGTAATCCTGTTGGTACCATGAAGCGGATAAACGGAATGAATTGCTCAAACGAATATCGCCATATAGATAATTTTCAAGATAAGTATCACTCTTATTCGTTGGTGTGTTATTGGATAAGAGCAATACATTGCTATCATTACCATAGGCAACAACCAAACCACCTTCAAATGTTCTTATGCCTTTGCCCGGATTTAATTTATCAATTTGTTTATTAGCGATAGCAGTGATACGTGGACTGCCTGAATCTCTTGATGCACGCAAGAACCACTTTAATGCTTGCCTATTTTTATTTTGTTTTAGTGCAACCAAACCTAAGTTGTATTGAGCAAGCTGAGAAAATCTTGCATCATGGTTAACCTTTAAAAAATACTTTTTTGCCTGAGGATAGTTAGACAATTTAAAATAGCTAACACCTAAATTATAAAATAACGAAGTTTTTTTAACTCCATCAACTTCCGCACGATGAAATTGTTTAACGGCCTCGTTGTATCTGGCTGATTTAAATAATTTAACACCTTCTTCAAAATTACTAGCGTAACTAATACTGACAAAAGAAATAGAAATCAAAAACCCCAAAAATAACTTTCGTAATACGCTCGATAGCATTGTCATACTGACACCTCAAATTTATACCCTAAAAAAAGAAGTAACCTTTATTGCCTAAAAAAATAGCTTAAACCTTACTCCCATTTAGAAATAAAAACACCCCCCCCATTTTAAATGGGGAAGGGTGTTTTTAATATTCCAACAGCTTTAGCTTAGTGTCCCTTATTCACTTTTGCTATCACTATCATCTTTTGCATTATCCTTGGCGTCATCTTTTGCATTATCCTTGGCATCGTCTTTGGCGTCGTCTTTTGCATCATCCCGGCTGTCACCTTTGTCAACTTCACGCTCGGCTTCATTTTCACGACTGTCATTGCTCGTTTTAGAGTTACTGGAGCTAACACCCGTATCTTTGTGTTCATCACGATCATTGTCCCGACCTTGTATATCAGCATTATCAGGTAACTCAATTTCATGTGCCACATCATTCAGCCCATTTTCAGGAACCACATCAATGGTAACATCGTTTAAGTTTGGTGCAGCCTGCGCAATACTAAAAGGCAACCCGATAAACAGCATAAACATAATTGATTTTAAAAATTTCATTTTCTTACTCCTTACATTAATATAAATATATCTAAAAATTTAACTTAAGCACTTATTAAATTAAGGCTGCCGACGACTGTACTTTTAGCCTGCAACTTAATTTTAAATGTACGTATTTGACTACCACGAGTTAATTTGGCAACAACAGCACCTTGCATGGGTCTATCTGCGATTAAAGGTAAGCTAAGACGATTAGTGCCCGACTTTAAGCTTGTTTTCCAGCTTATTACCCGACGAGACGGATAACCTTTAAGCATCACATGCTCGGGAAGTTCAATACTAATCGTTGCCATTTCAATCGGTTCTGCTGCATTAAAAATTAAACTCACTTGTTTTACTTCTTGCGGCACCATTACAACGGTGGCACTAACCTGTAGACCTTGTTCGATAGTCTGTTGTTGGAAGCCATTATTCTGGAAAAAAACAAACCAGAACATCACACTTGCCGCCACCGCGCTACCAAACCCTGCCGCAAACCAATGGCTAGGGGTTTTTGTTGCAACCTTATCCAGAGCAGAAAAAACACGCGTTTCAAAGTCTGCACTAGGCTCAGGAATTTCCATTGCTCGAAGGCTTAAAGACAATTCACGTGAAGCGTGCAAATGTTCATTGCATTGCTCACAGCCCGCGACATGTCGTTCAACAACCTGCAACTGAACATGCGATGCCGTACCGCTTAGCATTTCATCGATCATTTTGTGTATTTGTGTACATTCCATTTTTTAGCCCTCTATCTCTGAAAACACCGGCCCAACCGATTCGGTTCCTTGGATCAGTATTTTTCTTAAATTATTTCTTGCTCGATGAACTCTCGATTTAACCGTACCGGATGGAATATCCAATATATCGGCCGTTTCCTGTACGCTAAAGCCTTCCAAATCGTGAATAAGAAGGATTTCACGAAATTCAGGTCGTAGATACTGCAATGCCTGTTTTAAATTTGCCTGTTGTAAATGACGATCAGTTAATGCCTCCGGTGTAGCACCTTGATCTTCAAGTTCTGCGAGCTGCTCTTCGGCTCCATCAATATAACCAAACGGTGAACGGCTCTCACTACGCTTGTCATTGAGATATTGACGAAATAAGGATTTGTATAACCACGGCCGCAGGTTATCAACTTGGTCAAGACGTGATTTGGATTGATACAAACGCGTGACTAAATCTTGGACAATATCTTCGGCTCGATCACGGTTTCGACATAATCGGTATGCGTACGAATAGAGTTCACAAAGATGAGGGCGAATTAAGCCTTCAAATTGATGACGCCAAGACATTTTAAACAGTTTCACCATATCACTAGACACACCTTACTCAAAAAAAGGTTCCCATCATTGTAAAATATAGCTAAATTTATTCGTCACAAATAAAAAAGCCACTCAAATGAGTGGCTTTTTTACGACAGCGATTAAAAACTAATTATCGTCATCACGTTTATCAAGGTTATAAACTTTTAAGTCTTTAGTGGCTTTAATTTTACCCCGATACCCCTGTGTGCGCATAATACGCTTAATCTCGGCAACGCGTGGGCTAGTCACCGGCGTTAAATGTGATAATACAACCATTTTAACCGCCGCCGCTTTGGCGACACCGGCAATCAATGACGGCTCTGTATGCAAAATATGAAACAAGGGATTCGGTGGCGCATCGCCCTGTTCCATCACCGAAGTATCATAAATAAGCATATCGGCACCTTGCGAAATAGCGGCCATATTACCCCGCCCCAAATGGCGTGGACCACGGCCTTTTGTGCCAGTATCGCCAGAATAGACGATGCTATGACCTTTATATTCAATACGAAACGCAACGGCTGGCACCGGGCCATGATCAACGGCTATCGCTTTAACCACTAAACCATCATTGGTCGATAACACGGTTTCGATTGAGGCAAATGGCACCCGTGAAGATAAATCATGTGCCGTATAAGCAAAATTACTAACGGGACCACCCGGCCCCCGAGGACCATCATCGTCACTGATTGCAGCAACAAAGGCCTTAAGGTAATGGTCAACCCCACCATCACCAAGCGAATAATGCCCTTTTACAAAGTTAACCGTAGAAGGATAAATAAGAGAACCATTAGGATAACTCACACCCGGAGTTGCCGCTGGCAAAGCAGATGAAGCCGGCCCGTAAATATTAATTGGTGCGGTACGCCCGGGAAGAGTAATGCCACGTCGTGCCGCTTGCGTACGCGCCATCGTGTGTTGGAAATAAATTGATTTAATAATTGGCGTTAAGTCGCCAGTATGATCAGTATGTAAGTGACTTAATAAAATAAGATCCAGATCTTTAATAATAGTGCCACTTTTAGCTAAACGCTGAAAGGTACCACCACCAACATCCATTAATATACGTGGCTTGCCATCGGTAAAAATGAGGTAACCAGCACTTGCACGCCCTTCAGCCGTTGCCACTGGCCCACCAGAACCGAGTACCATAACGGATAAACTGCCCTTAACTTTATTAACCGCCCGTTCTTTGTCTGCAAAGCTTGACGTTGCAATAGCAACACCGGCTATGACCGCCAAGATCCCCTTTAAAATTTTAAATTTTTGACTCATTACGCTTCCCCTGCAAATTGTTTATTTTATTTTTTATGTGTGTAGCCCATTAGCCTAACAGATAGTCGTGTATAAAATCATCATCTAAACAGGTTAACATCGTAGCCTTATGTGATTTAAGTCACATAAAAATTAAGCATAGTTTAGTTTGTGATCTTTAATTTACTGGGGGGATACGCCTTGTCGCAAATCCATGCCAAGACGCAAAAAATATAAATGAATGTAACTTTGTGACGCGCCGCTTAAGCGACCCGGGCAACGTGCTTTTCAATAACGCGTGTTAATACCATGCTTAAATGGCTTAAAAACAAGGTACCCATATCTGCACGAAATCGATTTTTATCGGTACTACCAATAGCCAATAAGCCAAGGCAGTCACTGTTTTCATCTTTAATTAAGGGTATCAGTGCGGCTGAACGAATTTCTTCATAGTCGTCATTAAATAATTGTTCTAATTGGTCCATTGGCAGGCGGCCACAAACCGGTTTACGATTTTCAATTACTTTATCAAATATTTCCAAATTATAACTATCACGACTGGCCGACTCGGGGATCTGCTGTTGAGAAATTGGCGAACCTTTTAATACTCGGATAGAAACACGATGTGCATCAAAGTCTTTAACTAGGCGTTGTTGAACAAAGTCAATGACCTGGCCAAAAGATTGTGTATCGAGTAAGGCTAAAATAAGCGTATTAAAACGCTGACTGAGCTGTTCATTTTTTTCGGCCACTTTAATTAACGAATGCAGTTTTGTACGGGCGTCTTCTTTTTGCTCCCTCAAAATAGACACCTGCCGTTCAATTAAAGATACCGCACTACCACTTTCATGGAGTAAAACCATGTCCGCTAATAAATCCTGATGCTGTTCAAAAAAACCCGGCTGTTCACGCAAGTACTGAACAACATCATGTTCGGTGATTTTATCCTGCTTTGCCAATGTGTGTTTTTGAATTGCCATCAATACGCGTTTCCTGAACCTTATAATATAAAGACTTTAATACAAAATAAATAAAAAATCACTGACTTATTTGCCCATCAAAAACCAATACCGCATCACCAATCAGCAGCACACTGGCATTTTCTTTGTGTTGTATTTGCAAAGAGCCTCCGGGAAGTTGAACTTGAACATCGTTATCAAGCAACCCCCATTGCTGTGCAACCACCACAGCCGCACACGCACCACTGCCACAGGCTTTAGTTTCACCACTACCACGTTCAAAAACACGTAGGCGAATATTTTGTCGGTCAACAAGTTGCATAAAACCCACATTAACCCGTTGTGGGAAAACAGGATGCGATTCAAGTGCTGAACCAATACTTTCAACCTCAGCTAAGTCGACATCATCCACTAATAAAACAATATGCGGGTTACCCATGGACACAGCACCAAATTCAAGGGACTTTTGATTTACCATTAAACGGTATTTATTTTGTTCAGGCTGATTTAGTTTTTCCATCTTCATCGGTAAAGCAGCGGGAGAAAAATGGGGGATACCCATATCCACCGTCACATTTTCTTTGTCGTCAATATAAAGCTCAATAATGCCACTTTGTGTTTCGACACAAATTTTATTTTTATCGGTTAAGCCTTTCTCACGTACAAAACGCGCAAAACAACGCGCACCATTACCACATTGTTCGACTTCACCGCCGTCTGCATTAAAAATACGATAACGAAAATCAACATCTTCCTGCTGTGTTTTTTCAACTAATAGAAGCTGGTCACAACCAACACCAAAATGCCGATCGGCAATAAATTTAATTTGCTCGGCATTCAGGTTAATGCTTTGTGAAATGGCATCGATAACAACAAAGTCATTACCAAGGCCGTGCATTTTTGAAAATTTAATATTCATAAACTGTTTACTGCGTCCATAAAATTAAGTTGCCTTAACTATTCAGGTAAAAGGCTTTCGCTTGCAAATAAGTCTGGTATTTTTTCGCGTTGACGAACAACATAAACATTATCACCATCAACCATTATTTCCGCTGCCCGTTCACGTGTATTGTAGTTAGAGCTCATGGTAAAACCATAAGCGCCGGACGAACGCACCGCCAAATAATCACCTGCTTTAATACGTAAGGCACGTTCTTTACCCAAAAAATCACCTGTTTCGCAAACAGGGCCAACGACATCATAAACTTTTTCATCTGCATCACTGTGTTCATTGAGTGGTATAATTTTTTGCCATGCCGAATAAAGTGCCGGGCGCATTAAGTCATTCATCGCGGCATCGATAATCGCAAAATTCTTGCCATCATTTTCGTCCGCCGCCTTAATGTATTCGACTTTAGTCACCAAAATACCTGCATTGCCTGCAATCGCGCGCCCCGGTTCAATCAATAACTTAAATTGCCGCTTACCCAACACCCCGGCAACGGCAGTTGCATAGTCCGCAGGCAACGGTGGGTGTTCATCGTCATACTGAATTCCAAGTCCACCACCCAAATCAATATGCTGTAAATGAATGTCTCGCTCTTCTAGGCGATCAATTAAAGCTAACACACGTTTTAGCGCATCAACAAAAGGGGATAAGTCTGTTAACTGTGAACCAATATGGCAGTCCACACCCTGCACATTAATATTTGATAAACTAGCCGCTTTAATATAAACCGCTTCGGCCTGCTTAATGGCAATACCAAATTTATTATCTTTTAAACCCGTTGATATATAAGGATGCGTTTTTGCGTCCACGTCAGGATTAACTCGTAAAGAAACGGGTGCCTGCACATTCAACTGTTTTGCCACATCGTTTAAGGTTATTAACTCGGCTTCAGACTCAACATTAAAACAATAAATTCCTAGTTCCAACGCACGTTGCATTTCATCCGCACGTTTGCCCACACCGGAAAAAACAACTTTTTTTGGATCGCCACCGGCAGCCATAACCCGCTCCAGTTCACCCAACGAGACAATATCAAAGCCCGATCCTAATCTTGCTAATACATTAAGCACAGCTAAATTTGAGTTAGCCTTCACTGCATAACAGACCAAATGGTCATGCGATTTAAGTGCCTCATCAAAAGCCTGCCAGTGGCGTTCAAACGTTGCCCGCGAATAAATATAACACGGTGTACCATACTCACTAACGACGTCAGCAACCGCGACATTGTCGGCAAAGAGTTGCCCATTTTTATATTGAAAATAATCCATACTTAATCTACTTTTTTCATTTGTAACTTTCGTTTTACTTTAATTTAGTATCCGTGTTTTTTTCTACCGACTTTTTTTTCTGGGAATTTGTTACTTGAACGTTATTATCTGTTGTAGTCGGTTTTTCTTCAGCTTGAGCTGTTGTTGCAGGAATATAAAGTGGCCCTTTTTTACCACAAGAAACCGTAACCGCAGCCAGAAAAACCATTAACAACACTGTTTTATAAGCGCTGTTTCGCTGCACTTTATTCCATAAAATATTATCCAACATCATGCCGTACCGTCGTTTATGTTTAAAATCGAAGTATACCGTGTCATCACTTAAATCACACACTTTAAAAGCCTTTTACCTGTCGGCAACAACCGCTAAACTTACACAATATGCGGATCCAGACCAATATCTTTTTATGGGGTTTTTTAGCCTTTGTTTTGCCTTTGACAGCACTGGCATTAGCCGCCACCTATTACAGCCAAGCAAGTTATTTAGAAGATACGCAAAAAAATGTAAGCCAGCATCTGGCCATGTTATCGAGTGAAATTGAACGCCGCCTAGCAACGGATCGCGCTCTCACTTATGGGCTTGCTCAAGCACCAGTGGTACATGAATTTTTAGAGGTTCTGGATAATATCAACCAGCAAAATATCACTGCAGATTTTAACCAGAAAATCGATGCCATAAATCGCTTTTTTGAAGGCTTTCAGACTATTATTCCAGGTACCTTTTTTATCCGCATTTTAGATAATCAGGGTAATACTTTAATTAAAGTGAGTAACAACCTGCGTAGTCAAGCACAGTATGACAGCTTACAAGGCTTTTCCTATGTTGAACCAGAAATTGATAAACCAACCTTTATCACTCAATTACGCGAACTACCCCAAGATGAAGTGAGTACGCTAGTCCTGCCACATAACAAAGCACAATCCAGTTTGTTTAGTCATTTGAGTTTACTGGATAATGTGATCCCACTTTATTATAAAAATAAATGGGTCGGAGCCCTCAGCTTAACAATCCTTGGCGAAGATATAGATAAAATTTTGAACCATGCGATCCGGCCTTTTAATGGTTCATTATTAATTGTAGAAACTAACCCAGATATAAAGAGTCGGCATGGCCTTATTCTTTATGCTGACAAAAATAATTTACGTTTTGCTCATACACGTTTGACAGCAAAATATTTACAAACAACCAACTACACGCAATTGCTCGATAACATACAACATAGTGATGAAAATATTTTGCTCTCCACTGCAATAGCCACAAAAATGGATAGCACCTTATACTTTACAGAAATGACTCCCTACCCTAGCCAGTTTGTAAACTGGATTATGGCACTCAATATTCCAAATACCCGGCTTAGCCAACCCTATTCTAAAATTCGTATTGCCATTTGGTCAATCGCAGGCTTTGCTTTACTTATTGGATTAATTTTGACACAAATTGGTGCGCGACACTTTACTCGTGCATTCTCAGATTTAATATTAAATTTTAAAAATTATGCTAAAGGTGATCATAATCAAATTGCGATTACCGAACATGTTGTTGATGAAATTAAAGACCTCGGCAAGGCCTTTAATGAAATGACCTCTACACTGAATACGGCACATCAGGATCGCGACAAAGCACAACAGATGATGTTACAAAATAGTAAGCTGGCTAGTATAGGACAAATGGCGGCAGGCATTGGGCATGAAATAAATAATCCACTGAATAATATTTTATCTTATGCCAAATTGGCTATTCGTAACCTCGAAAATAACACTGACTTTACTCAACAAAATAAACAAACTTTACTTACTGATCTGCAATCCTTACGAGAAGAAACCTTACGCGCATCGGACATTGTTAAAGGTATTATGAATTTTGCCCGACAAGTACCACCTCATTTTATTGAATTTAATATTAAAGACTGGCTGGAAAGTAGTTTGGCATTAGTACAACAATCTGCTAGCGAGAAATCAATTCAGCTTCATTTTGAATTTAAAACGGAATCTGATACTGAAATAGAACCCTTATTAAAAGGTGATCGCAGTCAGTTGCAACAGGTATTGGTTAATCTGTTACTTAATGCAATTTATGCTTCCAGTAAAAATACTCGTATTAATGTTTGCGCCAATATAAGCACAACACAACTAACAATATCGATTATTGATAATGGCCCGGGGATCAGTCGTAATAATCTTGAATTAATTTTCGATCCATTTTTTAGCACCAAAGATCAGGGGCATGGCACCGGACTAGGGCTGTCCATCAGTCTGGGAATTATTCAGGATCATCAGGGTGAGTTGAAAATTGAGAACAGAACAGGCAATAATGGTGTGATTGCAAAAATTATACTGCCTTTAAATTCGGACTACCGTTAAAACTATGCCAACAGCCACACAAGCTCATATCTTTTTTATTGATGATGACCCAAAAACGGGAGAACTGATGCAGCGTTTTTGTGGTGATGCTAATATCAGTTGTACCATTTTCCAACAACCATCCACCGCGTTAAACGCCTTTAAACAAACTAGTCGGGTTGATTTAATTGTTAGCGATCTGCAAATGCCCGGCATGACAGGTATTGAACTACTAAAAGAAATTCGTAAACTCGATACCAATATTCCTTTTATTATTTTAACGGGCTACGCCAATGTAGATAATGCGATTGAAGCCTTGCGTTTAGGCGCCAGTGACTTCCTTAAAAAACCTTTTGATATGGATGAGCTGTTACTGCTAATTAATAAAACGCTAGCACATCGCGCTCTTGAAATTGAAAACACGTTACTGAAGCAACAACTAAAGCAAACTCAGAATATAGATGGCTTAATTGGCCAGTCTAAATCAATGAATGAGATTGTTCATATTATAAAAAAAATATCCGATATTCGTTGCCATGTGATTATTGAAGGTGAGTCAGGAACCGGCAAAGAACTTGCTGCCCGCGCTATTCATTTTGAAAGTGATTTTGCCAACCAACCCTATGTAGTGATTGACTGTGGCGCCCTCACCGACACCCTGCTTGAAAGCGAATTATTTGGCCATGAAAAAGGGGCTTTCACTGGCGCAAGCAGTACTAAACAAGGCTTGCTTGAAACCGCCCAAGGTGGCACAGTTTTTCTCGATGAAATCGGCAATATGTCCAGTGCCATGCAGGCAAAATTATTACGCGTTATTCAGGAAAACCAGATTACCCGTGTCGGTGGCTTAAAACCGATTAACATTGATGTGCGCTTTATTGTCGCCAGTAACCGGAACCTCAGCGAACTGGTTCAAGCTGAACATTTTCGTCACGACCTTTATCACCGTTTAAATGTTATTAAATTTTGTATGCCAAGTTTGCGGCAACGCAAGGATGATATACCCGCCTTACTGCAATATTTTATCAGCCTTTATTCATCACGTTATCAACGAGATGTAACGGGTTTTAACAGTGCATCCATCCAACAACTTATTGATTATCCTTGGCCCGGCAATGTGCGTGAACTTCAAAATTTGGTTGAACGCCATATTGCACTGGCCGACAAGCCGCTTATGCAGGTACAAAACTTAACGAGTAGCGATATTAACAACAACACCATCGATGACGATCTGCCTGAACTGGCTGAATTAGAACGACGTTATATTTTAAAAGTATTGGCACACTCTAAAAATAACAAAGAACAAACAGCACAAACCTTGGGTATTAATAGTTCAACCCTATGGCGCAAATTAAAAAGTTACCAAGAATAAATCGAGTAAAAATTGCACCGAGAACCCCTAAATTTTATAGCTAACAACCCTTCCAAATCATGCAATTTGCAATATTAATCATGCATTTTGCATGATTTTAACCTTTAAAATCCCCCTAAATCTTGTAAGCATATGATATTAAAGAATAATATAATTTGGCCTGCTCCCTGCAATAATCCTTTCAAAAGTTAACAATAATCAAGAGGAAAATAATTATGCAACGCAGAACCTTTTTAAAAGGCAGCTTAGCGGGCAGTACAGTCGCCGTTGCGATGGGTGCCGGTTTGTTAAGCCCTCGCACTGTTTTAGCCGCATGGCCAAAAAGTGCTTTTAAC
>VAPK010384788.1_pt1 | contig 63108 bp, 48 predicted proteins | sample 3395031 | NCBI WGS metagenome assembly VAPK01 (sample SAMN08290443, study PRJNA428436) | hydrothermal vent metagenome | isolation source: Deep-sea hydrothermal vent chimney 1 | place: Pacific Ocean: Juan De Fuca Ridge
GGGGTTTGGGGGGTTCGCGCTTTTTTTTGGGGGGGGGGGGGGGGGGGGGCCTCACCGGTTGCCATGTACCTCGCCAGTAGCGGTATAGGCCATATTGTGATATCTGATTTTGATCATGTGGAAGAAAGCAATCTGCAGCGGCAAATTATCCATACCACGGCTGACCTGACACAGCTCAAGGTAGAATCTGCCAAACAAACCATGATGGCACTCAACCCCAACCTCAACGTCACTACCCATTCAGAAAAGCTCACTGAGCAACAGCTTGAATACGAAGCCACCCAAGCCAATGTGGTCATTGATACTACGGATAATTTTGAATCACGGTTTTTGTTAAATAAGATCTGTGTCAAAACCAAAACCCCCCTGGTCTCGGGCTCAGTGATCCGCCTGGAAGGGCAAGTTAGCGTATTTCGTGCCGATCACCATAACTCCCCTTGCTACCGCTGTTTATACAAAGAGGGAGGGGAACTTGGAGAAACCTGCACTCAAAATGGCGTACTCGCTCCCGTGGTCGGGATTATCGGCTCAATACAAGCCACCGAAACCCTTAAAATCATTGCCAATATCGGCACCGATCTATGCGGCAGATTACTGCTATTAGACGCTTTTACCATGGAGTGGCGCACCATTAAGCTGCCTAAAGACCCACAATGCCCGGTTTGCTCTGATCCTTAAACTATTATTTTACGTGACAAGTCAAGCATAACTCACTGCCTGCATTGGCACTCACCCGAGTGCCTGTCACTTTGGAAACACGTTGCCCCACCCGCAAAAAACTGGGAATGAGAGGCGTGCCAGCACCTGCCGCATCGGCCACCACACTTGAACCGTTCAAAGGTACCCCATGCGGATCATGACACGAGGCACACTCCACTTCATACCCATCGCCGGTATCATACAGCCGAATTTCATTGGGATCGGCATGATTATCCCCGTTGAGATCAAAGAACGCGATCTTACCGGCTTGCACCGTTGGCTCATTATAGTCCACCCCTGGACCAAACTCCTTCGGGTAACGCACTCCGATGGGATGATCATCGGCAAGAAACCCCTCATCTGTGGATACCGAACCGGCGCCAACGATGGGAAGACCGTCGTTGCCGGGGTCAAAAAAAACCGACCCATCCTCATTTCGTACTAAATCACGCTGGAAGTTACCGCCGATCACAAAAAGTTCGAAATCCGGCGCAAGTCCCGCGACGGCCTCACCTTGCGGAGAAGGCGTATGACAGGCTAAGCAGGGACCTTGTCCTTCGCCAAAATTGTTTAAACCACTATGGGCACCCGCACTGGCTGATTTCCCCTCTGACTGTAGTTGATTCCCTTGCCACTGGTTTAAAAACTCAAAATTTACGGTACTCTCTTGATCGACATTATAACCCGCACGAAACGCCCCGACTAACTGAGTCGGCATATTAATAATCGAATCAATGGCGGTGGCGCCATCATGACACGACAAGCAAGTCAATGAGTTCGGGCCGGGCTGAGTCATAGGACGACCGAGTGTCGTGACTTGGTTATATAGCGTATAACTCCGCTGAGATACGGTACGATTCCATAAGGGAGCGGCCGCCGTTTGATTGGCCCCATGCGGTGTATGACAGTACACACAGACTTCAAAATAATCATTACGGAAAGCATTCATTCGATCCCGAGAAGGCGAATAGGACATGGTCAAATTATGGCGGGTATTAGCAATGCCACCTCGACGCAAGCCATCCTCTGAAGTTTCAAGCTTTAATTCATTGTCTGCTTTTGACGCATCCAACCAACCATCCGCCTGCACCATCGCCGAAGCCCCCATCAATAGGCTGATAACCCAAATAAATATGCACCAGTGACTCTCCGCTCGAACCGTCATCATTCCCGCAAAAACGTTGCGCATGTAAGCACCTATTGTGTAATGTTCTGGTTATGAAAATCAGTGAAACCCGATGATATCCCACTTGATTAATTTACGAAACAAGCGATTGGCTGTCAAATATACCCAACCGATAGCCTCTCCACATTGGAGTGGCTTTCAGCCTGACTCTATTTTGCCTAAAATTTCTTCCATTATTTGTTTTTTCACTGGCGTCTACTATTCAAGAACCGTTAACTCGTTATAATGAGCAATAAGAATGGAATAAAGGCCTAAAAAATGATCACCATCAAAGGATTAAAAAAAGTTTATCCCTCTGGCACAAAGGCCGTGGATGAATTAGATCTCATGATCAAGGAAGGTGAAATACTTGCCTTGCTTGGTCCAAACGGTGCAGGTAAAAGCACCATCATCAAAGTCCTCACCACATTATGTGGATTTGACGATGGTTACGTCGAAGTTTCTGGGTTTGATATTGATAAAGAACCTGGCAAGATACGACAAGCGATTGGTTGCGTTGCGCAAGACACCGGGGTCGACTTTTTCCTGACCGGTCGAGAAAACCTGGCACTACAAGGCCACCTCTACCGCATGTCCAAAGCGGATATCAATGTTCGGATCAGCGAACTCGCTGACTTTTTCGGATTAACCGAGCAACTCAACGAACTGGTGTCATCTTACTCAGGCGGCATGCGGCGTAAACTGGATATCGCAACATCACTCATCCACCGCCCTAAAATTCTTTTCTTAGATGAACCCACCTTAGGTCTAGACACAACAAGCCGTCAAAATTTATGGAAATTAATCCACCAGCTCAACCAAGATTTTGGCCTAACCATTCTACTCACCTCCCATTACTTAGAAGAAGCTGATAAACTCGCCCATCGTGTTGCGATTATTAACCACGGTAAAATTAAAATTGTTGATACCCCAGAACAATTGAAAAATAGTTTACAAGGCGATGCCATCACCTTGGAATTTGCTGGCCAAAATGAACAGACTAAGCAATTCGCAGAAAAAGCAAAAAGTGAAAATTACACCAAGAATATTATCTGGGAAAATAAGAAATTACATCTGTATGTCAACAATGGCACTCATGCCATCCCAAAATTGATGTCATTAGCTAATCACATGGCCATTGAGGTGCAAAACATTTCTTTTGCACGCCCCACGCTTGATGATGTATTTATCAAATATACCGGCACCAGTATTGATGCCAATGAACAAGAAGTAACAGAACAATGGTGGGAAAAATGGGCGGGCAAAGGCGGCCAAACTCAGTGGGCAAAAAAATGGCAAAAAAATCCGCCAAGCCAAGAAAATACAGAAGAGACCACGGATAATCAAGCCGCTTGGCCGGAACAACAAACCTGGCAAGACACGGCAACACAAAGCAGCGATCACACCAAATCAGAGACTCATTGGCCAAGTGCTCAAGAAAATACCCAAACGAATACTGATGACAACACAACAGATAAATATTGGCATTCACCAAAAGAAAATAAATAGCTCTCCCTCATTCATGACAATCAATATTGGCCAGCTTAGCCGTTGACGATCGCGACGAAAATTGATCTCACAAGGATCTTTCCGCCTTGCCAGCGAAAGAAAGACGCTTGAGGGACAAGTCGCTAGCAAGACCAAACGATAGGCCATTCAATATCGGTTACAACACAAGGAAACCTCTATGCTCACTGATACTTGGTATCTTTTTAACAAATATTTCAAGATATCCTTGCGCATGCCACTCTGGTCGTTATTTTCGTTAATTCAACCATTATTGTGGCTTTTCATTTTTAGCTCGCTGTTCAGTGGGTTTGCTAACCTGCCTGGATTCCCCACCTCGTCCTATGTTGACTATTTTGTCCCTGGTGTGATTATCATGACCGTATTATTTGGGTCATCCTGGTCCGGCGTCAGCCTATTGCGGGAAATCAGCTCAGGCACAGTTGACAAAATACTCATCTCCCCCGCCTCGCGGGTTTCCATTGTTTTGAGTCGAGTATTACACTCCGCGGTACAAGTGGTTATCCAGGTATTGATTGTTTTGATCGCTGCCTGGACAATGGGAGCCAATACCGCACTGAATCCTTTTTTTATTGTACTTTCATTGCTGGTCGTATTGTTATTAGGCATTGCATTTGCCAGTCTATCGAATGGGCTTGCGATCATGTTGCAGAGAGAAGAGCCACTGGTCATCATGGGAAACATGATGACTTTGCCGCTTATGTTTTTTTCAACAGCGATGGTTCCGGCAGCATTTATGCCAGAATGGATTCGAAGCATATCCGTTATCAACCCAGTCGAGCATGCCGTTTCAGCCGTACGTGCGGTATTAGCCAGTGAAATCGATCTTGCCAGTTATTTTTCAAGTCTTTTAATATTAAGCCTTTTCACCGGGGCAGCATTGTACTGGGCAATCTATGCATTCAATGCTTCACGTGATTAAGAAAAACTAAGCGTGAGTTTAGGGATCAGAGATGACCGCTATTTTTTAAAACTGAGAAATGGGCGACCTGCTGAGTATAAACTTTAAAAATTCATCGACATCCCTGTCGTGACCGTGAAGCGCGAATAATCACCGAGCGATGTACTCTGAAATGTCGCAATCGACTCCTCTTCGGTTTGGCTCGTACCGGTTCGCAAATTCGAGAAATTTCTGGTCATTGATGCGGAAGAAAAAAAACGAAAATCTTTATAAAACTGATAACTTAAATTGGCATTTAAACCCAAGCTAATATTGCTTCGAGACTGGTCTTCTTTTCTGATGCGCGCACCAGAATCTATATTGATATAATCCGTATAAGAAAGGCTACTGCCTAAGGTGCCGCGCAAACCGGGTGACAATGTTCTTGACATAGATAACGAAACATTATGCGTGTTTCTCTCAAAGTCTCGCGAATCAAATAAAATAATTTCATCACTGTCTATCACGCTCTCTTGCCCAGTAACCCTATCCGTTGTACGAATCGGCTCAGTCGTGACTCGCCGGCCATTCGTCACATTCCGGTAAGTGCTTAAGGAATAACGTACCGAAGCAAAAACCCCCCATTTCAAGCTTTGACTCACAGATATCCCAAAACTCCCCAGGATAGATTCCAACTTTGGCTCATTAAATGAAGAAATACTGCGCACATCAAAATTAGATTGAACGGATGTTGCGATATCTTCACCTTCCAGTCCTGGCGGAGATAAACCCAAAACCGCTTTCATGAATAACTTACGCTGCCGAATAATACTCACACTGAGACTTTCTGAAACACTCGTTTCCGTGGACAACGATTCCTGGACTTGACGGCCCACCTGTACATCCCAGCTTTTCTCTGGCGTACCCTGATGTATTATCGCCTGGAGATTAGAGTTAAAATAATCAAATTGACCAAAGTGATACGATGAATAAGATGGCACGGCAATTAACCGAAGACTGAGATCTTTTAGTAACGTCAATCCATAAACGATATTAAAAGACAAATCGGATCTGACTTCTTCAATTGGCTCAAGGTTATTGAAATTGATATTACTATCATAAGTAAACTGATAGCTCATATTCCGGGAAAAACCATTGAGTCCACTTTCCACGATAGCGAGCCGAACCTCGGCGTCATCAACAATATTGGCATTAGCCCCCGCAAAAATAATGCTACGATATTCCTGAGCCGCTAACTCCAACAGTTGCAATTGCTCATAAATTTTAGCCAGCAAAATACGAACTCGCTGATTATTCGGCGCATAACTTAATAACGATTGATAAGAATTAGCTGCGCCACGCAAATTTCCTTTACTCGACTGTATTATTCCCAGATAATAATACGCTTCTAAATTATCTGCTTGTTCTTTGAGAATGGATTTAAAAAGTTGCTCTGCATCAGACAATCGCTGATCTGTCAAATAACCACGCGCTTTCGTTATTCTCCACTTTCTTTTGGCACGCTGACCTTCCTGGCTATTTGCATTGATTTGAATGATGAATTCATACTGTTCTGCCGCCAGTGTCAGCTCGTTTAAACGTTCATAGATATTTGCCAAGTTCAAGCGACCTGGCAAATTATTTGGATCAGCCCTGACTACATTTTCAAACTCTATCCTTGCCTCATTAAATTTATTTTGTTCGACAAAAATCATCCCTCGCTTAAAACTTGCCTTCACATTACCAGAAAAGTAATTCAATGCATTTTGGTATTGCCGTAAACTTTCTGCCACATTACCATCGGCTAACGCCTTATCCGCTAATACCGTATGAATGAAGTTCATTCTCGCCTTCGCCTGATTTCGATAACGTCCCGCTTTATCATGGTCAATCACGTATTGCAGTTGCACGATAGCCTGATCAATACGCCCGACATCTGCATACATTTGTCCTAAATTTAAGCGTGCTGAATAATCTTCGGAATCAGCCGCAATAATATTGATAAAGGTTTGTTCAGCCGCATCGACATTACCGAGCTGCAAATTTGCCAGCGCAATATTGAACATCGCTTCTTTCTCCCCTGAATCAATATTGAGGACTTCACTGAATGCAGTAATCGCGCCTACCCAATCTCTATTGGCAAATGCCAAACGGCCTGTGATAATCCCCTCACGCACTTTAGCCGATGTAGTGATGCCACCAGGGCGATTCATTTCGATAATAATTCTAAAATGACGCAACGCCTGTTGCGGCCGATTAGTTCGCTCATAGATCGTTGCAAGATTTAAATGGGCTAACGCATTCTCTGGTTGAATAACCACAAGTTTACGTAAAGCCGCTTCAGCCTCTTCAACCCGATTCAACATGACATAGGCCGCGCCAATATTAAATAAAACTTGAGGATCATTGGGATACTCCAATAACAAGCCATTAAAAATTAGCAACGCAGGATTGAGCTCTCCTTTTTGGATAAGTGACTTTCCAGAAGCTAACGTGAGACGTTTTTCCGCCTCTTTAATCCGTTTATCTTTAGTCCCTGAATCGATAACTCGCTGATACTCTGCTAGCGCTTCTTCTAATTTCCCTTGTCGCTCATAGATGGAGGCTAAATTCAAACTAAAACGCACATTTTTAGGATCAAGCTCGGTACTCTTCTGTATATAAAACAAGCCTTCTTCTGCATCCCGGCGAGCCATGTAAACTTCTCCAATTCTAAAATGTGCTTCTGCATTCGTTGGCTCAATCAATACTATTTTCTTGAACGTCGTTAAAGCCTGCTCAAGGTTATCATTACGCATCGCATTAATCCCTTGATCCAAGAGATCCGCTGTTCGAATCTTGTCTTGCCCATTCGCTGAAAAACAAAATACGAAGAAAAAACTGAAACAACATAGCCGCCTCAGTAGCATCAATAACGAAGTGACTGTCAAATAACCAAAAAAACTACCGATACAAGTAAAAAGCGAATATTGAATCAAGCATACAAATAAAGGATTATGAATGCCGGCTCGCATCTGAATAAAATTGTCTGTTCATACTTTTCAATTCAATATGCCATTAAAAAGTTACGTTAAATTTGAGTGCAATACGCCACCCGTCCAATCGAATCCGCACATTCACCTGAGAATTTGCATCGGGAGAAAGTGCTGCGACATTATTACCAACGGCAGGTCGCAATGGCGCCGGCTTGGGATCTTCTAGGCGGTCACCTTCATTGAAATCGTCCCGCCGCGTAATTCCTTTTAAGTTACCTGCTTTTCCAACACCAAATGCAAACCCTCCTTCTAATCCCACGGAAAAACGATCGGTAAAATGCCGTTCCCCACCGATACCCATTTGAAGCATTAATATACCTGTTGCCTGCGCTTGAAACACCATGATACGCTTGAACCCAGCAGGCGCACCCTCGATAAAGGAAAACACATGATTTTCTTTATAATCAATATCAAACATTTCATGCAAACTCAGATTGACATAAAAATTATTTTTCACTGTTTTTGGATAGAGGTAATGACGCCACCCTATGAAATATTGGGTCAATGACAACTTTGCCCGCCTTTCATAGATAGCGATATTCTTTAATTGACCTTGCAATGGAAACTCAACTTCATCGATCGCTTTAGACGTCACTTCAAAAGTACTTATCCCCAAATAAAAATCATCCTGTTTACCAAATGTACGACGAAACTCTAACCCCGCTTCCGGTCCTGCAAAGTTTTTATTCAACGCATTATCAAATAAAAACTTTTCTGTCGGATAGCTGGCTTCGCCCTCAATATCTCCAGGAATATCTGTGGTAATCGACGACTCCCCAACAAATGGAGCTTGGTAAACATCCTCATAAATACTTTCAAGTGCGGGTCGATATAAACCAACAACCGGCGAAAAAACCCATTTATCATCAAGCGACTTTGCTATCGCCGATGGTGAAAAATAAAACACCAACAAACAATATAATAAAAGTTTCAAATAAAACGGGTTCATGTCCCCCTGGGCTCAGCAAAACGTGGTTTAAAATAAGAAAAAAATGTAGGCAATACGATGATTGCAATAACACAACTGATCACCATATAGGAGGCAACAAAATAACCTAATTTAGCATGAGGCGGAAATTGCGAAAAAATTAATACACTGAAACTGGCTGTGACGACCGTTGCGTTTAAAACAATGGTACGACCTGCCGTACGTAATGTAGCAGCCGTCGCTTCAGCGTGATTCTTATGTTCTCGTCTTTCTGACATATATCGAAAAATATAATGCACGGCATAATCGACTCCAACCCCAATAGCAATACCCGCAGCGAGTGCTGTAGAAACATCCAGAGGGATTTTCAACCATCCTGAAACTCCTGCCACCAACAAGGTTGACAAAACAACCGGCATCACAATATAGACACCCGCTATGAACGACAACATAATTAAACTCGCGATGATTAATATACCCAGTTTTGAAAACAATATTGCCGTCACCTGACTATCAATCAATAAATCCGCCCAGATATAAGAATTATTCGCTGAACCCGCAAAATTGACATCAACGGTTAAATCCTGAAAATGCATGTCTACAAATTGTGTCACCGAATCAATGATTTTCTTCAGCTCACGGGTATGGTCAGTTTTAATGGCGACACTGATTAAACCTTTTTTATACTCATAATCCACCACTTGATCTAGCTGTTGAGGTCGCCCAGATACAGAAAAAAGATATAAAAATTCGGCAATCTGTTGCTGGCTATCAGGCAAAACATCATAGGCCTTATCTCCTTCGTGCAACGCTTTATTCATGCTCCTTAAAAAATTAACCACCGATAGCGAGTCACCGACATAAGGCAACGTTTCCACATGAGATTGCAGTGCTTCCATTTGCAATAGCAATCGTGGATCTTTTAATGCATCCTTCTGATCAGCTTCAACGATAATATTAAGAAACACCGTGCCAGAAAATTTTTCATTTAATAGTTTATTTGATAATGCAACTTCACTCTCATCCTTAAAGTCACTTAGCCAACTTGAATCGACAAACAAACGGGTACTCCCCCAAAAAGCGAGAACAATCAATATCGCAAGCGATAAAACAACCAATTGTCGCCTTTTATCAATCATCACTCCCATTCGAGTCAGCAACAAGGAAAGATGGCTTTGCTCATGATAGACCCTCATTGCACGACGACGCGCATGATAAGCACCTACCTTAGGTTTTAATAACACTAAAATTGCAGGTAATAAAGTAATAGAGATAAACCAGGAAAATATAATGCCAAGCACCGCAAACAAACCAAAAATTTTGAATGGCGGCATTTCCGCAAAGGTTAATGCCATGAAACCAATCGCTGTTGTCACTGATGTCGTCACTAAGGGTGGACCTAAGCGCTGCACCGTATCAGAAACGATTTCGCTGCTGGGGCGATGAGGATTATCTAAGACATTATCATAATAAGAACTAAGCAAATGGATAGCATCGCCAATGCCAACAGCAATTAAAATAACCGGCAACATGGTAGAAATTGTGTACATCGGCACATCAAACAAAACCATCACACCAAATGTCCAGATAATGGCAGTGACCATGACTACAATAGGTAAAAAGACACCACGCAAAGTTTTAAAAATCATCAATAGCACAACCGCCATCACAACCAATACCAATGGCACCATGAGCTTTAAATCTTCCATCGCATATAAGCCAGAGGATACTTCAATGACTGGACGACCGGCTAAATAAAACTTATCATACGATTGCTCATCGGTTTGAGCTTGTTGTTTTTTTTGCGCCATCGGCGGACCTGCATTAACGCCTGAGATTTTTACATCACTACTATTCTCTATTTCAGAAGCATTTTCCTTCAAGTCAAGCTCTGCCGATTGCCACTTATTTTTTGTACCGTCCCAACCTTCAGTTTCCTGCCCATCCCACCATGGGTTTGGTGAATTTTCTGAGCCAGTTGACGAATCGCTATTCCACTTTTGCCATGACTGCTGATCATTAGCATTCCATTGGCCGTTACCCGAAGCACTCTCCTCACCTGACTCAGCCGCTAAAATACCTTTAATCTGAAAATAAGTCATATAACGATTGGCAATACCTTCTTTGAGCTTTGCTCGAATCATTGCGCCTTTGCCATCTTCAGAAACAATATTACCAACAAAAAGATCCGAGTTATCAAAAACTCTTCGCTTTATTTCATCAATCTCTTGCTGATTTTCAGGTAACGTCTCCATTAAGGGTATCGCCCCTATCTCAGTTTCCGAACCCGCAAAAAATGTAGCCGTTGACAGCGAAGTTACATCAACATCACGCACGGCCATGACACCATCTAGCGAGGCAATTTGTTGCGTAATGCGCTGAATTCTCGCTAATGAATCTATATTAAAAATCGTTTTCTCATTAACAATGCCAATGATTACGGTATCTTTGACACCAAAGATATCATCAACTTTTTCATCATATAAGATGGCTGGGTGACCCTTAGGTAGATAAACCCGAGCATCAGTTTCCCAACGAATGGACGATAGCTGCGAAGCTAGTAACAAGGTGACAATAACAATGATTGCAATAATTGATTTGGGATATACAATGCCAATGGAGTAAGCTTTTTTTAACATTATTCGCTGTCTCTTTACTCTTATATTTTAATCTACACTTCACATACTCTCATTCGAAATGCAGGTTCTAAGTGAATTGTTCTACTAAATTTTTCAGCTTCATTAACATTTGCCCGTTTTCGTATAATTTTCAAATCTATTGCGTTATCATTATTATAGTATTTTAAAAATTATATTTAAATTCTAAAAAAATACGGCGATTATCTCTAAAATTTCCTAAAAATCGTGCTCTCTGTCCTAGATCAACCAACCCTCCTGGGTCTTCTTCTGATGCAGCTCGTCCAAATTGAGCACGTTCACCAATAAATAAATCCATACCTGTTGCGACCTGGAAGCGATCCGTCAAATTAAAAACCACTTTTGGTTTCATATAGGTTTCTTGAAAGTTAATTAAACGAATCATAAGAAAAGTGAAAACAGCAGAACTACGTTGCAAAGGTTTTCGAATAAATAAATTTAGCGAAGTATCGTATTTATCTGTTAAAATTTCTTCGGCGTATTTTAAAATAATCCATTGCGTAATCGCCGGGGAAAAATCTGCCCCCCATAAACTAAAATCATAACCAATCCCCCAGCGAACATGATCACGTTTAAACTCGCCATCGTTCAATAAAAAACCTTCATCATCAAATACATCATCAATAGCAAAATATTTTCCAGAAACATAAGCAATTTCGCCCTTCAATATATCCCCTTTGACTTCCTTGGTGATCGTTGCTCCATACATAGATAAGCGAGAGTATGTCGGCAAAATAGCCAACGGCGTGTCTGGCTCATTAAATTCTATTTCACTTGCGGAAATAGCACGAAATGTCGATGGATAATCATCCCAAGTAAAAAAATAACTCAAGCTAATTTCTGCCCCCCCTAACGGTCGAGTCATTTTAAAGCCAATTTCTGAGAACTTTGGCGTAAAACTTTCTGGTTTAGAGGTCGTATCCAAGATCTGGAAAAACTCCCACTCAGAACCAGCAGGAGCGGGCTGATGAAACTTCAGATCGGGGATCCAAATCAGCTCATAGGTTTCTAAATTTCGATAGTAATCCAACTTCAAACTCCATAATGGAATTCGATAATCCAGAAACTCAGGTAAAATTAGCTCCCTAAAGTCCATCGGATTAATTTCATCCACAACACGAATCCCCTCTAAAACCCCCCAAATTATATGCTGCTTGCCAATCCTAATATCTAAGTTTTTTAAATAGAAATCGAAATAAAATTCTCTGATTTCTACACCCGCGTCATCTCGATCATCGCTAAGCTGTTCAACAAACACCAGCGGCTCATCTTCATCACGCACCTCACGCGCTGCAATTGTCTCAAATTTGAAGAAATCATAAGCCAAATCATAATACACCCACCCGGAAGAAAAAAACTTAGCACTCTTACCAAATTCATACTGCCCATCAAGAAAAAGGATATTTTTGATTTTGGTGAATGACCTTGGCTCATCAAAACGATAGGCTGTCTCATTTTTAACATATCCACCGTACGAATAGGGGACCGCCTGCTCTTCAGATAACAAAGCATCAAGATCATCTGGCAGCTGAATATCAAGATCATCTGTCGGAGCTGAATAACCGACAGATACCCACACTGATGAGATTAGGCTCATCGCAACAAGTATTTTTACGATGGATTTCGTGGTGTTATTTGATCTTTGCATTGTTGGCAAATGATAAAATATTCGCTTACGTTTGGCGTAACCCCCCAAAATGCATGAGTTCCGGATGTTAAAGAGGCTTGGCAACACTCGCAAACCTGAGGCTGATTTAATTCAATACTTTTCCAACCAACAACATGATTAAATTGTTGGGAAAGCGGCCTTTCATTCGGTACTGAAGTTTTTTGATGCAACCCCTCAGGTTGCCCAATATTTAGCTTGTTCTGCTGTGTATTTATACCGTAGCCAAATGCATCTTCCAATATCTTGCGGACCAATAGCGAAACCGGAATTTCCATGGCTTTTGCCCGCTTGATGACACGGTCCTTGAGTTCTTTTGGTACACGTGCCCCAATATACTCTTCCTTTCGCTTCATCGCACTAGCAAATGCTTGATCGCGCATTGTCTGAGCACGTTTTGCTGCTTCGACTTGATGCACTTTGTTTAACTTAAACATTCATTCTACCTCCTTCGCTAGGTTATATGATTAGGAGTGCAACAATATCGCTCGATATTTTATTCATCTTTGCACGGGCTCACGACATCGCATGAAAACTTCCATCTATTGATGCGGTAGCAATCCACGCATCAATGTATAACAAATGTAAAACGAATCGGATGACTTGTCAAACTCTAAGGCTAATCCCTTATTTCCCAACAGAGTATCTAAAAACCGTGAAGAGATCTGATTTCACATGGATTTTTCTAAACAAGTGCCATACTTAATGGATTGCAGAGTGAAAAAAAATCAGTAGGGGATTAAACGCTAGGCCGCCGAATGTCGGGCAAAATAGGGAACATAAAGAAACCATACTACAAATACACAAAACATCCCTGTCAGTGCAAAAAGATAAATCACAAGCTACAACTTGATACGAGCAAACAAGCAATTCATCCTTAAAAACCCAGTCAGTCCTGTGGAACTTGCCAAACTAACGCTTGATTTTTCATTCTCTCATGAATTTTTCTTCCGCTTCTAATCAACCTCGATATACAGCGGCGTCAAAAAAACCATCACCAGTGCACCCATCAAACGCTAGCTTGCCCGATACCATCTGGAAAACAATCTGCAATCGAATTATTTAAAAGGCAAAATCAAGCGATACTGCCTCTAAATATACCGACTAATTTACCAACCGATCAATCACAATATTCACTGGGCTCGTATCTCCCACCTGATATTCTGCACTATATCCCTCTAAATCACCTGGCTTAGCAATTGCGTCACCCGTTTTAGAGATTCTAGCGCCAATAATCACTCGAGAAAAGTTAGATAATTTCATTTGCGGACTCATCGCCAAAGAATCATCCAAACTAAACTCCAAAGGCAGGTCTTTCACTTGCTTGCGCAATATTGCCAGCGGCATTCTAGGACCCTCAGCCGCACGGGCAAAGACATATAATGTGTCATTGACATCGGCTTGCAGCGCAAGCGAATCATTAATGCTTACCGTACCAAAAACTCGTACACCATTGGAAGATGCTGTTGTATCCGTATTTGTTTGGATCATCTGTTGTGGTGCTTGGGAATCGGCGACAGCCCCTGGCTGCATTGGCGACAAGCCTAGCAATGACCTAACTTCAGCAACATTTGCCGCAATCTGATTCGATTCATCCGATCCTTCTGGTAGCACCGAAAGCAATTTCTGCCAATGTTTTAACGCCTTGGCATAATCTTTATCCTGGTAGGCGGCGGTACCAATCAACCAAAGCCCTTTGACATGATTAGGGTCAATCTGTATGGCTTTTTCAAGCAAAGTCACGGCCTGTGTATTCAGTTGTCGACCACTAGCCATCGCCACAGCATCCGCATAAGTCGCCAGGAAATTTGCATCTTGCCCCCCTCCCAGCACCATTGCCTTTTGAAAAGCTTGTACGGCTTCAGGATAACGCTTCATGAACTGATAGGTTCTTGCCAGCATAAACCAACCTTCACCATCGTCTGGTGCCGCTTGTAAGCGGTCTTGGAGTTGTTTTAGCATATTATCCAGAGACTCTTGATGTTGGTCAGCCTGAACTTGCGGCGCCACTTTCGAAGGATCAAGCCCATCTGAGCCGGCACCAAACACAATATATAATGAAATAGCCAGCACCGCGACTGAAGCACTTAATACAATCGGAACAGACCGGGCAACTAAATGCTTCTGTGGGGTTTCATCCACAGCGACATCCACTGTTTGAGTATGAGCCTCATCCACGGTCGTAGTAATATCACTGAGTATGTTTCTCTCCAAGTCAATTTTCGCTTGGTCATATTGGTCTTGAGTGATCACACTTGTTTTCAGATCATTATTTAACTCGGCCAGCTGATCTCTGAATATTGACAAACTCATTTCGTCACGATCCGGAAACTGTTCCTTTGAATAGGGGACACGCTTTTTCAATAGCGGTGGAAGTAAAAAACCGAGCGCCACCCCAATAAGCAAGACGACAATCAACCAAAAAGAAAACATGCTTAACGATCCCCTTTTTCTTCTAATAATTTACTAAGACGCGTATTTTCTTCTTCAGATAACGACACATCGACAATCAGCGTTTTACGCTTACGCAACTGATATAGCAAAATACCAGCCCCCGCAAATAACAATAAAAATGGTCCAATCCAAAGCAAAATTGTTTGAGCATTCATTGCCGGACGGTATCGGATAAAATCACCGTAGCGCTCAACCATATACTCAATGATTTCATCGTTGCTTTTACCGGCTCTGATTTGTGTGCGAATTTGCTTGCGCAGATCGTCAGCCAAGCCGGCTTTGGAATCATAAATAGTTTGGTTCTGGCATTTCAAGCAACGCAATTCCAAGGTCAATGCTTTAAAGCGCTCCTTGATGACCGGGTCTTCATTCGGTATTGCCTCCTTAGCCTGTACAGCAACAGAAATCAGAAAGCACCAAAATAACAAGCCAAAGACTATTAATTTCATCCTTTTAACTCCTGAATTTTAGGCAGTATTTCTTCTTTCCAAACTTGCCACGTCACAGGCCCTACATGCTTATAACGGATAATACCTTGCTGATCGATAATATACGTTTCCGGAGCACCGTATACGCCATAGTCAATACCAACATTACCTTCCAGGTCCGAAACACTCAACACGTAAGGGTCACCTAATTCCTTCAACCACTGTTTGGCATTATTTGGCTGATCTTTATAATTCAAGCCATACAAAGCCACCTCTCCCTTGCGTGCAATTTCCATAAACGTAGGATGCTCAGTACGGCAAGAAGGGCACCAAGAAGCCCATACATTGAGCAACCAAACCTTCCCCTTAGCCTCCGCCGGAGAAAATGTTTCTTGCGGCGTATGCAGTTTCGTTAATACGAAGTCAGGGGCCGGTTTGTCAATGAGTGCCGATGGCAATTCATGGGGATCATAGTTTTCATCGGTCAATACATAAAAAAACAAGGCCGACATCCCCAGAAAAACAACGAATGGCATAAGATATCGAATCATCAGGATTTAACCTCACCCGTACTATTTAAAACGGCGGGTTGGGCGACGGCCAATGTTTCACTTATTTTGTGTTCAGAAGGCTTTTTTGATCCAACTCGGTAGCGGCGATCACATACGGCCATCAAACCACCTAAGCCCATCAATAAGCTACCTCCCCAAATCCAGTCAACAAAAGGTTTGCTGTATACTCTAACACTCCAACCACCGCGCCCAACAGGCTCTCCCAATGAAACGTATAAATCGCGGGTCAGGCCAGTATCAATCGCCGCTTCAGTCATCACCTGCTGCTGTACGTGATAGAACCTTTTTTCGGGAAACATAACCGTCACTTCTCGGCCATCGCGAGTCACAACCAATCGCCCACGATCCGCCTTGTAATTTGGCCCTTGCACCACAGTCGTCCCATCAAATCGGAACGTATAGCCACCAACGCTGACCGTATCACCAATGTCCATACGTACATCTTTCTCTTCCTCGTAAGCGCCAACCATCGTGACACCGATGATAAAAACACCAACACCAAAATGGGCCATTTGCATTCCGTAGTAGCTTAATGACATCCTTCCGACATTCTTAGCCCCCGTTTTCGCACGCAGTTGAAAACGGTATACAATATTTGAAATCACACTGGCAATCGTCCAAGCGGCCATCCAAATACCCAAACTTGTTAAAAGTGTCCACGCGCCCATGGCAAATGGAACAATAATAGCGCATACAATACTAATTCCAAATGCCCACTTAAGTCGCTGCATCATATCCGGCACAATGGCTTTTTTCCAACGAGCCACGGGACCAACACCCAGCATAAAAATGACCAACACCATAATTGGAACAAAAACCGCGTTAAAATAAGGTGGCCCTACTGAGATTTTTCCAAAATTTAATGCATCAAGCACCAATGGATATAATGTCCCTATCAACACAGCGCCACAGGCCACCAGGAACAATACATTGTTGGTTAGCAGAAAAGTTTCGCGTGATAACAGGTTAAACTTACCCCCTAAACCAACACTCGGCGCTCTCCAAGCATATAAGACGAGTGAACTACCGACCACGATCGCGAGAAAGATCAAAATAGCAATGCCTCGCTCCGGATCTACTGCAAACGAATGCACCGAAGTCAACACCCCCGAACGCACTAAAAAAGTCCCCAGTAAGCTTAGTGAAAAAGCAAATATTGCCAGCAATACCGTCCAGTTTTTAAAGCTACCCCGCTTTTCTGTCACCGCCAGCGAATGCACCAAGGCGGTACCCACCAACCAGGGCATGAAAGAGGCGTTTTCAACCGGATCCCAAAACCACCATCCGCCCCAGCCCAGTTCATAATAAGCCCACCAGCTACCTAGCGCGATACCAAAAGTTAAAAACATCCAAGCCACAGTCGTCCAAGGACGTGACCAACGCGCCCAGGAGGCATCCAACTTACCACTCATTAACGCCGCAATAGCGAACGCAAACGCTACAGAGAAACCAACATATCCCATATACAACATCGGTGGATGAATCGCTAAACCAGGGTCTTGCAGTAACGGATTCAGATCTCGACCATCCAACGCGGGAGGTAATACCCGATCAAATGCATTTGAGGTAATGATAATGAATAATAAAAACCCGATACTCAAAAATCCCATCACACCTAATACGCGTGCGACCATCTCAAGGGGAAGCTTGCGGCTAAAAATCGATACGGCTAATCCCCAGCCCGTTAGCATCAACATCCACAACACCATGGAGCCCTCATGACCGCCCCATACCGCTGAAACTCGATACAATAAAGGCAGTTGCGAATTAGAATGCATCACCGTATAAACGAGGGAATAATCATGGATAATAAAACTATATGTTAAGCATGCAAATGCAATCGATACAAATAGAAATTGCGCTTGAGCCGCCGGCCTCGCCATTGCCATAAAAGCATAATGATTACGAAAAGATCCATAAATTGGAAAAATCACTTGCACAATAGCAATCACCAACGCCATAATTAGAGCGAAATGCCCAATTTCTGGTATCATCAATTAGCCCCTTCGTTATTAGATACGTTTTGCAGCCCTTCGGCATTATCTTTTTGCTGTTTTGCCCGCTCGATGGCATCAGCCACTTCCGGTGACATATAGGTTTCATCGTGTTTTGCTAAAACTTCGACGGCCTTAAATTCACCGCTTAAGTTTAACTTACCCTGAGCAATCACACTCTGCCCCTCCTGGAATAAATCAGGTAAAATTCCAGTGTAAGTGACAAGTATTTTTTCTGCATAATCGGTTACCACAAAACTCACCGTCAAACCATCGTTTTCTCTTTCTAGTGAACCTTCCTCAACGATACCACCAATACGAAACGTTTTATCCGTTGGCGTTTTTTGTGCGAGCACATCAGAAGGGCTAAAGAAAAACACCATATTACTATTAAATGCATTAAATATAAGTGCAGCTACCACTGTCAAACCTGCCAAACCTACGATCACGAAGGCGAGCCGCTTATGTCTTGCTTTCATATCTATTACTCTCTATTCATACGCACAATACGAATTATTTTTTGTAAGATTGAGCGTCTTTTCATCATCAACAACACAATTTCCACAACCATAAATAAAGCTGTTACACCATAGGCGCCCCAAACATAAAATGCATGCTTACCCATATCTAAAGTTTCAGCAATACTCATTTTCCACTTCCTACTAATTCACTCACCCACTCTGAATGACGCTCTCGATCTAAAATAATGCTCCTGACTCGCAACAAAACCACCGTAATCGAGTATATCCAAAATGCAACCACCATGATTAATAATGCAGTCAACATCGTTGGTTCCATGGCGGCTTTACCCGTCTCTAGTGAAGGAGGCTGATGCAAAGTATTCCACCATTCTACAGACTTGTAGATAATGGGAATATTAATCACCCCAACCAATGCTAACAATGCGCTCGCTCTTGCTGCGCGTTGCGGATCATCAATGGCTGATTGCAGCGCCATATAACCAAAATATAAAAATAACAAAATCAATTCTGAGGTGAGCCGAGCATCCCATACCCAGTAGGTTCCCCAGGTAGGCTTGCCCCATAAGGAGCCTGTCCATAGCGCTAAAAAAGTAAACATGGCGCCCGTCGGTGCGATCGCAGAAGCCATCATGTTAGACAATCGTGTATTCCAAATTAATCCAATGGCCGCATAACCACACATCACAACATACAGGAACATCGACATCCAAGAAGCCGGCACATGGATGTAAATAATCCGATAGCTCGCACCTTGCTTAAAGTCAGCCACTGGAGCCACAAAAAAACTGTAATACAGTCCGACGACCATCAAAACTGCCGTAATACCAGCCAACCAAGGCGCCAATTTTCCGGCCAACGGATAAAAGGCTTTAGGGGAAGATAATTGCAACCAAAAAGCTTTCGTAAAAACACGCATACGACTAATCCAATGATATTCTTAATGCTGAAGCAGCGCCCCATGGTGCTAACACGAGGGCCAAGACAAGAAAAGCCGCAAGAAGCGAGAGTTGCCCTTCAAATTCCATACCGGTTCGAACCGCTTCGATAGCACTTGCTCCAAAAATCAACACAGGGACATATAAAGGCAATACCAGAAGTGGCAATAAAACACCACCTCCACGCACCCCTAAAGTTAATCCCGCTCCAACAGCACCAATTAAACTTAATATGGGCGTCCCCACCAATAACGTTAATGCCAAAATGCTTATACTTTGCTTATCCAGGCCTAACTGCATCCCCAAAAGTGGCGAAATAATAACCAATGGCAGGCCGGTAACTAACCAATGCGCCAGCACTTTAGTTAACACAATTAACGATAACGGTTGCGAAGCAACCAACATTTGTTCCAGCGTTCCATCCATATAATCTGATGAAAAAAGACGATTTAACGCCAGCATGGAAGCTAATAAAGCCGCCACCCATAAAACCCCTGGCGCAATCTGAGCCAACATATCTCTTTCAGGCCCGACCCCTAATGGAAACAAACTCACCACAATGACAAAAAATAACAAGGTTGTCACTACCTCGGATTTACTTCTTATTGCCAAAGTCAAATCACGCCATAAAAGCCACCGAAGAAAATTCCACATTTTATTCTAGCTTATCCCCGAGCAATAAATGCTTAACCGTTCCCTTCGACACATTAAATTCTTGATGGGTTGTTAAAACGATCATACCTTTCCCTGCTAAATGTTCAGCTAACACCCCTTGTATCATCGCCACCGCTTTCACATCTAATGCAACAAAGGGCTCATCAAGCACCCATAATTTAGTTGTGGTTAAAAATAATCTGGCTAACGCAACTCGGCGTTGCTGACCTTGTGACAACACCTTCGAGGGCAGCTCTTCACGACCCGACAAACCGACGCTTTTTAACGCATCAATGGCATTTTCTTTGCTCACATTTTGCCCATTTAATGCACAAGCAAACCTCAAATTCTCCAAGGCAGTTAATTCAGGTTTGATGCCACCTAAATGTCCTATATATAGCAAATCATTATAATAATCTTCATGCAAACCTTTGATGTTTTTTCCATGCCAGCGAATCGTGCCACTGTAGGGTTGAACCAAACCGCAAATCATCCGTAAAAGCGTAGTTTTACCCGCCCCGTTTGCCCCTTTTACGTATAGGAGCTCGCTTTCTGCAACCTTAATATTAATGCCTTTAAACAGCACGCGATCGCCACGCATACAGTCCAAATCCACGGCATCCAGCATATGTTTTCACCACTCAATGGAAATTATTATTAAAACATTATAGATTCTGCGCTATCCACAGGCGGTCGTATAGTAACACTAATATAACGCTCTAAACATAGGAGTCATTTATTTAAAAAAAATTTCAATGAAATAATAAATTAAAGAGAAAGACAGCCTAACAAAATGCTAAACCTAGTGTTTGAATGAGCCACAATAACTTTTGAATAAAAATTGAAGACAAGAAAAACAATGGCGAACAAGACTTCGCCCATCGTCACAAATTAGCCTGGCTAAAAACTGACGACCTGCACAGCCATCGCGTAAGATGACCATATTTTGACGATTCCCTTATTTCTATGGTGCAACATGACAACCTGAGCCCGTGCAATCGGCCTTAATCCATTGACCACTGGGTTTCATACCAGAGGTTAGCGACAAACTTGCATTTGCAAAATAATACGGATCATCCCTACCGGCTTTAGTGGCTAAATCTACTAATAACGCTTTATTTTTCCAACCATGAGGAATTTTTACATGGCATAAACCACACTTAATCGCACTACCATCTGGCTTAGCTTGCGCATGGACTAAATGCAAATTTTCCTGAGACACACCGACACAAGCACTGCAACTAAAACCACTTTTAAGCACATCTCCGATGACCGGATTCGCATATTGATCGTATTTATGACATTGAAAACAAAGATCACTCGACTGCCCAGCTCCAGCACCCGTATCTTCACTCCAATTACCAATCAAAATCGATGGATGATCCGAGCCATGCGGCCCTTTCATACCGCCAATATTTGCACTCTCACTAGCATGACAGTCAGAGCAATACATGGTTTGCGTACCAACCGCTTGATCAAAGGGAGCCACATAGGTTTCTGCATCAGTTGAAGTTCGTCCAGTCGCGCCAACCACCGGATGCCAACTTCGATGATTATTTCCCACCACATCATCAATTGGATGAAAGTCCAACGCGGGATCGGTATTGATGATATCGCCATTAGGTAATGCTTTAGGGGCAATAATCGCGTAATCAGAATGACATTTGAAACATATTTGATATTCACGTGTAACATAACTTTCGGTCACTTCTGTCGAAGCATTAACGCCCGGATCACCTTTTTTAACGATATAATCAGTAATGACACCAGTGGCTCCATAGTTCGGTTCGACACCTGAGATACCACGCAGCACACCAGAAATAATATTGGAATGAGACACACCCGCTTCATGCTTATGGGTTCCCAAGGCATCCGCAATGGACGCATCCTCATTAAACAACTGCTTCTTCACCATGCGATGTGGATGATGACAATCAGAACATTCCACGTGCCGTTTATTGACATCCATCTCCTTCTGTTCTTCAAAATCGCCATTGAGAATGGTATGCACTTCAGGAGAACCGGCAATCGGCATGGCCGCCATTTTATTAAATTCTGCTTGGATATCACCCAGGTTCGCTGACAGAGTTAGCACATTACCCGTTGCTGAATGACAACGATAACAAGTCTCTTCACTGGCTGACTCTCCATTACTATTCACCCCAGCATTAAGCAACCAGCGTGCACCCTCTGCAGCATGCGTATCATGGCAACTCAAACAGGCCGCTTCCCAGACTTTAAGACCTAACGGGAAATCTCGCTGCTTCGCCGCCTCGTCGTTATATTCTAACGACGCCACTGACTCTTTGGCATGTACCGAATCACGCCAACCGGCCTTTTTATGGCAGGCCAAACAATTAATATCGTTAGCTTTGTTAAACGCTACCCCGCCGCTGGGATCCACCGCTTGAAAACGGCGCAGGCGTAAAAATTTAATATTGCGCGTATTGTCTGTGCTTCGAATGTGCGGATCATGACAGGTGGTACACTCAACCAGTCCCGTTTGGGTGGTGGTGGCAAATGTTGTTTTATCAACACCGACAACACCGGTAGAGGATAACGAACTTTCCAATGGCACTGAAAAACGCGTGACCGCCTTAATCGGCGCATCACTCGGTGCCGTACCCGACTGTGTTCCGGAAGTATTCCATCGAGCAATACCTTGCCCCACCCGCGTACCAATATGTGGTGCAGCACTCGGATCTTGTAACTCACCATCGGCACTGGCTAATTCACTGCTATAACTAAATCCCAACGGATGATCATTGCTTAAATCTGCCCCCAAGTTGGCAGAGGCCGAAAGGCTATTGATCATTTGTATTTCGCCAATGTCACTGGTTAAACGACCATTAACCACATTAACCGCACCAATCGCCAAAGTACCATCATGACAAGACAAACACATTTTTGAGGATGGCCCTGGCTGACTTACCGAAGCATTAAGCGAGTCGGAAGCATACAGGTTATAAATTTGCTGAGAGAAACTGCGATTCCATAAAAAAGGTAACGCCACTTTGTTGGGGTCACCATGAGGCGTATGACAGAAAACACAAGTTTCGTTCTGCGATGAAGCTTTTACCGTACGGCTCATATTGGGCGGTAAATTAGGTTCCTGCTCCGCCGCAAAATTATGCTTAGTATTGATGATATCAGAGATACGCCCAGGTGCCATCACACTCTCTGCACTGATATGCAGCGAAAAAGCGAAAGCAAACACACCACAAACGGCGACAATATTATTTATTTTTAAAGAAAAATTCATTGATTAAAATACATTAACCCTTAAAAACCCATCGACCACCAAATACACAAACGTGATCAATTGGCTGCCTCAGCGAAATATTGAAACACCATCACCCGACCATTCAGCATATCCGCGACATATATATTATTTTCGCTATCGGTCCAGACACCGGTGGGCAACGAAAACTGGCCAATGCCGCTGCCACTGCCGCCAATCGGTAACAATTGTTTACCAGATTCATCGTAGACCAGCAGATAGTCATAATAAGATTCTACGACATAAACTCTTCCCGCTGGATCCACCGCCACCCCTTTGGGGCGAGGCAAATTACCCACATACAGACCTCGCTGACCAAAAGCACGAATGAAATCACCCTTCGCAGAAAATATCTGCACTCTTGAATTTAAGGTATCCGTGACAAACAGCTTGCCATCAAAAAAAGCCAAATACGTAGGACCATTGAATTGACCCGATTCACGACCCTTTTGGCCAATCACATATTGCAATTCACCCGCCACATTATACACTTTAATGTCATGCTGTTGGGTATCCGCCACATAAAGCCAACCCGAGTCGGGGTCGCGTACAATGCCGGTGGGGCGAGCAAGTTCCTGCTTGCCTAATTGTCTAATCGGCTGACCGTCTTGGCTCAAATGAACAATCACACCCAAATCCGCATCGGCGATAAACACCCCCCCCTGACCGTCAAGAGTAATGCCAATAGGCGTCTTCAATAATTCATGTTTACTCGCCGCCTGCCACAACCGCAAGTTACCCGTTTGCTTGTCAAAAACCAACACACCGTGCTGAGCAACATCCGTCACATAAATACGATTCAGTGCCTCATCCACCGCTCCTGACTGGGGGCGCAACAGCGTAATCGGCGGTGACTGGCCAAAAATAAATTGAGTAATCCAAGTCGATACACGCTTAACATGACTCGATACACCCGTTTGCTCATTGACGAAATTGCTTTCGCCATTTAATTGACCGACAAACTGGTAACGAGGCAGTTCAGGCGGCTTCGGCCAATAATGAGGCACTTCTGGCAAAACATAACGTAACGAGGCAGGCTTCGTCGCACAACCCGCCAAAGCCACCAAAATCACGAGCAACACACTCCATTTCCATAACCTGCAATGCCGATAAAAATGCATCAGGAAATTGTTAATCTCATGAAACCCAAATTGACGCTTAATGCAATGATGGCAACGCCATGGCCTCTTGATTTTCAGGCAACACGTCGAACACCTGAATGCGTCCATTCAAATTATCGGCAACATACAAGCGATTGGCAGCATACTTCATGTCACTAATGTAACGAAATTCTCCATTACCATCACCGTTTTTACCCACCGTATCAATTAACTCACCTTCTTTGAACACTTTGATCCGACTGTCTGTTTTATCTGCCACAAAAACACGCCCATAATCATCTTGGGCAATCGCCGTGGGAAATGTCACAATACCTTCACCGAAATTGGTGACATATTTTCCTTTTTTATCGAGCTCTTGGATACGTAATTCCACCCGGTCACCTAATAAGTATCCGCCATCCGTCTGTAAAAAATCCGTAATGATACGGAATTTTCCTGGACCTTCCCCCCGACCACCCATACCATAGATCGGTGCGCCACCTTGCGCATCAAACACGACTACATGGCTATAAAGCTCATCGGCAATAAACACTTGACCATTACTTTCATTCACAGCCACCCCAATCGGGCGAGCAATATTAGAATCATTCTGGTACACATGAATCAGCCGGCCACTCGCTGAAAAATGCAAGGCTCGTCGACCATCCGTATCCGTCACATAAAATGAGAAATCTTTATCAATATATACGCTCATCGCCTCACCAAGTACTTGATCACCTGCGCCCCAAATAATTTCCGCTCTTTGCTTGTCCAAGTGATACCGTAAGATAAGCCCGGAAGCAACGTCAGTCACATACATCCATGGGGCACGCACATCCAGCGCAAAAGGCTGTTGAAAATCGTATTGGTCATCACCAACCGCTAGCCACTTAATAATATCACCAGAGCCTAACCCAACTTTGTCGATAATTTTGTTGAAGCGTAACGTTTTCGCCGATTCACCAACGGACGGATGCACCACCGGCGGATGTGGCATCGAACTGCATCCAACACCAATCCAGAGCAGGCATAAAATGATGATTACTTGTAACGCAAACCTACACTTTCTCGCGGGACTCTGTGACATCGATTGCACTCATAGGGGGGAAAAGCCACTTTCCCATGACAAACGCCACAATATTCACCCGCGATAATCGCCGACATCGTTACCGGGTTGCTGCCGCGCTGAGGAATAAAAATAGCGGGATGGCAATTTTGACAAGTCAACCAAACCGTGTGGGGACGGTGTGGAAACCGAACATACGGCATGGAAGCGGTGTTCTTAAAGATCACATCGAAATCGACGGCATGCATCCGGTCATCTTCGGAAAGCCCCATGCGTGGATAAATGAGTCCTTTATCAAGTGTTTCCACCCAATTAATCACGCCTCGATCATCACGAGGAAAATTAAGCATCGCTTCGGCAGGTGGCTGTAAAATTTTCACCGCTTCATTATTTTTATCATGAATACCATCCTCAGCGATCGGCACCACATCACCATGTAGCTGAAAATGGCCGGAACTTTCTTCATAGCTACTGAGTTTGCCTGCAGCGATTGATAATGTCATGCCGCAACAGATAAAAATCATGATCAATGCTTTATTTATCGAATGAAAAATCTGACTTTTCTCTATCATAAGCATCATTCATCACCCCGTTTTATCATGGCGGTGTCATTAGCTTTTTTCGAGATCGATTTGACGCCATCGCAATCACATTGTCACACCCAGTAACATCAAACCACGCCTCACTTCTTTAGTTGCATCGAGGATAATGATAATCGCTTTTTTATAATCTCCCGAGTTTGCCGCTTCTTCCGCTTTTCCTTTAAAAAAATGGCCTTTTTTGACATAAATTTCCATTAATTTAATGGCGCTTGGCCGAGGTTTTTTCACTTCAATCGCCACCGGCACCAATTCATCGTAACTATTAAAACGCTTCACTTCGTATTGATACTCTTCGTCAGGGCTATCAAATACCACTTCGTACACGATGGTTTGCGAACCCAGCATTTCTTTAAGTGCAAATGTCACAATACGCTCAGCTTTTTTGATATTTTTAGTAGCAGCCTCATAATTTTCTGATTGTACCTCGGTCGTCGACTGACGAACTAGTCGTTCAACTTCAACCTGATCATAATCGACAATCTTTGCATCCGTGTCTTTTTTCGCACGCTTCACCGCATCAATGTGCGATTTTTTAAAACTATCGAGACTAGCTAATGCCTCTTCATAGGTTTTACGCTTTTCAGCTAATACCTCGCGGGAAACCGACTGACCCGAGCTGCCCTGAATCAACGACACGGTCTCTGAAGCTAAATCCATGGCCTGCGCATTAGCCCCGGCGTCAAACGCTTGCTTAGCACTATTCAATTTATCCTCAATCAACTTAATACGTGATTCCGGCAACCCCTTGGTTTTAAATTTTGCCAGCATTTCAGCATAAACAATTTTCTGCTTGACCTTCTTGGGATCAACCTCAGTTTTAACAATTGGCTGGGTTGGCTTCTGCGATAAACGTTGCTCACGTTCTTTAGCCATCTTAGCTCTTAGACTAGCAATATCCGCCTCCGCTGCGATCACCATAATTTTGCCACCCATGAGCTTATGGTTGCGGCATTGATAATACAGTACATCGGGGGCTGTATCGTCCGGGGAGAATGTCACATGGCCTCGGTAGGTATAATGCCCATCAACCCCCTGAGTAAATGCTGTCGCCCCCCAACCCACTTCACTTTTGCTTAAATAAAAATCATGTTGCACGTTAGTCTGCACATCAAATACATATTTTTGACCGCGCTGTACAATAATCGTTGCGCCCTGCAGCCCATCCGCCGAGAACCCAAATTTTTTACCTTGACCATAAAACGGATGGGTTTCATCTTTTTCAGAGGATGTGATTCGGAAGATGTTTGCTGACGGGTAACCACTAATGCTCGTATTTTCGTCAGCTTCAGACTCGCCGGTCACCATATCCTGTTTGCTCGATGGAACCGAATCCACTACGTCTTGTGCTGCTGGTGCTGAAATTTGTTTTTGTTGCTCGGTGTTTACAGAGGGCGGAGCTTGCTGTTCAGGCGGCAATGGAATAGGCTGAGTTTCTGGCCCTCCTACAATCGGACCCGGGAATAACTCCACCTCACCACTTTCCACCATGGGTTTCGACTGCACAATCTCAAGTTCGCCTCCGCTCTCTTGTTGCGCCCCTGGTCGCTTATCTTCAGCGAGCACCTCTGCCTTATCAGCTAGCGTTGCCTGACCACTTGCCACAACTTCAGCTGATTCAGAAGGCAATTTATCAGCAATATCCGTTTTTTCCGTGTCCAAAATCGAGCGCGTCTGACAAGCCACCATCATCCCAACGAGACAGACACACATCGCTATCCTTAATCCACTCACAACCCGAGAACAACTAAGCAACTTTTCCACCCTATTTCAATCACAAACCCAACGCCAACTATATTAAGTAGGTGAATATAATTATTTTAACAAAATTTGCGAAGCCTATTTTTCACCCTTCAAGGCACGCCGAAGGGCGGGAAATAGGCGAGTCAATGTTAAAATAATTTTGATCGCCGGCTTAACAGCGGACATGTTAAAGGCGCGCTCGTTCTAAAGAGCACGCCCACACCTTCATCGACTTATCGCCAAGGATTTTTAACCGTCGCATTACTCAGCGGTGGCTGCCAATCGGCGGGCTTAGGCTTTGAATGGCATTTTTTACAAGATTGCGTTTGTGGAGGAAAAGACACTTTCCCATGACAAACACCACATTTTTGCCCTAAGATAATGGCTGACATGCTTATCGTATTCGCCAACCGCTGAGGAATAAAAATTTTCGGGTGACAATTCGAGCAATGCAACCACTGGGTATGCGGCTTATGCGGAAAAACCACATCAGGCACCGATGCTTTCACTGGCCGAACAATATCTAAATCCATCACAAACGGCTCAACATCAGGGTCTTGCCGATCGTAACGCGGATTAATCAAACCATCATCAAGCACTTTCACCCAATCCACATGATTGCCAAATGCCGTCGTTGGCCAGCCCTCATAAGCCACTTTCGGAGGTTGCAAAGTATGTGTCGGTTCATTCGCTGGATCGTGAATACCATCTTCTGCCGGGGCCGCATTCGGGTCTTTGACTTTTTTCAACAGCCGATTAAAGACATTCGCATTCGATACATTTAATTTGTCTGGCACTGAACCGGTTATTTCTGCAGAGGTCACTGGTTTTGGTGCCGCAATCAACAACGGCGCACCTTCACCTGCCTGAGTAGCAGAAACGCCTGTTATACAAAACAAAATCACAATAAAAAAAACATTCATTATCTTATGCATAGTTCAACACCCTCACCTTATTGCACTTTGTTATCGCTGGGTAGTGCCTTATAGGCCGGAGCAACTAAGTTTTGAACCGTGCTCCCATGAATATGGGTTGGTGTTCCAGGAACGCCTGAATGACACATGCCACAGTTTTCAACCGACCAAGATATTTCACCATTATGACAAGCACCACAGAATTGACCATCAATAATCTTCGCCATCGTGATTTTATTTCCGCCCGCTTTAAACTTAAATCCTAAATCTGCGTGACAAACCTTGCAGCGAAATCGAATGCGATGATACCAGTGCGGAAAAACGACCGGACGCATACCCGCAGCATCGGCATAATTGTTAATCACCACATCCGCGTATTCTGCTTGCGCAGATTGCGGCGTAAAGCATATTGCTGCCACCCATGCCAGCACTCCAACGAGTGCCACCTTCCAAATAGAAGTGTGCTCTGCTTTGGCTACCATAACTACCTTCTCCATTTATTATTGACAAATACACAAAAGGAAAACTATTTAATTTAAAAATAATGACTGCGTTAACTTTTAATTGTATTTGCAAATAGCTGAAACACAAGGTCAAACTCAACATACAAATACATCAGTTATATTAGGAATTGGCGACTAAACAATTTATCCATTTTTCACCTCGACGCTATCGACTGAGCCACTCTCGACAATGGCTCCTGCATTGCTCTACCTTCCCATCCTTAGGCTTGCACCTCCTTATATTCATGCGACTCTCAATCAAAACGTTCAAAACTTCGCGCCTATTCCTACCCCCCACTATCCCCTCATTGCCAAGCATCATTTTCCAAAACTCCGTTGAGCACAATGAAAACAACAGACGCTAACACAGTCAGTTTTGTGGCTTGGCCTTTTTTAAAATAAATATTGTTTCACTTTCTCTAAAACTGCCTGTTAACTTGAAATACTAGCATTTTTGATCCAATACCGGCATCATTATTCACCCATCGCCCCAATAATGTCGTATTTAACAAGCCTATGTTATAACGCAACCGGCCTTCGAGTTCCGCCTGCTTTTGGTCTCCTCCCTCACGATTTGCCGTTGTTGAAATATCAAACCTTCCCCGGAACTCCAATCGATAAATTCCAAACAATCGAGCATGACGGTAATTAAGCCGACCGGTCCCCGTCGTTAAAAATCGATCCATTCGAGTTTGCACCGTATTACGCCGAGTACTTTGCAGGGTGAAATGCCCTCCCCAAGAACTTAATCGAGAGATTGGCACATTATGCGACAACTGCAAAGTAATAATCTGTGTATCAATATCGTCATCAAAATTTCTCGAATCAAGCCCAGAGAGCTGAATGAAAGAGGTTGATTGCTGCCCGCCATCCCGCCACGTTAAGCTCGCCGAATGACTCAAGGTAAACGAGGTATCGCCCTCATCAATCTGAATAAATTCTCGAGCCGCCTGTATAATATTCGCACGTAAATTGGAGCGATTACCTGTTACCCAGTTTCGGTGGGCACTATGTCCAATACCAATATTCAAATCCTGCGTAGTATCAGTTTTTTGGAACTGCGCTTCAACTTCGTTACCCACACCACCGTTGACATACCAATAATAATTAAAATAGCGCAAGGCATAACGGTCGGAGCGAAAATTTGCCAATACACTTTGCTTGCTCGCCACCCGATTATTTCGTTCCGTATCAAGCGAAGAAATATTAGCCGTACCAGTGATGCGAAAGCGCCGATTCACTTGATAATTACCCGCCACATTGGCATTAAAATTCGTTTGATCATCTTTGACTGTCGCAAAATCGACATTGCGCCAAACAAAGCGGGTACCCCCTGTCAAAGTGAATGGCTTGTGAACCGGGCGCCAATAAAAAAATGAGGTCACTTGAGATATATCTGTCACACTATTCAAAGGAAAACTGCCACTGCTATTGGTCGGATCATCCCCTTTTCTGGTTTCATTATCAACCCGTGTTTTGGTTGCTAAGGTCTTGATATAAAACTCACTCGTCGGAATATAGTTATGCATCAGTGATAACACCGTATTTTTCCGCTGCTGATCAATCTCCGACTGTTCCTTTGTCTGCATGGTACCCGCGAGATACAAATTATAATTTTTAGCTCGCCATTTCGCTTTAGCGCCGTATGTATTATCTTTTAGGTCACCATTGATATCCGAACCTCTCATACGCTGACTGTACCACGCATCAAGACGATTCCCGCCGAGCGTAATATAACTTTGTCTAACATTAAAATAACGAGAGCGATAATCTAATCCTAAATCAACTAATTCGGCTTTATCTTTATTGACCCATTCGACAGCGTTATCACTACTATTAAACGTCAATTGAAAAGGAAAACGACTTTTTGGCAACACCTGCAAATTTAAACGCGATGACAATAATTTACTCTCACTATTGATGGTATCCGCCTCTGATTTAGCAATACTCACAGTACCACCCGCGTTTAGCCGGGCAAACCACGGCTGCCACAGATAAGCGTCAGCATTAAGCGAACCAATCAGGTTTGAGCTATCCGCTTGCGACCCGCCATCGTTTTCATTCAACGTATAGAAATACCCAATGTTTCCATTAAACGTGATGGGTTGAAGTTGGTAGGCCAAACTTGCAGTGGATGCGGCCGATAAAACCACCACGCCAAGCAATATTGTTAGGCAATGCAACCGTATAATAGTCATTCCAATTAATCTTATCGGTAACACAACCCCTTTTTTTTGATAAGCCCACCCAAACTACAAAAAAAATGCATCCCTAGTATCATCATCTCTACCTCAAGGCTCTTTGATTCTGTCGATTATTTTTTTGAACTCTGCATATAACGATGAGTCACATTAGTAGCTTAACCACCGCTGCCTAAAATAATCACAAAGAGTCGAAAGACTCCTCCCTCTTCCATTCGTTTTTCAGATGGCAATGTGTATTTTATTATCCTGAAAAACCATCAATTTATACAAGAAAATGCGCTAGACTCTATGACACGTGCGTCTTTCTTCTTGCGTTAGCTTAACTAAAAGCCCTCAGCCCCCCGGCCTTTAGGAATGGAACACCCAAAAAACTACAACACCGATTCATTAACCGAAACCGTTATATTTTTACTCAAGTTTTCTAACAATTCACGCCAAGCACTTTCCGCCAGTTCACGCTGCAATAATTGTTTCGCCCGGATTTTAACTTCTTCAAAGGAATTAAGTGACGGCTCGACGCGTTCGTGCAGCTTTAAAATAGCGATGCCCTGCAACAGCAATATCGGTTCCGATATCTCTCCTTCATTCAAAGCATCAATGGCCCGCTGCGCCGGCTCAGCTAACATACCTTGATGAATATATCCCATATCTCCACCCGTACTTGCTGTTTGATCGCCTGAATGAATTCGCGCCATTTCACCAAAGTCAGCACCCTTGCGCAAGCGAGATACCAAGCCTTCCGCTTCCAAGCTCGCAGCTTGCCATACATCACTAGGAGAAGCCGGGTCAACTTTAAGCATAATCAGCGATACTCTCAACTGCTCAGGGGTCGTAAAAAACTCTCGCTCCGACTGATAAAAAGCATTCACGGCTAAGCCATCAGGGGCTGCCACATCACGCACGCGCTGCTCGAGTTGCTTTAGCACACTCTCTTCTTCAATGGCCGCGATCAAGCCCGGTAACATTTCGTCTTTATGATCTTGCCAAAACTGTCGCTTCGCATACCGTGCAGAATATCTTGCGACTTCCGCCTTCGTTTCTTCGGCATCGGGTTGTATCTGCCTTCTTTGAGCCTCTTGCAATAACAAGCTTCGGTCAATCAACGTCTGTGCAACTTCTTTACGATAGGCTCGTAACTGCACTTCTGGCACCTTACCATGATAGAATCGCTTGCGAATCCCGGCTTGCACAGCCATCTGAAATGCTTGCAGGCTAATTTTCTCATCGCCGACAATCGCTAAATAATCAACGTTGATTGATTCCGAATCGACGGTTTGTTCAATCGTTTTTTCAGCGTCAGGCGCGGCCTTGAGCGATGGACTTGCCAAGCTCGGGGCGGCGAAAACAAAAAATGAAAGACCAACCAACAGGTATCGGCCTTGCCATAACAAACAGTCTAAGTCGTTATTCATCATCAGGATTAGTCACCGTATACGGTATATAGTCGCCGGCCCTTTTTGTGAGACCTTACTTCACATGGCAGGTTAAGCAAAGCCCGCTCGGTGTCTCAGTATTGCTAATTCTTAAAAAAGTTGGGTTCTCTGTGGTATGAGGATCATGACAACTGGCACATTCCACGAAAGGCTCTTGCTGAGACTGCCCTGGATAACCATTACTACTATCCCGGGTATACAGCACAACGTCAGTCTTGGTACGCTCACCATCACCGCCGACACGCCAGTCTTTTTCAACCCACCATAAATATCGACCATCCTTAATCTTGAATAATACGGGCGCAAAATCCGGATCGATGGTATCCCCTTGGGGTAAGACGGGTGTCGATGCTGAAATACCTCCACCGGCATATTGCATCCCGATCGGATGGTCATTGGTTAAATCCGATCCCAAATTTTGTACAATGCCAAGCTGCAAGCGACCATCTTCTGCACCCCGTACGTCGTCACCCGTCCACGTGCCCGCACTAAAACCTGGATTGTCAGCGCCTGAACCCGGTTCATTAATCATGCTATCAATAGCGATGGTGCCATCATGGCAAGATAAACAACCAATCGATACCGAACCCACATCCGCAATACGCGCATCGAAAGTACTGGTACCTAACTGGTCATACGTGGAATAGCTGGCGGGATCATTTAGAAAACGGTTCCATAGCGGGACGGCGGCGCGCTCATCACCACCATGCGGGGTGTGACAGAAAACACAAATTTCAGCGGTCCCAGAGAATTGATTGCGATCGCCACCATTAGCACTCGGGCCGGTACCTGTGGTTCCCAGGTTATGAACAGATTCAGCAATGCCAGCCACAGCGAGTTCTACCGTGAAGCCACAGAGAAGACAAAAAAATGCTAGCCGAAACCTACTGGCCACACCATTTGGACTTCCTTTCATCTCCCCCCCTATTGACGAAATAAAGCATCACATACACGAGAGTTAGCACTATACCCTCGACTTCAACAAAAACCTAGCCGGCTTTCCATTCTCGGACGGCCGCCTAGCACCACAAACGATGGTGGTAGACAGGTTTTGTTCAAATTCTGTTTTGCATTAAAGTTCCATTGATTTACCAGAGCCTTACTCTAGACGACCAGAGAGATTAGCGCAAGACTCAACAGTGAAGGATTCATGCAAGCGGTAAAAATATAGGCAGAGCAGTTGTCAATCAACAACTTATTTTCATATACAGACCTCACTACCGCTTAATGGCCTGACTTTCTTGCTCAGATAACAGCCGCATGACCTCAACTTTTCCATAAAGCTGATCCACCACATAAATGCGCTCCGTTTCATCCACGGCGATACCGGCTGGCAACAGATAGTGACCCGGCCTATCATCACCGGCTTCGCCAATCGGCAACAACAATTGCCCCTGTTCATTGAAAATTTGGAAATTTTGAAAAGCCGCATCGGTCACAAACACATGGCCTTGCCGATTGACCGCAATGCCTCTTGGCCTGGCAAAATTGCCAAAATTTTTACCAGGACCTCCCCAAGTTCTTAAAAAACCCCCCGTACTTGAGAATACTTGCACTCTAAAGTTACCTGAGTCAAGCACATACAAATTACCATTTGAACCAACCGCCGCTTGAGTCGGATGATTAAATTCACCCACCTTGACGCCCCGCTTGCCAATAATTGATTTATTTTTATCCTGAAGATTAAAAACAACCACCTGGTGAGAAGCCGAGTCAACACCACCTCGATCGATACCATAGACCAAGACACCATCTAAGGATACGGCCACATCACTCAAGCGGACAAAATCAGATGACTCTCCGATAAATCGAATAAAATGCCCCAATTGATCGAACACAACGATACGACGTAACCCTGAATCCGCCACATAGATACGTTTTTGTTCATCAATCGCTACCCCTAATGGCTGTACCAATGTCCCCGTACCACGACCACCAATGACAAAAATGCGTTTCCTCGACACATCAAACACATGCACGAGGTTTGTTCGCGTATCCGATACTGCAATCAAACCACCAAAGGCCGCCACATCATAAGGCTTAATAAAAAAAGAATGGCGCTCAGCCGCACTGCCTGAAACAATCTGACGCAGCCGATCAATAGGTGAGCGCTCCTGGAAATCTTGTGGTGACTTAAGTGTGGTTTCGTAGACCAAGCGAGGGATTGCTGGTGGTGCAGGCCAATAAATCGGCTGAGCATTTTTAGTATTCACTCCAGCGCAAGCCGCCAATCCTAACAAACAAGCAGACAATGCCAAAGCAAACACACGATGCAAGATATCTCTTTTATTCTGACTGAGCAAACACGCTTACACGTAATAATAGTGGCATAATAGAAAGGTGATAACAGACCTAATAACCTGACACCTCCCACCCGACATCCGACATCTACTCATGTGCAGGCTTTTTTTGTTCGCACCCCATTCAGACAATCCATCACCGCCCGCACACAATCTGAATAATGGTGAAACTATCCAGTATCCCTACGACCGATTGACTTTAGCTAACTCAGCCCGCATGGCATCAATGGTCGCCGTATAGTCATCGGTATTAAAAATAGCCGAACCCGCCACAAAAGTATCGGCGCCCGCTTCGGCAATTTCTCTAATATTGTCCACTTTAACACCACCATCAATTTCCAGACGAATATTAAAACCACTCTCATCAATGATCTTGCGCGCCTGTCGTAGTTTATTCAGCGTATGAGGGATGAACTTTTGGCCACCAAACCCCGGATTCACCGACATCAACAACACCATATCCACCTTATCTAATACATGCTCCAAATAACTTAACGGCGTGGCTGGATTAAATACCAAACCTGACTTGCAACCATTCTCCTTTATTAATGACAACGTTCGATCAACATGTTCAGACGCTTCCGGGTGAAAAGTGATGTAGTTTGCGCCCGCTTTAACAAAATCCGGAATAATGCGATCGACGGGCTTGACCATTAAATGCACATCAATATCTGCAGTAATCCCATGGCCTCTCAGTGCCTCACAGACCAATGGTCCGATTGTCAGATTAGGCACATAATGATTATCCATCACATCAAAATGTACGATATTAGCACCGGCTTTTAGCACATTATCCACCTCTTCGCCTAATCGTGCGAAGTCTGCCGAAAGAATTGAAGGAGCAATAAAATAATCTGGCATAACTTTAGCCTCTAACCTATATATGAGTTCTAAAACATTGTTAAAAAAAGTAAAATATGGCAAGCTCACTCAAGCAATTGAGGTGATCTACCGTTAGCCGTCAACGAGGATTGCCGCCTACTTTCGAATAACAACATTATTTGCACAAACTTTATGAGACGTGCAAGTATTTTATGGACTTTCGGACGCAATTTAACCGTGCGCAACGTGCCCTCTGGTGGCACTTTACACGATCAGCCAAAATATTGCAGCTAATTTTGCCCTCGCTGAGTGAGCCCGTACCACCACGCCGCCATGGCTTATCCAGTAACAATAGCGAATCAAATGCATTTAATAGCGACATCGTTTCATTTAATTTTATGCACTGTCCTCATCAGCACCGTAAGCGATGCATCTGACTGGTTAAAAGAGCAACATTGGAATCAAGCCATACAAGCCCAAGCCAAACCGGAAGAAATCACTTGGCTAACCACCAACAAACAAAAAGTACTCGCGCTGTATATAGAAAAAACGACCCAAGCCTATGCTCAAGGCATCATCTTGCTCCATGATATCGACAACCACCCTGACTGGCCTCAGGTATTACATCCATTGAGAATCCAATTGCCCCAGTATGGCTGGTCAACGCTTTCGGTACAAATGCCCGTCATTGCCAATCAAAATCAACCAAATTTCGACCGTTTATTATTACAAGCCGAACCCAGAATCACAGCCGCCATCAATTTCCTGAAAAACAAACAAATTGAGCAGGTCATTTTACTTGGACACGGTGTTGGTGCCACCTTAGCCGCCGCCTATACCGAAAAGTATATCGCCCAATCCCCTGAAATCATCGCGTTGATCGGTATTGGTTTTTATACTAACAGTCAAACAAGCCGCTGGCTAAATATTACCAAAACATTGCCTAACATTCCCATTTCAATCTTAGATATATTTGGGCAAAATGATCGACCCTGGGTACTCAATAGTGCCAATGAACGCTTACAAAGCGCTCGGCAGTCAGGTAAACTAGGTAGCTCTGTCCTTTCAGACCGAACGATAAAGGTCCAACAACTCTCATTAAATAAAACAGGCAATAGGCGATTCAGACAAATCAAAATTCTCGGCGCTGACCATGATTTTTTAAACCAAACGACAATATTAATTAAACACATTCGCGGCTGGCTTAAAAAAAATATCGCCCACCAATCACCGTAGCTGATTGCTTAACAACACCTAACCAGCTTGCCTATTTTAGGCAATTGACTAAACCGCACAACCCGATGATCCCAACATGTATATTTTAGAACTTATTCACTTACTCTCTGCCCTGGTTTGGATCGGAGGCATGTTTTTCGCCTACGTCATACTGCGACCCGCGATCATTGAAACCCTTGACCCCGGCCTTCGTCTAATGCTCTGGCAGGCGGCATTTTCTCGTTTTTTTCCCTGGGTATGGGGCAGCATCATTGCTTTGCTCGTCACTGGGTTGTGGATGAGCAGCCAGCTTGCCTCATCATTCGAACACATCAACTTCCCAATAAAAGCCATGCTAATCATTGGACTGGTCATGATCGCATTATTTGTGTATTTGTATTTTAAACCGTTTCGCCATTTAAAAGATGATCTAGCACAAAACAAAGCTCAAGCCGCCGCCAAACAATTAGCCATCATTCGAAAAGTTGTGGCGCTCAACTTGACCTTGGGACTCGTCATCATCGCGATCATCAAATTAGGATAACACTGTGGGCGCTTTCTCATTTAAAAAATCATCGCTACTTATGATCGGCTGGCTGATGGCGTGCAGCTGCCTATCGTCACTGTCATTAGCCGCACGGTATGACTTAAAAATTATTGAATCAGGCACCGGTAACACCATTAACAACGCTGGCCGAGTGGTCGGTGATGACAAAGGCCAAGCCGCTTATTGGATTGTTCCTGGCACCGCCGACGAACCAATTAGCCAAAGCTTTCCTCTCGATATTGAATTAGAACTCGACCGCGATGAACTTAAAACCATTCTCGACAGTGTTGCCACGGGCATCAACGATACCAACGATCCTGACAATGCCGAAGGTGAACTCATTTCCGGCTGGTTTAGAACGCCCATCGAGGAAAAACAAGTAAGACGCCCGGTGGTCTGGGGGCGCGATACGGCGGGCATATACATCGCCAAAGAATTACCCCTTTATCGACGAATCATGCCGTTATGCAATGAGCCGACCGAAGAGCAGAGAAATATTCCTCCGCGAGGGAGCTGCATATTAACAAAGCAGGACCTAAGCGATAGAGAACAATTTATTGACACCACTAATCTCACCTTACCCGATTGCGGCATTGATTACGAAAAACGACCGATCTCTGAGGGGGTGGTCACCGACTGCAAAGATACCGAAGCCATCGCCACCGGTGTGAATGATAACGGCTTTATCATTGGCACATCATTTGACGAAAACGGTGCAGAACGTCCCATTTATTGGGTCTTACTAGAAACAGACGGGCTAAACAATGCGAAATACACCGCGGGAGACTTAAGTTTATTCCTCGAAACCAGCGACGATGGCATCCAAACGCTCATCAATCGCAAAGCAGAAGTATTAGCCATTGATAAAAATGACAACACCATTACCGGCTCAATCATTCGTGCCAATGAGACTCGCCAACCGATTGCCTGGCTTGGGGTATCACAAAGGGGCTATGAAGTCCGAGAATTTCTAGACAGTCCATTGGACATTGAAACGGTTTCTAATACCGTCTCAGGAAAGCGCTTTGCCGGCTGGACATTTTCCCAAATCAAGAAAGATGAAAATGGCAACCCCATACTCGACAGCAACAATAAGGTAATCTTTGAGCAAAGCGATATCCCAATACCTATCCGGTGGCAATCAGACAGTGACTTAGCCTCCCAACGCCTCAACTGTGTCAACAACACACCGAATGAAAATTGTGACTTCATTATATACACTGGAATTATCATGCCGACCTTGGCAAATAAAGGTGGTCAAATCATCGCAAAAAATACGTCAACATTTGTCGGCACAAGCATTAACGCCAACGATGAACGCAGAGCCACCATTTATAATTTCTCATGCAAGCTGCAAGATTTAAATGATCTAATTATTACCAATACCGACTTTATTCTTGAGCAAGCCACGGTAATTACCCATTCAAACAAAATTGTGAATGCAGAAAATACCAACGCCCGACCGATACTCGGCAAAGGCATGAGCAACGGTATTGAAAAAACGTTTGTCTTAATACCTGTCTTCATCAATATTACATTAGATGTCAGCGTAAAAGCAGACCATAAAAAACTCATTGTCGGGCAAAAACATACCTATTCGATCACGGTCACTAATAACTCACCCGAGAACAATTACGCAACCTGTGTACGAGTCAAGTTTGAAACAGCCGTATTCGTTGGATTTGATGATGATGGAGAAATGGATAAACGAACAGGGGGCATGACTTATCTATCCGTTAATCGCAGCGCAATTTGTGACTTGAGAGCCAAAGTCATTAACTGCTTGATCAACAAATTAGATGCTGGCAGCTCAGTCTCCATCGAAATCCTTACTCAACCACGACCCTTATTAGCGGGCAGAGACATTATTGCGACGGCAACAGTCAGATGGACAGAAAGCGATGACAGAGAAAACAAACAAATCTCAAGCGAACAAAGCATCCGCGTGGAACGGGAAGGATGTTTTATTGCCACCGTCGCTTTTGGCTCTTATTTACATCCTCAAGTCACCACATTCCGACAATTCAGAGATCGCTACCTCGCATCAAGTCAAATAGGACAATGGATAATTAATCAATATTATCATCATTCACCTGCACTGGCAGAGTGGATTACAGACAAACCGCTCATGAAATCAATGGTGCGTTATCTATTAGAATTAATCGCCTACGCAATCACTAATCCTGCAATCATAATAAGCGTATTGTTAAGTTTTGGTTTTTTTCTTGCGTACTACAATCGATATCACAATTACCGATACAGGAAATCTGAAAAAAAATAACGCGGAGGAATGAGCAACTTAACAACTTGCCCATTCCTTATCATTTTTCTTGCAATTCATCCCATCCTTTACGTTTTTTTCTCCCCTTAAAAGGGAAAATAAATATTTTTTTCCACCAGGATTTATTTTTCTTAGCATTCACCTGTTCATTCACCACAAAGCCCTTGCGTTTCCATAAGACATAAATGGCCGGTATTAAAATCATTGAGACTAAAGGCGCCGTAATCATTCCTCCCAACATAGGCGCCGCAATGCGACTCATGACTTCTGATCCTGTCCCCCCCCCTAGAAGAATAGGTAACAAACCCGCAATAATAACGGCAGCTGTCATCGCTTTCGGCCTTACTCGCAATACAGCACCATAGACAATAGCACGATGCAGCGTTGCTTGATCCGCTGGTTTAAATTCTTTCATTGCATGATTAAGATATAGTAACATCACGACACCGAATTCTGCCGCGACACCGGCTAAAGCAATTACACCAACGCCGACAGCCACCGACAAGTTATAACCTAACCAATACACAAGCCAAAATGCCCCCACCAAAGACAAAGGTACCGTACAAATGACTATAAATGACTCGGTAAATGTTTTAAAATTAAAATACAATAACAATAATATAATCACCAGAGTCAGCGGCACAACAAGCTGCAATTTTTCTTTCACTCGCAGCATATATTCATATTGTCCAGACCAACCAATCGAATAACCGGCGGGAAGCTTCACTTGCTCTGACACTATTTTTTTCGCATCAGCAACAAAGCCACCTAAATCTCTCCCGCGAATATCCACAAAAACCCAACCGATGCGACGCGCATTTTCACTCTTAATCAAACCTGGGCCATCAATGATTTTAATGACAGCGACCTCACTTAGAGGAACGACGCCCCCCGTCGGTGTCACAATGGGCAACTCAGCCAATTTATCCAACGAGTTACGCACACTGCGTGGGTATCGAATATTCACTGGATATCTCTCCAGCCCTTCCACAGTCTGAGTGACATTTGAGCCACCAATAACATGACTAATTACCTCTTGTACATCCGCAATATTAAGACCGTAACGCGCCGCCGCCTGGCGATTAATTTCAATATTAATATATCGTCCTGCCGCCACACGTTCAGAAAATACCGATGCTGCACCGGGTATTTTTTTTACGACAGATTCGAGTTCTTGCCCAATTTCCTGAATCACACTTAAATCACTGCCTGTCACTTTGATTCCTAGCGGCGTTTTAATCCCTGTTGAAATCATATCGATCCGTGTTTTAATCGGCATCACCCAAGCGTTGGTTAATCCAGGTAAATCAATCGTATGTTCCAACTCCATTTTTAGCTTATCCAGGGTCATACCTGGTCGCCATTGACTCTTTGGTTTCAACTGGATGGTTGTTTCAATCATCGTCAAAGGTGCCGGGTCCGTCGCCGTTTCGGCCCGCCCAACCTTGCCAAAAACAGTACGTACTTCGGGTATTGTTTTGATCAGTCGATCGGTGATTTGCAATAATTCTCCAGCCTTACCGATGGAAATACCAGTAAAGGTGGTTGGCATATACATCAAATCACCTTCATCAAGTTCCGGCATAAATTCAGAACCCAACTGAATCAATGGATACACGGTGCTCGCTGTCAAAATCAATGAAAAAAAAACAACAAGCTTCGGTGATTTCAAAACCCATCGAATGATGGGCAAGTAGATTTTAATTAAAGTACGATTAATAAAACTATCATTCTCTGACGGAATTTTCCCAGTAATAAAAATCCCCATCAGCACCGGCATAAGCGTAATAGACAAGCCAGCGGCGGCAGCCATCGCATAGGTTTTGGTGTATGCCAGCGGAGCAAATAATTTACCCTCTTGCGCTTCCAATGCAAAGATTGGCAAAAAACTTAAGGTAATAATTAATAGTGAAAAAAATAATGCAGGACCCACTTCAATTGATGCCCGTTGCACAGCCCGCCATCGGTTAACCGCATTATTTTCACATTTTTCCAGATGTTTATGCACATTTTCAATCATAACAATCGCTGCATCAAGCATCGCCCCAATCGCAATTGCAATGCCGCCCAGGGACATAATATTGGCATTAATTCCCTGATAGCTCATCACAATATACGCCACTAATACGCCCGTCGGTAAAATTACGATGGCAATTAACGCTGAACGCAAATGACCCAAAAAAATAAAACAAACGACACCAACAATTAAAAACTCAATCAACAACTTGTCTCGCAGCGTTGTCACTGATCGATTAATTAACGAAGAACGATCGTATGTCTCAACAATTTCAACGCCATCTGGCAAACTATTTTTCAATGAATGTAACTTTTGCTTAACCGCCTCAATGGTTGTTAAGGCATTTTCACCCCAACGCATCACGACAATGCCTCCGACCACCTCACCGATACCATCTAAATCCGCAATCCCTCGCCGCATTTGCGGACCTAAGCGTATTTGCGCCACATCTTTCAATAACACAGGCGTGCCCGCATTATTAATCCCCACTGGAACTTGTCGTAAATCATCAATGCCTTGCAAATAACCCTTAGCCCGAATCATATATTCAGCTTCCGCTAATTCGATCACAGAGCCTCCAACCTCTTGATTAGCTCGCTGAATCGCCGTATGAATTTGATTAATCGTTATCGAATAGGCCCGTAAACGATCGGGATCTAACACAACCTGATACTGTTTGACCATTCCCCCGACGGTTGCCACCTCGGCCACCCCAGGAACCGTTTGCAACTCAAACCTTAAAAACCAATCTTGCAAACTACGAAGTTGCGATAAATCATTATTACCCGTTTTATCCACCAGCGCGTATTGATATATCCAACCAACACCCGTTGCATCTGGCCCTAACTGAGGTCTTACACTTGCCGGAAGCTGAGCCATAACTTGGTTAAGATATTCCAATACCCGCGATCGAGCCCAATAAATATCCGTGCCATCTTCAAAAATGATATACACATAAGAATCACCAAAAAATGAATACCCACGTACGGCTGTTGCCCCTGGCACAGATAACATGGCGGTAGTAATAGGATAGGTAATTTGATCTTCGACCACTTCGGGAGCTTGGCCTGGATAAGAAACTTTGACAATGACTTGTAGGTCCGACAGATCGGGAATCGCATCAAGAGGAGTTTGTTTTACCGAATAAATTCCCCAGACAATCAACAAACAAGTAATAATTAAAACTAGCGGTCTATTGTAAATAGACCATCGAATGATATGGGCAATCATAGTTAGCCGCCTAAATTATGCAAACATTTATACTCGTAACACCTCATCGTCAAAACGATGAAAGTCTTACGCTTTTAACATACATCTTGCATCAGGCCTGGCCAAGGCCGGTTAAGGATTCAAGTTCACAATTATATCAAACTGAAAAAATTATCAGTCATCCACTATCCACCCGTTAATCTCAATAAACTAGCACGCATACTACTTTCTGAGTCGATCAGAAACTGGCTGGAGACAACCACCCGAATCCCTTCCTCTAAACCACTGATAATTTCAACATGATCTTCTGTTTTCACGCCAGTGCGTATTGCAACAGGTTGAAATCTTCCTTCTCCCAGCGCAACAATAACACGCTGCCGACCTTCGGTTTGAATAACCGCTTCTCTTGGAACTGTTAACGCTTTCTTTTTCGGTCGAGCATAAATCGTTACGTCTGCATACATATTGGGCTTTAATAATCCGCTAGGGTTATTAAACCGTAAGCGCGCTTTTAAGCTTCGTGTCTTGGGGTCTAAGCTAGGGTAGACATACTCAACGGTACCCTCCCAAATCTTATCCGGCATAAAAGGTAACAACGCTTCAGCAAGCTGCCCTTTTTTCACCCAGCCTACTTGATTTTCAAAAATATCTGTTAACAACCATACACTGGAAAGATCAACTAAACTAATCACGGCTTTAGATGGCAAAACAAACATCCCTTCCGTTATGTTCAACTCTGAAACAATACCATTTTGTGGCGCATTAATCTGTATCAGCTGTTTCACATCTTTTTCGGTTCTCAAAGCCGCGATTTGCGCCGCCGAAACACCAAGCGCTTTTAATCGTGCCCTTGAGGCTGAGACAAGCATCCCATCACCACCATCTATGATCAGTGATTGTACATACTCTTCTTGTGCGTTCACCAGTTTTGGAGAATATATTTCAAATAACAAATCACCCTTCCGAACCTTGCTCCCAACAGATTTCACAATCAGCCGCTCAATCCAACCTTCCGTCCTTAGACTCACAGTGCGAATACGATTTTCATCATAACCAATATAGCCCACGCTATTTATCCTGCGATAAATTGTTCGCCGCTTGACGGGCGCTGTCCTCACGCCAAGGGAATTGATGACGTTTGGTGACAAGGTGACAATATCCACTTCACCACTCATCTCTAAAGGAACCAGATCCATACCACATAGCGGGCAAGTTGCACTCGCATCATTGGTGACAATTTCTGGATGCATCGGACAAACATAATTGGTGTTCATATGTTTCTTTGCATGATCAAGCGCAGTTTCTTCTTCAGATGAATTAGAAGACGCTCGCACATCATCTTTTTTGCCAGACGGTTGCTGTGCATCGAGTTCAGACAATAATAGTGGTCGAGTCACTTGAGGAAGCTGAGCAGAATGATTTTCCACCGCCGCAACCGCCTCCATATCGCTAGCAGAAAAAAATAAATAATAATTAACAGGTAAGCTGGTAAAAATGATTATCAACGCCAACAAAATTTGATTTTTTACGCGAACAGTAACAGTATGCGCATGAGGAAAAATAATTTTTTCAATCCAATTAATAAATATCCAAGCTTTATAATGAATACGTTTAGCCAACATAGTTACTGAGCCTCCCCTGCTATATACTGTAAATCATAATGGGCTTTCGCTCTTTCAACACGCAATGCTAACGCCAGTAAATGACTGTCTAATTCTCGTAATCGGGCTTTAGTTAAATCAGAAAAGTCACTAATTCGGCTTTGATACGCTTTACGAGACGACTCTGAAAACTGTGCTCCCTGAGGTAATATTTTTGTTTTATAAAATTCTAGTCGCTCCCCTAACCGCATCCAATTTGCATAAGCCGTTGTTAATAATTTTTGCAAAACCCGACGACGCACATCAACGGAGTCTGCCGCCGCATTCACTTCGTGTCCTCTAGCATTAAGACGCTGGTCTTGCCTATTTTTGGTGAAAAATGGCAACTCTACGGAAACCATCGCTGACAAAAAGTCAGAACGTTTCGAAGCCACCACATCCCCCTGATCATTTAAGTTCATGTTTTCCCCAAAGCGCAGACCATAAGATAAATCAACCATCCACTTGGGCTTATATTTCGCACGCGCTATTGCCACCCCTTTACGGGTCACGCCTAAGCGGGCTTTTTCTATAGAAACAGCCGGATGAAATTCTATATTTGATTCTAAATCTGCCAATATAGGTAATGCAGGCAAATCAGGAAACAAGACAGATAACTCACTCGCATCCAAACTCGCCCCAACCCAATTAGCTAATTCTGCAATAGCAACTTCTCGCTTTTGGTTTATTTGCAATTCATGGTCCTGCAAAAAACTCAATTCCAGCTGAGCTTGCACCACATCCTGTTGTTTACCACGCCCAGCTCGATACTGATATTGAGTAATTTTTACAAACTGACTAAACACTTCCTGGCTTTCTTTCACCAAAAATGCCGCTTGCGTTTGATAATACACATCCATCCAGCTTTGACGTAAACCCTTTAAAACTTGCAATGCCCTATCCATAGCTTGGGCACGATATACTTCAGCTAAAAGTAACTTTTGCTCTTTCTGCTGGCCAAGTAGTCCCTTTGAAGGAATAACCTGCTGCACCCCAATCACCATTTGTGTCATCGGCTCTTTATCAAACGAAAAAGGTGAATACGGTAAATTAACTTGCCCTATTCTTAACGTGGGATCAGGCCATTGATTATCGGCGATAGACGCTGTCATTGCCGCCTGAGCAATCGCCTGGTATTTAGTGATAATCGGATCATTTTGCACCGCGAGTTGCTCAATTTCTTCGAGAGTTACCCCGTTAGCAAAAGTCATATGAAACACGAAAAACGCGGCAACGAGTGGCACCCAACGCATTTGCTGCAAAAAAAATAACATAGAAACACCCATGAACGCGAACGACTGAATAACAAGGGCGGTTCCCCTGCGAAGTGTATGGAAACGCTCCCCATAGGTTTAAAACACATAAAACCGTGTTATATTACCTATTTTTTAAGTATGGATGCTTGCAAAGTACGTTGCGGGAGTTAAGGAAGCCTTAAAACGGATTGCACTCACCTCCCTCAACAGAACATAGCCATCTGAATATATTTTTATTTTATAGTATAAATCTACACTTCGCGCCTAAATTCTTACAGGAAAGTTATTACATCGCCCACGCCTAATCATCTGAGCGTTGCAAATCAACAATAACAAAACGCCCGCGACGATCCTTCGTTACGACAAACTCAATGGCTTGCCCGGCTTTAACCTCGGACAACATAGCGGGATCAGCAACGAAAAAAGTCATCGTCATCGCTCCCATTCCTAATGCCTTTATCGCCTGATGAGAAATACTTATTTTTCGCTCAGACTGGCTAATCGAGTCAACAATGCCTTTCGCTTCATGTTCGCTACCCGCCCAAGAAACTACCGTTGAACAAAAGAATACCGCCAATATTGACAAGAGAAATCTTACTTTCATTGATCACGCCCTCCACACTAAAAACCAATCAATTATATGATCGAAAACCGATCGTACCCCATCGTCACCAACATTCAAACAGCACCTAGAAGCCAATAAACCATGTATAAAAATCAGGAATAGCCTTGTCATTATTATTTAAGTTCATCAGCCAACCCTGCCAGCCGCTCTAGACACATTTTCCTCGGCTTATTTCTGTCTCTATGTATCATGTGAATGCTCCGAATATTTGTCAAGAAAATGCTGAACAAGTTCGATTTTCATCCTATTTTAGCCCTATCTGCTATTAAAGCTAGGCTGAATGATTTTATTTGGCAGGTAAGATAGAAGCTATAATTAACCGCCTCAAAGGAAATATCACCAGAAAGTGATTAACCAAGAGTGATGGGGGGTAATTAGGCATGACTCTGTCGTTATCCACCCGCCCCATATGATTTTCACTAGATCAAACGACTTGCTAGTAGACATCAGATCAATATTCTTACATACTAAGAGGCAAGCTCATGGCAAGGCATGCATACACATACGAAAATATAAGCACCAATGGGTATATTTTCTCAGGTATATAGTCTTCCAGGCCATTCTGAAAACTATGGGTAGATTAACGACTTCAAATGGATAACCGCTATGAAATCGCGGATTGAAAACATCCCAGCATTGCGCACAATGTATACGGCCATTGATGCCCAACAATACAATGCGATGCGCTTAGGCTTGTTACGCCTGGGCGCACCACTATCAATTGAATTGACGAATTTGAAACATCTTGAGGTTTTAGCTGATCATGAAACCTGGATCTGCATTGATAAAAGCCTAGGTGACCTGCCCGTCATCGCCTGGATCAATTTCCAAATAAAAAACCGATGTTCGTTGAACTTACCAGTGAAATGCCAACTACGCTTTTATCATGCCCATGCCGGTCTCATTGTCAATAAAATTCTAAAAATGATCCCCTCCTCGATTAATCATCAATTGCAGCAGCAGTACAAGGTAACCAAAACCGATATTGCCCAGTTCCCCAGTTTGCACCATCCATAGTTATACTCAGCGCAATATAAAGTACGATTTTTCGCCGCCAAACTGAGCGTAGACTGGATTGTTCCAATCATGGAACATCCATAAAAACCCCCACTATTATATAGTGGGGGTTTTTATCTATTATTTACCGAGATCAAGCAACCTAGCGACTGAAAATCACGCGTGATAGGCGGCCCCTACTACTGATATGATGATGTTATTAACCGGTCACCTTAGGATCTAATTCACCCGACGTATAACGTTGCTGCATATCATCAAGCGAAATAACCTTGATCTTTGAGGCATGTCCTGCTGAACCAAACGCTTCATATCGCGCTTTACATATTTCCATCATGGCTTTTGTGGAACTGATTAAAAATTTGCGTGGGTCAAAGTTCGAGGCATTTTCAGCGAGGTGCTTACGTACCGCACCCGTTGAAGCCATACGCAAATCGGTATCAATATTAACTTTACGCACGCCATGCTTGATACCCTCTTGAATTTCTTCAACAGGTACACCATAAGTCTGCCCCATGTCACCGCCATAGTTATTAATAATTTCTAACCAATCTTGTGGTACCGATGAAGACCCATGCATCACTAAATGGGTAGCAGGAATCCGTGCATGAATTTCTTTAATTCGCTTAATGGCCAGAATATCTCCCGTCGGCGGTCGAGTAAACTTATACGCCCCATGACTTGTCCCAATCGCGATCGCTAACGCATCCACATTGGTTTTCTTAACGAAGTCAGCTGCCTCTTCCGGGTCCGTTAATAGCTGATCATGAGATAACTTACCCTCCGCACCTGAACCATCCTCCTCGGCGGCCATGCCCGTCTCTAAGGAGCCTAAACAACCCAATTCACCTTCAACAGAGACTCCACCGGCATGCGCCATTTCAACAACTTTGCGAGTCACGTCCACATTATATTCATAAGTCGATGGCGTCTTCATATCAGACATTAATGAACCGTCCATCATCACCGATGTAAAACCCGACTGGATCGAACGCAAGCAAATCGCAGGCTCCGACCCATGGTCTTGATGCATGACAACAGGAATATGCGGGTATTGCTCACAAGCAGCAATAATCAAATGACGCAAAAACGGCTCACCTGCATATTTACGTGCACCCGCTGATCCTTGCATAATTACCGGGCTGTCCACGGCGGCGGCCGCCTGCATTATTGCATGAACTTGCTCCATATTATTGACGTTAAAGGCAGGTAATCCAAACCCATTCTCAGCCGCATAATCAAGCAACTGTCGCATTGAAACTAAGGCCATACCAATCTCCTAATTGATTTAATTTTGACTAACTCTATCGAAACCTAAACTGAGAACCGACACTAAGTTATCCAGTGCCGATTAAAATGATGCATTTTCTGATAAATAAATCATGGTTAACCTGGGTCGGACACTAAATCACCGACCTGCACAATTTTCATTGCATTGGTACCGCCATGCTCCCCCATCAAGTCACCTTTCGTGATAATAACTAGATCACCATCTCTCACGGCCCCGCGACGGACTAACTCATCAATCGCTTCTTTATTCACTTGCGCATGGTCGGTGCTCGATACATCAAAACTGATCGGATACACGCCACGATATAACGTGACTTTTCGACACGTTGCAACGTGACTCGTTAGCGCATAAATAGGGATATCAGAACTAATACGCGACATCCATAAGGGAGTATCTCCCGATTCGGTTAACGCCGCAATCGCACGCACCCGCAAGTGATTAGCGGTATACATGGCCGCCATCGCAATCGCTTCATCCACACGCTCAAATTCGGTGTTAATGCGATGATCGGAAACCCGTGCAAGCCATTGCTTCTCGGCTTCACGACAAACGCGATCCATTGCCGTCACTGTTTTCTCAGGGTGCATACCCGTTGCCGTTTCCGCAGATAACATCACTGCATCAGTGCCATCAAGCACCGCATTGGCCACATCAAACACTTCTGCTCGGGTCGGAATAGCATTAGTGATCATCGATTCCATCATTTGTGTCGCGGTTATCGTCACTCGATCAAGCTTGCGTGCGGTACTTATGATTTCCTTTTGCCAAGCCGGTAATTCAGCATCACCAATTTCAACACCTAAGTCACCCCGCGCCACCATGACCGCATCGGATGCCTTAATAATTTCTTCTAACACATCTAACGCTTCTGCGCGCTCAATTTTGGCGACGATCAATCCTTCACCTTTCGCCAAACGTAACAAATGACGCGCTTCATTGACATCTTCCGGTGTTCTTGGAAACGACACGGCCAAATAATCGGCAGAGAGTTTAGCCGCTGTTTTTATGTCTGACCGATCCTTTTCGGTCAGCGCCGGCGCAGATAACCCCCCGCCCTGCCGATTGATACCTTTTCGGTCAGAAATCACACCACCAACCACCACCCGACAATGAATTTGGCTATCAATGACATCGTCTACCCAGAAGACAATACGCCCATCATCCAGCAATAAAGTATCACCACGATCAACGTCATCAGGCAATGCCTTATAAGAAATACCCACGCGAGACAGATCACCCTCTTCAGGATGGCAATCAGCATCAAGTATAAAAGATGCACCTTCTGCTAACGTAATTGGCCCGTTTTTAAAACGTTCTATACGAATTTTAGGGCCTTGCAAATCAACCAATACGCCCACTTGGCGACCGTGCGCACGTGCACGATCGCGCACCATTTCAACCCGCTGAATATGCTCCTCTTCCGAACCATGTGAGAAATTAATCCGAACAACATCAACACCCGCATCAATAAGCTTATCCATTATCTTTGGATCATCTGTTGCGGGGCCAAGTGTTGCAACAATTTTTGTTCTTCTTAACATTACGCCCTAATCCTTATTTGCAAACGCTAATACTTCCAACCCAATTGAAACACTGAAGGGCCATGATAATGGGAGTCGTATGCTTAATATGCGATCAAAATTTGCGAAGTTGATAAATTTGCCGCCGACAAATCCATTCCACGCTAACAAATTAATTTGCCAACAGCAACGATAAAAATTATTTAACTCGCTCTTCCAAAATAGTCACGGCCGGTAGTTTTTTCCCTTCTAAAAACTCCAAGAAAGCACCACCACCGGTAGAGATATAAGATACCTTGTCTGCAATATCATATTTCGCCACAGCGGCAAGCGTGTCTCCACCACCCGCAATTGAAAAACCTGAACTATCGGCAATGGCCACTGATAGCGACTTAGTGCCCTCACCAAACTGATCAAACTCAAACACCCCCAGCGGACCATTCCAGACAATCGTGCCAGCACGAGCTAATATCTCAGCAAATTGCTTTGAGGTTTCTGGACCCACATCTAATATCATGTCATCGTCCACCACATCAGCGACTTTTTTAATTTCAGCGGTGGCCGTCTCTGAAAATTCTTTCGCACACACCACATCCACCGGCACCGGAATATTTCCTCCCCGCCGCTTCGCCGCCGCAACCAATTCTTTAGCTGTCGCTAACAAATCCGGCTCATATAATGACTTACCTACGTTATACCCAGCCGCCGCAATAAAAGTATTCGCGATACCACCGCCGACAATCAGCTGATCAACAATATTGGATAACGACTCCAATACGGTCAACTTGGTAGAAACCTTAGAGCCACCCACAATGGCAACCATCGGACGTTTTGGATTTTCCAGTGCTTTACCTAAGGCATCTAGCTCAGCCGATAACAAAGGACCCGCACAGGCTATCGGCGCAAATTTAGCCACACCGTGGGTCGATGCTTGGGCACGATGAGCGGTACCAAAAGCATCCATCACGTAGATGTCACACAGCGCTGCCATTTTTTTCGCGACAGCATCATCATTCTTTTTTTCGCCAATATTAAATCGCACATTCTCGCATAACACCACCTCCCCCATCGCCACACTCATGCCATCGAGCCAATTTTTTTCCAACCGCACGTTCTTGCCCAACAGTTGACCAAGGCGCTCAGCCACCGGCGCTAAAGAATATTTTTCTTCATACCCCCCTTCTTCCGGGCGCCCTAGATGAGACATCAACATCACCGTCGCCCCCGCCTCCAGTGCCGCCTTGATGGTAGGCACGGAGGCTCGTATGCGAGTGTCGTCAGATACCGCTCCCTCCTTAATCGGCACATTCAAATCCTGGCGGATCAACAAGCGCTTACCTGACAAATCCAAATCAATCATATTTAAAACAGACATAGAGCTCCCCCTATAAAAACTAGAAAAATATCAGGTAAAGAAAAGGCTTTAGGGATGAGGTTAAAATTAAAGCACCCATCTCGCTGGGATTTTAATCAATGCCTTATTCCTTACCTGATACCTCTCAGAATAAACCCTCGGCAAACCTGTCGAGGGTTTATTCATTATACCAAAAAAACCAAACGCTTATTTTGCATTCATCAATGCAACGGTGGTATCCAACATGCGATTTGAAAAACCCCATTCATTGTCATACCAAGACAATACCTTTACGAAAGTGCCATCCATCACTTTAGTGAGTGAAGACTCATAAGTAGAGGACGCTGGGTCATGATTAAAATCCATCGAGACCAACGGCTTGTCATTAAAGGCTAAAATACCTTTTAGCTCACCTTGTGAAGCATCACGCAATATAGCATCAATTTCATCTTTTGATGTTTCTCGTGCCGCCACAAAAGTCAAATCAACCACGGAGACGTTAATGGTAGGTACTCGCATAGCAAAACCATCTAAACGTCCATTCAACTCAGGCAAGACCAAACCTACCGCCGCCGCGGCTCCCGTCTTAGTCGGAATCATGGATTGTGTGGCAGAACGAGCACGCCGTAAATCCGAGTGATATACATCGGTAAGGACTTGATCATTGGTATAGGAATGAATGGTTGTCATCAGCCCTTTTGTCATACCAATTTTATCGTGCAAAGGTTTCACTAAGGGAGCTAAACAATTGGTTGTACAAGAGGCATTGGAGATGACCGTATCTGACGCTTTTAAAATATTGTGATTCACACCATAAACAATCGTCGCATCAACGTCTTTGCCACCCGGCGCTGAAATAATAACTTTCTTAGCGCCGCCTTGCAGATGTGCCGAAGCTTTTTCTTTGCTGGTAAAAAATCCAGTACACTCATGCACGACATCAACGCCCAGCTCCCCCCAAGGCAATTTAGCCGGATCTCGCTCAGCCAACACACGAATTTTATCGCCGTTAACAATCATATAATCGCCATCAACCGATACTTCACCGGGGAATTTACCATGGACAGTATCATATTGGGTTAAGTGAGCGTTAGTATTTGCATCCCCTAAATCGTTAATCGCTACGATTTGACATTCGCTGGCACGACCTGACTCGTACAAGGCACGAAGCACATTACGGCCAATACGACCATAACCGTTAATCGCCACTTTTATCGCCATATTTATTATCTCCTAAAAAGTGTTTACAAAAATTTGAGACTTGCTAAATTTTATCACGCGGCATACTAGGCCTCTAGATAACTGATTCAACCGTTTTCACCACATTATCCACAGTGAATCCAAATTCTTTAAATAAGTCACTAGCTTTCGCTGATTCACCAAAACAATCAATACCAACGACCTTGCCATCGGTGCCAACGTATTTATACCAAGCATCCGTCACGCCCGCCTCAACAGCCACCCGTGCTGTTACCTTAGCTGGCAAAACAGATGATTTATAGGCGGCATCCTGAGCATCAAAACAGTTAGTCGACGGCATTGATACCACCCGAATTTTCTTACCACGCCCGGTCAATTCGGTGGCCGCTTCCATCGCGAGAGCAACTTCAGAACCGGTGGCAATCAAGATGGCATCGGGGGAACCTTGACAATCACTCAAGACATATCCTCCACGGGAAATATTTGCCACTTGCTCATCACTGCGCACCTGATGCGCTAAAGCTTGCCGAGAAAATATCAACGAACTGGGACCGTCTTTACGCTCAACGGCCATCTTCCAGCATACAGCAGACTCAACCGCATCACAGGGACGCCAAACATGCATATTAGGAATCAATCGTAAGGTGGCTGTTTGCTCTACCGGTTGATGGGTCGGACCATCTTCACCTAAGCCGATGGAGTCATGCGTGTAGACAAAAATGGTGGGCACTTTCATTAGCGCCGCCATGCGAAGCGCATTCCTTGCGTACTCTGAAAAGATCAAAAATGTCGCACCATAGGGAACAAAACCACCATGCAAGACAATACCATTCATGATGGCAGACATTGCAAATTCCCGCACCCCATAATAGATATAGTTGGCATCCGATTGTTCTTTACTCAGCCCCTTCACGCCGGACCAAATGGTCAAATTAGAGCCCGCCAAATCGGCTGATCCACCTATCAATTCAGGCAATAACGGTCCCAATCCATTGAGTGCATTTTGAGAGGCTTTTCGAGTAGCAATGGTTTCTGCTTTCGCATTCACTGATTGCACAAACGCTGAAGCTTGTTGTTCCCAGTGACTGGGTAGGTCACCCGCTAAACGACGCTTGAATTCCGCCGCCAGTTCTGGATAAGCTTTTTCATAGGCAGCAAACCGCTCGTTCCACGCCGATTCCGCCGCCGAGCCTTTTTCTTTACCATCCCAACTCGCGTAAATTACATCAGGTATCACAAAAGGCTCGTGCGTCCAATTAAGATTTTTACGCGTCGCAGCTACTTCGTCAGCACCCAACGCCGCGCCGTGACACTCTTCTTTACCTGATTTGTTCGGCGAACCAAAACCGATGACGGTTTGACAACAAATTAGCGTTGGCCGGTCGGTGACACTTTGTGCCTCTGCCACCGCCGCTTTTATCGCATTAGCATCATGACCATCCACCTTAGCAATGACATGCCATCCATAGGCATCAAATCGTTTAGGCGTATCATCGGTAAACCAACCTTCGACTTCGCCATCAATAGAAATGCCGTTATCATCATAAAAGGCGACAAGCTTACCTAGACCCAAAGTACCCGCTAACGAACAAGCTTCATGTGAAATACCTTCCATCATGCAACCATCACCTAAGAAAACATAGGTGTTATGATCCACAATTTGGTGACCGGCTTTATTGAATTGACCAGCCAATACTTTCTCAGCAATCGCCATCCCCACCCCGTTAGTGATCCCTTGCCCGAGTGGACCGGTGGTTGTTTCAACCCCGGGTGCATAACCGTATTCAGGATGCCCCGGTGTTTTAGAATGCAGCTGTCTAAAATTCTTTAGCTCATTAATGGGTAAATCGTAACCTGACAAATGCAATAGGGAATAAACCAACATAGAGCCATGCCCATTGGACATAATAAAACGATCTCGATCAGCCCACTTCGGGTTCGCCGGATTATGTTTTAGGAAATCATTCCACAAGACTTCAGCAATGTCCGCCATACCCATTGGCGCACCCGGATGTCCTGACTGAGCTTTTTCAACCGCGTCCATACTTAAAGCGCGAATGGCATTCGCCAGTTCTGTGCGAGACGGCATGTAAATCTCCTCTTAAAAAAAATTGATGAAACCTAAAAATCCAAACCTTTATTGATCACTTAGCAGGCTAATATGAAAATAACCGGGGTCCTCGGGCAACAAGACTAATCAACGAAAATCCTTCCCCAAACCCGTCTAGGATCACTTTATTACATTGATATGACTATATCATTCTGTTTTACATTCAATTTATCAAAATCTTTAAAATGTTTATCGAAACCTAAATTGAAAGGGGCATATTGTCGCTCAGGACAGTCCTTGCTTCAATAGTCAATAAATGACTTGGCAATGAATTCGCGCTGGCCAACGCCCTTTTCTAAAATTATAAAGACTAATGCAAGTGAGACCATGTCACCACAGATTAAGAAAAATTATATTGACGTGAGACATCATCTGTCACGACTCAATATCCTTCCATTTGATGGAACAACCCATACTCGGAATTTGTATTTGCGGACCCTGTCCTGTTGTAGCCACCTGCAACATCGCCTCATACAAGTCTCTGCGTACATCCGCTGGAGCTGCCTCTTTTTTACTCACATCTAATCGTCCGCGATACTGAAGCTGCAAGTCAGCATTATAACCAAAAAAATCAGGGGTACACACGGCCCCATATTTTTTAGCCACCGCCTGCGTTTCATCCAGCAAATAAGGAAAAGGATATTCAAATTGTGCCGCTATTTTTTTCATGTTATCGAATGAGTCTTCCTCATATTCTGATGGATCATTCGACATAATCGCCACCGCATTCATCCCAACGGCCTGCAGATCAAGAACATCACGTACAATTCGCGACCGAATCGACTTCACATAGGGGCAATGATTACAAATAAACATGACCAGCAGACCTTTCTCTCCCTGGCATGCCGCCAGATCCCAAGCCTTACCGTCCACTCCGGGCAAAGAAAAATCAATGGCGGGTCGACCAAAATCACAAACAGGCGTTTCTAAACTTACCATGCTTACCTTTCCTTAAACACGTTATCATTAAATAATGATGACTCAACCCTCTGTATACTCAACGTAAATTAATGGGTAATCATCAACTGTAATCAACAAGTTCCTGCCATTCTACGCCAGCATCTGAAGATTTGCACTTGTGCATTACTCAATGGCTAGCTCCCATCAACGCCTCAGCAAACGGTTTAGTTTGCCTAGTAAACTAAATCGTTTGCTGACACACAGAGTCACTGATGTCGCAAAATAGGCTGTATTAACGAAGATAATTATGCGTTATCATAGCCAGCCCATTACTTAAAGCGCAAATAAAGCTTAGTGAAGCTTATGTATTTATCAACGAGGAATAACATGGGTAAGAACTTTATATTTACGTCAGAATCGGTCTCAGAAGGACACCCAGACAAGGTGGCCGATCAAATTTCAGACGCCATATTGGATGCAATTTTAACCGAAGATGCGGCCGCCCGAGTCGCTTGTGAGACCTTAGTCAACACCGGGATGGTCATTCTTTCCGGAGAAATTACCACCACTGCCTGGGTGGATCTACAAGAAGTTGTCAGAAACACCGTTAAAGATATCGGCTATGATAACTCGGAAATGGGATTTGACTGGGCCTCTTGCGCGGTACTCACATCCATTGACAAACAATCACCGGATATCGCGGTTGGCGTTGATGACAGTAGCGATCACGAACAGGGCGCAGGCGATCAAGGTCTGATGTTTGGTTATGCCTCCAACGAAACAGATGTGCTCATGCCAGCCCCCATTACCTACGCACATCGTTTAGTTAAACGCCAAGCCCACGCACGCAAATCGAATATTTTACCCTGGCTACGACCCGATGCCAAAAGCCAAGTCAGCTTTGTCTATGAAAATAGTCAACCGGTGGGTATTGATGCCGTGGTGCTTTCCACTCAACATTCACCTGAGATTTCTCACAAAGATCTGACAGAAGCCGTGATGGAGGAAATCATAAAGCCGGTACTACCTGCCGAATGGTTAACCAGTAAAACACGCTATTTTATCAACCCGACCGGTCGTTTTGTGATTGGAGGTCCGGTTGGCGACTGTGGATTGACCGGACGAAAAATCATCGTTGATACCTATGGCGGTATGGCTCGCCACGGGGGCGGCGCCTTCTCCGGAAAAGACCCATCCAAAGTGGATCGCTCTGCCGCTTATGCAGGCCGCTATGTGGCTAAAAATATTGTCGCCGCCGGCTTAGCTGATCGTTGCGAAATTCAAGTATCCTACGCGATCGGAGTGGCTGAACCCACCTCAATTAGCATTGAGACATTTGGCACGGCTAAAATCGAAGAAAACCGCATTTCAGCACTTGTCAGAGAACATTTTGATTTACGGCCCAAAGGGATTATCACCCAATTAGACCTGCTTCGTCCGATTTACCACAAAACCGCCGCCTATGGCCACTTCGGCCGTGAAGAGCCAGAATTTAGCTGGGAAAAAACCGACAAAGCAAATATCCTGCGAGACGCTGCTAGCCTATAAACTAACGAAACCTCGACAAACTCACTCAGCAAGCTGTTTGGTTAAAAATAAACCGACTAAAACCCCAGCGAAATGACCGCTTCTTCTGATCCTTTTCAGCAAATAGCAACGCTATTTTTCTCAAACGATGGAAAGAAGTCGTCTTACCATAATACTTTTCGCTCAATATTTTTCGGCCAAACAACTTCTCATTGATTGAATCATCGATTAAGCTGCGGTCTTCCCCGTAGCACATCTATTACTATTGAGACCACAAGGAGCCTATATTATGAGCACACACGCTGTTAGTAACATTGAGCCTGACTATAAAGTCGCCGACATCAACTTGGCGGACTGGGGCCGCAAAGAAGTCGCCATTGCCGAATCTGAAATGCCTGGGTTAATGGCATTACGTGAAGAATATCAAGGCCAATTCCCACTGAAAGGCGCTCGCATTGCTGGCTGCCTCCACATGACCATTCAAACCGCCGTATTAATCGAAACCTTGATCGAACTCGGCGCTGAACTGCGGTGGTCTTCTTGCAACATTTTTTCCACTCAAGACCAAGCGGCGGCGGCGATCGCCGCGAAAAACATCCCGGTATTTGCCTGGAAAGGAGAAACCGAGCAAGAAGCTGAATGGTGCATTGAACAAACCATTATCGGTCCCAACGGCTGGCGCCCCAATATGATCTTGGATGATGGTGGCGATTTAACCACAATGATGCACGATAAATTCCCAGAGCTGCTCAAAGATGTTCGCGGACTCTCGGAAGAAACCACCACCGGCGTTCACCGCCTTTATGAAATGATGAAAGAAGGCGCACTTAAAGTCCCGGCCATTAACGTCAATGACTCGGTCACTAAATCCAAGTTTGATAATTTGTACGGCTGCCGAGAATCCCTGCTGGACGGCATTAAGCGAGCCACCGATGTCATGATTGCCGGAAAAATTGCCGTTGTACTCGGTTATGGTGACGTGGGCAAAGGCTGTGCACAAGCCTTTAGAGGCATGGGCGCAACGGTATGGGTCACAGAAATTGACCCGATTTGCGCCTTACAAGCCGCCATGGAAGGTTACCGAGTCGTCAACATGGACGAAGCCGCCGCCGCTGGCAATATTTTTGTCACCACCACCGGCAATGTTAACGTCATCACTCATGGCCACATGCTCAGCATGCAAAATGAATCCATTGTCTGTAATATTGGACACTTTGATTCTGAAATTGATATCGCGTCATTACGTCAATACACCTGGGACAATATTAAACCTCAGGTGGATCACGTGGTATTTCCCGATGGCAAAAAAATCATCATCCTCGCCGAAGGCCGCTTAGTAAATCTAGGATGCGCCACTGGCCACCCAAGCTTTGTCATGTCAGCCTCCTTCACCAACCAGGTGATGGCGCAAATTGAATTATGGCAAAACCATGAAAATTATCAAAATGAAGTCTACGTATTACCTAAAAAACTGGATGAAAAAGTCGCCCTTTTGCATTTAAATAAAATTGGTGCTCAATTAACCCAACTCACGCCAGAGCAAGCCCAATATTTAGGATTAGACGTCGCAGGCCCTTACAAACCCGAACATTATCGGTACTAGCCCATAAATTATACACAATAGCCTCAAGGGAGTTTTTTGGTTTTACCATGGGCAAGCATTACCCATAGAACCCAAGACACCTCATGAGGCTGGATATAAAATAGAGAAATGTTGCCGTTCCCAACGCAACATTTCTCTATCCGCAGCAAAACATGAAATCAGCACCCGGCGCAACAAGTAAACATCAAACAACGCCAACATTGATAATGAGGTCGCTAACTCGTGGATAACTCAAGACAAAAAGCACATAGCTTCGAATTTTTTCCTCCCAAAACACCGGAGGGTGTTGAAAAATTAAGGCAAACCCGTGAACAACTCTCCGCATTGCACCCTCGCTACATTTCCGTCACATTTGGTGCTGGTGGCAGCACTCAACAAGGCACCCTGAATACCATCACAGAAATACAAAATGCCGGCATCCCTGCCGCCCCTCATATGTCCTGTATTAGCTCAAGCCGAGAAGAGATCTATCAGCGACTAAAAACCTATCAAGAAATTGGCATAAAGCGTATCGTCGCACTCCGAGGTGACATGCCCTCTGGCACCAAAGATCTTGGTGAATTGCGTTACGCCAACGAATTAGTCGCATTTATCAGGGAAAAAACGGGAGATTATTTTCATCTAGAAGTCGCCGCCTACCCCGAAGTACATCCGCAAGCTCGGGATGCGGAAAGCGATCTGCAGCATTTTAAATTAAAAGTCGAGGCAGGAGCAAACAGTGCGATTACCCAATATTTTTACAATCCTGATGCTTATTTTAACTTCATTGAGCGCTGCCATAAAGCCGCCATAAACACCCCCATTATCCCCGGCATTATGCCCATGACCAATTACAAAATGCTTGCCCGCTTTTCTGATAACTGTGGCGCAGAAATCCCTCGCTGGATTCGAAAACAATTGGAGGGATATGGTGACGACCTGGAATCCATCCGAAAATTTGGTATCAATGTAACAACAGATTTATGCAGAAAATTATTGGAGTTTGGCGTACCTGGATTGCATTTCTATACAATGAACCAGGCTGGACCTACCCTGGAAATATGGGATAATCTTAACTTGTAGTGAATATGTTAAACGGACAGACAATGATGAATTAACGCGAACAAAACCCGCTTAGTCACAAAATAAGAGCAAGCCAACCAGCTTGCTCATCCAACGCTTTTTACTCGCTCGGCGTAATATCCCGCACTAAACGGACAAATGGCTCTCTTCTTAGCAGCGGTACCGTTCCCTCAGTGCCATTGTTGAAATTCACCACCCAAATTTCATTGCCACTGGCTGGTGTACTGGTCCAAAACTGACCCATATTGCCCCCTGGAAAAAGTTCCTCATTCATCGCAGGATTGATACAACGACGCTCTACGATTGAAGACAACTCTTTAATATTAGGCAACCGCCATCCTGAATATAACTGCATCGGCTCATCTAAGCTAACCGCATTAATATTCAAGGCTTCTTTCCAAGTAAACAGGTTGAAGCTTGTTAGATTCCCACAGCGATTAATCCCAGCCTCCCAATCCACCTTAAAATAATCAATACCCTCCACTCGCTCAAGCTTAAGCGGACATCTCGTCCACATCAAATGAGTGCCGCGATCAGTAATGACAGGGGCATCATCGTGTATCACAAATCGCTCCGTCGGTGTCGTCTGAGCAATAGGCGCTTCGATATTTTCGCAGACACCCGCCAACACGGGAGACATGGTGACAACACTAATGCAACAGGCAATTATTATTTTATTTTTTAGCATATTTCAACTCACTCCGCCGATCCAGTCAGTGTATCATTAACCAGGCGTGCGGCCGCTTTTTTTGATGCATTTTTCGCAGCTTCCCCCAATGAAGGTTGACTTAAATATTTCATAGTGAGTGCTTTTTTAGGATCCGCCGCCGAGGGTGTAGAAGACCAAATACTCAGCCCTTGTGTCTCATTCTTAAAAAATCGCGTATCATAGGCGAATTTGCCCATCCCTGTCGTGCTATGTCGACCATAATCCCCAATACTTCTTAAGTCCTCAATGGTTGGCATTCGCCAACCCGCCATCCCGCACAAATTAAGCATATTAATCTCCGCGGTATAATACAGAATATTGCATGTCTCACTTATCAGCATGCAATCTTCACTGCCTCGTTCACCGATGTCACCGCCATTAATCGTTGAATCAGGCTCATACCAATAAAAGTACTTGCCAGCCGCCTGTAGCCCCGCATTGCCCTTTTCTTTTATTTCCCATACCAGCTGAGTCATATTATCTTTAACGCAACGTACTTTGTAGGTCAAATCCAGCGGATTACCCTGCTCATCCAGCTCAACCTCATTACCTTCCATATCTAATGGATGACCCAGTTCATTTACTGTGACCTCATTACCCTCCATGTTCAATGCGGTAAAATCAAAACCAAATTTGCCGCTCCCTACTTTTAGCAAGCCCCCCTCTTGTTGACTTAGAGCATCTCTCCCAACATCAGCATCTTGCAAAGGAAACTCCACCGCCGGTTTATTATTAACAACAATACGCCCCGAGTCATCAGCAAAACCACTGGCTCCGGTATCATTCAGCGATCGAAAAGTTGTAATATCGACTTGATCGTTACTCGCAATTTTCATTACCACATCACGATAATCCAACCCGACCACCGCATGCGCATTTTCTGAGATTAAAATAACCTGAATGGTTTCTTCATTTTCTTTTCTGCCATCATCAATCACGCGGACGACAAACTCTCGCTCCAATTGGCCCGCCGGGATAGAAAATTCACTACCGACTGAAACTCGATTACTGCCTAAATCAGCCGCATCATATTTATGATCAAAGAGGATAAAGTCACCCCGAAAAGTCGCAATATCCACTGCATTAGGGCTACCATAGGCAAATTTCAACAATGCATCCACATCACTTTTTTCAGACAGTTTTACCGCAAAACGACGGACGGGCTGTTCAGACTCATTCAGTGTATTGATTCCATCATCCAGCATCATAATCGTCGCTTGAGGGGCGGAATCATCATTTACAATCGTGCCTAAACCACCCCGGAGCACAATCTCTGGCCCGTTTGAGTTAGACAATGTCACTGCAAAATTTTCATCCATTTCGTACAACTCATCACCGATCACATCGACAATAATCGTTTTTGCTGTCTCTTGTGAATTGAAGGTAAGCGTGCCTTTCACCAACGCTGCCACATCACTATCACCCACCAGGTTAATTTCAGCCGGATCAATATCCACCACTACCCCCTTTTCCTCGGACTCGCGGATGATCTGCTCCACTTGCGCCATGGAACGGATGAATTCATAATCCACAGTAACGACGCCATCCTGCGCGGGACTCAATCTTACCGTAAATGACGCGGGTTTAATCTCCCCAGCCCCCCCCTCTGGAACACTCACCGATTCAATCCACAGACCTTGCTCTCCTGATGGCGACGCGCCAGGGTCTTTTGCGCAGGCTAATAGCATGACACAATAGAAAACCATAAAAAAAATACGACAAACTGTCGAAAAAGATGTTACATTCGATGCTGCGAGCCTTTTTATCAACACACTGCCCACCCTATCCGTTATTATTATGTACTGAAATGTACTGAAAAAAAGAAAATCATGACGCCCGAAGGAAAGATACCACAGTCCTTTAGCCTCTTAAACTTTAACCATTCCATTGCGGCTTCCAACGGTTATCACTCTGATTTTCATCAAAGTTACATTATTTTCTTAGTGATTCTACTTGTCGATGTTATCATTGAATAAATTACCAAGCAA